>Ga0209415_10019822_pt1 | contig 10499 bp, 10 predicted proteins | sample PeaSoiSIISIP2007_FD_187696 | JGI IMG/M metagenome (GOLD analysis project Ga0209415, IMG submission 187696) | Peat soil microbial communities from Weissenstadt, Germany - SII-SIP-2007 (SPAdes) (version 2) | ecosystem: Environmental > Terrestrial > Soil > Wetlands > Peat | place: Germany...
GGTCGCAGCTCTATCGCCGAAGCCGCTGCCGAGCCGAAGGGTCTTCCCTATAACGGAAGGATCGCTCTTGTACGCCGTCGACCAGAAACGATAGGTCAGCACGACGACGCCTGCCGCTTTAGGACCGTCATCTTGCGGGCCGATGAGACGTCCGAGGACAGGATGGAGGCCCACCACGTCAAAATAAGAGCCATCAACGACGCCGGCGCGAACTTCCCGGGGCTCGCCGAGGCCGATCATCGTGAAACCGACGGTGGAGAACTCACCGAAGGAATTGAGTGTCTTGACGCCTGCCTGCAGGTCCTGTATTTCTGGCACGGAGAAGGGGACTTCCCCGGGGGCGAGACCAGGCGCGCTTTGTTGGATGTAAACGAGTCGCTCCTCGTCGCTGTTGACGAGCGGCCTCAGCAGCACCCCGCGCACCAGGCTGAAGATCGCCGCGTTCGCCCCGATGCCCAGCGCCAGCGTCAGCACCACCGTGATGGCCAGTCCTTTGCTGCGCGACAGCGAGCGGATGGCGAATTTCAAATCGCGTAGAAAAGTCATGATACCCTCCCCGAACCGGAAATGGCCACTGCCTCTCGCTGCCCACGATCGTACATGTTGAACAATCCTTCCGCATGAAGTTCTTTTGCAAATCGAAAGTCAGTCTGCCAATCTCACTTGCGAAATGCAAGTGAAAATCTGTTAGACTGTGGATATGGCGAAAAGGAGAGCGAGCCCCCAGTGGCGCTCCGGATGCCCGCTGAATGCTTCGGTGGAGATCCTCGGCGATCGTTGGTCGCTGCTGATTGTTCGCGACATGATGCTGCGCGGATTCCGCACCTACAAGGAATTCCTGGAGTCCTACGAAGGAATCGCGACGAACATCCTGGCGGTTCGTCTGCAAAAGCTCATCGCTCATGGAATCATCACCACCGAACCACACCCCTCGGACGGGCGAAAACTCATTTACTCGCTTACCGCCAAAGGAATCGATCTCGCTCCGGTCCTCACGGAAATGGTCCTCTGGGCGGCCGCACATGAAGAAACTGACAATCGCCCGCTGGTCCTGCAAATGCAAAAAGACAAAGAACAGTTTTTAGCAGCCATCCGGCATCGTTGGGCTGAACAGGCAACTCGTTCCGGCTGATCACCTTCGCCGCTACGCCCTTATCAAGCAGCCGGTTAGCCGCCCTAGCTTCTGTGCCCAGCACCCTCCCCCCGCGAAATACTCAGCCGCCTGAGCCTTTCCCTCTATAACGCACATCTGGAAGGTTTGTTTCACCTTGCCGCCTTGCGGATCAGCCGGGAAGCGTTGAACTCCGAGAATGTCCGGTGTACAGTTCGAGCGGATAGGCTCCCCAAGCGTGGGTTACGAATTGAAATTGACCCTCAGAACCGATTCTTCGCTGCATGGTTGGTTCCTCCAAATAGTGGTTCTGCTCTCCTTGGTGCCACTCGCAGCGGCCGGTCAAAACACTGCAACTAAGCCCGCATCGTGGTCCGGCATTCTTGTCTCCAGCGCCTGCAACGCCGACGAAGCCTTTGCCGAATCCCCGGACTGCACTAAGGTCATTCCCGCAGCGAAGCTAGCGCTCTACGACGATACCAACAGGGTGATGTACGGCCTCGAGCCGCAGTCATCGGTAACCGCGCACCTCGGAGACACAGTAACCGCTACCGGCACACTCGATGAAGATACGATTCTCTTGTCTTCCCTCGAGTTGATGTCGATTGGCCTCGCCGTCGGCCAGAAAGCTCCCGCCATTTCGGTTCACGACCAGTTTGGCCGCGTGCAAACTCTCGATAGCCTCAAAGGTCCGAACGGCACCGTTCTTCTCTTTTTCCGTTCCGCGGACTGGTGACCCTTCTGCAAAGGGCAGCTGGTCCAGCTGCAGAGCGCCATCCCAAGATTCGAAAAGCAAGGCCTCAAGCTGGCCGCCATCAGTTATGACTCGGAAGAAATTCTGAAATTTTTTACGGACCGCCACAAGATCACCTACCCGATGCTTGCGGACCCGGACTCCAAAACCATCATGGCCTATGGTGTCTTCAATGCCGAAGCCACCGGCATGCAGAAGGGCTTTGCTCGCCCGGGATATTTCTTCATCGATCCCAGCGGTATCATTCGAGAAAAATTCTTCGAAGCCAGATACCGCGAGCGATTAACTGGGAATAGCATTCTTTCCAAGCTTTTCCCGGAATTAGGCCAGGAAGTTACCGAAACGGTGGAAGCCCCGCAGCTTCAGCTGGCCCTCGAACAATCCGACCCCACCGGCGTCCCCGGGACGCGCCTCACGCTCGTTGCCGAAGTGCGCCTGCCCGCAGACGTGCATGTGTATGCGCCCGGCGCGCAAGGCTATAAACCCATTAAGCTGGTCATCGATCCCGTACAAGCTCTGGAGTTCAAACCGGCAGTGTATCCCGCCTCCAAGACGCTCTATCTGCCAGCGATCAAAGAGAAAGTCCCGGTGTTCGATGGCACCTTCCGCATCAGCCAGGATATAAAGGTGGACTCCGGCTCGGCTTTTTGGGGCTCTCTCGGGAAAGATGGGCAGCTCTTTACCATCACCGGAAAGCTCGAATATCAGGCCTGCGACAAATCGATCTGCTATGTGCCAGCCTCTGTCCCCGTCAAATGGCAACTGCGGGTTTTTCCCCTCGACCGCACCCGCGCCCCCGTCGAGATTCGTCACAAATAGGCAGGGAAACCTCCGCTCGAGTGCCAGACCTCCATTTAGTCGATTCTTGAGTTGACCGATGGCCGATTCAAGTCAAGAATGATTGCACCATGGCGCAAAAACTATCGGACAAAAAACTGGCGGTGTTGGGCACAGGAAAGCTCGGCGGGATTCTGCTGCGAGCGTACCTGAAGCAAGAACTGTTCTCACCGAAGCGCGTTACCGCAACGGTCAAGCACGCCGAAAAGGCAGCCGCGATGGCCAAGGAACTCGGCGTCTCCGTGACGACCGAGAACCGCAACGCGGTGCAAGGCGCGGACATCGTGCTCCTCGGCGTAAAGCCCCAAGTCGTTGGCGACGTTTTAAAAGAAATTGCCCCGGAGCTAACGGAGAAGACTCTGGTCATTTCCGTTGCCGCTTCCGTGCCGACGAGCTATATCGAGCAGCGCCTCGGGGGAAAAGTCCCCGTGGTGCGCGCAATGCCCAATACGCCTGCGTCCGTGGGATGCGGCATGACCGGCATTTGCCGCGGCGCACATGCCGGTGCGGAACATCTCGAAACAGCGCGTGCCATGTTCAATGCCGTCGGCCGCACCGTCGTCGTTGACGAAAAAAACATGGACGCGGTGACCGGCCTTTCCGCGAGCGGCCCTGCGTTCGCCTACATCATTCTTGAGTCGCTTGCGGAAGCCGGCGTCAAGGTCGGTCTCCCTCGTGATGTCTCGACGTTGCTAGCGGCACAAACGATGAAGGGCGCCGCGAGCGTCGTCCTTGAAACGGGTGATCATCCCGCGCTCTTGAAAGACGCCGTGACCACGCCCGCCGGATGCACCATCGACGGAATCATGGAATTGGAAGAAGGCAAGCTCCGCGTGACGCTCATCAAAGCCGTAGTGAAGGCCACTAGCCGCGCGGGAGAACTCCTATTTGAGAAGTAACCCGCTTACGTTCGGGTAGTGAGTCAGTTTCCGATTATTCTAATTAGGACCTAACGACAAGCATGTGAGCCTGAATCAGGGACACTTTGGTGGGATGATGTTCCAGGCTGCGTCAGGATGATGCTTTAGATATTCGAGGGCACGCGGCGCGACGTCGCAGAACCGGCTGCAACCCCTGATGCTCGTCAAACATCTGGTATTGAATTGGCGGGCGGCCTCAGCCTCTTCTTCTGACGCCTCCGGTGTGAAGCAATTATCAATTGTCGTGCCGCCACCCACTCCCATTGTCAGAGCCCCTGTCCCGATAGCATAGGCTCGCTGTCGCATATCATGGTGGGGCAATCCCTCGGAAAGCTCCCAACTGTGTCCCAGCCATTCGGAGCGACCTGCGAAGATAGTCACTGCCAAAACAGACTGCACGCGACCGTCTCGGACCGACAAATCACCCTCCGCAAACCAGTCGCGCATTCCCAGCAGGGGTCGCAGACGTTCGGGAATGGCTGACCTCACCTTTCGCATGGCTTGAAGCACTAGTGCGAACACTGTAGGTTCCGAACGGACTGCTTTGGAGTGCGTACCGGTAGTCGCTCCCCCGGTTTTGTTGATAGTCGTACTCGTCCTTGTCTAGCCATTGTTCTCTGGGCGACAACGGCACCGGCTCCGGCGTCCACTTGAATCCACCGTACCGCTGGACCAGGGGAAGGACAGAAGCCTCCGTGCCGTCAACATGGATTTGGGATATTTTGGCAAGCATCAACCTCGCACGATGGGCCTCGTACCCGATGTAGGCCCATAGCGAGCCTCAAAGTGCTGCACAAATTAAGAGTGTTGCAAGGACAAGCCGCAACCCGAGAACTGACCAACGAGACATTGATTCAAACCTCCTCCGCGACCAAACCGCAGAGCCATCCCTCTCTTAAGTTTAGTCCTCACTTTCAGGAAGAGGTTCCCGAACAGCACGAATTTGTTGAGAAGCCTGACTAGGTCCAAACGCGGTAATCGGAAACTGACCCATACCCGGGATTGACAACGGTGGTAGGATGCTGCGTGTGAGGGAGTGATGCAGAGTGCCTACATTCCGGTGTTGCTCTACGCCGTGCTGGTGATGGCCTTTCCCGCGGTAACACTGGTTCTGGCAAAATATATTCGGCCGGCATCCACTTCCTTCGGCGCGAAGCTCAAGCCCTATGAGTGCGGTATCCCGCCGGAAAGCGATGCGCGCGGGCGGTATTCCGTGCGGTTTTACATTGTGGCCATGCTGTTCGTGATTTTCGACGTGGAGACCATGTTCCTCATTCCCTGGGCGATTCTTTATAAGGGCTGGGTCGCCATGCACCAGGGGCTGTTTGCCCTCGTTTCGATGGTCGTCTTCCTCGGAATCCTGCTCGCAGGATATCTGTGGCTGTACAAAAAGGGTGCTCTTGAGTGGGCTTGAACCGGAATTCTCCTGCTCTCCTCAAACCCACCATCCCGTTTGCAAGTTGTTGTGAAAGTTGTTGTGATTGACTAGGTTTGCGGCGTGTGTTAGAAACGCGGCGTTTAGATTTTCGGCTGCTTCTCTGTGGCAGTTTGTGAACCGTACGCGGTTCACCGCAGCCTGTTAAACCCCTGGTCCATGGCTGACGAGCCCAAGGAATCTAAACCGCCTCAAGTCCCCACGGGCGACCAGCCCGCAAGCACTGCTCTCCCTGTGTCCGCTCCTCCTGTCAAACCCGCAGGCGCTAGCGCACCCGCTGCTCCTCCAAAACCGGCAGTTCCGGTTCCCCCCAAGCCACCCGTCGTCCTTCAGACTCCGCTCGACAACGAATTGGTCAAGCGGTTTCGCGCCAAATTTGGCCCAGCTCTTCTGGAAGCCATGGAAGACCGCAAGCAAGCCATCCTCACCGTGGATCGCGCTCGGCTGGTGGAAATTGCACTGCATCTACGCGATGAAGAGAAGTTCGACATGCTAGCTAATTTGACCGCTGTCGATTGGCCGAAACGCGAGAAGCGCTTCGACGTGGTTCTCGATCTGTACTCCTTCCCAAAGAATGAACGATTAAGAGTGAAAGTCCATGCCGCGGATGCGGAAGCAGTGCCCAGCGTCGTGAGTGTCTGGCCCGCTGCGAATTGGCAGGAGCGCGAAGTGTTTGACATGTTCGGAATTGCTTTTTCCGGGCATCCGGATTTGAAACGCATTTTGCTGCCGGATGAGTGGCAAGGCTATCCGTTGCGCAAAGACTATGACATCTTGCAGCAGGACACCGCGTGGGTACGCGAAAATTTAGGAATTGAGAGCGGTCAGTAAAGGCTTTTAGCAGCGAAGGAAAAACGACTCTGAGCATCGATACCACAAGCGATCACAAGACGCTGTTGGGCGCGGATGAGCTGGTCATCAACATGGGGCCGCAGCACCCCTCCACCCACGGCGTTTTGCGCGTCAAGCTGAAGCTTGATGGCGAGCGCGTGATCGGCTCGGAATGCATCATCGGGTATTTGCACCGCGGCGTCGAGAAAATCGCCGAGAACCGCACCTACCAGCAATTTGCTCCCTATGTCGACCGCATGGACTACGTCGCGGCCGTCAGCAGCGGCTTGGGATATTGCGAAGCGGTCGAAAAGCTGCTCGTAGTGGAAGCTCCGCCGCGCGCGCGCGTCATTCGAACGATCTTGACGGAGCTGCAGCGAATCGCCAGCCATCTCCTCTGGCTCGGTACCCATGCCCTGGACATCGGCGCGCTTACTCCGCTTTTCTACTGTTTCCGCGAACGCGAAGAAATTCTCAAGATCTTTGAAAAATACTGCGGTGCGCGCCTGACCACGCACGCCTTCCGCATCGGCGGCCTGCAATACGAGGCTTACGACACGTTTGAAAAAGAAGTGGAACGCTTCTGCAAGGATTTCGAATCGCGCATCGTCGAATACGAAACGTTGCTCACGCAAAACCGCATCTGGCTGGCGCGCACCAAAGGCGTGGGGATTCTGGGCCCTGCCGATGCCATCGCCTTTGGCGTGACCGGGCCGGTGCTGCGCGCCAGCGGCGTGAAATGGGATATTCGCAAAGCCGCGCCCTACGCGGCCTACGATCAATACAAATTCGAAATTCCCGTCGGCACGACCGGCGACACCTACGATCGTTATCTGGTCCGCATGGAAGAGATGCGGCAATCGCGCCTGATCTGCCTGCAAGCCATCGAAAATATTCCCACCGGGCCGATCATGGCAAAAGTGGGCAAAGTGCTGAAACCGCCGCCGGGCGAGGTTTATCACGCTATTGAAGCGCCCAAGGGCGAAATCGGCTACTACGTGGTGAGCGACGGCACCGTGCAGCCATATCGCGTGCATATCCGGCCGCCTTCTTTCATCAACTTACAGGCGTTCGATCGCATGGTACGGGGACATCTGGTAGCCGATGTGGTCGCCATTATCGGGACGATTGACATCGTGCTCGGAGAGGTCGACCGGTAAGATCGCATGAAAGAAGGACCGGTGAGGTCGCTGAAAAAAGACCGATGATGAACGCTCTTGTCCAGGCCACTATCGAGTTCTTGAAGCTCTACTGGGCGCCGCTGCTCTGTGGCGTGGCCGTGGTCGCGATTCTTCCGCTGGCCGTCGGCTACATCGTGCTGGTGGAACGCAAGCTCATGGCGGACATGCAAGCGCGTCTCGGGCCCATGCGCGTTGGTCCGCACGGTTTGTTGCAGCCGATTGCCGACGCGCTGAAACTGCTCATCAAAGAAGACATCATTCCCGACAATGCGGATAAGATGGTTTTCTGGCTCGCCCCGGTTCTTTCCGTTGGCGCGGGGCTGCTTGCGCTCGCTGGCTTGGCGATCGGCCCGGCGTTTCAAATCGCTCAGGACATCAACATCGGCATTCTCTTCGTTGTAGGCATCAGCGCGATGGGTATTTTCGGCATCGTGCTCGGCGGCTGGGCCTCCAACAGCCACTATTCGCTGATGGGAGCGCTGCGCAGCTCGGCGCAACTCGTCAGCTACGAGACCGCCGCGGGCATGGCCTTGGTGAGCGCTCTCTTGTTCACCGGCACGCTGAATATCAAATCCATCGTCGAAGCGCAGAGTAAAAATGGAGAGGGCATCTGGTTCGTGATGCTCGCGCCGGTGGCCTTCTTCACCTATCTCGTCGCGTCCATTGCCGAAACCAACCGCGCGCCCTTCGATTTGCCCGAAGCCGAGTCCGAACTCGTCGCCGGCTATATGACGGAGTTCAGCGGCTTCCGCTGGTCGCTCTATTTCCTCGCCGAATACACCAACATGATCGTGGTCGCTTCCGTGGCCACAACGCTATTCCTAGGCGGCTGGCTCCGCCCCTTTGCCAGCGTGCACGGGCTTCCCGGCTTTCACTTGTTGAATTTCCTCGATTTTGTTCCGACTCTGTTGATGGTGGCTATCGCCGCCTATTGCGTCGTGCGCACGCCGAAGCAGCCGACGCGCGTGCAACAGTTGTTCATGCTGGCTGTGGCCGGTTTGTGTTTTGTCGTGGGCTTGGTGCTGGTGGCGCCGGTCGTTTTGCCGCTTATCAAGCCGTCGCTTCGCGATGCCGTTGCGCCCTTTTATGCCGGAATTCACGGCGGCTTCTGGTTCATCTTCAAAGTGAGCCTATACATCTATTTTTTCATGTGGCTGCGATTCACGATACCGCGGTATCGCTTTGACCAGTTGATGCGCCTGGGATGGCATTTCCTGATCCCCTTATCCATCATCAATGTTTTGCTGGTTGGCGTCGCATTGATCGTGGGAGAGTTCTTTCACTTGCATGGCTGGGGACTCCTTCTGGTCACCACACCCGCAGCCGTCATTGCGCTTGTCGCCGCGTTGATGATTCTGGCTGTGGAAAAACAACGCGATGCCGGGCACGATCCCAACGCCGCATCGGATTTTTATGCTGGATAAAGTGCTATTTTACTTCTTCGCTGCCATCGCCGTGGGGAGCGCGGTGCTCATGGTCACGCGCCGAAACGTCGTGCATGGCGCCATCTTTTTGATCACCGCACTCCTCGCCACAGCCGGAATTTTCTTGCAACTCCGCGCCGAGTTTTTGTTCATCGTCCAGATCATTCTCTACGTTGGCGGCATCATGGTCCTGTTTGTGTTCGTGATCATGCTCGTCAATTTGGACGTAGCTCTCCAGCAAATTCAGTTCGCGCGCCAAAAATGGGTCGCCCTCCTCGTCGCCCTGGCGCTCGCCGGCCAGGTCGGCCTTATGTTCTGGTCCTCCGGCAAAATGCCCGGCCAGGGGTTGCCCGTGCTGACCGCATCGGCGGTGTCGAGTTTGCCGCCGAACTCCGAAACCGTGGCGCACAGCCTGTTCGAATCGTATCTCTTGCCGTTTGAAATCGCCTCGGTCTTGTTGCTCGTGGCCATGATCGGTGCCGTCGTCATGGCCAAGAAAAGGACGTAGCGCAGCGATGCTTCCGATCGGTCATTACCTGTTCCTGAGTCTCGCGCTCTTCATCATCGGCGTGATCGGCGTCGTCACCCGCCGCAACGTCATCGTCGTGCTCATGTCCATCGAGCTCATCCTGAACGCCGTGAACATCAACCTCGTCGCCTTTTCCCGTTTGTACGGCGATGTCGCCGGCCAGGTCTTCGCCCTGTTCATCATCGCCGATGCGGCCGCCGAAGCCGCTGTAGCACTCGGAATCATCATCGCGTTTTTCCGCAATCGCGAAACGGTTTTGGAAGACGAAATGGACTTGCTGAAGTGGTAGCGCAAAACATGAAAGACGAAACCAAACCGGCATGACGCCCACCGGCTATTTTCTCGATCATCTCTGGATGATCCCGCTGTTTCCTCTGGCGACAGCGGCACTGATGCTTTTCTTCGGCAAGCGTTTGCCGAACAACGCCGTCAGCGTCCTCTGTGTCGGCAGCGTAGGCCTGTCCTTCATTCACGCTGCCGGCGCGGTGATTCAATTGCTCGCCGCGTCTCCCGAAAATCGCGTCGCCCAGCAAATCATGTTCGAATGGCTCACCCCCGGCCCCATGCACGTGACCACCGGTCCCGCCATCCGCTTCGTCGCCGACTGGGGCTTCCTCCTCGATCCGCTCTCCTGCGTCATGGTCCTGGTCGTCACCGGCGTCGGCTTCCTCATCCACGTCTACTCCATCGGCTATATGGGCCACGAAGGCGGCTACTACCGTTTCTTCGGTTACATGAACCTCTTCATGTTCGCCATGCTCACCCTGGTCCTCGCCAACAACATGCTCCTCATGTTCGTCGGCTGGGAAGGCGTCGGCCTTTGCAGCTACTTGCTCATCGGTTTCTATTTCCTGAAAAAATCCGCCTCCGACGCCGGCAAAAAAGCCTTCATCGTCAACCGCATCGGCGACGCCGGCTTCATCCTCGGCATTCTCCTGACCGCCGTAACTCTGGGCACCATCCGCTTTACCTCGCAAGCCTTGCCCGACGCCTCCGGCGCAACCGGAATCCTGCAGTCGCTCAAAGCCGCTGTCGAAGCACATGCCCTGGGCCCTGGCGCGCCGGTGTTGACCGCCATCGCCCTCCTGCTCTTCATCGGCGCCATGGGCAAATCCGCGCAAATCCCTCTCTACGTTTGGCTCCCCGACGCCATGGAAGGCCCCACGCCAGTCAGCGCCCTCATCCACGCCGCCACCATGGTCACCGCCGGCGTCTACATGGTTGTGCGCATGAACGCCATCTACCAGCTCTCGCCCGTCGCCTTGAATGTGGTCGCCGTAGTCGGCGCCACCACCGCAATCTTCGCCGCCTCCATGGCGCTGGTGCAAAACGACATCAAAAAAGTCCTCGCCTATTCCACCATCAGCCAGCTCGGTTACATGTTCCTCGCCCTCGGAGTAGGCGCCTTCGCCGCGGGAATTTTTCACCTCATGACCCACGCCTTCTTCAAAGCCCTCTTGTTCCTCGGCGCTGGCAG
>Ga0209415_10019823_pt1 | contig 10499 bp, 6 predicted proteins | sample PeaSoiSIISIP2007_FD_187696 | JGI IMG/M metagenome (GOLD analysis project Ga0209415, IMG submission 187696) | Peat soil microbial communities from Weissenstadt, Germany - SII-SIP-2007 (SPAdes) (version 2) | ecosystem: Environmental > Terrestrial > Soil > Wetlands > Peat | place: Germany...
CTTCGCGAGACGAGCATCGACCCGGACACGGGATTCATCGTCGTCGATGGACCGCCCATCGAGCGCAACCTCGTCGATGATCTCAACCGCTTTCCCTTCCCTGACGACGGTCCCGTGGGCGGCCCGGAAGCCATCTTCGATCGCATGTCGATCGAGATCGCGCGAGGCTGTACCGAGGGGTGTCGCTTCTGCCAAGCGGGGATGATTTACCGTCCCGTGCGCGAACGGGACCCCGACCAAGTCGTCGAAACAGTGGTCTCTGCCGTGAAGAAGAGCGGCTACGACGACGTGAGCCTGACGTCGCTCTCGACGGCGGACTACTCGTGCATCGCGCCGCTCATCCAAAAGGTCACCGAGAGGCTCGCCGCTGACCGTGTGTCGCTCGGCGTGAGCTCGCTGCGCGCGTATGGGCTAGGCGAGCAAACCCTCGACGACATCCAGCGCGTCCGCGCGGGCGGCATCACGTTCGCTCCAGAGGCTGGCAGCCAGCGCATGCGCGACGTGGTCAACAAGAACGTCACCGAAGAGCAGCTCATGCAAACCGCCGAGCGCATCTTTTCGCGCAACTGGTCGAGCATGAAGCTCTACTTCATGATCGGCTTGCCGACGGAGACCGAAGAGGACGTTCGCGAGATCGTTCGCGTCGGAAAGCGCGCGCGCGAGGTGGGGTGGCGCGTCAAACGCGCGAGGAACGCCCCGGCGCCGACGGTCACGGTGAGCGTCTCGACGCACGTGCCCAAGCCTCACACGCCCTTTCAATGGTGCGCGATGGACACCGCCGAGGTCGTGCGCGAAAAGCAAGGCTGGCTCCAAGAAGAGACGCGCGGGGCGCGCGTCGAGCTTCGCATGCACGACTCCGACGGTAGCTGGCTCGAGGGCGTCTACGCGCGCGGGGACCGCTCGCTCTGCGACGTGCTCGAGACCGCGTACCGAAACGGGGCGCGCTTCGACTCGTGGGACGACCAGCTCCGAATCGACGTCTGGGAGCGCGCCTTCGCCGAGCATGGAATCGACCCTGCGCGGTTTCTCGGCACCATCCCGGTGAGCGCGCGCCTTCCGTGGAGCCACATCGACGTGGGCCTCGAGGAAGGCTTCTTGGTGTCCGAGTACCGCAAGGCGCTCAAGAGCCGCCTATCGCCCCCGTGCGGAAAGGTCGCGGGGATGTTCATCCACCACACGAACTTGGAGGACGCCCGCGCCGATCAGAAGAAGCTCGTCTGCTACGACTGCGGCGTCGCCTGCGATCTGTCGGCGATGCGCGCCGAGCGCGAGACCTACTTGGTCAAGCTCGGAGCCGAGCGCCCGCGCGTTTCGGCACCGCGAGCCGAAGAGCCCAAACCGCGCAGGCCTCCCATGCGCACGGTTCAAGGCACGCCACGTCGCTATCGCTTCGAGTTCACCAAGCTCGGGCCGAGCGCGTTTCTGTCGCACCTCGACATGATCCGCGCGCTGCCGCGTGCGTTCAGGCGCGCGGGTCTTCCGATGTTCTACTCGTCTGGCTTTCACCCGAAGCCCGACATGACGTTCTCGCCCGCGCTGTCGCTCGGCGTGATGAGCCTCGGCGAGGTCGTGGACATCAAGCTGACGTGCGACGGCGATCCGCGCGAATGGCTCGAAGCGCTGACCGCGGGCGCCCCAGACGGTCTGCGCTTCATCGATGCGCGCCTTCTCGGTGAGCGCGACGCGGCCATCTCGAAGTCCATCGACACCGCGCAGTACGCGGTCGCGTTCCCCCGCGCGCTGGTCGATCCAGGGCAAATGCACGCGAAGACCACCGAGATGCTGGCTGCCGAGTCACTTCCCGTCGTCCGAACGATCGAAGGCATCGGCAAGAAGGTCGACGTGCGGCGTTACCTCCGCGGAATTGCGTTCGACGACGCACGCGCGAAAGACGCCATCGACCGAGCGGGCCTGGTTGGAGACCTCGCCGGTCTCTTCGTCGAGATCGCCGTGACGCCCACCGGAAGCGCGAAGATCAGCGAGGTTCTCGAGGTACTCTTCGGGCAGCGCGCGGTGCCCACGAAAGCCATCCGCGCGGCGCTCGTGTGCACTGGCATCCAGCCGCTCGACCTCGACGGCCTCCGCAATGCTAGGTTGGGTCCGCAATGGATCGGGTGCGCGTCGCTACGCTGAACATCTGGAATCGCATGGGGCCCTGGGAAGAGCGGCTCGTCGCGATTCGCAAAGAGGTCGCGCGCTCCCAGCCTGACATCATCGGGCTGCAAGAAGTACTCGTCTTGCCCGAGCTCGAATTCGATCAAGCCAGCGCCATCGCCGAGGGCTTCGGCTACCACGTCGCGTTTGGTCGCTCTGCCGATGCGCCGCCGTACGGCATGGGCAACGCCATCTTGTCGCGCTGGCCCATCGCCCACACGTTCACCTTCTCGCTGCCTGGCACCGACGAGCATCGATGCCTCGTGTTCGCGGAGCTCGACTCGCCGATGGGCAAAATCCCCTTCTTTTCGACCCACCTCAACTGGAAGTTCGACGAGAGCGACGTCCGGCAGCTTCAGGTTCGCTGCATCGCGCGGTTCGTCAAGACGACGGCGCCAGTCGAGCAGTATCCCGCGATCGTCGTCGGCGATTTCAACGCAGATGCCGACTCCGACGAGATTCGCTTCATGCGCGGCGTCGGGTCTCTCGGCGGCGAGAGCGTGCACTTTCACGACGTCTACGGCCACGTCGGTGCGGCTCCCGGCGTGACGTTCGCCCGGAGGAACACTTACGCGGGCCTCTTGCGCGAGCCCGACCGGCGCATCGACTACATCTGGGTGCGCGGCGGCGACGAGCGTTTCCGCGGTGAGCCGCTCACCGCGCGCGTCGCGTTCGACGAGCCCGAGGGCGAGGCCTTCCCGAGCGATCACTTCGGCGTCATCGCCGAGCTTCGCGCGTGACGCTGCCGGTGACCGCCAGCGCGATCGTCGCGCTCTCGGGCGCGGCGACCGTCGCCGGATTCGTCGATGCCATCGCGGGTGGCGGCGGCCTCGTCACCGTCCCCGCGCTGATGACGTTCGTCCCATCGACGCACCTTGCACTCGGCACCAACAAGGGCCAAGCGGTGTTCGGCGCCATCTCATCCACTGTGTCGTTCTGGCGTGGCAAAGGCGTCGACCGACAGCGCGCCCCGCTCGCGTTCCTTTGCGGATGTGTGGGCGCCGCCCTGGGCGCGCTGCTTCAGCTCCGCGTCAGGCCCGGACCCCTCAAGCCCATCGCCCTCGCGTTGCTCATCGCCGCGGCCGCGCTCGTCGCTCTCAGACCGCTGCTCACACGCGGCGCCGTGCCACGCGAGACATCGGCGCCCGGTACCCGCCTCGTCGCCATCGCAGTCGCTGCCGGTTTCTACGACGGCTTCTTCGGGCCCGGCACGGGCACCTTGCTCATCATCGCGTTCGTCACGCTCCACGGCGACACGATGGTCCGCGCCTCGGGGAACGCCAAGATCGTGAACCTCGCGTCGAACCTCACGGCCTTCGCGATCTTCGCCGCAAAAGGAACGATCATCTGGAGCCTCGCCCTACCCATGGCCGCGTGCAGCATCCTCGGTGCGGCCGCCGGCGCGCGCGTGGCGATGAAACGGGGGGATGCGTTCGTGCGAATCGCCGTGCTTGCCGTGGTTTGCGCGCTCGTCATCAAGCTCGCCTTTGACCTCGTTCGCTGAGCGTCATACGACCGTGATATGGCGCGCAAGGAGCTTACGTTCGCGCTCACGTGGCAGCGCAATACGGAGCCCGTAGGCGCCGCCGCGAACGACTTGCTCCGCTGGCTCGGAAACGAGATCGGTCGACCCATCGTGCCGCGCGTCGCGCTCTCGTACGACGAGCTTTCGCCCCTCTTCGAGCGCGAAGAGGTCGACTTCGCTTGGCTGCCGCCCATCGCGTTCTTGCGCTTGCGGGCCAAGAATCTCGTCCGCACGCTCTACGTCAACGAGCGGCATGGGGCGCGCGCGTTTCACGCGATCCTCGCGGTGCGGTCGGGGAGCCAGCACTATTCGCTCGAACGGCTTCGTGGAGCGCGAGCCGCGTGGATCGATCCGCAGAGCACCACGGGCTACATCCTTCCGCGCATCGACATGGCGGCGCGAGGCTTTGACCCGACAGCGACCTTCTCGGAAGAACGCTTCCTCGGCTCGCACGACGCAGCGGCCCGCGCCGTGCTCGAGGGTCGAAGCGACGTGGTCGGAACATTCGCCGAGTACGAAGGGGAAAGACTCGCGCGCGCAGGCTTCTCCACGACGGGCTCCGCGTCGGACTGGCGCGTCGTCTTGCGTGGGCGCGAGTCGCCATCGGACGTCCTCGCTTCACGCGCGACGCTCGAGCCAGACCTCTCTACGGCCGTCAAGACGGCCCTCGCGCGTGCGCTCGCAGCGCCGGAGACCGCGAAGCTCGTTCGGGACGTCCTCCACGTGGACGCGTTCGGCGACGCCGACGATGCCCGCTACGCGTCACTCGCAGACGCAGTCGAGTCCGCCCGCCGCGAGGGGCTCCTTCCTCACCTCTAGCGGGCGCGGCGGGCTTCGGCGTGGGGGTGCTTGGGCTCGGCGGCGGCGAGCTGCAAGGCTTTGCAGACGTGGTCTTCTTTGCACGGGCCAATCGCTCCGCCGGAGGGCGGCCACGCGAACTGCGCGGACTTGGCGAGCCACACGCGGTCGCGCACGTCGGGTCCGGTCCACGACGCGGGTGAGTGCAAAAGCTTGGCCTCGCGGTCGCCCGACAGGTCCCCGCGAAACGGAAACCCGATCGTCGGCGTCAGGCCCACGCGTTGCACGGGTGAGCCATCGGGGAGCGCAAAGAGCAGCGTCGTCATGCGCAAGAGCCCAGCGTGGGCGTCGTCGTCGAGATACTCCTGCGCGCAGCCCTTGCCGTACGTGGGCGCCCCGATGCTCGGTCCACGTCGATAGGCCGCGAGCGCGCCTGCGAGCATCTCCGCTGCGCTCGCGGTACCCGAGTCGATGAGCGTGGCCACGGGCCCCGTCCACTGCTCGTCAGCGGGCGGGTCGGGTGCGCGATCGACGTCAATGGCACCGCTGCGGCTTCGCATGGGAAACAAACGAGCGCCCGGGAGAAACACCCCGAGCGTGTCGATCGCTCCTTCGGTCGAGCCACCACCGTCACCGCGAAGATCCAGCACGACACCGACGAGCTTCGGGCTGCGTATACGCACGAGCGCGCGCGCGAAGAGCTCGCCTAGATCGTCGTACACGTCCGGGATCGTGACGAGCGCCACTTCGCCGGCTCCGTAAGGAATCGTCTCCGTCGCGAGATCGAACGGGTGCGCCGACTGCGCGGGCGGCGCGGGTGTATCAGGGTCCACGCGCAAGACCCGCGGTACGCGCTCGCCCTCGCGCATGACCACGACGTCGAATGGTTGCCCGGCATCGGTCGCCGTGAGCGCGAGCTCGTCGAGCTGCTCGACGGCGAGACCCGCGAGGAATAGCCCATCCACGTCGAGGACGACGTCGCCTACCGCGAGCGGCGCGAGCGCCCCCTCCTCGATGCGCACGCCGAGCAACGTGCGCGTCGCCCGACCCCACAACCGCGAGGGTGCGTCTTGATCCAAGTCCACGTCGTGGACCACGGCCTCTTCGCCATACGGCGCCCAAGCTCCGTGTGCGTCCACTTGCTCCACCCACGCGCGAACCGCGGCACCGAGCACGATCTCGCTCCACGCTTCAGCGGTCAGCTCGGGAAAGAATCGATTGCGAGCCGCCTGGAGATACTTCTCGAGCGGCGCTCCGAACGCGTGCGAGAGGGTGCAAGCGCGCTCGGCGAGCTCGTTGGTCAGGGATGCCGCCGTGAGATCGTGCGGGCCAGCGTCGTGCGTCGCCACATCGAGAGCCTCGGCGAGGGCGCGCGTCTCGTCACCGGCACCGCCAGGTGCAGCACCGAGCGCGAGATCGTAGCGCGTGCGCTCGGCGTCCACCCAAGCTGCGAGCGTGCGACCGATGCGAAGCGCAGCCGCGCACTTGCCGCCATCGGCTATCTCCGCAAGGAGCGCCCCCGCGTTCGCATCGACGCTGGCAAAGGGCGTCGCGTCCGACGTGACCGCCCAGTGTCCGTGCGGATCAATCCAGTCCTTCGTCGCGGAGGCAAACTCCTTCGACGTCGGCGCGAGCGGCGTGAACGCGAGCTCGTGACGCACCTCGGCGACGATGGCGGCAGCCGAAGCGCACGTCAGCGAAGCGAGCTTGCCCGTCGGTGGACGAAGGGTCGGGCTCTTCTCTTCGTCCTCGGCAGCGGTCTTGACGCTGGCGTCTGGCTTGTTTTGAACCGGCGGACGCGTCGCAGCGGGGGTTTGGGCGGGTTTGTCGCTGCGAAGGGCGAAGCCGGTGGCGAGGGCCACTGCCGTGCCTGCCGCCAAGGCAATGCCCACACGCAAACGCATCGACGTGCAGCGTAGCAAGCGCCAAGGACGGTGGGCCACGTTTCGTGGAGAGGAGGGCTCCCCCGGCGTGCTCGCGCAGCGGCTCGGCCGCCTTCGAGGGGGCGTGGTGTTCGTGGGACTAGGTAGTTGAGCCCAGTTCCTCGTCGTCGAGCCGAGCGATGCAAATCGTATTTGCGACATCGCGCTTCTCGATTGCGCCCCACGAGGACCACGCCCCCTCGAAGGCGGCCGAAGCGTTTCGGTCGTTAACGGAGGCGGCCGACTTCCGGAGGGGGCGGCGCGCGCAGGCCGTCCTCGGCCGAGCACGCCGGGGGAGCCTCAAGCAACCGATTGCAGATCCCGGAGGCGCAGGCGCAGCTTCGTCAGCGTTCGTACCTCGAGCTGCCTCACGCGCTCCTTGCTCACGCCGAGCTCGGTTCCGAGATCCTGAAGCGTCCGCGGCTCGTCGGCCATCAAACGCTCGCGCACGATGAGCTTCTCGCGATCGCTCAGGTCGCGAAGCGCGTCGCGCACCGCCACGCGTGAGCGCTCGCGCGCCTCGCTCGCATCGACCTCGTCTTCGGGCGACGGCCCCGCCGCGGCGAGCCGCTCGATGACGGGAGACTGCTCGTCTTTGGCGGACTCGAGGCTCGACTCGCGCGCTTGAAGCACCGGAAGTAGGGTTCGCACGCGCTCGATCGACAGCCCGCTCACCTGCGCGAGGCGCTCGGGATCGCTCTCGCGCGTCGTGCGGTAAGCGCGGAGCGCCTTGCGCTCGGCCTTCGTCGTGCCGAGGCGAACCACGCGATATCCGCGCACCACGTACTCGCGGATCTCCGCACGAATCCAGTACGCGGCGTACGTCGCGAGGCGGCATTCTTTCGTCGTGTCGAACTTCGCCACCGCCCGCATGAGCCCGACGTTGCCTTGCTGAACGATGTCCTCGAGCGGAACGCCCCATCGCCGATACTCGAGCGCGATGGCGACGACGAAAGGCAAACAAGCCTCGGTGATTCGACGCCCAGCGTCTCTGTCACCCTTTTGGTGACGCAGCGCGAGCGTACGCTCGTCGTCCCGCGTGAGCGGCTCGACGTGCGTGAGGCGTTCCCGATAAGCCTGGAGCGAAGGAGCTTGGAACATCGCTTCTCGTTCGATGCATCCGCGATACCAACGTTGCGCTCTGCGTTATGAGCCGTTTCGCGTGCTGCCCGTCGTCACATCACGAAAAAAGGACGCCGCCCATTCCGAGCACGCAGGCGTTTCGCATTTACGATGGGGGCTCGGCTCGCATTTACGCGAGCCTTGTTCACTGGGGGCCTATCCTTCGGGCATGGTTGTGTTTCGGCTGATTGGATTCGTTTTACGGCTGGCCTTGTCGCCGCTGCTGGTCTTGTGGGTGGCGCTTCGGCGGCGGATTCCTTCGAACGCTTGGCTGGAGATCGAGATCGACGGCAGCGTGGTCGAGTTTCCCGTCGTGCATCGGGCGCCGCTGCGGCGGTTTCTCGCGTTCACGCGCGTTCGTACGGTCGCGCTGTCCACCATGCACGAGCTGATCGACGAGGTCGCCAAGCAACCTCGCGTCAAGGGCGTGCTCGTCGTGATACGCAATCTTCGCGCGGGCATGGCGACGGCGACGTCACTGCGAAGAGCGCTCCTTCGGTTGCGCGAGGCCACGGGGCGCGAGGTCGTCGTTTACCTCCCGAGCGGCGGAGACACCAAAGAGCTCTACGTTGCGAGCGCGGCGAGCCGCATCATCGCCGCCCCGCACGCCACGCTCGCGCCCGTCGGCTTCTTGTCGAGCTCGCGCTACGCCAAGCGAACGCTCGACAAGATCGGCGTGGCGGCTGAGAGGCTCGCGGTCGGCGCCTACAAGAGCGCAGGTGAAACGCTCGCGCTCGACCACATGAGCGATCCTCAACGCGAGCAGCTCGGCGCCATTCTCGACACGTTCTACGGCGAGCTCGTCTCGGCGATCGCCGCCGGTCGCCACGTGGACGAAGCGAAGGCCCGCGCGCTCGTCGATGGCGCGCCCTACTCGTCCGAAAAAGCCGCTCAAGTCGGTCTCATCGATGCCGTGGCCTACGAAGACGAGCTGTCCAAGCACCTCAGTCCAGCGGGTGCCGCGCGGTTCATTCCGGCCTCGCGCTTTCTCGCGGCGCGGCGCGCGCGCGTGCTGCCGCGTTTGCGCAACGGACCCGTGCTCGCGGTGTTGCCGCTTCACGGAGCCATCACGAGCGGGTCGGGCCCGCTCGCGTTCGACGATCGATTCGTCTCCGCGGTGCGCGCGCTGAGATCGAGCCGTCGCGTGCGTGGCGTGCTCCTTCACGTCGATTCGCCCGGCGGCGGAGCCCTCGCGTCCGACCGCATGCACCACGAGCTCGTGCAGCTCGCCAAGGAAAAGCCCGTCGTCGCGTACTTCGGCGACGTCGCGGCGAGCGGTGGATACTACGCCGCCGCAGCCGCTCACCACATCGTCGCGGAGCCGACGACGATCACGGGATCCATCGGCGTCGTCGCCGCGCGCATCGTCGTCGAGCCGCTCATGCAAAAGATCGGCATCGTCACCGAGACGCTCGCGCGCGGTGCTCGCGCGACGCTTCTCGACCCTCTTCATCCGCTTGGCGACGACGAGCGGACGGCCCTCGAGGGCGAGGTCAAAGACTTCTACGACGGCTTCGTGGACGTCGTCGCCGCCGGACGCAAACGCTCGCGCGAAGAAGTGCACGCCGTCGCGCAGGGCCGCGTGTGGAGCGGCCGCGACGCGCAAACCCACGGCCTCGTCGATGAGCTCGGCGACGCGCGCGACGCAATCACGGCGCTTCGAACGCGCGTCGGCAAGACAGCCATCGCGATGCAGGTCGTCACGCTTCGTTCGCCCTGGCAGCACGTGCCGCCGCTCCCTCCGCCCACATCACCCACGAGCTTCATGAACGCGAGCTTTTGGGGTCGCAAGGAGCGCGTCCTCGCGGTGTCTTTTTTGCCCCCATTTTTCTGCCTGCTTTATCCTTCAGTTTCCCCTTGTCGTTTAGGTGCGGAAGAGGACGCGCTCGCGTTTGAAGAGGGCCACGGCGGCCGCGACAGCCAGGGCGGCGTAAATCGTCATGGAACCAAAAACCACGACCACGTGGCTCCAATGGCATGTCCCGGTCAGCAGTTCCTTGCACAGCAGGCTCAGGTTGACCACGGGCACAAAGGCCAGCCCGTAATTGAACTCCACCCCCGGCAGCGCCGCGATGATCGCCGGAATGACGGCCAGCAGCAGCATCGGTTGCAAATACGTGTTGGCCTCCTTGGAACTGCGCGCGAACAAGCCGACGGCCACCACCAGCGACGAAAGAAAAACCGCCAGCGGAATCATCAACGCGCAGACGCCAGCCAGGGCCAGCGGGTCCAGCGTCAGCGGCAGACGCACCATGGAACTGGATTTGAGGATCAGCAGCACCGCCCCGTTGGAGGCCACCGACAGCGCGGCGGTCGCCAGCGACACGCTCAGGACAACCAGGACCTTGCCCAGGACCAGATGCGTGCGCGGCACCGGGCTGCATAACAACGTCTCCAGCGTGCCGCGCTCCTTCTCCCCGGCGGTCAGGTCCACCGCGGGATAAATCGCCCCGGCCAGGCACATCACGATCATCATGTAGGGCAGGACCATCCCGATGATCAGGCCGCTGACCTGTTTGGGCGAGGCGACATTGGTCCGCTCCACGTCAAAGGGCGTGACCAATGTCTCCGGCAGCGTGCGCTCCTGCAGACGGCGGCGCACGATTTCGTCGCGGCGCTCCTTGAAAAATCCCTCCAATTGCTGCGTGGCCAGCATGGATTTCGGCTCGCCGTTGTAGATGTAGAGGCGGATGGTGGTCTTTCGTCCCGCCTTTACCGCGGCGTCGAAATCGCTGGGAATTCCCACCGCCGCGCGAATCTTCTTGTTCGAGATGAGGTTGGTGTAATCGGGGCTGGCGGGCACGAAGTCGAATTTTTTCAGCCGGCGCAAGGCGGCCGCCGTGTCCGGGGAACCTTCGGCGCCCAGCAGCATCACTTGGGGCATTTCCTTCATCGTCACGCTGACGATTTTGAGGATGCCCAGGATGAGGGCGGGCACGACCACCACCGGCACAATGACCATGGACATGATCGTGCGC
>Ga0209415_10019824_pt1 | contig 10499 bp, 9 predicted proteins | sample PeaSoiSIISIP2007_FD_187696 | JGI IMG/M metagenome (GOLD analysis project Ga0209415, IMG submission 187696) | Peat soil microbial communities from Weissenstadt, Germany - SII-SIP-2007 (SPAdes) (version 2) | ecosystem: Environmental > Terrestrial > Soil > Wetlands > Peat | place: Germany...
AACGTGAGGGGCAGTTCACATTCAGAATATGAGATGCGGCGCCGGGTCATTGGGTTAGCTTCTTCCGCTTGCGATAGAGGGTGGCGGGGTCGATGCCTAGAATCTGCGCCGCCTCTTCCATCGTGGCCGCCTGTTGAATCACCCGGGCGATGTGTGCGTTTTCCAATTGCTCGAGGGTGACCCGGGCGCCGAGTTGGATACCTTGCGCCGCCGCCTGCTGGTCGGGTTGGGAGACCTTTTCCGGCAAATCCGGCAGGTCGATTTCATCGCTGCCGGCCAGGATGACCCCGCGCTCGATGACGTTCCGCAGCTCGCGGAGGTTGCCCGGCCAGGCGTAGCGCCGCAGGGCCTGCTCGGCCTGCGGGGAGATGCCTTTGATTCGCTTGCCGCATTGTTGGGCGAAGAATCGCAGGTAGCCCAGCGCGATGCTTTGCAGGTCGCCGGGGCGCTCGCGCAGGGAGGGCATCCGCATCGAGATGACGTTGAGCCGATAGAACAGGTCCTCGCGGAACCGGCCTTCCTGGACGGCTTTGTCGAGGTCCCGGTTGGTGGCGGAAATGACCCGCACATTCGCCCGGCGCGTCTTGGATTCGCCCACGCGCTCGTATTCCTTCTCCTGCAAGAGGCGGAGCAGCTTGGGTTGGATTTCGAGCGGCAGCTCACCGATCTCGTCCAGGAAGAGCGTGCCGCCGTCGGCCAATGCGACCTTCCCCAGCGTGTCCGCCACGGCACCGGTAAACGACCCTTTGACGTGGCCAAAGAGTTCGCTCTCCAACAGCTCGCGCGAGAGGCTGGGGCAATTGACGGTGACGAAGGCGTGCTCCTGTTGCGGGCTGTTCGCATGGATGGCGCGGGCCAGCACGGTCTTGCCGGTGCCGCTCTCGCCGAGCAGGAGCAAGGTCGCCGGCGTCGCGGCGGCCTTGGAGGCCAGCTCGAACACCTTCTGCATCGCCGGCTCGGCGGAGGTCAGCTCGGTGGCGGGGGTATCGGCCGAAAGGCGGGATTCGAGGTCGGCGACGCGTTCGCGGAGCCGGCGCGCCTCCAGAATGCGATTGAGCACGCGCCGAATCTGTTCCGGGGTAAAGGGCTTGGGGATGTAATCCACCGCGCCGCGGCGCATGGCCTCGACGGCGGTTTCGATGGAGGCGTAAGCCGTGAAGACCACTACTTCGAGGCGCGGGTCCAGCTTCAACATCTCCGGCAGCAAATCCAGCCCGCTCTCGCCGTCCAGCTTCAAATCGAGGAAGGCCAGGTCGAAGTGGTCCGCTTCGAGTTGCTTGAGCGCCTCGGCCCGATTCTCCGCCGCCGCCGTCGTGTGCCCCAACACTTCGAGGACAACCGCAGTGGTGCGGCGGATGTTCTCCTCGTCGTCAATGATGAGCAGACGCATTGAGCCTGGTGTGTTCTTCGGCTGCATCGCCGCCAAGATAGCCGAATTTCGCGCCGGAAGCCAGACGGGTCATGGCAGGGTTCTCATTTGGGTTCCTTCATCGAACGCTGGTCCCGCGAGGCGCGTTTCCATCTGAAGGTGATTGACGCCAGGAACAGCACCAGGAAGAGCGCGAAGAGGGCTTTAGCCACCCAGGCGGCGGGTCCGGCGATGGCGGTGAAACCCAGCAACGCGGCCAGGAGGGCGATGATCAAAAAGGCCAAGGGCCAGCTTAACATAACGACTCTTTTCCAGTGAGGGGTAATCGGCAGACCCACCAAGCCTGCCTGGTATAGGGGAGGTAGGTCGGTGACCCGCGCGCACTTGGATTGCGCGCGGGGCGTCCACGGACCATTCGACGATTCGGACGCAGGCACCTGCTGGTGCGTGCTTGCCATTGGTTTGCGGTTTATTCATGAGGTGGCTTTCTCCCTGCTATTCATGGCCTTTGCCTTCGCCTCTTTCCTCGGCGGGCCTGGGACCGGTGCCGGGAGGAAGGGCGGATTCCGGCGGCGCGTGCGGTGAAGGGGTGAGGCGTTCCGTTGGGGGGTGCGGGTTCATGCCCGGGGGCGGCGATGGTGCTGGCGGCACCACGCGCTCGGCTGGCGGCGCCTTGGATTCCGATGCTGATTTGGGCGGTTCCGGCGCAGCGAGGGCGGGCTTGTCCGGGAGCTTCGGCTGGCCCGGGCCGCGGGTTAATGTGGCGGGCGCGCGCGTCAGCCGGGCGGCCTCGCCAATGGGGAGGGGCTTGATCGTCATGCGGCTGGCGTCTTGGACCGGTGCCAGTCCGGGGCCCTGGTTAATCACGACCTGCTGCGGGCCGGCCGCACCGAGCTGCCTGGTCTCCCGTTTGAGATTGTTGATGACGGTCGTTTGGTGAAGGACGGTGCTATTGTTGACGAGGACTGTCGAAGGCCGTATCGGCCTGCGGAACTGAGCCGTGTGCACAAAAACAAACCATGGGTCGGCCACCGTCACGCCCGGCGGGGGTAAGGGAGCCCAGCCGATATAGCCGTCGCCAGCGCGCCAGGTAACCCAGGCGGGCGCCCACTCGATGCCGGGAACCCACACCCAGGCCTGGAGCGGGTCATCGACCCAGCAGCCGTAATGATAGCATGCCCAGGCCCAGGGTTCGTCGCTGGCCCAGTACCAGCCGCAGTCGGTCCAGACCCAGCGGCCATTACAATAGGGGCGCCAGCCCGGGGCCACAGCCGATGGACGCCAGCAGCGTCCGTATGGCCTGACGTCGATCCAGGCGCCGCTCGGGGTGAGGGGCGCGTAAAAATCGGCCGTTGCGTGGACGCTCACGGTCGCCGAGACTTCGAGGTTCGCCCGAGCGGTCAGGGCGCCCACGCCGAAACTGCCGACGAGGCCGACGACAAGGAATTTCAGAATCGCGGTCACAAATGCCTTTCGTTGAGTCAGGTGCTCTAAAGCTTAAAGGAAGCCAAGGCGGACCAGCGGAGTTGCAACTACCGCAGGGACGTGGGGTTGTACACGCACGGTTCGATGGCTGGCGTGCCATCCAAGATTGCGAGGTTGCATTCTGCAAGGTGCCTTCCGGGACGCAGTGCAATTTGCGGTACCCGGGCCGCCGGCGCCGAAGTCGGGCGGCCAATAACGTTGGCTTAAAGGGGCTCCGCGGAGTTTTGGGGCACGGTATGAGCTATGCTGGAACCCCCCTCGGCACGAAGAAATGCGTAACCGGAAGAATTTATGATGAACAATAACGTAACAGCGGGCTTCGGGGAGCAGTTATGGCCCGACGAGTGAAAACCAAAAGTCTTGGAAGCGGCCGGCGCGGATTTGCGCTGTCGGCGCCCCCAAGGCAGGTTGGCGCCGGGTGGCGGGATCCAGTGAAACCTCAACCGGGGGCATGGCTATGGCGATGGGAATGTACTTGGCTAAAACACGGTGGGGCCGCGCATCTCTGCACCTGGCCGCGGCCTTGCGCGCCGGTTGCTGGAGATGGCACTTGGCCGGCATTATCCGAGAATTGGGCCATCCGCGCATGAGTGCGCGTGTTGGCCGAATCGTCCGCCCATTTCATGCTCTTGCCCACCTGGAGATGCAGTACTGTATAATGAGAAGGCGTCGTATGCGTAAGCAGTTAATAACGGCATGGTTCGTATCGATCATGGTGGCTGCGGCCAGCGCACAAGTGGCCGAGTCATTCGGAACGGACACCAACGTGCTCGTGGCCAATCCTGTCCCGGCGCGTGAGGCGGCTCCATCCGGCGGCTTCGCTTATCCAGCAATGGCCGGCACAGGCATTGACGAATCCAGCTCGTTCGGCCTGGGCGGCATGATAGGCGAACCGCTCGACTCCGCCATGAAGCTTTGGGCGTTGGACGTAATGGCCAATGATGCGGGAGGGGGCCGCGCGTCCGTGGACCCGGAGGGCTCCCGGATTCATGCGGATGCACTGTTTCCCAAGTTCGACGTGTTCCGGGCCGGTACCAACAACCTGCCTGTCTATATCGGCGTGGGCCGTCCAGTTAACTTTGTTGAATACGGCGACACGCGGACGGGGGTTCGCACACCGGTAGGCGTTGCCTTTCCGTTGCCGGGGCACCGGTGGGAATGCTTTGCCGAAGTCGCGCCGATCCTCGATGTGATGCCCACGACCGACTGGGGGTGGTCCGGTGCCGTTGGGATCAGATTCTCCTTCCGACGATAGGAAGGCATGGCGCGACGGTTGGAAACCAAAGGACTTGGGAACGGCCAATGGGTATTCGTCCCGGCCGGTTTGCAGCCGTCTCCCAGGCTTCAGTTAACCCACAGAAAGCCGAAGAGATAGGTATGGCTTTGTACTTGGTTCAAACGCGGTCGGGTCGCGCGCTGTTGCACCTGGCGGCCGCTTTGCGCGCTGGTCACTGGAGCTGGCACGTCGCTGGCGTCCTGCGCGAATTAGGCCAACCGTGGATACGGGAGGCTTGGCGGGCCAGGCTGTGGCGCGCCAGAAACGGCGAGGGGTGTTGAAACCGAGAAGCCTGCCGTTGCACCGCTGACCAAGGGCCGCCGCGTGGGGGCACGCGGCCTACATTGGGCTGCAGGCCGCGTGCCCCCACGCGGCGCTATCAACGATCTTTGCTGTTCAAACGCCAGCCCGATCACCCCGGTTGCGTGAGGGGGAAACGTGTGGCAGTTAGAGGAGACCGACGTAACTCCTGATGCCACTGGAACGCACATGGATGGAACGGCAACGGCTCCTGGCTTGCCTGCTTTTGGTTATCCTGCTGGCTGGGCGTGCTGTGGCCGCTGAGCCGGAGGGGAAGCAGCTCCGGCTTGGTTACTTTCCGAACCTCACCCACGCGCAAGCCCTCTATGCCCGGGCCACCGGGGGGTTCGGCAAGGTGGGCGCCCGCATCCAATGGGTCGCGTTCAATGCCGGTCCTACCGCGATCGAGGCCCTCTTCGCCGACGCCGTGGATGCCACCTTCGTCGGCCCCAGCCCGACGATTAACGGCTATATCAAGTCCAAGGGCGACAAGTTCGTGGTGGTGGCCGGCAGCGCCAGCGGCGGGGCCGGACTGGTCGTGCGTGGGGATGCGGGGATCGCCACGGCCAAGGATTTTGGCGGCAAAGTCATTGCCACGCCCCAGCTTGGCAACACCCAGGATATTGCGGCGCGAGTCTGGCTGGCGGAGCAGGGTTACCGTTTGCGCGAGCGCGGCGGCAATGTGTCCCTCGTGCCGCTGTCCAATGCCGACCAGCTTACCATGTTCCGCAAAAGACAGATCGACGGCGCCTGGACGGTCGAACCCTGGCTGGCCCGGCTGGAAGTGGAAGGTGGCGGCACGGTGTTCCTGGAGGAAAAGTCGCTCTGGCCCGGCGGCAGGTACGTGACGACGCACCTGGTCGTGAACAAGACGTTCCTGGCCGATAACCAGCCCGTCGTGAGGAGCCTGGTGGCCGCTCTGGTCGAAGTCACCGGGCGCATCAACGCGGATAAGGCGGCAGCCATCCCCATTTTGAATGACCAGCTCAAACGCGAGACCGGCAAGCCGCTCAAGCCCGAGGTCATCCAGAAAGCTATGTCGCGAATTGAACTGACCTGGGACCCCATTTGCTCTTCGTTGAAAAGCTCAGCCGAAGCTTCCCATCGAATCGGCTTTCTCCGGGCCGAGCCGCGGCTCGAGGGGCTCTATGCGCTGAGCCTCTTGAACGACGTGTTGAAGGAGCAGAACCTGCCGCCAGTCGCGGGACCCTCGCCTTGAACCCAGCCAGTGGATGCCACTACCCATATGCCTGCCGCCGATTCGAATCTCGAAGCTCCTGCCGAGGCGCATCCGATCAAACTCAAGCTGACCAATGTCGCGAAGCTCTACGTGAATGCGAGCAAGCCGGTGGCCGCGCTGCAGCCGATTAACGCCGAGATTCGCGCCGGGGAATTCGTGGTCTTCTTCGGTCCCTCCGGCTGCGGCAAGTCCACGCTGCTCAACCTGATTGCCGGATTCGAAGAGCCGAGCGAGGGGGAGATTACACTGGACGGAGCGCGGGTGGAAGGGCCGCATCACGATCGGCTCATGCTCTTCCAAGAGCACGGGCTGTTTCCCTGGCTCAACGTCATCGAGAACGTGCTCTTCGGCCTGCGACGCCAGTTCCGCTTCAAGCCCAAAGCGCGGCGGGAAAAGGCCCGGCAGTTCCTCCAGATGGTCCATCTTGACCAGTTCGAAAAGGCGCCCATTCATGAGCTATCGGGCGGCATGAAACAGCGGGTCGCCCTGGCGCGGGCGCTGGCCCCCGATCCCAAAGTGCTGCTGGTGGACGAGCCGTTTCCGGCGCTGGATGCGTTGACCCGCACGAAGCTTTACGGCGATCTCCAGGAGATTTTCCTGCGCACGCAGAAGACGATCATTCTCGTCACGCACGATGCGCGCGAGGCCGCCTGCCTGGGGGACCGCGTGCTGGTCTTCTCCGGCCGGCCGGGCCGGATCAAGGCGGATATTGCGATTAACCTGCCCCGCGTGCGCGACATCAACGATCCGAAGGTGGCCGAGTTTGCCAAGCTGGTCATGAGCCAACTGGAGGGGCCCGCCGGTGAAAGTCCAACAACATAGAATCAAATACTACGTCCTCGGATTCTACTTGCTGCTCCTCGCGGTCTGGCAGGGCTTGTTTTCCGCCCAGGTCCTGCCCGACTATCTGTTCCCCTCGCCCTGGCAGGTGGTCCGGCGCCTGTGGGAGTTGGCCGCCGATAACTATCTCTGGCCCAGCCTGAAGGCGACCTTTCAACGCATGGGTATCGGCTTCGCCATTGCCGCGACCATCGGATTGCTCATCGGCCTGCTCATGGGCACCGTGCAGGTGGTCAATAGCTGCCTCCGCTCCCTGTTCCTCGGCTTGCAGACTCTCCCGACTGCCGCCTGGGTGCCTGTCTCCCTGCTGATCTACGGCCTCAGCGACCGCGGCATCTACTTCGTCATCTTCATGAGTTCAGCTCCCGCGGTCGCCATCGCCACTTCGGACGGCGTCCTACACATTCCGCGGATTTATCTCCAGGTCGCCCGGACGCTGGGCACCCCGGCTTACGCGATGCCCGTGCGCATCATCCTGCCGGCTTCGCTGCCCAGCATCGTCACCGGGCTGAAGCTGGGCTGGACGCTCGCCTGGCACGGCGGCGTCTCGGCCGAACTGATCAAATCGACCATTGGCTTGGGCTTCCTGCTGCAAATGGGCCGCGAACTCAACGACGCCGCGCAGGTGATCGGCATCATGTTGCTCACGGTGATCTTCGGGGTGCTGCTGGACCAGTGCGTCTTTGGCTTGATCCAGAAGCGTATTCTGAAGCGCTGGGGCCTGACGCCAAAGGCCTGAGGGGTCTTGGACTCAAGACTTTAGACTTTAGACTCCAGACCTTAGACGGTACCGTCCGGCCATGCGTGAACGAATCGGTATCCTAACCGGCGGCGGCGATTGTCCCGGGCTGAACACAGTCATTCGCGCCGTGGTGAAGTGCGCCTCGAAACGGGGCTGGGAAACCCTCGGCTTCCTCGGCGGCTACGAGGGTTTGCTCGACCCGTTGCGCTATCGCGCGCTGGACTACAAGGAGATGGACGCGCTGCTCTTCGTCGGCGGCACGGTGCTGGGCACATCCAACAAGGGCCGGTTTGCAGCCAAGATCGGGCACGGCGAGAGCAACCGTATCCCGCGCGAGATCCTTGACCAGGCCAAGGCCAACTTCCAAAAGCTCGGCTTGCGCGCGCTGGTGGTCGTGGGCGGTGACGGCTCGCTGAGCAGCGCGCAGCAGCTTTTCGAACACGGCGTCCCGGTCGTCGGGGTGCCCAAGACCATCGACAACGATCTCGAAGCCACGGCGGTGACGTTCGGCTTCGATTCGGCCGTCGCCTGCGCCACCGACGCGCTGGACCGTCTGCGCACCACCGCTCAGAGCCACGACCGCGTGATGGTCCTCGAAGTCATGGGCCGCTACACCGGCTGGATTGCGGTGACCGCCGGCGTCTCGGGCGGCGGCGATGTCATTCTGCTGCCGGAGATTCCATTCCGCTACGAAGCCGTGTGCGCGAAGATTGCCGAGCGCGAGCGCGAGGGCAAACACTTCACCCTGGTCGTGGTGGCCGAAGGGGCGAGAGAGCAGGGGAGCGACTATGTGACGGCCGGCAGCGCCGAGCAGAACCGCGAAGCCCGGCTGGGCGGCCTTGGCGCCGTCGTGGCTGCGGAAATCCAGCAGCGCACCGGCAAGGAAACGCGCGTCTGCGTCCTGGGCCACCTGCAGCGCGGCGGGGCGCCAACCTCCTGCGACCGGCTCCTGTGCACGCGCTTTGGCGCGCGGGCCGTCCAGCTTATCGCCGAGGAGCAATACGGCTACATGGTGGCGCTGTGCGCGTCCGACACGGTTGCCGTGAAGCTTTCCGACGCCGTGGGCCGGCTGCGCACGGTGCCGCCCAACGGCGACATTGTCCAAACCGCTCGCGCGCTAGGCATCAGCTTTGGAGATTAGCCACCGGCCGCTTCCCGGCCTGGAGCCCGATCCACCAGGTGCCGGCCACGACCAAAAGACCCAGCACCAGCCCGGTCATTACGCCCAAGGTGATGTTCAGGGGCTTGTTGGGCGAAATTGGCATGAGGGAGGGCACGGCACGATCAATGATCTCGACGCGGAGGCCACCGGGCCTGGATATGGCGGTGTCGGCTGGTGCGGGCGCGGAGGTATGTATGGCCATACCAATCAACTCTGCGCGAGCGCGCCGGGAGGTTGACGCGGCCGAGTCGGGGGAATTGATGTGGTCCCGGTACGCCTCGGCGATGGCGTTGGCAACCGTGGCAGCTTCCTCAGGCTTCTCGCTATAGCTGCGGATTTCGATAATGCTCGTGTTGGGCACCGGGCGTAGGTCCAGCCTCCCCCGGAGCAGCATCATCGTTTCAGAGGTCTTTAGGCGGTCGCCGTTAGCATACTTCTTACCGAATTCCTTATTCAGGTCGAGGTCGTCGATGGCTTTGCCCAGAATGGCCTCCGATTGGATGACTTCACACTCCGTCTGAATGAAGTGCGGGTCAAAACCGCTAGCCGCGCCTTGCGGCGACGTCGTCCCCGGGGCGTTCGACGTGCCCGGCCGCAGTGCGATGCGGGCTTGGCTGACAAACGATTCGGGCAATATGAAGGTGACCAGGGTGGTGGCGATTACAACCACGAGAAAAACCCCAACGAAAAGGACCCGGGAGACGGCGAGCAGCCCGGGCCGCCCACGCATGGTTAACACCACATTCTGCCAGACTGATTCCGGGGGGCCGGTAAGCGTCGCGGAGGGGCGGGTTCGCCCGGCATACACGCCAATCAGCAGCAGCACATAAGTAGCCGCCCGCAGCGCGGGACCAACAAAGTGGGTCGCGGCGTCGCTTCCCACCGCCTGCCCCACTCCCACCAGCCCAGAAGTGAAAATGCCTAAGGCGAACGCTGTCACCGCCCAAAGCGACGCGGCGGGTGCCTTCCGCCAAAGCCGAAGCGCAACGATCAGACCGCATAGGCTGGCCAGCAGCACGGGCGCTTGCGCGAGGATATAGTTGAGTAGTTCCTTGGAGTGCGTGTCATTCATAGCTCACCGTTGGGGGTTGGACAGTGCCACGTGCCTGTTCCGTTCAATCTGGCTGGGAGAATTGGCAAAACCGTCCCGCGGGTCGCCCCGGAGCCTCCCCGTAGTACCTCTAAAACCCGGGGTTAGAGGTACTACGGGGAGGCTCCGGTGGCGCTATGGATATAGGCGAGCGGTACCGCACGTTATTCCTACCCATTCCACCGAACAGCGAAGAACCCCAGTGCCTTTGCAAGTTAGGCAATAACAGGGAGTTGCGCGATCCACATGGGAGCACTACCAGACCACCATAAGAGCGCCACCAGAGCAACAGGGGAGAAAGCCGCGTCAGGTAGTGGCGCAACCGCATGGATTTGCCTTGCGCCGCCACCGGTATTCTGGCAGAGACGCAGGCACAGAAGCTTGACAAAGGGAAAGAACGAATATGCAAACGAATCAAGTATCCGTCAGCCCCACCGGGGAAGAATTCCCACTGCCGACACGCGAGGATTATCAGGCGGAGTTTACCCGTCTGCAAGTGCTCGCCGCCAAGCAACGCAGGAGCGGGAAACAAATCGTCGTGGTGGTCGGCCTCGGCTTTGTCGGGGCGGTCATGGCCGCGGTCGTGGCCGACGCGACGGACAAGAAAGGCCGCCCGACGAAGTTCGTCATTGGCGTCCAGCGGCCCAGCACCCGCAGTTTCTGGAAGATTATGCTGCTCAACCGAGGCGTCTCGCCGGTCAAAGCCGAAGACCCGGAGGTCGCGCAAATCATCGCGCGCTGCGTGAATGAGAAGCAGACGCTGGTGGCCACCTACACGGAGGAGGCATTGAAGCTGGCCGACGTCGTCGTGGTCGATGTCCAATGCGATTACCTGAAGGAATCCCTGGGCAACGTCCGCACCGGGTCGGCCGAGATGGCCGCCCTGGAAGCCTCGATGGCGACGATTGCCGAGAACATCCCTCCCGCCGCGCTGGTGCTGATTGAGACGACCGTCGCGCCCGGGACCACGGAACAGGTCGCCTACCCGATCATGA
>Ga0209415_10019825_pt1 | contig 10499 bp, 8 predicted proteins | sample PeaSoiSIISIP2007_FD_187696 | JGI IMG/M metagenome (GOLD analysis project Ga0209415, IMG submission 187696) | Peat soil microbial communities from Weissenstadt, Germany - SII-SIP-2007 (SPAdes) (version 2) | ecosystem: Environmental > Terrestrial > Soil > Wetlands > Peat | place: Germany...
TCTCTCCACGGTCAATCATGCCATCAACGGAACGCCAGCCCAGGTTTTATACCAGACGGTGCATGCCGGAACCGCGAACTTCACCTACCAGGCGACGGTACCGAACGGCAATTACACGGTGAACCTGAAGTTTGAGGAGAACCAGTATACGCAGAGCGGGAAGCGCTTGTTCAATGTGTTGATCAACGGGCAGCAGGTGCTAACCAATTTCGACATTTTCGCGGCAGCGGGAGCTCAATATCAGGCGGTGGACGTGCCGATCCCGGTGACGGTGACGACCGGAACGATCACCATGCAGTTTGTACCGGTGCTGAACGGGGCGGGAGTGTTCGCGATCGAGATAGTAGAAGGAACGCCTGCGGCGCCGACGATCAGTTCGATCACGCCGAGCACGGGAGTAATCGGCAGCCCCGTTCCCGTGACGATTACAGGCACGAATTTGGCCAGCGACGTAGTAATCAACGCCGGTCAGAATATCACGGTAAACAACATTACGGTGGTAAGTGCGACCCAGGTAACGGCGACGTTCAACATCGCGGCGACGGCATCGCCCGGGCAGGCAAACGTAACGGTAACCACCCCGGGCGGTACTACTGCATCTTCACCCTTCGCCATTACGCAATGATATTTTCTGGTCCAGAATCGGCCACACCTCACTCTATGAATTTCTCCATGGCCTGGAAGGCTTCGCTATCAACGCCCAAACTTAAGTCAAGCTCATGACCAAACGTCGGATAGATGATCTGATCCACCAGTGAATTCCGCTCTTTCTGCACGAACTGCATGAACTCCGCAGGGGGCGCCGGAGTTACATCTGTATCCTCTCCGCCAGTCTGGATTTGGACGGGAACCCCAGGGTTGGTTGAGGTCACGAACCCCACCGGACTTTCTGTTCGCCGGCTTTGGAGATAACAAGCATTCGCCTGCACAGCCGCACAGTTCGTCTTGCTCACCGACTGCGCGCCCGGAATGCACCCCACAATCGTTGCGATGAAGTTTGGCTCCGTACCGTCTGTAGCGACCTTGGTCACGCACGCCAAGTCCGCCGGAACCGACATGGCGTCAATTTTCGTAGCCTTAGCCGCCTCATAGTTGGACAGGGAGAACTCGCCGTCATTCACAAACAGCGATGTTCCCGTCATATCGAGCATCAATGCCAGGTGCGATCCTGCTGACCAACCCCAGGGACGGATGTCCGCTCGATTGCCCGGCACGCCGTTGCCTTGGCCAGCATTCTTGCCTAGAAACGCCATGAATCGTGCGCCATCATTGCCTGGTCGGGGCCAGTCCGTTCCGATTATGTAGACGAAGGCGCCTTGCGCGTGAGCCACGCCGTTTGTGCGCTTGACCGTCAAATAAAATACGTTTGACCCGTACTTGCTCTGCGCCGTAACGTTCATCGTCTCGGAGTCGATGAGGATTTGATACGGGGCGCCCGTAGGGTAAAAATTGTGAAGGTTTTGCTCAACGTCAATCACCGTGTTTCCCGAGCCGATCGCAGCGGTCAGGATGAACATCCCGGTCAATGAATAGGACGGAATGTACACGTTGTACCCAGCTTGCGCCAGCGCCGTGAAATCGGCCGCCAAACCCGATTCCTTGTCATCGGTGATGGAGTATCCGCCACCGTGCCAGAAGATGATGATGGGCAGCGTATTGTTCGGGCCTGCTGCGGCAGGATAGTACAAGTCATAGTTGAGCGTTGGCTCGCCCGGGACTGGACTTATATGAGTGGAGTAAATGTTATTGCAGGTGGTGGTCACTCCGTCTTGAGTGCCGGTGACGCACTGACCGCGGGCGTGGGCAAATACGGACAGTAGTAGCGTGAAGCACAACCACTGGCTGGCTATTTTCATAGTAGGTCTGCACCCATGGCATGAACAACGTCGTGTATTTTGATTCCTCAAAATTCCAACGTTCTTTTTTAGGCCAGATATTAACTACGACGGTGTGGCGGGACGTATGGCTAGCTTATACATACAATAATTGCCCGACCCGGCCAATGTCAAGACCAGAGCCGGTTTCATCGCTCCATATTGGAACCGTCCCCGGTGAATGCATAATAGAACTGCCCAGCTGACCTACACGCGAAGGAGGTGAGGCCAATGAAAAACCACAAATTGATAGTGTGCCTTTTCACCCTGATGTTCACAGTCTTGCCGCCAACTGCTCTCAGCGAGGCACCGCTAACCTTCAAGTTCACTACCACGGACGTGCCCGGTGCGGTAGAGACCTTTCCCGGCGGGATCAATAACGCAGGTGTGACGGTCGGCGAATACGTAGATAGCAGTAACCTCGCTCACGGTTACATTTTGAACGGCAAACAGGTGACAACCGTTGACGATCCAAAAGGCATAGGCACCTCATGCGCCAATCTTCCTCCGAATGGCGCGATTGTGGTGGTTGGCTATTACATCACGTCCAGCGGCAACTCCGTCGGATTTGTGCATAACAACGGCACATTCACCGACATTCCGGGGCCTGAGGGTGCCACTGCCTCGGCTGCTTTCGGGATAAACGACAGCGGAGCGATTGTGGGCGACTACACAGACTCCATGGGAGCCACCCATGGATTCCTTCTAAAGGGTACAACGTACATCACACTCGACGTTCCCGGCGCCTTGAGCACTGTGGCCTACGGCATCAACAACAAGGGCAACATCGTCGTGTCATGGGAGAATTCGAAAGGCGCCTATAAGTCGTCGCTTTACAATGGCAAAACCTACAGAACAATCGACGTTCCCGGCGCAACGGAGTCGTTAGCCAACGACATCAATAGCGCCGGCGACGTTGTTTATCAATGGTTCGATTCTAATGGCATGTCCCATGGCGCCCTGCTGCAGGCGGGGAAGTATTACAAGTTTAACTATCCCAAGGCGGTATTCACCTACGGTAGCGGCATCAATGACAAGAGCACCATCGTCGGATGGTACGAGACTACGACGAACGGGCCCGCCTCAGGTTTCAAAGCGACCTTCAAATGACACTTGTTCCTCGGAAATGTGGCGTGACGTTTTCAAGTGACGCGCCATCGTGAGCTGCACCTGCACTTTCATCCAATTTGGCGAGTGGTAGCCGCGCATATATGATTATTGAGTTAGATGCTCAAACGCGTTTCCTGCCAGTTTAGCTCCTCGTTTACTTCCTACCTAAACTAGACCGTCTCTCTCCCCGTTTGTGTCTCTCCCTTTGTCGCTTTCGCGCTCGAAGTGTCTCCCGGCCCGGCTGAAGGCTTTCGCCGAGAGGTCCTGGCCGTACCTTCAGCACTTCATCGAGTTATGCACAGCCAGTAAGTCTAAACTCCAGCGCACTTGAGACCAGCACACTGCTGACTCAAAACGTGGTACATCACCGCCCATGAAGCCACTTCGCATCGAGGAACCTCACGAGTTCGTGCGCACTGCTGTTCGCGTTAGGCGTGCATGTTCCCACGCAGAACGAATCGCGCTAATTGCAATGAATTTCAAGAGCAGGAAGAGAACGGGTATGAAGCAGAAAGCCTTGTCGATAGTGCCGATTCTTATCACCTCGCCCGTAATCCCTGACACGTTTTCCGTGGCTACAAACCCACGACGCACCACTTCGCGAACGCCGCCACAATTTTTTAAACGAGAGGAGGTCTTTTTCCGATGCTGCGGATCCTCCAGGGTCACTGGCATGAGTGTGGGATTTACGCCCTCCCTTTCGATTCGCGCTTTGTCGAGACATCTCCCGCAGCCATGGAAGGCCAGTAGCACGGGGCGCGAACCGCTCTCCGCACACCGGCCCTGCGCTCAATCGCGGGGAGGGTTGCCACGTACGCTTACACCTTGGCTGGCTTCTTTGCAGGCCGCGGTTTCCGTGCTCGACGTGGGTATAGACGGCTAAGCAGAATGCCTTGATCGTTGACTACGTCGGAATTTTCCGCAACCGGCAAAAGGCTTTGGCGATATACGGCACGACTGTGGGCGGAACAGGCGAGTCCCCAATTCGTGGCAAGGTCGAACTGTTCCACCAACTTCTCAGCGCAATCGCGGAACTAACGACTTTCAGCGAAGAGCGGGAGACATCCAGGCCGCTGGCAATGAACGAGCACGCCACGGTTGTAAATGGCCGTCCCATGCCCGTGTCACCGCGTGCTGCGCAGATGTGGCATGCCCATTAAAACGGCCCATCTCGGAAAAGGCTGAAGTGGGGCTTGCTGAAGCAACCGGATAATCAGAAGTGCGCTAGCAGCCCGAACACGGTGACATTTGTTGCAGTGCCCACGTAGACCTTCCCGTTGACGATCATGGGTGTTCCGAAGTGGCTGGCGGTTCCGAATTGATCCCGCTGATTTCCCGCCTGGCTCGAGTTGTAGTACTCGTTCGCCAAGTTAGTGGCATCGTAGGCATGCAGTACGTCGTTGGGATCACTGTGCTCGATTGCCCAAACGATCGCGTTGCTGGAGCCGTTGGCGGAAACACTCGGCGTGGTGCCCGGATAGGTAAATGAGGCTGCGCTTTTCGAATGCGGCGAGGCAGAGAGTTTGGCTTTCGAGAACTGGAATTGCATCAGGTTGTTTCCTACCGGCCCGTAGTACATACTCCCGTTGAAATAGGCCGCAGTAGCCCATTCGCCGCCTCCGAGGACGCCGTCGAGTTCCTGATAAATGGCATTGTCGTTACTGGGGTTGAACTTTCCCATGTTGTTGCGATTGACAATGTAGATATTTTGGTCTTTGCCCGCGCCGATGGCCAGCGAGCGGGTGGTTCCGCTGGCGTCTTGCATGGGAGGCAGAATGACGACGCCTCCCGAACCCAGATCTTCGTCGTTGTCGGATTCGTTAACTGTGTCAAACATATTGAAATAGTCCGCTACCTGGAGTTGGTTGTTCGTGATTGATACTTTGATGAAACCGTTTCCGAAGTCTCCCTTGCTGGGGAAACCTTGCGCGTTCAGGGTGGTGTCGAAGGTGCCGTTGGCATCCAGGAAATAAAGATTCTGGCCTTCGGAGGCGATTCCGGATCCGCTTTGCCAGATCGATCCCTCGCTACCATTGGGCGTGAGATTCAATACGCTGGTTTGCGCCAGGGTGGTCGCGTTGTAACCGATCAGCCATCCGGTGTAAGGACGCGCATCGCAGTGGGAGGTCCAGCCCGTGTAGAGCACGCCGTTTAGCAGGAGAAGTCCCGCACGCTCGGCGTACTGCCCGGGATCAAAGATGACGAAGCCGTTGTGGCTGTTATCGCCGGTGCCCGGATACTTCGCCTGTACGGTAATCGGCCCGCCGAATTGCTCCGCTCCTGTGGTGATGTCCAAGGCGTGAATACGCTGGAAGTAAGTCGATGAGTTCTTGCTCATGGCCACCACATAGATAGTGCCATGCGGTCCAATGTGGCGATTGATAGCGGGAGTGGAAGTTATGCCAATCTGCGGACTGATCTGACCACAGCCATGATCATCCGAAGGAGTTTCGCCTGATCCCAGCACGGATACATGCCACAACAGAGCTCCGGTATCGGCGTCGAAGGCGTAGACGCTATCGTTTTCGGTGGCGGTGTAGATGACATTGTGCGTTCCCTTGTTCGGAATTGCGACTGCAGAAAGATATAAGGGTTCCGCGTCAATGATGCCGTCTACCGGTAAGGTGAACAGCTTTCCGAAGCTTGAAGAGTTAACGTTGCTGGTGGTCAAGATAGTCTCTAGCAGGTTTTGACCCGTGCGCCCGATGTCGTCGTGATAGGTAACAACGTCTATGGCCGAACTCACCAGCACTGTGCAGAGGCCGAAGCAGATTAACCAGAACAGGCCTCGAGATACCGATCGGCCGGTTCGGATTGGGTAATCGATGCTGCAGGGGGAATGGGAGTGTCGCACGTCGGAGCTTTGATTCAAATCAACAGAACTGTCTCGGTTGCTTAGTCTAACTCGCATAAAACCTCCAGGGTTCTTCATCCGTTCGCTCTTTAGGCGCAGGTGCGGTATCCGCTCCCAGTCACGCGCTTATGATGAGTGCAACCTTCGATGCTTAATTTCAGTGTTGCGATGTCGAATTCTTATTAAAATCCTATTCGCACCGCGCTCACAGTCGCATACTCAAAAGTACATCGGAGGGGCTGACCTGCCCCCCGTCTTTCGTCCAGGGATAATGAGACTTTCTCCGGTTTCTGGTTGTCAAACATGCCTCAATTCCCAATCGACGTTTTATCTCAACAATCGACAGAACATTCTGATTAGAAATCCATGAGGGCACTCCCCCGTGAAAGAAGTCGAGCCACTTCTGTCTTGTACCACGGGATGACCATGCCTTTGCTATTGCCGTTCCCCGCTTAGACCATCACTGCGTTTCGACGCTGGCTGCGGACTCGTCCTGTCAACCGTGTGTTTCCTCTGGCGTATACTCTTCAGCTGTGATGCAGATCAGCATGGCACGCAGTGCAAAGTGTGATCAGATTTGCTTCGCAATCGTCTCCCGACTGGCTGCGGAATGTTTGTGATGAACTTCCAAGTTGGACATCCCTCCGCAGAGTTGGCATCGCCAGCCGTCTCGCCGCAGCACCTGATTACGGAGCTTTTCGTACAGGATGGGTCCAAGCCGCGATGGAGAACGCTTCTGCAAAATCCAATTCACGATGTGTTTTGGGTGGCCTGGCGAATGAACGCTAGCTTCTCATCGCCGGGTAGGAACTTGAAGAATCGCGAAATTGACTGCAAAAGCACCTCGGAATTCCCGTTCTCCAGATTCTCCCCTGCCAGAAAATCCGCACAGATCATCTCCAGGCAGTAGCCTCGGGATTTATCGGTTCCAAGCATCAGAGCCGCTGTTTCAATCGCCTCCTCGATGACTGGAATCTGACTCTTATAAAGCTTGAAGTAGATAATCTCCCACGGCTCGGTTTCCTTTCCCGTCAGTTCCCTCTCGACCTCCTGCTTAAACTGCTCCTTAGGCATCTCTCGCGCTTTGTGCAACCAGGTTGCACAATCTAAGTGCTGCCGGTCCCTCCTGGCCACCTTGGCTAACTCCAGCCCCTTGGTCCACCCAACTTCTTTCAGTTCCCTTCTCGCTTGCGCGGGCAAAAGTTCGTGAATGGACATCAGGTAATACGCTTTCCGTCTTGACTCCGGAAAGCGCCTCTCCAGAAACTCATCGAAGGACTTCACGTTCTCCACCCGCAAGTACTGTCCCGCCCTCACTTCGCACAAGTTACGCCCCAGTTCAACAAACCGGGTGTCCCGCTCGGCATCCTTCTGCTTTTCCCAGGCCAGAATCTCGTCAATTTTCGTGAGCACGAACAGGGCTCGCCAGCGATTGAGCTTGGGCAGCATGGGCGGATTGCTAGTAAGCAAGCTCGTCAAGCCAACCAAGGTTTTCTGCCCCCGGGCGCCGCACCAGATCACTCTCGACCAACTCCTGTTTCCCGTAACGCAGTAGACGGTTGAGGTTGGCTTCTTGCGGAACGAAGAAAGTGTTGCGTTCCGCCTCAGTTCGTCGTATCAAGCGTTGACCATGGTAAAGCTGCTGCTCCCGAATGGCTTTCTTTACTTGCTCTAAGATATTCAGCAACAAGTCGCGGTTGAACCTCCCCTCCTCGGACGTGGCTACGTTCGTGCCACTTTGCAACTGCTGGCTTTCCGCTGCTGCGGGCATCGCTGGACCTGATAGTGACGAGTACGCGCTCGAGCGCATGCAGAGACTTCGCCGCGGGGAGAAGGTTCCTCCACCCCAGCGCGGATCGACTGACGACTGCGGTTGGGCGGCAACAACCGGGACAGGTCAGCTTGCCAAGCTGTGGTCGTGAAAGTAATGGGCGGAGGCCTGCACCTTAAATGTGCTGATTGGTAAAAACGAACCCAATATGTAGCTTTGTTCCAACGGCTTATAAAATTGGAGGACGAAATTTCATCGAAAATAAAACTTGGCTGCGAGCGTGTGGGTTGCCGCCAATCGACTGCCGGGTTGATAAAAACCTTTCCTGCGTGCCTGTTGCGCCATCGCCTCTTCAGTGTTTGCTCTCGACATTTTTACGATCATATGTCGCGAAACGATATAATCGTGGAAGCTGACCTGGAATGGTCGGGCCTGCGTAGGCCTCCACACTCACGCAATGTGCGTGGGACCCGGTGGGTCATTGGGCCGCGGCTGATGGGCATGAACTTCCGTGATCTGGTGGAATTCAGCGTGGGGAAACAAGATGAGCAAGCTGCACTTTACAAAATCCCCCGCCGTGCGCTAAGGCACGGGGTAAGTGAGGCGATCCCGTGAGACCTCCCAGCCAGCAGTGGATGGTCGTGGCCTGCGCATTTATTCTCCTGAATCTTTTCCCAATCTCAACCCTCGCAGCCGAACAACAAAATGGCTCGGAAGCCGGATCGTACAGCTTCAACAGCAACGGCGGCGGCCCAACAATGCCTTACGCCGGGCTGATCAGAGACAGCGCGGGAAATCTCTACGGCACAACCGAGTTTGGCGGGACCTATAACCAGGGCACGGTCTTCAAGGTGACACCGAACGCCAACAGCAGCTGGACAGAAAGTGTGCTCTACAATTTCACCGGTGGCCTGGACGGTGCTCAGCCCTCCGGCGGCTTAACCTTCGACAGTGCGGGCAACCTCTATGGCACAACTAATTTCGGCGGCAGCCAGAACTGCAAACTAGGTTGCGGCACAATCTTCAAGCTGACGCCCGCGTCCGGTAACTGGACTGAGACGGTGGTCTACACCTTCACTGGCGGCAGTGATGGACGCGAACCCTATGCTGGGATGGTGTCCGACGCGCAGGGCAGTTTCTACGGAACGACCCTGCTCGGTGGAAATCTTGACACCGTGTGCCCTTCGGGTTGTGGCACGGTTTTCAAACTGTCGAACAGTAACGGCGCATGGAAAGAGAACGTGCTGTACGCCTTCGCGGGCGGGAATGATGGAGCATGGCCCCACGCCGGCCTGACTTTCGATGGTGCTGGCAATCTCTACGGCACGACTAATGGTGGCGGAACCTATAGCAGTGGCACCGTCTTCAGACTGACAGCCGACCAGAGCGGGAACTGGACGGAAAGTCTGCTGCATACCTTCACGGGTGGGCTGGACGGAAAAGAACCCCCCGGCAGCCTGATCTTGGATACCGCAGGCAATATCTACGGCACGACATCCAGAGGTGGCGTTAAAGGATACGGCCTAGTGTTCAAATTGGTGCCTACCTCACAAGGTGGCTGGCAAGAGCTAGTGCTCCACAGCTTCATGAGCGATCCTGCTGCGAATCCTATCGCCGGCCTGGTCATGGACGCAGCGGGCAATCTCTACGGCACGACCCTTTTGGGGGCTGACCTCCATTCTTGCGGAGGTGGATGCGGTACGCTCTTCAAACTGTCGCCTGCCTCGAGCGGTAGCTGGACCTTCGCTGTGCTTCACCTCTTCGGACGCGCCATGGACGGGTACCATCCCAGTGGTCAGCTGATTCGGGATGCGGCGGGGAACCTCTATGGCACGACACAGGCCGGTGGCGCTTATGGAGCGGGTCTGTTGTTTGAGATCAGCGCGAACGGAGTGATGATTAGCACGTCGACGCTGCCCAACGGTACCGTGGGAACGCCGTACTCCACCACGCTCACTGCTACAGGTGGCACGACTCCATACTCGTGGACGTTGACCTCGGGGGCATTGCCCGCAGGTCTCGGCTTGAGCAAGAACGGGACGATCAGCGGTACCCCGAGCGGCGCCGGCCAGTCCAACTTCACAGTGCAGGTGACCGACTCTTCTTCACCGATGCAGAAGGCAACAAAGCGGTTTTCCATCAGCATAAGCTCCGGTGCGTTGCCGCTGACGATCACTACTGTTTCGCTGCCCAATGGCATAGTCGGAACCGCCTATTCGTCTACGCTGACGGCTTTAGGGGGCACGGCTCCATACTCGTGGACGGTCTCGGCAGGAGCATTGCCCGCAGGTCTGAGCTTGAGCAAGGGTGGAACCATCAGCGGTACCCCGACCAGTGCTGGCCAGTCCAACTTCACAGTGCAGGTGACGGATTCTTCTTCGCCGGTGGAGGTCGCGACCAAGCCGCTTTCCATCAGCATAAGCGCCAGTGCGCCGACGCTGACGATCACGACTGCCTCGGTGCCGAATGGAATAGTCGGAACGGCGTACTCGTTCACCCTTGCGGCTACAGGTGGCACGACTCCATACTCGTGGACGGTGACTTCGGGGGCATTGCCCGCAGGTCTGACCTTGAGCAACGGCGGGACGATCAGTGGTACTCCGACCAGCGCCGGCCCGTCCAATTTCACAGTGCAAGTGACCGATTCTTCTTCACCGGTGCAGCGGGCGTCAAAGGCGTTTGACCCCAGTATTCTTAGCAAGCTTACAATTACAGGTAACATCAATCCCAATGCGATAGATGGTGTTTTTTACTCGTCCACAGACCAGGCGAGTGGAGGCGTCCCTGCTTACACCTGGAGCGTTGTTGCCGGTAAATTGCCCCCAGGGTTGACTCTGGGTGCCGTTACGGGAACGATTTCGGGGACGCCCAACCAAGATGGAACCTACAA
>Ga0209415_10019826_pt1 | contig 10498 bp, 7 predicted proteins | sample PeaSoiSIISIP2007_FD_187696 | JGI IMG/M metagenome (GOLD analysis project Ga0209415, IMG submission 187696) | Peat soil microbial communities from Weissenstadt, Germany - SII-SIP-2007 (SPAdes) (version 2) | ecosystem: Environmental > Terrestrial > Soil > Wetlands > Peat | place: Germany...
CGTGGAAGCGCCTCGAGGGCAACGGCCTGCCTGCGGGAATCCTGGGGAGAATTGGCGTATCGGTTTCCGGCGGCGAGGCCAACCGCGTGTACGCGCTCGTCGAGGCGGAAAAGGGCGGGTTGTATGGTTCCGATGACGGCGGAGACCACTGGACACTGCTCAACGGCGACCGGAACCTCTTCCAGCGGGCCTGGTATTACATCCACGTTTTTGCGGATCCGAAAAACCCCGAAGTGGTCTACATCATGAATGTGCGCGCATTCCGGTCGAACGACGGCGGGAAAACGTTCGCCCGGATCCTCGTGCCCCACGGCGACAACCACGGCCTGTGGATCGATCCCACGAACACGGACCACATGATTTTGGGAAATGACGGCGGCGCCACAATCAGCTACGACGGAGCGAAGAACTGGACGCGGCAGGATAGCCAGCCGACCGCGCAGTTTTATCACGTGGCCACCGACAACGCGTTCCCCTACCGCGTCTACGGCGACCAGCAGGACAACTCGAGCGTGGGAATCTTGAGCCGCGGCGATTCGGGTGTGATCGGGCGCTGGGACTGGTATCCGGTGGGCGGGGGCGAGAGCGGCTTCATGGCTCCGGACCCACGAGACCCGAACATCGTGTATGCCACCGGCTACATGGGCGAGATTACCCGCTTCGATCACCGCACCAGCCAGGTGCAGGAAATCGGAGACATCGCCGACCTGACGGACGGCGAGGGCGCAGCGAAGCTCGAACATCGCTACCAGTGGACCTCGCCGGTGGTGCTCTCTCCGCAGGATCCCGAGGTGATCTATCACGGCGCGGAAGTGCTGCTCAAGAGCACAGACCAGGGAAAAACGTGGACGGCGATCAGCCCCGACCTGACGCGAAACGACAAAGCGAAGCAGGCGCTCGCCGGCGGCCCGATCATTTTTGAAGATACCGGCGCGGAGATTTACGACACGATTTTCAGCATCGCGCCCTCGAAGCTCGAGAAGGGACTGATTTGGACGGGCAGCGACGACGGGTTGATTCAGGTGACGCGCGACGAGGGAAAAAACTGGACAAACGTCACGCCCAGGCAGATCCCCGAATTCAGCCGCGTGAGCCTGATCGAGGCCTCGCCGCACGACCCCGGCACGGCCTACGTGGCCTACGACCGCCATCAGAACGACGAATACCGGCCCTACGTCTTCAAGACCGTGGACTACGGGAAGACCTGGACGAAGATCATCGGAGGGATCCCCGACGGCACGATTGTGCGCGCGGTGCGGGAGGATCCGAAGCGGAAGGGGCTGCTCTACGCAGGGACGGAAACGGGCGTGCTCGTTTCGTTCGACGACGGGGGGCACTGGCAATCGCTGCAGCAGAATCTTCCCACCGTCCCGGTGCACGATCTGGAGGTGAAAGACGACGATTTAATCGCGGCCACGCACGGCCGATCTTTCTGGATTCTGGACGACCTCACGCCCCTCCGGCAGATCACGGCGGAAGTGGCCAAAGCAGACGCACATCTTTACACGCCCGCGCTGGCCTATCGCGGGCCGTGGGGCGGAGGATTCCGGCCGCATGGCCCCGTGGGCCAGAATCCGCCTTACGGCGTCATCCTGGACTATTACATGAAAGCCGCGCCGGAGAAGACGGCGGTAGTGACGCTCGAGATTCTGGACAGCGAAGGGAAATCCATCCGCAAGTTTTCGAGTGGCGCCAAGGCAGGCCCGGAACAGGATACGGACGATGACGAGGATGGGGGAGGCCCCGCCACGGGAGAAAAAATTCCCGCGGCGGCGGGCATGAACCGCTTCGTGTGGGACATGCGCTACGCGTCCGTGCCGCGGATTCCGGGCTTCACGGCCAGCGAGTACGACCAGGGGTTGGTGGGCCCACAGGTGGTACCGGGCACGTACACGGTCCGCCTGACGGCAGTGGGCACGAGCCAGGAAGCGTCCGTGGAGATCCGGATGGACCCGCGCATGCCGACGCCGCAGAAGGATCTGGCGGCCGAGTTCGAACTCCGCCGGAAGATTTACGAGCGGCTGGTGGAGGACTACACCGCGGTAAACCAACTCCGGGATCTCCGAGCGCAGCTCACCGCGTTCGAGAAGCGGCTGCGCGGCGATGCAGCGCGGAAGGAGGTCGCCGCGGCGGCGGAAACGCTGCGGAAGAAACTCGACGCCAGCGAGAAGGAATTCATCAACCCCAAGCTGAAAGGGACGCAGGACACGCTCAACTTCGGAAACGGGATGGACGCCAAGTACGCCCTGCTGGCCGCCGGCGTGGAAAGCGCGGACACGGCGCCGACCAGCACCGAGTACCAGACGTTTGCCAGCCTTGAGAAACAGTTCGCCGGACCTCTGGCGCATTGGAAGGAAATCAAGGAGACGGACGTGCCGGCGTTCAACGATCTGGTGCGGCGTGCCGGACTGGGTGCCGTGGCGCTCGGCTCTGGAAAACCTGAGGACGAAGGCGGCAAAGAGCCGGACTGATTGTGGCGCAGCCACTCCTGCCCTCCCCGAGGAATGAAGGGGCTGCGCACCTTTAAAACGGCATTAGGGCAGGAGTTCCTCGGCGATGGCCACCGAGGAATACATCGGAAAGATGCTCTGGAGCCGGGCGATTTCGAGAACCAGGCGCACCTTCTCGGGAACGGAGGCAAGCACGAGTTGGCGATTGGATTTCGCCATGCTCACGTGGACTTGCAGAAGCGCACCCACGCCCGAGGAATCGATGTATTCGAGGTCGCCCATATCCAAAATGAGAGTGGCAGCGGTTTCCGCGCGCGCCGCAGCAAGGAAAGCAGGCACAGTCTCGATCCCCAGGCGGCCGGTCAGGCGCATCAGGCGCCGGCCGGCACGCGAGCCGTTCGCCGGAACAATCTGCAGGACAGGCCGCGTCATGGGGGGGGATTGTATCGGAAAAAGACGCCCCTGCGTAAGTTGATTCTCCCGACATCCGGCCGAGGTTGAGCGAGGCTGCCCCGCGCCGTGGGGCCGGCGTTTCGTGTGCTAGACTCGCTTCTTCCCGCACGAACGCCGCGGCGGAATTCGCCCATGTCCAAACAGCTCTTCGGAACCGACGGAATCCGCGGCGTGCCGGGAGAATTCCCGCTGGACAACGCGACGCTGGAAGCCGTGGGCGGGGCATTGGGCGCGCATCTGAGCGCGGCAGGCGGCGCGGAACGCCCGCGCGTGCTGCTGGGAATGGACACGCGGGAATCGAGCGGGCACATTGCGGCGCGGCTGGCGCGGGGCGCCATGGACGCCGGCGCCGAAGTGGCGTCCGCAGGGGTGATCTCGACGCCTGGAGTGGCCTGCCTGGTGCGCGAGAACCATTTCTCCGCCGGCGTGGTGGTCTCCGCATCGCACAATCCCTACACCGACAACGGCATCAAACTCATCTCGCCGCAGGGCACAAAGTTCTCGGACGCCGTGGAAGCGAAGCTGGAACAAGAAATCCTGCGGCGGCGGGAATCCGCGGGAAGCAGCGCCGACGCTCAGCTTTTGCCGGACACAGTGCTCGACGCGCAGTACCTGGAGTATCTCCGCCGTTTCGTGCTGCCGGGCGCACGCCTGCAGGGCATGCGCCTGGTGCTGGATTGCGCGAACGGCGCGGTGAGCGAACTGGGCCCCTCATTCTTCCGCTCGCTGGGAGCGCAGGTGACGCCGATTCACAACCGGCCGAATGGAAAAAACATCAACGACGGCTGCGGCTCGCTGCATCCGGAAAATCTGCAGCGGGCAGTGCTCGCGGAGCAGGCGGAGCTCGGCGCGGCCTTCGACGGCGACGGCGACCGGGCCATTTTCGTCTCGAGTTCGGGGCGGATTATGGACGGCGACGCCGTGCTTTTTATCGCCGCGAGGCAGATGAAGGCCGCCGGCACGCTGCGCTCCGGCGTCGTGGTGGGCACCACCATGTCCAACCTGGGCCTGGAGCACGCGCTGGAGGCGGTAGGCATTCGCCTGGCGCGCGCGCCCGTGGGCGACCGCTACGTCTTTGAGGAGATGCAGCGGCTGGGAGCGAACCTGGGCGGCGAGCAATCCGGCCACGTGATTTTTCTGGACGATTCCATCACCGGCGACGGCCTGCTCACGGCGCTGATCGTTGCCAGCCTCGTCGCGCTCCAGGGCCCGCTCGATGCCCTGGCCGCGGACTTGAAGGTATACCCGCAGAAAATCGTGAACGTGCGCGTGCGCGCCAAACCGCCGCTCGAATCCCTGCCGGAGGTTGCCGGCGCGCTGGCCGCTGCGAACTCCACTCTGGATGCCACCGGGCGCGTGGTGCTGCGCTATTCCGGCACGGAGCAGGTGGCGCGCGTGATGGTGGAAGCCGAGCGGGCGGAAGACGTGGACCACTGGACGCAGGCCCTGGCCGCCGCGGTCAGGAGTTCGATCGGCGCGTCGTAGCACAAGCAATCCTGCCTGCCCTGAGGTACGAAGGGCCTGTGCGAACCATAGCCACGCCGCGAGTGATCCCACCGGCAGCTTTGCCTCAAGACGCGATTTCACCCAACTTGTTTCCCAGGGCAGGCAGGATTAGCTGCGTCACCCCGGGAACTTTTCCGCCTCCCGCGGCATTACAGGTAGTGAAGGGAACGGCCCGGGACGCCCCGCCCCGCAGGGCAGCGCCGGCCGGAACGGCCGTGGATGATCATGTCCAGCGATGAAGAGCTGATGCTCGAGTTTCAGAAGGGCTCCGCGGAGGCCTTCTCCGAACTCTTCCAGCGCTACGTGCAGCGGCTCTACGGCTTCTTCCGCCGCAGACTGGACCACCCCACGCGGGCCGAGGAATTGACGCAGGACGTGTTCGTCGCGGTGCTGAAAGGCGCGGCGCGCTACGAGCCCCGGGCGCTCTTCCGCACCTATCTCTACAGCATCGCCGTGCGGATGCTGAGCGCGGAGCGAAGAAAGTCGAGCCGGGAGACTGCGGCGGTATCGGGGAATTCCGGCGAACCCGCGCAGGCGGCGCAGTCGGAAACCTCCGCGTGGGTGCGCGATGCGGTGGGGCGGCTGGAAACGACCGAGCGGGAAATCCTGCTCCTGCGCGAATACGAGGAATTGAGCTACGACGAGATTGCTCAGGTGCTGGAGATTCCCGTGAATACGGTGCGCTCGCGCTTGTTTCGCGCGCGCATGGCCCTGCGCGAACTGCTGGTGGCACGGCAGCCCCGCACCGGCGGGGCCTGAGGAACAATCATGGACCCCACGACACATCCTTTCGATCGCGAAGAAGTGATGGCCTATCTCGACGGCGAACTCGCGCCCGAGCGGGCCGCCGCTGCTGCCGCGCATCTCGAGCAGTGCGGGGAATGCCATGCGCTGGCCGCGGACCTGCGGGCGGTCGCGCGGCAGATGACGGAATGGGAGGTTGAAGCGATTCCGGCCAGCGTGCAGCAGAGCGTTTTGCTGGCCGTGGAGCAGCAGAAGGCCGCGAAAGCGCCTGTGATACAGGAGCAACAGCCCCCACGGAATCGGCGGAGAGGGCGTTTGCTAATTTGGGGCGTGGTGTTCAGCGCGGCGATGCTCCTTCTCTTTGTTCTCAGGATTCCCACGCTGCACTATAAGGTGCCGCAGATGGAAACGGGCCCGGCCGCTCTGCACTCATTGCCCTCCACCTCCACGCTGGCGGAGAGGAAACGGCCTAGTGGGCCTGTGCCGGGACCGCCGCCGGTAACCGAGTCTTTTGACGGTCAGCCGGCGAGGGACCAAGCCACCCGATCGGCGAGCGCGGTGCCGATGGCGAAAAAAGCGCCGGTCCCCATCGACGCAATCGAACCACTGGCCGCGGAGAAGGCGCAGGCCGGGGAATCCGGGCCGATGATCGTGCGCCACGCATCGCTCGCCGTGCTGACCAAGGAGTTCGACGCGGCGCGGTCGGCGCTCGAAAACCTGGTGAAAGCGCACCAGGGATATTTCGGTGAGCTGAACGTGGCGACGCCGGCCTCGGCGGGCCGTTCGCTGACGGCCACGGTGCGCGTGCCCGCGGCGCAACTGGACGCCGTGCTCGTGGAGTTGCGGAAGCTAGGCCGTGTGGAGAATGAGAACCAGTCTGCCGACGACGTCACGCGCGAATTCGCAGACCTGACCGCGCGCCTGGCCAACGCCCGCGAGACGGAAAAGCGCCTGGTGGAAATCCTGCGCGAGCGCACCGGAAAAGTGAGCGACATCCTGCAGGTCGAGCAGCAGATTTCGCGCACGCGCCAGCAAATCGAGCAGATGGACGCCGAGCGGAAAACCATGGAGAACCAGGTGCGCTATGCCTCCGTGGACCTGCGCGTCATCGAGGAATACAAGCAATCGCTCGAGACGCCGGCGCCCTCGCTGGGCACGCGAATCAACAATGCCGCTGTGGACGGCTTCCGCGGCGCGGCGGACCTGGTCCTGGGCCTGCTGCTGTGGCTGCTGAGCGCAGGGCCAACGCTGCTGGTGCTGGGTGCGTTCGTGGCCTGGCCCGCCTGGTGGCTGGTGCGCCGGCTGCGCCGACGGTTCTTTGCGCCGGGAGCGGCCGTCGCCCCATGAGCCGGCAGGGACCGGAAATGGATTCGAGCGATGGTCCAGTTGCTTTCAACGCGAACGTACCCTCATCGTCCCAAATCCGGCAAGTCTCCAAATCTGCATAGAATCCGCCGCGCAGGAATACTACAAAATGTAGGAATGAAGTAAGCCCATCTCGGCTCGCCTTCTCTAAGTGTATGCAAACGATTCGTTTAGCGGCAACTTCTCGGGCGGTTGGCGTGGCAGGGGGTTTGCATGTTCTATTACCAACGATCTTGTTTCCCGGGGTAGTGTTCTGGCAGCCAGCCAGAAAAACAGCTTAGGACAAGGGGCCCCACCCAGGGCCCCTTTCTCATTTCAGGCAAACCAAGGGCCGTCCTCGCGGCGCGAACTGCGGTGCCACGGCGGAAGCAGATGTCCCGCGCTAAGGGCGTGACGTCCGCAAACTGCGAGACAGGTTTCCGTTGGTTCGGGATTCGTGCTAGCGAATATCGCCGGGAGAGATTCCGTTCTGGCGCGCCTGCGCTTCCAGATCGTCAATCTGCTGCTGGAGTTGATCTCTCTTCTGTTCGTATACGGTGAGTTGGTCCTGCGGTCTCACCACCTGATTCCCATAAAGCGTATCGTCGGGCCGGCTCTTCTGGTACCCCGGCGCCTGATCCTGCGGGGGAAAGTTGGGGGCTTGCTGGTTGAGCTTTATGGCGTTTTTGCCGTCGATGGGATGGTCGGTGACGTCCTGGATCTCTCTGATCTTCGCTTCCACGTCGGCGAGCTGTTTCCTCAGCGGTTCGAGCTTTGCGAGATAAGTCTTGGGGTCCTTCTCCGGCGGGAGCGGAGCTTCTTTGCCGGCTGCTGCCGGTTGTGCCTGGGCTTCTCCCTTGGCCTCTCCCTCAGTCGGCGCGGCTTCCGCCGTTGCCGAGGTGACCCCGCCGCGAAGCTCAGAGAGATCTTCGTTCGTCCACACTTTCTTGGGCGTCTGTGGCTGGTTTTTGACCGTCTGAGCAGGCGGAGCGGTCTGGGAAGACTGGGCCGTCTGGGCAAGGGCCGGCACGGCGGCCACGGCCAGCGCCAGCATCCCGGCGGCGATGTGGTTCTGCATGTAAGGCCTCCTCATCACGTCCCAGTATACCTCCTGGGACGGCTACGGCGCGGGCACTTGAATGCCGGCGTTGCCTATTTCGCGACGCACCAGGGGGAGCAGATCCGCGGGCGCACCCACGCGGCGGTAGTCGCGCGCCTCAACCGTCCGCGCGGACTCCTGGTGAGACAGCAGCTTCCGCCCCTGGACCTCGTCCGTGGTGGTGCGCGGCAGCCAGATGCCGGGGGCAACCTCCATCTGCTCGATGTGCACGCGCCCGCCTTTGTCGATCTTACCCAGCAGCCCGCCGCCGAAGCGGAGATCGCGCACCAACTCCGCGTCCAGTTGCACCACGGCTGCGCTCCCGGGTTCCACCCACAGCGTGAGGCGGCTCGAGGCCAGAAGTTCGGTGGCAATGGAGCCGGAAGCAGTGCCCGGCTTGGGATCCAGTAGGAGTTTGGTCAGGGGGCGCGCGTCGGCGGCGTTGGGCACGCGTTCCACGCCCAGCCAGGTGATCTGGTAGGCGTCGCGGAATGCTTCCACGGCGCGGAAGCGCTCCGCGGAGCGCCTCTTCCATTTCTCGACGCGCGCGTGCTGGTCGGGCTCGGCGGGATCAAGCGCCGCGACGAGCGCCTGCTCGAGGCCGTGCAGCTCGTCGCGATATTTCTCGGGCGTCACTGGCGCGCCGGCTTCCGCCATCATGACCTTCAGCGTGCCCGTGCCAGTGGGATACACGCGATACACGCGGTCGAGCGTGGGATCAATGTCTCCCGCGTGCTTACGGTCCACCCAGTGCTCCGTGCGCGCGTACTGCGCCGCGGCCTCGTCGCTGCGATGCATGGTGGCGATCATGCGCTCGAGAAGCTGGTGAATTTCCTCCGGGGACGGAGCCGACCCCGCAGATTGAGGGAGGGGGAGGGAAAAGGAAATACAGGAGAAAGCGACGACTAGGCATGTCGCGCGAACGAATGCTCCGTACCCGCCCATGAAGTTGCGATTCCCGCGCTTCCCATCCGGTTGCCCGCCGCATCGCGACGAGAAGCCGCCTAAAAACAGTTGAGTAGGAACGCTCGACCCGCGCGGGCCGGCTCCGCCCGTTTCTTTCTCGTGGCGTGGAATCGGACCGCTACAGGCTGTCACATATTGGGAAAAAGCGCGCGAACCGCGGCATCCTAATTCTTCGCCGGCCGCGCGGCCGGTTGCTCCTCGCTCCACGGCGGCACGATGCCGTTTACGCGTGCGTAGGCAATCAACTGGCCGAGATGCTCATGGCAGTGTGTAGCAGCGACCACCATGACCTCGCGCACCACGGTGTCGCGGCCATAGAGCTTGACGGGTTTCTCCAGGTCGGGCACATTCTCGATCGCCGCCTTGACGTGCGCGAACGATTTCTTCAGCGTTTCCACCACCTGCGCCTTGTCGGTGATCTTGGCGAGCGCCGCTCCCGTCATGCCTTCCGGGCGGGGGACTCCCAGGAGGTTGGCGTAGCTGTAATTCCCGGCGGCGATGTGCATGAAGACCTCGCTGGTGGTGCGGGCGCCTTCCGGGTGCCAGGAGTATTTTTCCTGCGGAAACTTTTCGGCCAGTGCGATCACGTGGCCTTCCGCGGCTTCGATGGCGCGGATGAGTTCAGCCTTTATGCCCGTTGGGGCCGCGGGGGTCTGCGCCTGGACGCGAGCCGCGGGTGCGGCAAGCGAAACGGCGAGCACGGCTGCGGCCAGTATCTTCGTTGCTCTCTGCATGGTTTCCTCCTGCGTTCCGGCGCTTCTGCGGGCACGAGCGTGCCGTCAGGTGCGAATCCGGCTCCGGGGCTCCTCTTTTACCCCAAAGCTGCCGTGAATGTACAGGGCGGCGGCCCGGCGAAATTTCAAAGACCCGAAAAGCGTATAGACTACTGATAAGCAGGGGCCCACAATTGAAAGAAACCAGCCGGGCAAACGTGGTGGCATTCGGCGAGACGCTGCGTCTCGCCATGGACACGCTGCGCGCGCACAAACTGCGCACCTTCCTCACCCTGCTGGGCGTCATCCTCTCCGTCTTCACGCTGGTGCTCGTCATGTCGGTGGTCGCGGGGCTCAACCGCTACGTTTCCGACAAAGTGGCCGACCTGGGCGCCAACGCGGTCATCTTCACGAAGGTCGGCATCATCCCCGACGTGGAGAAGTTTCTGAAAGCGCAGCGCCGGCCTCCGCTCCGCGTGGACGACTACGAGTACGTGAGAGACCATGCGCAACAGTCCCGTCAGGTGGGGGCAAGCTCCAGACGCCAGCTCGACGTCCGCTACGGTAACGAGACCGTGCTGGGCGTGGACGTCTTCGGAGGAACGCCGAATATGATGGAGTTGCGCGGCCTGACCCTGGCGCAGGGCCGCGCGCTCAACGACAGCGACGAGACGCACCGCTCGCCTGTATGCATTCTCGGCGAGGACCTGGTGCAGCGTTTCTTCCCCAGCGTGGACCCGATCGGGAAGACATTGCGCGTAGGACCGCAAACCTACGAAATCGTGGGAACGGTCAAGCCGCTCGGAGCCGTGTTCGGTCAGTCCCGCGACAACTACGTGTTCATGCCGTTCGCCACCTACATGAAGACCTGGCACTTGCCCAACGACTCGGTGGAAATCTGGATCGAGTCGTGGTCGCCCGAGGTCATGAACGGCGCGATTGACGAAGTGCGCGTGATCCTGCGGGCCAAGCGGAAAGTTCCCTACCTGGAGGAAGACAATTTTGGGACCATCACGAACAGCTCGATCACCGACACTTGGAAGCAGTTGACCGGGGGCCTGTTCGGGCTGGCCATTATGCTCACCTCCGTCTTCCTGGTGGTGGGCGGAATCGTGATCATGAACATCATGCTGGCCAGCGTCACCGAGCGCACCCGCGAAATCGGCATCCGGAAAGCCATCGGGGCGCGGCGCAAGCACATCGTGATGCAGTTCCTGGTCGAG
>Ga0209415_10019827_pt1 | contig 10498 bp, 11 predicted proteins | sample PeaSoiSIISIP2007_FD_187696 | JGI IMG/M metagenome (GOLD analysis project Ga0209415, IMG submission 187696) | Peat soil microbial communities from Weissenstadt, Germany - SII-SIP-2007 (SPAdes) (version 2) | ecosystem: Environmental > Terrestrial > Soil > Wetlands > Peat | place: Germany...
TGGGTCGTGGCGGGCAAGCGGATCCTGTTCCTGCTCGCCGCCACGGGCGCCGGTGCGGCCGGGGCGATGACGCTCGCCAACACGCTGTTCATCGAGCCGACCGCGATCTTCAGCGTCAACTACACCGCCTACATGATCTTCATGGTGCTGGTCGGCGGGCTGGGCACCTTCGAGGGCCCGATCATCGGGGCGATCGTGCTCTATTTGATCCAGCAGTGGTTCGGCAACGACGGCGTCTGGTATCTGGTCGGGCTCGGCGGTGCGGCGATGGCCTTTGCGCTGCTGCTGCCGCGCGGCGTGTGGGGCACGCTGGAGGAGCGCACCGGCCTGCGGTTCATGCCCGTCGGTTATCGCGTAGGACCCGCTGCAACGACACACCCGGCAGAGGAGGGGAAATGAAGATCACCGCAGCCATCACCGAAGCCAAGGGCGCGCCGTTCGTGCTCGGCGAGCTCGAGCTCGGCGAGCTGCGCGACGACGAGGTGCTCGTCGACATCAGCGCCGCCGGCGTCTGCCACACGGACCTGATCTGCCGGGATCAGTGGATCCCGGTGCCGCTGCCGGCCGTGCTCGGCCACGAGGGTGCCGGCGTCGTCCGCGCGGTCGGGTCCGCGGTCGAGAAGGTCGCGGTCGGTGAACGCGTCGGACTGACCTTCGACTCCTGCGGCATCTGCCCGTGCTGCCGGCGCGGCAAGCCGTCCTACTGCCACCACTTCTTCGAGCACAACTTCGCCGCCAGCCGCCCGGTCGACGGCACGACCGTGCTCGCGCGCGGTGATCAGGAGGTGCACGCGCACTTCTTCGGCCAGTCGAGCTTCGCGACGGCGGCCGTTGCCCGCGAGCGCAACGTGATCTCGATCGAGAGTCACATCCCGCTCGAGATCGCGGCGCCCTTCGGTTGCGGCATCCAGACCGGAGCCGGCGCCGTGCTGAACACACTGGCACTGCCGGCGGGCTCGAGCCTCGCCGTCTTCGGGACCGGCGCCGTCGGCATCTCCGCCGTGCTCGCCGCGGTGATCGCCGGCGCCTCGACGATCATCGGCATCGACGTGCATCCCGCGCGGCTCGAACTGGCGCAGGAGCTCGGCGCAACGCACGTGATCGATGCCGGCAGTGCCGATGCCGTCGAGGAGATCCGGCGGCTGACCGGCCACGGCGTGGACTTCTCGCTCGACACCACCGGCGTGCCGGCCGTCGTGCGCAGCTGCGTCGACTGCCTGGCGCCGCTCGGCACCGCGGGGGTGATCGGCGGGTCGCAGCTCGGCACCGAGGTGAGCCTCGATCTCAACACGGTGCTCGTCGGTGGGCGGATGCTGCGCGGCGTGGTGGAGGGCGACAGCGTGCCGGAGCTGTTCCTGCCGACGCTGATCCGCTTCTGGGAGCAGGGACGCTTCCCCGTCGAGCGGCTGATGAAGTTCTACGACTTCGACGCGATCGACGAGGCTGCACACGACGCGGAGGCCGGCCGGACGATCAAGCCCGTGCTGCGCATGTCCTCATGACGGCGGTCCAGGCGTGAGCGCCACACTCCGCACGCAGGTCGCGATCGTCGGCGCCGGACCGGCCGGGCTGACGCTCGCCGGCCTGCTCGCACGCGCGGGAATCGAGTCGGTGGTGCTCGAGAACCGCAGTCGCGAGTACGTCGAGCAGCGGATCCGCGCCGGGCTGCTCGAACAGGGCACCGTCGAGGTGCTGGACGGCGCCGGCGTGGGCGAGCGGATGCACCGCGAGGGCATCGTCCATCACGGCCTGCACCTGCAGTTCGCCGGCGAGCGCCATCGCATCCCGCTCAGCGACCTGGCGGCCGGGCGCAACATCGTCATCTACGGACAGACCGAGGTGGTCAAGGACCTGATCCAGGCACGCCTGCAGGCCGGCCTGCCGCTGCGCTTCGAGGTCGACGACGTGAGCGTGCACGAGATCGACAGCGAGCGCCCGCGCGTGAGATTCACCCACGAGGGAGCGCCGTTCGAGCTCGAGTGCGACGTGATCGCCGGCTGCGACGGCTTCCACGGGATCTGCCGGCCGGCGATCGAGAAAGAGCTGCAGGTCTTCTCGCGCGACTATCCGTTCGCCTGGCTCGGAATCCTCGCCGCCGCGCCGCCGTCGAGCGAGGAGCTCGTCTACGCGCACCACGAGCGGGGCTTCGCACTGCTCAGCCTGCGCTCGCCGGAGCGCAGCCGCCTGTATCTCCAGGTGCCCGCCGACGAGCGCCTCGAAGCATGGCCGGACGAGCGCATCTGGGAGGAGCTGCAGCGTCGGGTGGCGCTCGACGGCTGGACGCTCGCCGAGGGGGCGGTGCTCGAGAAGGGCATCACCGGTATGCGGAGCTTCGTCGTCGAGCCGATGGCGCACGGCCGGCTGTTCCTCGCGGGCGACTCGGCGCACATCGTGCCGCCGACCGGCGCAAAGGGATTGAACCTGGCGGTCGCGGACGTTACGGTGCTGGCCGACGCGCTGATCGACTGGTACGCCAGCGGGAATGCGGCGGGGCTGGCCGGGTACTCGGAGACCTGCCTGCGACGCGTCTGGCGGGCCGAGCACTTCTCCTACTGGATGACCTCGATGCTGCACCGTCTCGGCGACGATCCGTTCGACCTGCAGATCCAGCTCTCGCAGCTGCGCTACCTCGTCTCGTCCGAGGCCGCGGCACGCACGCTCGCCGAGAACTACGTGGGGCTGCCCGTCAACCATTCGGCCCTCGCGCCCTGGTAGCGAGGCGTGGCGATCAACCGCTACGAGCGCATCGCGGTCGCAGCACCGCCGCCGGCGGTGGTGGCGGCGCTGCGCGCGGAGCTCGCGGCCCGCGGAATCACCGAATACGCGGTCGTCGACCACGGCCACGACATGGCTGGCGCCGGAGCGCCGGGGATCATCGCCTGGACGCTCGTCTTCGGCAATCCCGCGGCGGGAGCCAAGCTGCTCGCCCGCGACCTCGCCGCCGCGGTCGACATCCCGCTGCGCCTCGCCGTGATCGCGGCGCCCCCGGACGGCAGCGAGATCGTCCTGCGCGACATGCGCTCGCTGCTTGCGGAGGATCTCGGCGAGCTGGCTGACGCCCTCACCGCGGTGCTGCGCCAGCTGGCCGCCGCGGTACGCGGGGACGTGAGCCCGCCCGGCGTCTGACGCGGCGTGGCGCTCAGCCGCCGCGTTGCCGCGGCGCGTAGCGATGGTGCAGCATCAGCGCGTTTCCGTCCGGGTCGGCGAAGAACGCCATGTGGCAGACGCCGGTGTCGAAGGTCTCGCCGTTGAAGACGACGCCGCGCCCCTCGAGCGTTGCCCGCGCCGCCGCGACGTCGTCGACGTGCAGCGCGATGGCGTTGGCGTTGAGGTTGTACGGGAGCCCGAACGCCTGCGGGTCCATCACGTTGAGCGTGAGATTGCCGGTCTCGAACTCGGCGAAGTGGCGATCCTTGCGGTACACCGAGCACTCGAGTCCGAGCGTCGTCCCGTAGAACTCGACAGCCGCTTCGAGGTCTCGAGTCGGCAGCGGAACGAAATCGACGCCGCTGACCGGGGTCTGGGGGGTGCTCATCGTCGTCTCTCCTGCCTCGCGGTGATGGCAGCCCAGCGTAGCGCCGCGGGTCCTCAGGCGACGGCGGGCGGCGGCGCGCCGCGTTCGCGAACGCGGGTCGCCGCCCAGTGCAGCGCCGTGATCAGCCCGACGGCGCCGTAGAGGAAGACGAACGGCATGAAGCGCACGTTGTCACGCGGCGTGATCGCGAAGAAGGTGTTCAGCAGCGCGATCGCGAGCAGCGCGAGCACGGGCACCACGAACGCCCAGCGGCGCCGCAGCAGCACGAGGCCGAGCAGCACGCCGAGCCAGGCGATCACCGAGTAGACCTGGTGCTGGAGGAGGCTGGTCGTGCGCTTGAGGCCGCCACCACCGATCGAGTTGCCGCCGCTCCACGGGAACGACCACATGTTCCACGCCTTGTGCCAGAGCATGTGCGCGAACTTCAGCGGCTCACCGAGCATGTACTTGTTGAGGTTGTCGAACGCCGCCGCCTGGGCCGCCGCCTGGTCGGAGTCGCCCGGGTGCTCGGACTGGACCAGCGCGAACAGCCCCTCCGCGTCTCCCGGCGACAGGTGGCAGTACTTCGGGTGCGTCTTGCGGAAGTGCTGGCAGACCGCCTTCGAGGTGACGCTGACGTCGATGAACTGGTTGCCCCCGCCGGGCAGGTAGGTTCCGAGGAACAGCGCGTGCGGTCCCGCGTCGACGATCGGCGTGAAGCGGTGCACGCGCAGCGACGCGTAGACGACGAACGGCGTCACCGTCGCCAGCGCGACGAGCCCGTAGAGCAGCGCGCGCCCGAACGCGGCACGGCGGCTCGGCCAGGCGCTGAGCACCAGGCCGATCATGATCACCGCGACGGCGATCGCGTAGTCCTCGCGCACGAGCCCGGCGAACCCGGCGAGCAGCCCGGCGAAGACCAGCGCGTGCACGCTGCGCCGGCGCGCCCAGCAGATCGCCGCGACCATCGCGATCAGCGCCAGCGCGCCCAGCGGCTCGCTCAGGTAGGTGCGCGTGATGTCGATCACCGGCTCGTAGGTCGCCATCAGCGCCACCGCCAGCAGCGCCGCCCAGGGGCCGGCGAAGATCCACGCGATCAGCGCAACGAGCACGAGCGTCGCCACCTCGGTCAGCAGCTGCGAGTACTGCGCGACGCCGTGGGAGTGGGTCTTCACGGCGATCGTCGAGTAGCCCCGCAGCACCGCCGCCGCCGCGAACATCAGTGAGGTCCCCGGCGCCCACTTGAAGGTTGCGAGCGGCCGGTCGGCGAGGATCTCGTTCGCATTCTGCGCGTAGCCGACCTCGTCGCTGGAGATGCGGTTGTTGGTCCCGATCACATCGACGCGCAACACCGTGCCGGCGATGATCACGCCCGCGATCACCGCGAGCAGGATGCGGTCGATCCGTCGCGGGAACCAGCGCGCGTAGAGCACCGCGCGGTGTTCGCGGCCGATCAGCGTGCGCAGTCGTTGCCCGAGCGGTGGTTTCACGGATCGCGGCTTGTGAGTGGACTCGCGTGGCGGCGCGGCACCGTGCGCACACGCCGCGGGACCCAGCGGACGCGGGGATGCTAGTCGGTTGCCGGTCGCCGGGCGGCGCGGTGAGCCGCCGGCGTGCCCTCAGGCGATCGGCCACTCCTCCGCCGCGCCGGCGCGAGGTCCTGGGTCCTTCGTCCACGTGCTCGCCCCGCCGTGCTCGCGCGCCGACGTGACCGCCGATACGGCTGGTGGTGATGAACAGAATCAGTGCAATCGCCGTCGCGATCCTCGGTGCCAGCGCCATCGGGGTGACCGGCGTGGCCGGCGCCAGCACGGTCGTTCCGCCCGCAGGGGCCGGCGCGATCTCGAGTGCGGCGGCCGTCGGCACGGCGCCCGGTGCGCGCACGGCCACGGCGCCCGCGTTCCCGCTGTTGCCGGTCGCGGGTTCGGTCTATACGGGTGTCTCGGCCGGTTCGCCGGGCCAGTTCCAAGGCGAGGTCGGCAAGCATCCCGCGATCTACGGCGAGTTCGTCACCTGGGGCGAGTCGATCCACTACGCCTTCGACCAGGCCGCGGCGGCGCACGCGCGGCTGATGCTGCACATCTCCTCCACGATGGGCTACGGAGGACGACAGGCGATCACGCCGGCCGGGGTCGTCCAGGGTGACGGCGACGCCTACCTGCTCACGCTGAGCAAGCTGATCGCCAGCCATGGAAAGCCGGTCTACATCCGCCTGTTTCCGGAGATGAACAACGCGAACAACGCCTACTCCGGGTTCAACGCGGACGGCTCATCACGCGGCCCCGACTACTCACCGAGCACCTTCATCGCGGCATGGCGCCGCGTCGTCGTGGTCCTGCGCGGCGGTCCGGTCAGCGCGATCGACGCCCGCCTGCAGGCCCTCGGGCAGCCGCGGCTGCACGGTGTCGGCGCTGGCGGATCGGTCGCCCAGTCGCCGATCTCCTTCGTCTGGACGCCCGAGACGGCCGGCACCCCGAACATCCCGGCGCAGAGCGCCGCCGCCTACTACCCCGGGGACGCCTACGTCGACTGGGTGGGCACGGACTTCTACAGCCGCTTCCCGAACTTCGCCGGCCTCGAGGCCTTCTACAAGGAGTTTCCGAACAAGCCGTTCGCGTTCGGCGAGTGGGCGCTCTGGAGCCAGGACTCGCCGAGCTTCGTCGAGCAGTTCTTCGCCTGGGTGAACTCGCACAAGCGCGTGCAGATGATCCTCTACAACCAGGGCTACGGCAGCGAGTTCCTGCTCAGCGGCGACCCGGCGTCGACCGCGGCGATCCGCAGGCTGATCGCCCCGGCGCGGTTCCTCGCGAACACGCCCGAGTGGTGAGGCTGGACGCCGGGCGCTCAGCGTGAGCGCCGACGGCCACGGCGCCGAGCCGCAGCCGGACGCGGCGCGGGTGCGCCCGCGCGAGGGGTAGGGTAGGGCCCGTGTCCCCGTCGTGGATCTGGATCCAGGCCGCGATCGTCGTGTTCGTCGTCGCTGGGATGATCATCGCGATCGTCAAGCTCGCCTGATCGTCACGGTGGTGGGGTGCGAGACGAGCGGACTTCCGGCGCGAACCACTGAAGTAGGATCGCGGGCGACCGATGTTTCGCTCGATCGTGGTTGGCACCGACGGCTCGGAGACCGCAAATGAGGCGGTACGGCAGGCTGCCGAGCTGGCCGGCCAGCTCGGCGCCCGGGTTCATCTCGTCTGCGTCTATGAGCCGGTGCCGAGCTCGCAGGACGGACCGAGCGATGTCGACGAGCACACCGAGTCCGGCTGGGTCCTGCGACCGCGGGAGGCCGTTGACGCGACACTCGCGAGCGCGGCTGCCGTGTTTGCCGCCGCCGGCGTCGAGGTCGATCTCTACGCCCAGCGCGGCGATCCGGCGGACGCCATCCTCGATGTCGCCGAGGAGCGCGGCGCCGATCTGATCATCGTCGGCAACCGCGGCCGAACCGGTGCGAAGCGATTCCTGCTGGGTTCGGTGCCGAACCGGATCTCACACCACGCCCCGTGCGCGGTGCTGATCATCCGCACGGCGTAGCAAGCCTGGTGGGCTGCTACGTCGCTCCGCTGGGACCTGTCGGCTGGGTCGGCCCCGTCGACCCGGTGGCGCCGGTCGGCCCGCTGGGTCCGCTCGGCCCGGTCGGCCCGGTCGAGCCGGCCGGCGCGGTGGCCCGCGCCGCGTCGACCAGGCCGGCGCCGTAGTGGCGCGGGTCGTTCCCGTTCGCGCCGAGCGGCGTGGCGGTGGACTTCAGCCGGGCGACGATCTCGGCCACCGTCGGGTGAGGCCCGATCACGCCGCTGGCGATGATCAGCGCGGCGATCGCGCTGACGTGCGGCGCGGCCATCGAGGTGCCGAAGTAGCCCGACGGCAGGCCGAAGACCCGCACGCTCGGCGACTCGACGTCGGCGAAGGTCTCCTGGTAGATGTCGCCGCCCTCGGGGGCGTCGGGGTGGCAGTTCGGATCGCCTTGCAGATCTGAGTCGGCGCCGCCGCCGGGGGCCACCAGCGTCAGCCCGGTGCCGTAGTTCGAGTAGTAGCCCATGCAGCCGTCCTCGGTCGTCGCCCCGACCGCGACGACCCACTTCGCCTTGGCAGGGTAGGAGAGCTGGCCGATGCCCTCGTTGCCCGAGGCGGCGACGACGAGCACGTTCTTGCGGTGGGCGTAGTCGATCGCGTCGATCAACTCGGGGATCGAGCTCGCCTTCACGGTGCCGGCGGTGAACTCGAGGCTCAGGTTGATGATCTGGGCGCCGTGGTTGACCGCGTAGAGGATGCCCTTGGCGATCTGCGACGCGTCGCCGTCACCCTGCGAGTCGAGCACGCGCACCGGCATCAGCCGCGCCTCGTAGGCCAGGCCGGTGACGCCGACGCCGTTGTTGGTCGCCTCGGCGATCGTGCCGGCGACCTGCGTGCCGTGGCCGTTGTGGTCCTCGGGATAGGGGCTGTGCGAAACGAAGTCGTAGCCCCGCACGAACTCGTTGGAGCGGAAGTCCGGCGAGCGCACGAAGCGCCCGTGATCGGCATAGGCGACGCCGGTGTCGAGCACCGCGACGATCACACCCTCGCCGCCGGGATGGCCGTCCGCCCGGAGGTTGGCCCACGCCTGGGGCGCGTCGACACCGAACGTGCCGACGAAGTTCCACTGCAGCTGCTCCCAGCCGCGGGGGACACCCGACGCCCCCGGGTCGTTGGGGTAGAACGGGGCGGGTGCGGCCTGCGCCGCGTGGGCGATGTAGTCGGGCACCGCCCAGGCGACCGCACTGCGCGCGCGCAGTCGTGCGATTGCGCTCGTGACGCTGAGGCCACGGCGCAGCGTCACCGTGACGAAGGGATCGGGCTGCGTGCTCGTACGCGCGATGCCGGCCCGCTCGAGCGCCGCGTGGCTCGCGGCCCCGGAGACGCCCGGCTTGAATCCGACGACGACGACGCCACGCTCGTAGGGAGCCGTGGCTGCATGCTTCGCGACCCCCTGCGAGGGCGCCGGGCGAGATGCGCCGGCGAGCGCGAGCAGGCTGAGGGCGAACGCCGCCAGGAGCGCCCTGCGAGACCATCGTGAGAGAGGAAAGCGCATCGACATTGAACGCGTTCCGCGGAGGCGGAGCCGGCCCGCGAGCCCAGTAAGCCTAACGATGCACCGCTTGAGCCCGCGAAGGTCCTCGGCCTGCTTAGCTGGACCGATGCGCGAACGGTTCTTTCCGCTCGACGAGCACTTCATGCGGCTCGCGATCCGCGAGGCCGAGCGCGCGCTCGAGCACGAGGACGTGCCGGTTGGCGCGGTGATCGTGCGCGACGGCGAGGTGGCGGGGATCGGGCACAACGAGCGCGAGCTTCGCCAGGACCCGACGGCGCACGCCGAGCTGCTGGCGATCCGCGAGGCGGCCCGCGCGCTCGGCAGCTGGCGGCTGCTCGACTGCGTGCTCTACGTCACGCTCGAACCGTGCGCGATGTGCGCCGGCGCGATCGTCCTCGCGCGCCTCCCGCGCGTGATCTACGGCGCGAGCGACCCGAAGGCGGGCGCCGCGGGCAGCGTCCTCGACATCCTCGGCGAGCCGCGCCTGAACCACCGCCCCGAGGTCGCCGCGGGGCTGTTGGCCGACGTGTCGGCTGCGTTGCTGCGCGACTTCTTCGGCTCGCGGCGCTGAGCAGCGCCGCCGGCCGGCGGCGCCGGGCCGGGGAACGAGGAGCGGAGTCGCGGTTGGGGCGGCGCCGGCGCACACCAGTCGTGGGGTGATTCGCATGTTTGCGCCCGTGCGTAGGCGACGCCATCCCACGTGGCGTTGCCTTCGAGGTCGGCATCGCGCTCGATCTCAGCCATCGGAGTACTCGATCGGGCCCGCGTCGACGCGCCGCGTCTCGCCGCGCGCGAGAACGGCCGCGGCGCCCGCGGGATCGTCCGGGATCGCGGCCGTCTTGCAGAAGTCCGCGCTGGTGCCGCTCGGCACCACCCCGAGGACGGCGTCTGGGAAGGACGCCGACGTGCCGTCCCCGCCGAGGAACGCGTTGACGACCTCGTTGAGAGTCCCGTCGCCGCCGCACACGACGACTCGCCCGACGCCCTCGGTGAGCGCCGCACGCGCGATCGTTGTCGCCTCGCCGCGCGCCGTGGTCTCGCGGACCTCGAACTCGACGCCGGCGCGCCGCAACTCCGCCTCGATCTGCGGCCAGGCACGGCCCGTGCGGCCCCCGGCGCTCGCGGGGTTGACGACGACCAGGGTCTTCGTCATCGCGGGCAAGCGCTTGGCGGGGGGACCGGGGCTGAGGATGCCCGTAGGATCAAGGCGCGGCCTGACGGCGCGCAGGGCTTCTATCGCGAGCTCGGCGGTTTCGGCTGTCAGCGACCAGCGGCGCGCAGATGCTCGATGATGTCTTCCATGCAGCGCGCGAGGTTGTGGATCGCGTGCGCGATGTCATTCATATCGCTGCCAGGCTTGTAGGCGATCGCTAGCTGCTCCATGTGCACGTTGATATCGGCAAGCAGATCAGAGACCTGGGCTAGCGGTAGCGGCGTCGACACGCCGCGCATCGTACGCCGAACCAACGTGCACTGCCACCACCGGACGGCGGCGCGACACGGACACCGAGACTCGCGCTCCCGTCCTCTACCTCCCCGGCGCTGGGGGCCGCGGTGACCTCGAGCGCTACGCGCAAGGACCGCGAGCGGTGGGCGTGACCAAACTGACCGCCAGGCTGATCACTGACGCCGGGCGCTTGATCGCCGACGAGCAACCCGCGGATCTCTGGCAAGCCATCCACGTTTTCACCGCAACGCCAATCGACGAGTAGGCGCGGCGATGCACCCTGCGCCCCGAATCAATGCTCGGCTCCGCCCCTGCTCTCGCCGTGACACGAGCATCTCGAGCGTGACGCCGACTTCCCTGCCTTGCGCGGAAAGCAGGCGCGCCCGCGCGGCCAGCGTGACCCCCGAGTTGGACGATCAACGGGTGTGAGGGGCGGCGCGGCGAACGCTCCCGCTTGCCCCGCCGCGAGCGA
>Ga0209415_10019828_pt1 | contig 10498 bp, 13 predicted proteins | sample PeaSoiSIISIP2007_FD_187696 | JGI IMG/M metagenome (GOLD analysis project Ga0209415, IMG submission 187696) | Peat soil microbial communities from Weissenstadt, Germany - SII-SIP-2007 (SPAdes) (version 2) | ecosystem: Environmental > Terrestrial > Soil > Wetlands > Peat | place: Germany...
GCGACCAGCTTCGAGCCCGCGGGACCGGCCGGTGCTGACGGGCGCTGGCAGGTCACGCCCTCGGCCCGGGCGCCGTTTGCCACCCGCCTGGTGGTGTGCCGACCGTCCGACCCCGGTGCCTTCACCGGCACGGTCGTCCTGGAATGGCTAAACGTCAGCGCGGGTTTCGACGCGCCCGCGCACTGGATGCTGACTCACCGGCAGGTCGTCCGGGCGGGCTGGGCCTGGGTGGGCGTCTCGGCTCAGCGGGCCGGCATCGAGGGCGGCAGCATCTTCGAGGCCGCCGGGGAAGAGCCCGATGACGCGTCCCGGCGCTTGCGGCTGCCCGCGCTGAAGGAAAGCGACCCGGGCCGCTACGGCGGGTTGCACCACCCGGGCGACGCGTTTTGCTTCGACATCTTCACCCAGGCGGCGCGAGTGGTCCGCGAAGGTGGTGTGCTCGGGCCGCTCGCCGTCGAGTGCCTGCTCGCGGCCGGCCAGTCGCAGTCAGCGATCCACCTGGTTAGCTATGTCAATGCGGTGGCGCCCAGGGTACCGCCGGAGGCTGGCTGCGACGGCTACCTGATCGGCAGCCGGGCCGGCCGGCCGGCGCCGCTGACCGGGTGGGACGGCCGGATCCGTAGCGAGGGTCCGGACGGCGTGCGGGTGCGCACCGACGGCCGTGCCGCGGTGCTGACCGTGCAGACCGAGACCGACGTGACCGGCGTGCTGGCCGGGGTGACGGCGCGGCAGCCCGACAGCAGCCGGCTGCGGTGGTGGGAGATCGCCGGCGCCGCGCACGCCGACACCTATGTGCTGGGCGCGGCCTTCAGCGACTCGGGCGACCTGCCGCCCGCCGAACTGGCCCGGCTGCTGGCCCCGACGGCCGAGGTGCTCGGTATCCGCTTCCCGGCGCCAGTTAACTCCGGGCCGCAGCACCATTACGTCGCCCAGGCCGCGATCGCGCACCTGGACCGGTGGGCGCGCGGCGGGCCGCCGCCTCCCCGGTCACCCTGGCTGGAGACCGATCCGGACGATCACATGCGCTTGGTCACCGACGAGGCAGGGATCGCGCGCGGCGGCATCAGGACGGGCTGGGTGGACGTGCCGGTCGCCGTGCTGTCCGGGCTCCCGCCGGACGGCGCACCTCCGTTCGGCACCATCCTCGGCACGACCCGCGTGTTCGACGAGGCCGAGCTCGCGCGCCGCTACCCGGGAGGGCGGGCCGAGTACGCTGCCGCGTTCCGCACGGCCACTTCGCGGGCGGTGGCTGATGGCTTCCTGCAGGCGGAGGACGCTGACGAGATGGTCGCCGTCGCCGCCGCGGCATACCCCGCCCCGTGACGCCGGGCCGGGTACCCCTCCCGTTGCATGGCGGGGCGCGCAGGCACTGCGCGGTCTGGGCGGCATCTCGGCGCGCCTGCCGGTGGCCACGAGGCGGGGAGCTGCTGGCGTCGTATCGGCAGGGCGGCAGGACGCGGGGATACTTACGTTATGACCGCGGATTTCGAGTTCATCGTCGAGGAGTCCTTCATCATCCCTGGCGGTGTCCGAGTCACAGGCCAGCTCGGCCGCGGCCGTCTTGCCGGTGGTGAGGCCGGCTGGCTGCAGGTCCGCCCGGATCTTGCGATCGCGGTGGGCCGGATCGAGGTGGAACGCCAGCCGCAGGCCGGCCTGGGGCGGGCTGTGCTGGTGCTCCGGGCAGCCGGATCGTCCTCAACCAGCAGCACAGTAGCCATCCCCCGCCATTATGCCGCCGGTACCACCCGGCGGGATCTGTCCAGCTGGCCTGGCACCGACAGCACGCAGCCGGGCCGGGCCGACATCAGCGCGCAGAATAGCTATTCGGACTCCAGTCGCGGACCCGCATGCCGCACTCCAGAGCCGCGCCGAACGAGCCGTACGCGCACGTATCGGCTGTCCACGTTAGGGTCTTGGTCGTGCGGCGCGGCTGGCTTTGGTCATGGCGATCAGGATGTCCTCTTTGAAGTCGGGCCAGGCGCTGTGATGGCCTGTTCAAGCCCGCCCGGCCCGGCTGTGGGTTGCTGGTACCGGCCGCAAGACGCTGGCCAGGCACGTGCAAGCCGCCGCCGGAATGGCCGGCGAACTGGCCGGCATGGCCGTCCATGCCGGCCTGCCCGCTGGCTCACCGCACTCCGCCAGGCCGGCCGCGTTCGCCAGGCCCTCACCGGCTGGAACCTCACCGCCATGACCAGCGACGCCGGACCTGGCCGCAGGCCGGATCGGCCGTGGGCCGGCCGGATGTTAGCCTCACGCTGGGACCATCCCTGTTGGCTGAAGTCTTCCGGAGGATGCCGTGCGAAAGCATGCAATCGCGTCAGGGCTTGCGGCAGTGGGCACCGGGATCGCCCTGGCGATGATGGCGGCTAGCCCGGCGCTGGCAGGGCCGGTGGCGGTCAGGGGCATCACCACGCAGATTGTCACCGTGACCGCGACGGCCGCTGCCGGTCAGACCGGCGAGGCCGACGCGACGTGCGGGGCCGGCGAGCTGCTGGCCGGCGGGGGCTATGTGGTGAACAGCACGTTCACCGACTGGCGGATCTACGTCGATGCGCCCCTGAACGGAACGACCTGGCTTGTCGAGCCGGTCAATTTCGATTCCCAGCCACTGAGCTTCTCGGCCTACGCGATCTGCGCCGCGTCCGTGCCCGGGAAGAAGGGCGTCAGCGGCTTCACCACACACGTCGTGGATACGCAAGTCAACGCCCCGGCCGGCAGCACAGCGGAGGCCGATGCCACGTGCCCGGCCGGCGACCTGCGCACGGGCGGCGGTTACGACGTGTATAACGTCAGCGCCAACTGGAGCGTCTACCTCAGCGGGCCAGTTAGCTCCGGTACGTGGACCGTCGAGATCGACAACGAAGTACCGCTCGCGACGACCTTCGACTCCTTCGCGGTGTGCCTGGCGAAGAAGAACTCCAAGCCGGTCACCAGCATGACGGTGAGTACCGTCTACACGTCCGCGACCGTCCAGGGCAACTCTGTCCAGGCCGCCGATGTGTCCTGCGGTGCGCACGAGCTGATGGTCGGGGGCGGCCACGAGATCGACAGCATCGGCCAGGACTGGAACATCGCGGCCAGCGCCCCGGTCTCGCAGAACGACTGGCAAGTCCGCGTCGCGGACCTGGACAGCTTCTCACGCGTCTTCGATTCGACTGCGGTGTGCCTGGCAAAGGCCTAGCCGCGGGCACCCTGGCGACTCTGCCGAGCCTGACGGCACTGCCGGCAGCACGCTGCCGTGAATGCGCTACCAGAATGCCCGATATGCATGGCGAAAGGCCGGCAGTAGGTGACGACGGCCAAGGCTGCTGAGCGACCGCCCATGACCTGGGCGTCTGGACGTGGATTTGACGCGAACTGTGCCCGCGGCACCTGGCAGTGCCCGGATGAATAAGTCTGAATATCATCCTATGAGTTGATCAGCCGGCAGCCTTGGCGGCAAGGAGGGAAATGGACGGCATTAAGCTGACGGATTGTATTAAGGCAGTGCATGTCATCCGGTTTCATGCGGAAACGCCGGGCGCCTTGCCGGCTGCCCGGGCTGATGCTTGCGCCCCGGCGGGGGCGGGCAGGACGCGACGGCGCCTTCCCCGCTGGTCGCGCTGGTAACAGTCCCTGGATGCGGTTTCGCTTGCAACCTAGGCATTACCTGGGACAGGTTGGTGGTGCGCCACAGCCTTACAATCTTCCTAATGTCTATTTTGTTCTTGTGGTTTGGCGTGCCAATCCTAGCGATCGCATTCGGAAGACTTTCATACGGACAGTTTCCCGATATTCGAACTTACGACAGCCCGACCGACGGGTGCCGACGGTCGGGCTGTCTCGCGGTGTTCGCCTGTTTTGCTGCGATCGGCGCGGTCTTTCCGGTGTATGGGTCTAATCCGCCGATACGGGTCGCGGCGGCGGCCGGGTACGCGGCGGCGGCGACGGTACTGGTGTTTCGGACGGCACGGTGGTTGTTTCGGCGGTCTCGACGAGCGCAGCGACCTGGTGACCTTACTTCTCAGGCTCCTCGACGGTGACAGCATTCGGCATGCACGAGCCCAACGATGACTTCCTGGTTGGGCCGGGTCATGTTGGACCACTTGTTCCAGATGCTGCGGTGGCCATCCGGCTAAGCGGATCCGGCGACTCGAATGCGGTCGTGCCGCCTTCACCGCTGTCACACCGGCTCATTCTGTCAGCTCCGGCGGCACGATCCGCGGACCATCCGCGCGTCTGAGTACGTCTACCTGAGTCGACCGACTCTGGCGGCACTGGGACGCGGCGGCGATGGTTGTGTCATGACCTACTACAACAGGAGCGAGACCGCGATGGCTGCCTCCGGCCCGGTCACCAGCCAGCCCCGGTCCGCGGGCGTGCCGTCGTCAGGACCGATGGGCATGGCGGGTGAGCTGCCCGGCTCGCCGGGACCTCTGCCGCCGGTCCCGGGCCGGACGGCGCGGGGCGGCCTTCCCGGTGCGCGGCCGAACAGGGGCCTGGCTGTCGCGTCGCTGATCCTCGGGGCGGTCGCGCTCCCGCTCGACCTGATTGCGGGCGCCGGGTTCCTCGTCGCGATCCCGGCGGCCATCCTCGGCGGCGCGGCCCTGTCGAAGATCGGCCAGACCGGCGAGAAAGGCCGTGGCCTGGCGGCCGCAGGGCTGATCGTCGGCTGCGCGGCCGCGGTGCTGGCCGTGTTCGCCTTTTACACTGAACTGAGCTATCTGGCTGTGGAGTGCGCGCGTGACGGGGGATGCTGACGGTGCTCGCCATCGGCTCGGACGCGGCGAAGGAGCGCATCGGGGCCAGGGCCGGGAAAACGCCGCCTGCGGCTCTCCGCCTCGTCTGGGCCGGACCACTCGCTGATCGCGGCGATAGCGGGCGCTGCTACACGATCACCGGTCCTTAGTTGCGCTCACAGCCGGCGGGGGACGTTGTCAACGAACTTTGGCCGTCCAGGGCGGGCGCCTCCGGTTATGCACCGCTGGCCAGCCGGGCTCACCTCGCGAGCCCTGTGCAAGCGGAAAGGTGGATTGTCCGCGAAATAGGCCGTACCGTCACCCTGTGGTGATCAGCCAGTGAAATGGCAGCGCCTGCGGTGGCTGCTGAGGTTGCATGATCCCGGGCCCCCGCGGGCTTCGAGAGGACCTCGGCGCATGACAGGACGCGGCTGCTCAATGAGCGCTTCACCACGATCGCCGGGCAGCTCGACGACCGCGAGGCCGCGGTGCGGCTCGCCGGAGTCCACGCCATGGCGGGCCTCGCCGATGACTGGCAGGAGAACCGGCAGACCTGCATCGATGTCCTCTGCGCCTATCTGCGCATGCCCTACGCTCCCGAGCCTGCCGTGCCCGCCCCGCCTGGCAGCTGAGGCAGGCTTGAGTGGCGCAGCTTCCGTGAGGTCCGCCACACCGTTGTCCGTGTCATCACGGCGCATCTCCGAGACAGCGCCAAGGTGTCGTGGCAGGGCATGGATTTCGACTTCACCGGCGTGCTCTTCGACGGCGGATCCTTCCGTGATGCCGTGTTCTCCGGCGGCTGGGGCCGACTTCGATAGCGCCGTGTTCTCCGGCAACGTTACGTTCAGCCGCGCCAGGTTCTCCGGCGGCACGGTCGACTTCAGCCGGGCCGCATTCGCCGCCGGCACGGTGGACTTCAGCGGCGCCGTCTTCTCCGGAGCCAGGGTCAGCTTCTTCGACGTCGCGGTCTCCGGCGGCGCGGTCGACTTCAGCCGCGTAGCTGACTGGTCACATCCTCCGAACCCCGGCTGGATCGACCCGCCGCCGACGGGAGTCAAGCTGCCCTCAGCCGCCCTGGCGACTCCCAGTAACCCGTGTTAGCCGGACCCTGGAAAGGAGGCTGTGCCGATCTTTGCCGACTATGAGGGACATCGGACCCCGGCGTTGTACTTCGCGCCCTCTCGCGTGGAGATCGTTGACGGGCCATTGAAGGGCAGATCGTTCAAGACCCGTACAGGTGCAGCGCGCGCAGTGGTCCGCCACTACAACCCGAGCGTGAACGACAACCGCAACGGCTGGGGCTTCTGGCAGCTCGACAACGGCGGCGGTCCCCGGATCTGGCTCCAGTCGATCCGGCCCGCGAAGGCCGAATGACCGAAAGAGCCGGTCTATGCCACGTATCAGTGCATTCTACGGAGTGGTGATCTACATGTACTGGAACGAGCGTGATCACCCAGTTGCCCACTTCCACGCTTACCATGCGGGCCGTCGTGCCTCAGTCTCGGCGGACGGGGATTTGCTGGCCGGCGGACTCGAAAACAGGGCACTGCAATTCGTCCGGGAATGGGCGGCGCTCCGGCGCGATGAGATCTTGGCGAACTGGGAGCGGGCCCGGCGGAACGAGCCCCTGCTCGGTATCGATCCGCTGGGGTAGCATTCAGGTCGTGGACGAGAACTACCTGCCGGTCGTCGTAGGTGCCGCCGTGGTTGGTGACCGCGTGCTCCGCCTGCTGTTCAGCGACGGCACGGCCGGGGACGTCGACTTCTCCGGTGAACGCTGGACAGGGGTCCTTTCACCGCTGAACGACCCTGCCTACTTCGCCGAGGTCACGGTCGACCCGGAAGCCGGAACCGTTGTTTGGCCCGACGGTATCGACCTTGCGCCCGAACCACTCTACGAACGAGCGAAGGCACACCCGCTCCTTGCCGCCTGACACCCTGGCTGCGAGCGCCCTGCCGTAAAGCCCGCACTTCCCCGGTAGTCCGGCGGTTGCCGGGATGAGGTGATGGCCGCGGCCGGGAATTGGGATGATGGCAGGGTGCGCGTGCTGATACCGCTTCCTGACCGGGATTTCGATGTCACCGAGGTCGCGGTGCCGTGGCGGATCCTGCGTGATGCCGGGCACCAGGTTATTTTCGCCACCGAGCGGGGCGGCTCGGTCCCGGCCGGCGATCCCCGGCTGCTGACCGGCGTGCTGTTCGGGCAGCTCGGCGCCGCGCCGCAGGCCAGGGAGTTCTACGCCGAGCTCACCAGCGACCCGGCGTTCACCACGCCGGCGGCGTGGCCGGCCCTGGATCCGGCCGCCTTCGACGGCCTGCTGCTGCCCGGCGGGCACGCACCGGGGATGCGGCAGTACCTCGGCTCGGCGGACCTGCGCGAGCAGGTCGCCCGGTTCTGGGCACTGCGCCGCCCGGTCGGCGCGATCTGCCACGGCGTCCTGGTCCTGGCCCGCACCCGCGACCCGGCCACCGGCCGCTCCGTCCTGGCCGGCCGCCGGACCACCTGCCTGCCCCGGTACATGGAGCGCGCGGCCTACCTGGCCACCGCCTGGCGGCTCGGCCGCTACTACCGCACCTATCCCGCCTACGTCCAGGACGAGGTCACCGCCGCCCTGGACAACCCGGCCAGCCAGTTCCAGCGCGGACCCCTGACCCTCACCGCGCGCGGCACCGCGACCGACGACAGCCCCGCCTTCGTCACCCAGGACGGCAGCTACCTCTCCGCCCGCTGGCCCGGTGACGCCTACCTGTTCGCCCGCCGCTTCCGCGACCTCCTGCAACTACCCACGCAACCCTGACCAGCGACTACAGCCGGCCGCCACAGCGATGCCATCAGGCCGGACCACCCGGCTCGTCCATGAATGATGTCTGGCTGATGCCGGGCCAGACGGCGACGGCGCACCAGCCGGAGATGGCCGGCCCATCTGAGATCCGCGCTGCGCGTGCTGGCCCTGATGATTCACCAGGCGCGGATGCCAGCCGGTTCCAGCCGATGAGACGCCTCGCGGATCTTGATTCATGGTCCGGGTGCGACCGGGCCGGGCGGCCGGGGGTGATGTGGTCACGGGGTCATCCCGCCGAGCATCGTGGAGGCGATGACCGAGGTGACGGCCAGCGCGATGACCACCCAGCCCAGGGCGGAGACAGCCGGCCGCCGGCCGGCCTTGGTCAGGCTCACCATGAGCAGCGTGATCGCGGTGATGCCCAGCGCGGCCTGGGCGTACAGGCCAGCTTCCAGCCATCCCATGCCCGGGTCGGGCGCCACGTCATTCAGGGCGCCCGATGCGACGCCGGCCAGGGCAAGCAGACCGCATACGCCGGTCACCAGGATGGCGATCACCGCCGGCAACCACGCGTGCGGGGCCCGCCGGGCTGAAGATATGTCGTTCATGGCTTCAGGGTGGCACTGGCGGCCAGTGCGCGCCTGAGCACTGGTACTCAGCACGGCGGCGCGCAGGTACTCAACCTTGCGGCGGGCAGGATCCCGGTAGAAGGCATTTCCGTAAGCGGCAGGAAGTACTCCTCCGCGCCTCTCGATATTACTCCCGGAGGCGGTGCACGCGATCTCGCCGAAGGCAGGCATCGTCAGACGACAGAATGACAACTGTGTGTCGTCGAAACAGCGGAAAGCCGTGCCTGGATGCCGGCAATATTGGCTGTCAACGGCGATGTGCGCGCAACTGCCGACCGGGCGGGAGCAGAGTTCGGGAGCAGAGTTCTCGACCCGGCCGAATTGCGGAACTGTCGGTGGTGACGGCCTCGGCTGCCTGTGCATGCGCGCACAGCAACGGCCGGGTTTGGCGTGCCCTTTACTCCGCGTCAGTCGCTCCGCCGGGGTGCTAGGCGTACGGGTTACAACGGTGCAGCAACTCTCGCAAGTGGGTACCAACGTGGTGGTGCTTGTGCGGATGATGGGTGAACATCTTGATCACTTCCTCGCCAGATGCACTCCCTGTGTCTGTCTCCAGGATGCTCCGCCTGATCCTTGATGCAAGAGGCGGAGGTCCGGCCTAGCGCTGACGAAGGTCCGGATCAGGTCACGGTCATACCGCTGCGGGCGCGATGGATCCTCGGACGCAGCGCGAGGCCCGCGCCTCGGTAGATGTTAGGCTGCTGGCAGCCGTTCATTGCGGCCTCTGCGCTGGTCCTGGTAGGCCGGCAGTCTTGAGGTCAGGCCATGCGCCTGAATCTGGAAAACAGTCTCGTCGGATCGTCCGGCACGCTGCTGGTTATCACGGGAATCATCGACTGGAGCACAATCGCGCAGTTCCGGGCTGCCCTGTCCCGGGTTGCTTCCTGTCAGCGGCCTAACGTCCTGGTGGACTTCACCGGGCTGCTGTCGTGGTCGCCGCAGGCGCAGGCGGTGCTGGCGGGCGCTGCGAGGGAAGCGCGCTTGCATGGCGGCCGGCTCCTGAGCTTCGGCCTGGCGCCTGTCCCGGCATGGCAGGCGGGGGACCGCGAGCTGCCGGCGCCTGAGTGCGCCATCGAAACGGCCAGCCGCTGAAGCTGATGAGTACCTGGCGCCGCTGCCCTGGATGCGGGGCCGACCGGCGCCAGGCATCGGGAAGGCCGGGTGTCTCGGCGCACAAGCAGCCCGCATCGAGTCAGGCATCATCGGCGCTGCTATCGAGCCAGACGCCACGGGAGTGGCCTGCGCGTCCGCATCTGCCGCAATGGGCGTTGCACCACCGTGGCAGAGATGGCATCACGCCGGACGGTGCCAGCGTCTTGACCTCAAGGCCGACTGGATCATAGCCGGTGGATGGTAGCTAGCCAGGCGTGTGCCGTCGGGGCACCGAATCCGGGGTTGATCGCGAACGCATCCGCCGCGACGTCGGTGACGGCCCAGCCGTCGCCGAACGCGGCGACGAGCTCGTCCTGGCGAACCCGGCGGGGGCCCCAGTCTCCCGGCTGGCGGTCGCTGAAGCACATCAGGTAGCAACTGCCGCCGGCCTTCAGCACCGACGCCAGGCTGGTCACGTACCGGGCGCGCGCCTCGTCGTCGAAGACGTGGAACAACCCGCTGTCGATGACTGTGTCGAAAGTCATGCCGAGCTGCCCCAGGTTCAGTGCGTCAGCGACCTCGAACCGGGCTGTCACGCCGCGCTGGGCCGCCTTCCCGCGCGCCTGACCGATGGCACGCGGCGACACATCCACCCCCACAGCGTCCGCGCCGCGGGCGGCTGCCAGCAGCGCATGCTCCCCGGTTCCGCAGCCTACGTCGAGCACCCGGCCGCAAAGCAGGCCGTGATCCGCCAGGCGAACGAACGTCGGCTGTGGCCGGCCGATGTCCCACGGTGGCGGTGTGCTCGCCTCGTATACGGAATCCCAGTCTGGTGGCCGCGTCGTCATCGCCATCCCCCTGCTCGCACGGATTATCAGATCCGCCGGCCTGCCGCACGATCCACCCACTCGCGCCAGCGCTCCAAGTCTGTCAGGATCTCCAGCGGATTCCCTGCCCAGGACACATTCCGAATCGCTGCGGCCAAGATCTACGCCCGGCTCCCTGCTACCTCCCGATCAGGCTCGACCACCCGAGAATCGGGGAGGCGCCGCGGGCCGCGTCACAGTGGCCGACAGGCCAGCCGTCCAGTGCTGGTCCATCCTTCGCGCAGGAGGTGCCAGCACTGGGCAGGGATGGTGGGTCAGAGGCTCGCGACGACGCTTCGGCATCGCGGCGGCCAGGTGCGCCTGCGACCGCTGGGATCTGATCCGCTGGAGAGTGCTGGTGATAACGGTCTGCTGACTGCCGCCGCTGTTCCGCTGATTGCCTCCGGAGT
>Ga0209415_10019829_pt1 | contig 10497 bp, 9 predicted proteins | sample PeaSoiSIISIP2007_FD_187696 | JGI IMG/M metagenome (GOLD analysis project Ga0209415, IMG submission 187696) | Peat soil microbial communities from Weissenstadt, Germany - SII-SIP-2007 (SPAdes) (version 2) | ecosystem: Environmental > Terrestrial > Soil > Wetlands > Peat | place: Germany...
CGACCGCCTTCTCCTGCTCCATCGCCCGCGCCATCGCCAGGCTCAGCTCTATCACCTCGTGCTCATGATCCTGAACGAAACTTTCCTTCAAGGGAATATCGAGATTCGGAATGTCTTTTTCCGTCAGCGGGAGAGGACGTTCATGCACGCGCGCATCGCGCAAAAACGGACAATCCAGCGGACAATCGATGGTAATTTCGCGCCCGGTTCCGCAACACTGCGGGCAAATATCGCCGCCCACGCCGGGGCAATGCCTGCGCGCACGCCGCTTTTCACAGAGCTTACAAGGGATACTCACTCTAGCAGGCTGCTGAAAAAGTCTCAAACACCGCTTCCTTTGGTCGCGGCTCGGAATGGGCGCTTCATGGAATCAACTTGCTTACCGAGCCGCGACCACAGGGAGCGGAGAAATCGATCGCTTTTTCAGCAGCCTGCTAGAGACATCTCTATCGTATCATCGGGGAATGCCGCGGACCGATCTTTATCTAAAAGTCGAGATTGATCTCGACGAAAGGGAGCAGCCCGAGCGCCTCGCCTCTGAAATTTGCCGCCAGATTCGAAAAGTGTACGGCGTGCGCTCGGCCGAAGTTTCCAACATCATTGAGCGGGAAACGTAAGCACAGCTTTGCCCATCACCTTGCGTCCGGCAAGATCGCGCAGCCCTCGGGGAGCCTCATGAAAGGGATAAATCGCGTTCACCGACGGCCGAATTTTCCCCGCCTCGTACATCTTCATCAGTGCCGCGTGCGCCTGTTTCTCGTACTCGGAATGCGACAGCACGTAGCCGCCCCACAGCACCCCGACGATCGAAATATTCTTCAGCAGCACCCGGTTCAGCGCAATCGACGGAATGCGCCCGGCCGCGAATCCGATGATCAGAATGCGCCCCTCGCCGGCCACGCACTTGGTCGATAAATCGAAAATATCCCCGCCTACCGGATCGTAAATCGTGTCGGCGCCGTTTCCTCCGGTGATCTCCTTCACCCGGTCCACCCATCCCGCGTCCGTGTAGTCGATCGTGTGATCCGCGCCCTGCTCGCGCGCGAACGCGAGTTTCGCCGCGCTCCCCGCCGTCGCGATCACCCGCGCGCCCAGCGCCTTGCCGAGCTGAATCGCCGCCATCCCGACCCCGCTCGCCCCGGCGTGCACCAGCAGCCACTCGCCCTGGCGAATCTGGGTGCGATGCGTCATCGCGAAATATCCGGTTTGATAAACGATCGGCATCGACGCCGCCGCTTCGAAGCTCATCGCCCCCGGCATCGCGAACGTGCTCGCCTCCGGCGCCAGCGAATATTCCGCGAACGCCCCGCCGCGCGGAATCGCCATCACCCGGTCGCCTTCTCTCACCGATGTCACGCCCGCTCCCACCGCGTCGACGATCCCCGCCACTTCCGCGCCCGGCGTGAACGGAAACGGAGGCTTGACCTGATACTTTCCCTGCACCTGCAAAATGTCGAAAAAATTGAGCGCCGCCGCGTGATTGCGAATCCGCACCTGGCCCGCCGGCGTCTGGGCCTTCTCAACCTCGTCGAGCGTCATCGTCTCCGGCTCGCCCCACGCGTGAACTCTCCAAGCTTTCATATCCCTCCGATATTGTCCGAGTTTGGACCGCTCCTGCTAGTCGCGGCTCTGTTTCGAGCCGGAGCCGCGACCAGCAGGAGCGGTCAGCACTCCGGTTTTCACGCAAATCATTTGCCCTTAAACTCCGGCTTGCGTTTCGCATGAAACGCCGCTGTGCCTTCCTTCACGTCGTCCGTGTAGTTGGTCACCAACGTCGCCATCGCCGCGTCTTCCAGCGCATTGTCGAGCTGCATCGACCTCTGCTTGTACATCATCCGCTTCGTGATCCGGATCGCAATCGGAGGACCTTCCGCGAGGCGCGCCGCGAGTTCTCTGGCCCGCGTCATCAACTGATCGTCAGCTACTACTTCGGTCACCAGCCCCAATTCCAGCGCCTGCCGCGCGGTATACACCTCCGACAGCAGCGACATCTTCAGAGCCCTGTCCAGCCCCATGAACCGGGGAAAAAAATACGCGCCTCCCTCGTCCGGAATCAGCGCGAACTTCAGACTCGTATCGCCCAGCTTCGCGCTCTCCGCCGCGATGCGAAAATCGCAGGCCAGCGCCAGCGTCAGCCCACCGGCCACCGCCGCGCCGTTCACCGCCGCAATCACCGGCTTGTCGAAACGATCCAGAAACCGGATCAGCACGTGCATGTTCTCGCGCATCTCCAGCATCGATTCCAAACGATGCCCGCGATACCGCGCCGGATACTGGAAATCGCGGCCGATGTCGCCGCCCGCGCAGAATCCTTTCCCTTCGCCCGTGACGATCACCACGCGAATCTCATCATTATCCCGCGCGTCTGCCAGCGCCTCCAGAATCTCGTGAACCATGGTCTCCGAATACGCGTTGCGCTTCGCCGGACGATTCAGCGTGATGGTCGCGACGTGCCCGCTTTTCTCATGCAAAATCTCTTTCATAAACTCGGCCCCAGTGTCGACATGCCTCCGTCCACCACCAGCGATTCTCCGGTCGTGCTCTTCGCCACCGCCGCGAAAAACAGCGCCGCCTCCGCCACGTCTTCCACCGACGCCAATTTCCGCAGCGGCGTGATCTTTTCGCTCGCATCGAACGTTTCCTTCGGCCATCCGGCGAAGCGTGTGCGCACGAATCCGGGCAGAACGACGTTCACGCGAATGCCCGGCGCCAGCGCCCTGGCCAGCGATTTCGTCATGGTCACCACGCCCGCCTTCGACGCCGCGTAGGCGATGGAACTGCCCTGCCCCGTAATCGACGCCACCGACGAGATGTTCACGATCGACGCGCCCGTCTGCTGTTTCAGGAACGGCGCCGCCGCGCGCACGCAATAGAACAGGCCGCGCAGATTCACGTTCAGCGTGTGATCCCAAATCTCATCCGTCAGATCGCCCAGCTGCGCGTGCGGGATGCGCGTGCTCCATCCGGCGTTGTTGATCAGATAGTCGATGCGCCCGTATTCGCGCTCCGTCGCGTCCATCAGGCCGATGGCCTCGGCTTGTTTCGAAACGTCCGCGCCCACCGCCACCGCCGCGCCGCCCCCGGCTTGGATCGCGGCAACGACCTCCACCGCGGCGTCGCGCGAGCTCGAGTAATTCACCACTACTTTCGCGCCGCGCCGCGCGAACAACTCCGCAATGGCGCGACCCATTCCCGTGCCCGCGCCCGTCACCACCGCAACTTTATCGTCGAGTCTCATTTTTTGGATCCTCCATGTGGGGCAGCGCCGCGCGCTGCCGCCGCAGGTCAGGAATCATGTTAATACGATTCGCATCCTCGCTTGTGCGATCATCTTTTTTTGGAGGATCAATGAGGAAAAAAGTCATCGCCGCACTCGCCCTGACCGCCGCCGTTTTGTCCGCCGCCGAATCCGACGCCCCCGCGCGCCTGCAAGCCGCCGCGGACGTTTTGAAGGAAGTCATGGGCATCCCCGATAAAGCCATTCCCCAGGAACTGCTCAACAAAGCGCATTGCATCGTCATCGTGCCGGGCCTGAAAAAAGGCGCGTTTATCGTCGGCGCGAAATACGGGAAGGGATTCGTTTCCTGCCGCCGTAAAGGCGGCGCCGGCTGGAGCGCACCCGGCTCGATGCGCGTCGAAGGCGGCAGCGTCGGCTTCCAGGCAGGCGGAACGGAAACCGACGTCATCATGCTGGTCATGAATGAGAGCGGCATGAATCGCCTGCTCAGCAGCAAGTTCACCCTGGGCGGCGATGCCACCGTCGCGGCCGGACCCGTTGGCCGGTCGACGCAAGCCGAGACCGACGCCTTCATGACCGCCGAAATTCTCACCTGGTCCCGCGCCCGCGGCCTCTTTGCCGGCGTCTCTCTCAGCGGGGCGACTTTGCGCGAGGATTCCGATTGGAACAACGACCTTTACGGACGCAAAATCACGAACCGCGAGATCGTCACCTCCACCATCGCTCCCCCGGCTCCGGCGCGGCCCCTGCTCGCCGAATTGAACCGCTATTCGAGCCGGAAGTAAATGCCAGACGACGTTTCCGCCCGCATGCGCGACGATTGGAACGTGCGCGCCCGCGAGGACGCCGGTTATTACGTAGCCTTCGGCCGCCGCGACCAGGACGACGCGGAGTTTTACGCGACCGCCACCGAAATGGTCTCCAGCCTCGAATCCGAGCTGCGCCGTGTTCCCTTGTCCGAACGCGGCGGCTGGCGCGCTCTCGAAATCGGCTGCGGCCCCGGCCGCCTGATGCGCCCCATGAGCCGCCACTTTGTGGAGATCGACGGCGTCGACGTGTCCGACGAAATGATCGCCATCGCCCACCAGCGCCTGAAGGATCTTCCCAACGCCCATCCGCATCACACCGACGGCGCAAGCCTCGGTCTGTTCCCCGGCGAAACCTTCGAATTCGTTTACTCCTACGCCGTGTTCCAGCACATCCCCAGCCGCGAGGTGGTCCTTCAGTACCTCAAAGAAACCCATCGCGTCATGAAGACCGGAGGCCTCGCGCGCCTCCAGTTCAACGGCCTTCCACAGGGTGGTTTGTCCAACGAGTCCATTCAATATGACACCTGGGCCGGCGCGCGATTCTCTTCCACCGAGCTGATGGAATTCGCCCGCGCCAACGATTTTCAGGTGCTGGCTCTGGAAGGCGTCGGCACGCAGTACATGTGGACGTCGTGGAAAAAGCAGCCGCCCGGCTGGAGCGACGCGCAGGAATCGCGCGAACCCTCCACCGAGTTGCGGATCCGCCGCATCACCAACGCCGGCAGTTCGGAACCTGTTGCACCGTCCCGCGGCCGCTGGGCGTCCATCTCCATCTGGATCGAAAATCTTCCGCCCGACGCCGGCCTTCAACATCTGCGCGTCACCGTCGGCAGCTCGTTCGGAACCATCACCTATATCGGTCCGCCCGATAACATCGGCTTGCAGCAATTGAACGTCATCCTGCCGGAACTGGAAGAAACGGGCCTCCTGCCGGTCGAGGTGCAATGGTTCGGTCACCGCATCTCTCCGCCCGCGGTCCTGCGCGTAATTCCTCCCGGCCCTTCGGTGCCGAGCGTGGCTTCGGTCAGCGACGGCGTGAATCTGGTCGCGGGAAAGCGCATCGAAACGCGGATGATCAAAGTGACGCTCGAAGAAATTTCGCGGCCGCACGAGCTCGAAGCCTCGGTCGATGGGCAACCCGTCTCCGATCTGGAATTTTTCTGCGTCGACCCGCGCCCGCAAAAATTCGAAGTGAACCTGCGCCTGCCCGAACAAATCGGCATTGGCCCGCATCAGTTGGAACTGCGCATGGGGCGCAGGAAACTGTCGCCTATCGCGATTGAAGTCGTGGCGTGAACTACCATACGCCCCGCTCCCTATGGTCGCGGCTCGGAATCGGCACTACCTGTTATCAACGATCTACCGAGCCGCGACCACAGGGAGCGGGGGCAACGGCCTGCGTTATCCTCAAATTAAATGGCCGACTCCGAACGCCGCCGCCCCGATCCTGAGCGCCTTCTCAAACAGGTCGAGGCCCAGGAGCGCAAGACCTCCCGCGGTCACCTGAAGATTTTTCTGGGCTACGCTTCCGGCGTCGGAAAGTCTCTGCGCATGCTCGACGAAGGCCGCCGCCGCAAACTCCGCGGGCAGGACGTCGTGATCGCCGCGACGCAGTCCTGCGCCTCGCCCGAGGCGCAGCAGATCCTCGAAAGCATGGAGGTGATGCCGCCGCTCCTCGTCAACGGACTGGTGGCCATCGACATGCCCTCGCTGCTCCGCCGCCATCCCTCCGTCTGCCTCATCGATGGACTGGCCTATCGCAATCCGCCCGCGAGCAAACACCCTCATCGCTGGCAGGACGTGGAGGAGCTGCGCGAAGCCGGTATCAACGTCATCTCGTCCATCAACATCCAGTACATCGCCGAGCGCCAGCGCGAAATCGAAGTCATTCGGGGAAAGAGTGTCAGCGATTCGGTGCCGGAGTCGTTCATCCAGACCGCCGACGAAATTGAAGTCGTCGATGCCACGCCCGAATATTGCGCCACTCGCTCCATTGAAGGCGACGAGCAGCGCCAGCTCTCCGAACTCCGCGAAATCGCCCTCGTGCTGGCCGCCGACGTGGTCGATCATCAGCTCGAGGAATATCTGCACCACCAGGGCGCCGCGCAGAATTTCGGCGCGCAGGAGCGCATCCTGGTCTGCGTCACGCCCCGCTCGAGCGCCCGGGAAATGATCCATCGCGCGCGCCGCCAGGCCGACCGCTTCCACGGCGATCTCTACGTGGTTTACGTCGAGCAGGACGGCTTGAACGACGGCGACCAGCGCCTCATCCGCGAAAACCTGGATTACGCCCATCAGGCCAAGGCGCGCGTCGAACTGTTGAGCGGCGAAGACCCTATCGAAGCCATCCTGGACTTCGCGGCGAAACATGGCGTCACGCAGATCTTCGTCGGCCACAGCAATCAGACCGGCTGGACCAGCCGCCTGCGGGCGAATCCCGTCGAGCGGCTCATCATGGAAGCCGACGGCATCGACGTGCGGGTTTTCCCCAATGAGCAGTTAGTTTAGTTATCGGAAACTCCCTGTCTGTCCGCATGCTCACGCATGGCGTTTCAACGGAACCGCGACCGTCAGGAAGCGGATAATCCGCTTTTGTCGGGGTTCCATTCTGCTTGTGAGTAAAGGGGATATGCTGAAGAAGCGAAATGCCCGAGAAAGGCAAGCTGAGAATCCTGTTGGGCTACGCGGCGGGCGTGGGCAAGACCTACCGCATGCTCGAAGAAGCGCAGCAGGCCAAGCGCGCCGGGCGCGACGTCGTCATCGGCTACTTTGAGCCGCACGGGCGCAAGGACACCATCGCCAAAACCGAAGGCCTGGAAATCGTGCCTCGCTGCAAAGTCGATTATCGTGGCCGCGAATTTGAAGAGATGGATACCGAGGCCATCCTGCGCCGCAATCCCGAACTCTGCGGCGTAGACGAGTTTCCTCACACCAATATTCCCGGTTCGCCGCGCGCCAAGCGCTGGGAAGATGTCATGGTCCTGATCGACGCCGGCATCGACGTGCTCACCACCATGAACATTCAGCACCTCGAGAGCCTCAACGACCAGATCCGCGACATCACCGGCGTCGCCGTGCGCGAAACCATTCCCGATTGGGTGGTAAAGCAGGCCGAGGAAGTCGTGCTGATCGATTTGCCGCCGCGCGCGCTGCTCAACCGTTTGCAGCGAGGCGTCATTTACGGTACCGAAAAAGCCCAGCGCGCTCTCGACAACTTTTTTAAGGAGCCCGCGCTGGCCGCTCTGCGTGAGATGGCCCTGCGCCAGACCGCCCATGAAGTGGAGATCCGGCAAGGCGAGGAAAATGTCCGCTCGCACCATAGCGAGCCGGAAGTGCGCGAACGGATTCTTATCCACGTCACGGAGTCTCCGGCTTCGGTCGCGGTGATCCGCCGGGGACGCCGCGTGGCGGATTATCTGAAAGCCGATTGTTTCGCCGTCGGCGTGATGCCTTCCGCCGATCCGGTCGCGCTCGAACAGCATCTGGAATTCGCGCGCAGGCTCCACATCGAAACGCGGGTGCTGGAAGGAAAAGACGCCGCCGAAACGCTGGTCGATTTCGCCCGCCGCAACGCCGTCACGCAGATTTTTCTCTCGAAGCCGCCGAAGCGGCAGTTTCCGTTCCTCAGTCCGCGCAGCGTGGCGATGGAGGTAGTTCGGCTGGCCAAGGACCGGCAGGTAACGGTGGTCGCGGAACGAAAGTTCGTGGTTAATTAGACGATTTTCTTCGAGGTATGTGGTCCGATGTGATGTGGCGCACGCCCGCGGCGTGCCGTGTCGAGACTCGACACCCCGGAGGTTATCATGAGCACATGCGATTCATCCTCTTCCTCATAACTAGCCTCGCGATCGCTGGCGACTTCACAACTTCGCTAGGCGACGCCTATCCGTACATGATCTCCGCCATCACGACCGACTCCGCCGGCAACACATACGTAGTAGGCAGTCGCGCGTTCGGCGGCGTCGGCCTTATCATCGGCGGCATAAGCACAACCCCTCCGGTCGTCACATCCCCGGCCTTCTATTACGGCGGCTCCGACGTCTTCCTCTCGAAACTCGACCCCAACGGAAACCTCGTCTTCACCGACACCTTCGCCGGCAAAAGAGTCGACACCGGAACCGCCATCGCGCTCGACCCCTTCGGCAACATCTACATCGCCGGCACCACCACCTCCAACGATTTCCCCTTGAGCAAGGCGCTTCAAACCCAGCCCAGCACCTACGGCACCGGATTCATCATGAAGCTCTCGAACGACGGCTCGACGATTCTTTACTCCACGTACTTCGGAGGCGTCCAAGGCATGACCGCCGTCAACGCGATGACCACGGACGCCGCGGGAAATCTCTATCTCGCCGGCACGACGTTCGCCAGCGACTTCCCGCACACCGCCGGCATGCCCTCCTCCGCCGTCAGCCAGATCGGACTTGGGTACGTCGGACCTCCGGTCACCTCCGGTGCGTTCGTGGCCTCCATCGATCCCACCGGCGACAAGATTCTCTTCGCCGGTACCGTCGCAGGCACGCAAACCAGTTGCGCTGGCGGCTTCCACGATTGCATGGCGACCGTCGTCTCCACTACCGGAATCTCCATCTCCCTCGACGCCTCGCGCAACGTCTACTTCGGCGGCAACACCAACACCTTCGATCTGCCGACAACTTCAGCGGCGTTCCTCCAAGCGGGAATGGGAGCCTTCGCGGGCAAGATCGCCGCAGGCGGAACCGGCCTCGCGTATCTCACCTATCTCGGCCGCGCCGACGAACTCGCCCAAGGCCCCCTCTTCAGCGGCGCCAACCTCCTCTCCTCGCTCACCGCCGACAGTTCGGGCAACGTCTATCTCGCCGGCAACACCGGCGACCCGAAATTTCCCGCCACTCCCGGCGCATATCAAACAACGTTCGCCGGTGGCCCCGTCGACCAATTCGGCATCCCCGCCAACACCGACGGATTCGTCGCCAAGCTGAAACCGGACGGCAGCGGACTCCTCTGGGCCACCTATCTCGGCGGCTCCAGCAACGACGCGGTGATTTCCATTGCCGTCGACGCCGGAGGCAACGTCTTGGCTTCCGGCGACACCGCATCCGCGACATTTCCGAATGCGCAGGGATGGACCCAAGGCGGCGATTTTCTGGTCGAGTTCAATTCCACCGGCTCCGCTCTTTCCTACTCCGCGCTCTATCCCGTCGGTACGGTCGAGCAATCCGTCGCGCTCGATCCGTCCGGCCTCGTCCACGTCGCCGGGATGAACGGATTCGTTTCCGCGATCGCTCCCCATGCCACGCCCTCAATGAAGATCTTCGATCTCGGCAACGCCTTCGGAGGCGCGACGACCGCGCGCATCGCGCCGGGAGAACTGATCTCGATTTACGGCCCCGGCATCGGCGGGACGAACCCCTTCGGCGCCGTGATCCCGCCCGTCAACGGCTTCTACCCAAGAACTGCTGATGGCGTACAGGTCACGATCAACGGCATGAACATGCCTCTGTTCTACGTTTCCACCAACCAGATCAACGCCGTGGTGCCGATCAGCCTCTCGACCGGCATGGGAGCAACGGTCCGCGTCATCGCCGGGACCAGCGTCAGCCCCGCATTTCCCGTCTGGCTGGTCCCCTCGGCGCCGCAGGCGTATCCGACAGTCCTCAATCAGGACGGCACCATCAACTCCAAAACCAATCCGGCCAAAGGCGGATCGACGATCACGTTCTACGCCACCGGCTGGCCCTCCAACTTCTCCGGTCTCGCCGACGGCCAGGTCGCTACCGTAGCGCTCGACTCCTGCCTCGGGGCCTGCCAGGTTAGCGCCACCAGCAACGTGTACTCTCCCACGGCCAGCGTCACCTACGGAGGAGTCGCTCCCGGAATCGTCGCCGGTGTGACTCAATTCAACGTCCGCCTCGGCGCCATCCCTGCGCTCTACGGGACCTTCCAGTTCAATTTCCTCCTGACCGGCCCCAGCTCCGTGACGCAGTCCGTCTGGGTCGCCCCCTGAGCCGCCATGCGTAGCATGCAAGATGGAAAAGTCCCGACACCCGAACGCTATAATGAGCACATGCGATTCGTCTTCTTCATAACGAACCTCGCAATCGCAGGAGAATTCACCACCTCACTCGGCGATGCCAACCCCTACACCATCTCCGCCATCGCGACGGATTCAGCCGGTAACACCTACGTAGTAGGCAGCCGCCAGCTCGGCACGCCCCCCGCCGTCGTGTTCGACCTCGAATACATCCCGCCCGACTCCGACGTCTTCGTCAGCAAGCTCGACCCCAACGGCAAACTCCTCTTCACCGACACTTTCGCCGGCAAAGGCGTCGACACCGGCTTCGCCATCGCCGTCGATCCCATTGGCAACATCTACATCGCCGGAACTACCAGCTCGTCCGATTTCCCGTTAAGCAGCGCCTTGCAAACCCAGCCCAACCCCACCAATGGCACCGGATTCATCATCAAGCT
>Ga0209415_10019830_pt1 | contig 10497 bp, 6 predicted proteins | sample PeaSoiSIISIP2007_FD_187696 | JGI IMG/M metagenome (GOLD analysis project Ga0209415, IMG submission 187696) | Peat soil microbial communities from Weissenstadt, Germany - SII-SIP-2007 (SPAdes) (version 2) | ecosystem: Environmental > Terrestrial > Soil > Wetlands > Peat | place: Germany...
AACCCCGAGGTGCTCCCCATCGACGGACGCGAGGACCGCGCCTCGTGGTGGCACACCGACGTCACCTTCCTCCAGACCCCGCCGTTGGGGTCGATCCTGCACATGCGCGAGGCGCCCGCCGTCGGGGGCGACACCATGTGGGTGAGCCTCCAGGCCGCCTACGACGCGCTGGGGCCACCGGTGCGGGCCCTGTGCGACCAGCTGATCGCCTGGCACCACGACCCGTGGTTCGCCGCCGACGTCGAGGCCCGGGGCGGTTACGAGTGGGACGGCCACCACCACGACAAGCTCTACCCCGTCACCCATCCCGTGGTCCGCACCCATCCCGAGACGGGGCGCAACGGGCTGTTCGTCAACTCCCAGTTCACCCGGTTCCTCGAGGGAGTGTCCAAGGTGGAGAGCGACTCGCTGCTGGACATGCTGTACCGCCACTGCCAGCGCCCCGAGTTCAGCTGCCGCTACCGCTGGGAGGCCGGCGCGGTGGCCTTCTGGGACAACCGGGCCACCTTGCACTACGCGCTCGACGACTACGGCGACGCCCTGCGCATCGCCCATCGCGTCACCTTGCGCGGCGACCGTCCCTACGGACCGGCCCGCCCCCTCGACCCCATCACCTGAGCGCGCCTAGCGCGACTAGGGTGCCGGGCGCGCTTAGGGCGTCGGGTCGGTGCGCGTCGGGTCAGTGCGCGTCGGCCCGGTGACGTGGAGGGCGGCGTCACTGGCGCCGAGGTAGGCGGCCAAAGCGGCGGGATCCTGGCGCACGACGTCGGGGGGGCCCGACACCACCACGGATCCGGTCTGCATGACGATCACGTGGGAACACAGCTCGAAGACCAGGGGCACGTCGTGCTCCACCAACAAGATGGTCGAGCCGGTCACCTCGTGGAGGCGCTGGAGCAGGGGGATGAAGGCCTCGGCCTCGCGCTGGGCGATGCCCGCCGTGGGCTCGTCCAGCAGGAGCAGGCGGGGGCCGGCCAACACGATCGACGCCAGGTCCACCACCCGGCGGGTCCCGGTCGACAGGTGCCCGGTGAGGTGGTGGCGGAAGCGCTCGAGACCGAACGACCCGATGACCCCGTCGACGAGTTTGCGCTTGTCGCGCTCGGCGCGCCGCGCCCAGGGGAGCTGCAAGGTGGTGGACAGCACGCTGATGCGCCGGCGGGCGTCCTCGCACAGCATGAGGGTGTCCTGCACCGACAGCTCGGGGTACAGGCGACAGTCCTGGAACGAGCGCACCACCCCCAGAGCGGCGCGCTCCTCGGGGATGTAGTCGGCGAGGTCCTCGCCGTCGAGCCGCAGGGTCCCCGCCGTGGGGGCCACGATCCCCGACACGGCGTCGAGGAGGGTGGTCTTGCCCGACCCGTTGGGCCCGATGAGCCCCACGATCGATCCCGGCTCGACTGACGCGCTCACGTCGTCCACGGCCCGCAACCCCCCAAAGGTCACCACCAGCTCCCGGATTTCCAACCGGGCGGGGCCTTCCCCTCTGGTCTTGCGGCCGGACGGCCTCGACTGCTCGTCGTCGTCGGTGAGGGGGGTGCGCTCGGCGCGGCTCACGACGGCACCTCGGCCACCGCCCCGGCGTCGGTGCTGTGGGTGGCCCCGGCGCTCTCGGCCCCCACGGCGTCGGGGGCGGGCGACGGGGGCTCTCCCCGCCAGCGGGCGCGCAGGCGCTCGACCCCGGCGGTGGCGAGGTCGCCGCCCTGGTGCAGCACCTGGGCCATGCCGCCCGGCAGGTAGAGGATGAACGCCATGAGCCCGATCCCACTGGTGAGGAACTGGATCGACGTCGTCGACCCGAAGATGGCCGGCAGCCCCACCAGGTAGAGCGCACCCAGCACGGCCCCGGGGATGGCGTCGAGACCGCCGATCACGACCATCGAGACCACCAGGATCGACACCGTGGGGTCGAAGGTGTCGGTGCTAAAGCGCTCGGTGGCGAAGGCGAAGCACACCCCGGCGTAGCCGGCGATGAACCCCGACAGCGCGAACGCCATGAGCTTGGTGCGCACCACGGGGATGCCGGCCGAGCCCGCCGCCACCTCGTTGTCGCGCACGGCGATGAGCCGTCGGGCGATGCCGCGGTCGCGCCACACCCGCACCATGAGGATCGACACCACGAGCACGCCCAGGGAGAACCAGGCGAAAGCCCGCTCCGACGACAGCCCCAGCCCGAGGAGGGTAGGCCGGGAGATCAAGGTGGACTGGGGATCGGGGAGCCCCGAGCAGATCGTCTTGTGGATCACCGGAACCGACCAGCACGCCGTGGCCAGCACCGAGGTCTGCATGAACAGGGCGAATCCCAGCGTGCTCACCGCCAGGTACAGGCCCCGGATGCGCAGGGCCGTGAGCCCCACCAGCACCGACACCAGCCCGGTGACCACGCCCACGAAGGGCAGCAACAGGATGAGGGGGACGCCCCCTCCCAGATGGGCGGTGAGGTCCGCCCCCACCGCCACCAACCCGAACTGGCCCAGCGACACCTGGCCCGCCCATCCCGTGAGCACGGTCAGAGACAGGGCGATGACGCCGTAGATGCAGATCTGCGACATCAGGTACGACCGACCCACGTCCAGCACCAGCGGCAGCAGCGCGGCGATGACCACGGTGCCGACCACCCCCGCCGTCCCCACCCGTTTTCGCAAGGTGGCCCCGTCGCGCCGGAAGGCGTTGGTTCCCGTCGTCCACGACGTCCGTTCGGCGGTGCGAGAGCTCTTTTGCAGCGACGCCGCCCGGGCCAGCAGGGCCAGCTGCAGCAACACGAACAGGACCAGCTCGACCGTGGCCGTGCCCGACGAGGGGTTGTTGATGTTCCACTCCAAGAGGTCCTGGACGATTCCCAGGGCGATGCCCGCCACGAAGGCGACGGGCAGGCTCACCATGCCGCCCAGCAGCGCGGCCAGCAGCGCCAGCAGGAGGAGGCCGGGGCTCAGGACCTCGGTGAGCGTGCTCGTCTGGCTGGGCGAGGCCAGGATGGCGGTGAACGCCGACAACGCCCCCGCGAGGGTCCAGGCCACGGTGGACGTGCGCCGCACCCACACCCCGGACAAGCGGGCCGACTCGGTGTTCTCGGCCGAGGCCCGCATGGCCAGGCCCCACGACGAGAACCGGATGAAGGCGGCCAGGCCCAGCGCCACGATGGGGGCCACGATGAGGGTGACGACCTCACCGGGCGGGAACAGGAACGTCCCGATGTGAAACGTCCAGTCCACCGGCACCGGGAAGGCGCGGAACAGCTTCTTGGGCCGGATGAAGGGGAGCAGGGTGAGCAGGAACAGGACCTGGGACAACCCGATGGTGGCCACCATGACCATGACTCGGGGCCGGTCGAACAGACGCCGCAGCACGAGCTCCGACAGCGCCCCCGCGCCCGCCGCCAACGCCAGGGCGGCGATCAGCGCCGCCCAGTAGTTGATCCCGTAGTCGTAGTACAGCTTGACCAGGAACACCGCCGCCACCACGCCGAGCTGTCCCTGGGCGAAGTTCACCACCCGGCTGGTGCGGTAGATCAGCACCAGCCCCGTCGCCAGCAACCCGTAGTTGAGGCCCAGGATGGCCCCCTCGAGGATGACCGACGACGGGAGCGACACCGCGATCACGTCGTCGCCCCGCCCTCTCCGTCCTCTCTGTTGTCTCTGGTGTCTCTGTTGTCTCCGACCGGGGGGCCGGCCAGCCAGAGCCCGTCGGCACGCGGCCCGCTCGGCGGGGTGGGCGCGCTCGGCGGGGTGGGCGGGATTGGCGCGCTCGGTGCGGCGGGCGGAGCCGGGCGCGACGTGGCGCCGTTGCCCGCGCTGGCGCTGCCGGCGGCTCCGTTGCCCAGGGCGGCTCCCACAGTGGCGAGGAAGACGGGGCGGAGAAGGTCGTCGCGAGACAGGAGCTCGGTGATCGAGCCCTCGAAACGCACCTCGCCCCGTTCGAGGAAGAAGGCGTGGTCGGCCAGGGTCATGGCCCGGTTCACGCTCTGCTCGACCAGGATCACGGTGGCGCCATCGGCGTTGACGTGCCGCACGATGTCCATCAGGCGCTCCACCGTCATGGGCGCCAGGCCGAAGGCGAGCTCGTCGATCATGAGCAGGCGGGGCTTGCTCATCATGACGCGCGCCAGGGCCAGCATCTGCTGCTCGCCTCCCGACAAGGTGCCCGCCGGTTGGTCGAGCCGGGACTCGAGCTCGGGGAACAGTCCCACGGCGTCGTCGAGGGCCGCCTTGGCGCGCGGCGCGTCGCGTCGGAAGGAGTGTTCCCCGATCCGCAGGTTGTCCCGGACGCTCAGACCCGGGAACGTCATCTTCCCGCCCACCAGCAGCGCGGCGCCCAGGTCGATGATCTGCTCGGGCTCGAGGTACGTGCAGTTGGTGCCGAAGACGCGGATGACGCCGCGATGGGGATGGTCGAGGCCCGCCACGGCCCGTAGCAGGGTGCTCTTGCCGGCGCCGTTGGTGCCGAGCAGCGCCACGATCTCGCCCTCGGGGACCTCCAGGTTGACGTCGAAGAGGACCTGCTGGGATCCGTAGAAGAAGTCCATGTTGTGGATCTGCAGGGCCGGGATGTCTCCACCACTCTTACGTCGCTTGCCCTCGGCGTAGCGCTCGAGGACGTCCTCGATGACCAAGGTGATGTCGTGTCGGACGAACCGTGACCCCACGATGAGCAGGGCTCCGCCCACGGCGCACACCGGTCCCACCAGGGTGAGGGCCTTGGTCACGTTGCTGGCGTCGCTGACGGCACCCAGGATGATGCTGCCGGCGAATCCTCCGAACACCGCCGAGTACACCCCGAACATGGCGAAGCAGATCGTTCGCATCTCGGGTGGGGCCGTGGCGGCCAGGGTCTGGAAGATGGCAATGGCGATGGGCGCCACCGCCGCGTTGGCGAGGAACTGGAGCGCCACCACCAGCCACAGCTTGGGCATGTACAGCGAAATCGTGAACAGCGTCCCGTAGACCGTGATGCAGATACCGGCCAGGACCAAAGGAGCCTGGGGGGCGCGCCGGAAGAGGCGGTCCCCGGCGGTGTAGGCGACGGGCAACCCCAGGAAAGCGGCCAGTCCGATGATGGCGTAGATGTGACTGCGCTCCGCGGTCCCGTGGCTCCCGGTGAGATGCCAGACCCGGACGAAGTAGAGGTTGCCGAACAGCGACGCGCCGATGCCGACGAAGCCGAGCACCGATACCGCCACGAGCTCGTAGTAGAGCGAGCGGATCCGCAGCAGACGGGTCACGGCCGGGCCCAACAGCACCCGCGGGGCGTTCTCCTGCTCGGCCTGCACGTCCATGCCGGCCGCTTTGAGGATGTGGCTGGACTCGTTGGTGCCCTTGTCGGGCTCCCGGATCCCGAACAGGCTGAACGCGATCGGGATGCCGGCAGCCCCCACCACGAGCCCCCACCGCCAGTTGTTGGTGTAGGCGACGATGGCCCCGAAGATGAGGATGCCCAGGGTCTGGGCGATGGGGTCTTGGAGGTAGTGCCAGCTGAAGACCCGGCTGCGCCCTTCGGTGGGATAGGCGTCGGCCAGGTAGGAGTTGTGCACCGTGAGGTTCACGGCGCTGCCCACCGAGGCCAGCAGGTAGAGGACGACGAACCACCACACGTTGGGAGCCAGCGCCATCAGAGGCCCCAGCACGGCGAACACGAGGAGGGCCAAGGCCGAGACCACCTTGCGGCTGCCGCGGTCCGCCCACAGGGCCAAGGGCACGGCCCACAACAGCTGGGCCACCGAGGCCACGAAGGCCACCGCCCCCAGCCCCGAGTCGTGCAGGTGGAACGACTTCTCGAGGTTGTTGCCGATCAGGTTGATGCCCTGCCCGAACATGTTGGGCACGATGGCGGCCACGGTGAGCAGCACCAGCGGGGCGAAGCCGCTGGCCCGCAGGATCCCCATCAACGGCGGCGGCCTGCCCTCGCCGACCCCGGGCATGAGCGCCACATCGGCCACGGCGTCTTTGTGACGGCTCTTGCTGATGGCCTCCTGGAGCAGCTCGTCGGGGACGGTGAAACTGAACAGGGGCGCGTCGCCGCCGTAGAGCTCCCCCGCACCTTCCCCGACGAGTTGGTCCCCCGTAGGCGGCATCGCAGGCGCAACGCTAATCCCTGACGCCTTCGTCAGAGATTTCCCGACGTTCAGGCGAGAAAAAGGACCTTCAGGTCGGGGAGTGGTCGGGAGAGGTCAGGAGGGCGAGGCCGAGGCGACCGTGAGCGGTCCGTAAGGGAGCACGCCCACCCGAGGACGCCGTCCTCCCCCTCCGCCGCCGGCGTCGAGCGCTTCGGCCACGGCATCGGTCACGTCGGTCACGGGCCGCAGAAATGCGGCGCGGATCTCGTCGTCGGTCAACCCCCGGGCATGGAGCCAGACGTCGCTGTGGTGCAGGACCCGGCCCAGGACCTGGGCCTGCCAACGGTCCGTCTCTGACAACCCGTGGGCGGCGCCCAGCGCGTCGGGGTCGGCGGCCTGGGTCAACAGGCGGGCGAAGGCGCCACCTCCGGGCACGCCGTCGGCGCACTCCGCCGCCATGACGATGGTCCCGCCCGGGCGCACCACGCGCTCGGCGGCCGCCATTCCCTTGACCGCCTGGTACAGGTTGCGGTCCAGGGGGTACCCGCCATTGGTGCTCAGGACGACGTCGAAGGGCTCGCCCACGTGTTGGACGGCGGTGTCCTCCACGAACCGACAGGCGGCGTCATGCCCGTGGGGCAGGCGGCCTGCGAACACCGCGGTGAGCTCGCGTCGTTGGTTGATGGCCACGTCGAGGCACAGCGTCGGCGGCGCCAGGGCCACGGCGGCGCGCACGAAGTCGTGGACGGGATTGCCCTGGCGCACGAGCCACGTGGCGCGGGGGTCGGCGATCCGGCTCGGGCTGTGGGCCTCGAGAATGGTCTCCAGCGCGGCCAGGCCCGGGCACGCCCCTTTGGGACCGCCACTGAACCCGGCGAAGAAATGGGGCTCGACGAAACCGGTGAGGATGCGCACGCCGGCCTCCACGTAGCGCCGGTCGATGCGCACCGGCGTCCCGTCCACGCGGCCCACCTCGACGTGCTCGGCTTCGGGGGCGTCGGCCCGGTGTTGGAAGATGGTGTACCGGCTGGTGATGTTGGGGCCGACGAGCTCGACCATCTCCTCGGGATTCGCCTCACGATGGGTGCCCGTAGCGCACAACAGGTCCACCCGCGACGGGCCGGCCCCCACCCGCTCGAGCTCGGCGAGCAACGGGGGGAGAACCGTGCAGTTGGGCATGGGCCTGGTGAGGTCGGGGAACACCACCGCCACTCGCGCCGTCGCCCCCGCGCCGGCGACGAGATCCGACAGCGGGGGACCGTGCACCGGCGACCGCAACGCCGCCAGCACCGAGCCGCCCTGGTCGGGCAGGCCCGGGAGCTCGGTGGCGGTCACCACCACGGCGTCGTCGGGCACCCGGGCCACCATTCCGGTGCGCCCGTAGGCCAACCGCACCTCTTTCACCGTGTCACCGACTCCGTGCTCACCGTTCTAACGGCCCAGCTCGATGACGGCATCGGCGGCGGTGTCGGCCACGGGCCGCAACGTGGCGTACCGGGCCGTCATCGCCGGGTCGGGCGTCATCTCGGTGTCGACCGGGTCCAGTCGCTCCAGCACGACGCCGAGATCGGCATCGGCGCCGGCGCCCGCAGTGGCGGTGGCCCGGGCCACGAGCACGGCCGCTCCGGCCGAGGCGGCTTCGCCCGATCGTCTCCGGCGCGCCGACAGCCCGGTGACAGCGGTCAGGATGTCGGTCCACAACGCCACGTTGGCGCCGCCGCCTCCCAGGACGAGCCCCACCGGAGCAGGGGCGGATCCGCACGTGTCGGTGACCGACTGCAGGCAGCGGGTGACGTCCCAGGCGACGGACTCGACGACGGCGCGCGCCACGTCGCCGGCGTCGTGGTCGAAGGACAGTCCCACGACACCGCCCCGGGCGGTGTCTCGCCACCACGGTGCCCGGGCGCCCCCGAACCAGGGCAGGACGACCACGCCGCGCGACCCGGGCGGGCTCGACGCGGCGTCTTCCATGAGCGATGCGATGTCGCGCCCGGTGAGACGGGCCAGCCATTCGAGGAGTGACCCCGCGGCGGAGAGCCCGCCCTCGAGCAGCCATCCCCCCAGGGCGCCCCGGGTGACGATCATGGTGTGCGGGGGCGGGCCGAGAAGGCGGGGGACGGGAACCGAGACGTTGGCGGTGGTCCCCCACGACACCATGGGCCACGACGGCGACGACCCCGCGCCGAGGACCTCGCAAGGCCGGTCCCCGGCGCCGATGACCACGGGGACGCCGACGCGCAGCCCGAGTTCGCCGGCGGGCCCGGCAAGCAATCCCCCCAGCACCGAGTCCGACGGTCGGGACGGGGGCATGAGATCGGCGGCGGCGTCGACGAGTCCGGCGACCAGGGGGCCGAGCGGGCCGAGACCGTCGGCGCCGGACAGCTCGTACAGGCCGGTGGCCGACGCCAGGGTGTGGTCGGTGGCCACCTCGCCGGTGAGGCGCCAGGCGATGAGGTCGCGCGGCGACAGGAGCCAACGGGCGCCGCCCAGGCGCTCGGGCTCGTGGTGTTGTAGCCACGCCACCTTGGCCGCCACCGATCCGGGGTCGAGCACCACGCCGGTGCGCGCCCGGACGACGGCACCACCGTCGGCGGCGTGGGTGTCGGTGTCGAAGGACGCGGCCAGGGACGTGGCCTCGGCGAGGGCGCGCCGGTCCGACCACAACAGCGCCGGCCCCAGAGCAGTGGCATCGGCGGCGACGGGGACGAAGCTCTGGCGGGCGGCCGAGAAGCCCAGCGCGTCGACGGCCCCGAACGCGCCGGCCGCCTCTGCGCCCAGGGCGGACCGGGCCGCGGCACAGGCGGCCACCACCGAGGGCCACCACGTGCCGGCGTCCTGCTCGACGCGGTTGTCGGGCCCGTAGGTGGACACCAGCGAGCTTCTCCCGACGGCGATCGGAGGGCCGCCGTCGCCCCACACGACGACCTTGGTGACGGTGGTGCCGAGGTCGACGGTGAGGATCACGCCGAGCCGGGGCCCGTCACGCCGAGCCGGTGCGCACGGCGTCGGCGACGAGACGGGCCATGGTGGCCGGGTCGGGGTCCTGGTACACCACGCGCCCGACGGCCAGGCCGGCGGCACCGCCCGCCATGGCGTCGCGGATCTCGTCGAGGGCGTCCTCGCGGAGGTGCTGGAGGTCGCCAGGGTCGCCCCCGTCGCCGGGGCGTCGGGGGCCGCCGAGGAAGAGGACGGGTACTCCCACACTGGCCACGATGCGGGCCACGGCGTCGACGCGCCCCGCGCCGGGGGCGGTGTCGGGGATCGGGACCTTGAGGACCGGGGCCCCGAGGTCATGGGCCACCACGGCGGCGTAGACGATGGAGTCGGTGTCGCGCGCCACCTGGCCGTCGCGCCACGACAGGCACTCCACCAGCGCCTCGAGGCCCGCCGCGTGCGCCGACTCGAGCATGGTGCCGAGCAGCTCCAAGGCGGAGGGGGTGACGGGGTCGGCGAGGTCGATCCGGGTCATGTGCTTCACGCCGGTCCACCCCTCGGTGACGGCGCGCTCCACGGTGGCCACGGGCCGGTCGTCGAGCTCGAAGGCGCTGCCGGCGAGGCCGGTCCGGTTGAGCGAGAGATAGGTGCGGTGCCGGTCCTCGACGGCGCCCGACGCCGCCAGGTCGCGCAGGGGCTGGGTGCTCGCCAGGATGCCGTCGCAGAACTCCAGCGCGACCGACAGGGCCTCGAGGTAGGCGCCGTAGCGTTCGACGGTGATGACCCCGCGGGCGCGGTGGTCGGCAGCCAGGATGACAGCGGGCGCCGGGAGCGGGGCGCGGCGCGGCGACGTCACTGCACGCCGGCCAGCCGGAGCACCACCTTGGCCAGGGCCGAGAAGTCCTCCCGACCGAACCCCGCCGTGGAGGCCGCCGTGAGCGCCTGGCGGGCGGTGGCCGTGGCGGGCATGGGCACCCCGGCGCGCCCCCCGTAGGCGAGGGCGAGGTCGAGGTCCTTGGCCATGAGGTCGGTCATGAAGCCCGGCTGCCACCCGTTGGAGGCGGGGCTGTCGGCGATCACTCCGGGCACGGGCAGCCGGGTGCGCACCGCGGTGCAGTCTCCCGTCGAGTGCAGGAGCACCTCCAGCAGCTTGGCCATGTCGACGCCCGAGCGCAGCGCCAACGCCGTGGCCTCCGCCGTCGACAGCATCTGGGCGGCGTAGATGAGGTTGTTGCACAGCTTGACCACCTGGCCCATCCCGGGCCCCCCGACGTGGACGATCAACCCCGCCATGGGGTCGAGGGCCGGCCGGGCGTCGTCCAACGTGGTGGCGTCGCCACCGACCATCAGCGTGAGCGTGCCCTTCTTGGCGCCCACCGTGCCCCCCGACACCGGCGCGTCGAGGTAGCGGGCGCCGGTGGCCGTTACCCGGTCGTGCTGGGCCCGCTCGACGTCGGGGTCGATGGTCGAGCAGTCCACGACGATCGTCCCGGGCCCGAGGGCGCGCACCGCGG
>Ga0209415_10019831_pt1 | contig 10497 bp, 8 predicted proteins | sample PeaSoiSIISIP2007_FD_187696 | JGI IMG/M metagenome (GOLD analysis project Ga0209415, IMG submission 187696) | Peat soil microbial communities from Weissenstadt, Germany - SII-SIP-2007 (SPAdes) (version 2) | ecosystem: Environmental > Terrestrial > Soil > Wetlands > Peat | place: Germany...
GTTGGCGGTGATTTGCTCAAGAATGCTTCCTTTTCGAGCTATAACTCGGGGGTTGTGGAAGTCCGCCGCCGTTTTAGCCAGGGGCTATACTTTCAGGCAAACTACGTCTTCAGCAAAGTCTTGACGGACTATGCCCCGTCGACTAATAACGACCAGTCGCGCTTCCAGCCGTATCTAGATAACGCGCAACCGAAGCTCGAGAGAGGGCGCGCGCCGTTCGATTTCAACCATCAATTCAAAGCGAACTTCACTTATGAGCTGCCGATCGGCAAGGGGCATCGCCTTTTCGCCTCAGACAAGCGATTTGTGAGCTTGCTTGTGGACGGTTGGCAAACCGGTTCAATCTTTACTTGGCAAAGTGGCAATCCTTTCTCAATTCTATCCACTCAGCCGACTTTGAACCGCTCCGGCACGCGGTCGGCCAGGAACACGGCCGTAGGTACGCTTTCGCCGGGACAGATCAAAGCGGACACTGGCGTTTACGTGCAAGGAGACGGCACGGTATTTGGGATTAACCCAGTGCTCGTCAGCTCGAATGGCACCGGCGCGCCACCTTCCAATGGTTTGACTTGTGCACCGGCAGTCACTGGGGGGTTCTGCAATCCGCAGCCCGGCGACGCTGGTAATCTTTCGCTGGATGCCTTTACTGGGCCGACGTACTTCGATTGGGATCTTTCGGCATCGAAAGACTTCCACCTTAACGAACGCTTCAAGCTGACGTTCCGAACCGAAGCGTTCAACGTTCTAAATCACCCAGTCTTTTTCATGGGAGACCAAAACATCAACAGCCTTCAGTTTGGTCAAAGCACGCGTACCGTTTCATCGCCGCGAATCTTGCAGATGTCGCTGCGGTTGAGGTTCTAATCGAAATCACGAAAATAGATTGAAGTTTACAAAGGGAGGACGGTTTTCCAGCCTCCCTTTTTTTTTGGATTGTGAGAGTTTGCGATCGGTTGATAAAGCAACCTGGAACCGCACAGACGCTTGGCATTTGGCCTCGCGCGGGATATTGACTTTAAAGGTTTTTCAAATGGGCGAGGCGGAACGGGGAGCCGAGGTGTTCGCGCAGGTCGAGCCAGTGTTGCTCGGGGATGGTGGCGAAGACTTCGACGACCTTGGGATCGAACTGGGTGCCGGAGCAGCGGCGAATCTCTTCGACGGCATGGGGCATGGGGAGAGCTTTGCGGTAGGGGCGGTCGCTGATCATGGCGTCGAGCGAGTCGGCGATGGTGAATATGCGGGCTCCGAGGGGAATCTGATCGCCCTTGAGGCCGCGCGGGTAGCCGGTGCCGTCGAAGAATTCCTGGTGAGCCAAAACGATTTCGGCGGCATCGCGAAGGAACGGGATGCGAATGAGCATGTTGTAGCCGATTTCGCAGTGCTTGCGCATGATCTGCTTTTCGTCGTCGGTGAGCGGACCGGGCTTGCGCAGAATACCGTCGGGGATGGCCATTTTGCCGATGTCGTGAAGGAAAGCAGCTCGCGCGAGAATCGCTAAGTACGCAGGGGGAACGGGCATCGCTTTGGCGATGGAGATGGTGAAAGCGGTGACGCGCTGGCAATGGCCTTCCGTCTCGGCGTCTTTCAAGTCAAGGGCGCTGCCCAGGGCTTCGAGAGTGTCATCGTAGGACTGTTCGAGCTGGGCAAGAGCGCCAGAGAGCTGCGCGGTGCGCTCTTCGACCTGGTGTTCGAGCTGGAGCTGGTAACTGCGGTTTTCTGCGACGAGGCGGCGGTGCTGCAACGCTCGGCCAACGCCGAGGAATAGCTGATCTTTCTCGAAAGGCTTGAGGATGTAGTCGTAGGCGCCGCGGCGGATGGCTTCGAGAGCGGTGGAGATGTCGTGGATGGCAGTGACCATGATCACGGGGACTTCCGGATCATATTCGCGGAGCCAGTCGAGCAGCTTGATGCCGTCCATTTCAGGCATGATCATGTCGCTCAAGACGAGATCCGGCGTAGACTTTTTGACCTGCTCCTGGGCAGCGCGGCCATTGCATACGGCCGTGCAGCGATAGCCCTTAGATTCGAGCATGGTGGAAACCACCTCTCGAATTGCCTCTTCATCGTCGACGACCAGTATCTGTTCTAGGTCCACAGGTATTTGCCCCTAGCGCCATTATACGGGACGGCACAGCAGGATTGGCGTGGCCTTGCCCATTCAGAAAATAGCGTGTTAGCGTCAAAGATACCCTCAATGAGGGCTTCGTCCCGCCCCTCGCGAGAGAAGCTGGGGTGCTTAACTTGCGGTGCGGGCAGTTCAGAGCGGGAGGCAGCACAACGTGTTGGTGAACCAAGGCCTGCTCGGCATCGCTTTCTTCGAAGCGACAGCGTTCATCGTTTTGCTGGTCCTCTTCTTCATTTTTCAGCGGGATCATATCAATAAATATTTCCGGGTGTGGGTCGCCGGGTGGATTGTTTTTACGCTGGCATCGCTAGGCGAGGTTGTGATGCTGAGCCGGGACATCCCCGTGTTGTGGCTGGCGATAGTGATGGGCAGGGTGACCGCGATGCTATTGTTCTCCGCGGCCGCCGTGCAGTTTACGACCGGAGCAGGGAAGCGGAACTGGCCGGTCCTTCCGCTCGCGGGCGTGGTGGTTTTCGGAGTCTATTATTTTCAGCGGGGTGTGGCGCCGGCCTATGGCAACGTCCGGTGGGAGACGGCAGTACTGACAAGCGCGGTATGTCTTTGGGCGGGGATGGTTTTGTGGAGGTCGCCACTGCTGAGGCGAGGGCACGGAGTGCGGCTACTCGAGGGCGTGTTTCTATTGACGGGTATACACGGGTTGGACCGGAATATGTGGCCGGAGCACCCGTATTTTTTGTTGCGAGTAGCGTTTGACCACCTTCTGGGAGTGGCGTTGGGAATTGCCATGGTGGTCGTGGTGCTGGAGGGGGCGCGGTCAAGAACGGTCGAGCTCAATGAAAAGCTGAGGCGGCTGACCCTGTTAACCACAGCCAGTACACAGACGCTTTCTGTGCAGGATGTCCTGGACCGCGTGCTCGCGCACCTGGTGGAGAGTCTGGGAGCCACGCACGGGCTGGTGCGCCTGCTCGAAGGCGAGGGAGACAAAGCTCTTCTGGTAGTACAAGCCTCGGTCGGCTTTCAGAATGCGTATCTGGAAAAGTACGCCAGATTGCCCGCCAAGGCGGCCTGGACGCAGCGCGTCCTGCATAAGGACTGTGAGTTCTTTCGCATGCAAGATGAACCGGACCCCTCCGTACGGCAAAGAATGGCGGAGGGTGGCATCGGAAACAGCATCACGATGGCGCTTCCCGGAAAAGACGGGCCGCTCGGGATCATCGCCATCGGTTCCACTCGCAATGACCAGTTCCAGGCCGACGAGATTGCTTACCTCCTGAACATCAGTAATTTGCTTGGATTGACGCTGCAGAACGTAAGGCTATTCGAACAAGTGGCCACTGTGCAGCAGCAATGGGCGTATACGTTCGATTCCATTGGCGATCCGATTCTGGTGCACGACCGGCAAGGGCGGATACTTAGGTGCAATTTGCGGTTGGGGCATCTGCTGGGGAGGGATTCGCAAGCGCTTGTCGGGCGAGCGGTGACGGAACTATTAGCGCGCAAGAACTTGGCATACGAGATGTGCCCGTATTGCGAGGGCGTAGCTGGGGAAGGAGACAACCCGGATCCGTGGCTGCAAGGCTATTTTCTCGCATCGAATTCCACGTTCACTGACCCAGCGGGAAACCTGCTGGGGACAGTGCATGTCTTGAAGGACATTACAGAAAGAAAGCGCGCGGAAGAAAAATACCGGACTCTTGTTTCGAGCGTGCAGGAGGGCGTTTTTATCTCCACACCGCAGGGGCGGTTCCTGGATTTCAACGAAGCGATGATGCGTATGACGGGATTCGAGACTCGCGAGGAATTGCTCGGCGCCGATATTCCAGGAACCATGTACGCAAATCCGGCGGACCGCGAACGGCTGAAGAAGCTGCTGCAGGAACACGGCACAGTGGCGGACTTCGAGTTCGAGATGAAGCGTAGAGATGGCGAGATCCGCACGGTGCTGGAGTCCTCGATCGCCGTGAAAGACGCGGCTGGAAATGTAACGGCGTATCAGGGCTTTCTGCTGGATATCACCGAGCGGAAAAGAGCGGAGCAGGAAATCCGGAGGCGGAACCGGGAGCTGCTGGTGCTGAACTCCATCGGCCAAACTCTGATGGAGTCGATGGACCTGGGAGATTCACTGCACCGCACGTTGCGGCAGATGGCGGAGCTGTTCAGTCTGGACGCGTGCGCGCTTTATTTGTTCGACGAGGCGGGGACGAAAATCCGGCGCGTGGCGGCGGTTGGGCATCGTTCTGAATACGCCAGGAATTTCCCCGCGGTAGAGGTAAAGCCGGAATTACTGCAGCACATCAAATCGGTGCACGCGACGTTCCTCTCGGTACAGGGCCTGCCGCTTCCCACCATTTTCCGCGAGGCACAGCGGAAAGAAGAGCTTGTTTCAGCCTATGTGGTTGTGCTCTGGTCCAAGGACCGTGTGATCGGCGGGCTGACAGTGGGTAGCCGCACGCCAAAAGAGTTTTCGCCCGCAGACGTCAACCTGCTCATTGCCGTCGGGAGCCAGCTTTCGAGCGCGATCGAACGCACGACGCTCTACGAAGAGGCACGCCAGGCTTACGAAAACTTGCGCCGCACGCAGGAACAGCTGTTGCATAGCGAGAAAATGGCTGCCGTGGGGCAGTTGATCTCCGGCGTGGCGCACGAACTCAACAATCCCTTGACGGCGATTCTGGGCTACAGCCAGTTGCTCACCTCGAGCGGACAGATGGGCGCGCAGGGCATCGAGTACTCCGAAAAACTCTACAAACAGGCGCAAAGGACTCACCGCATCGTGCAGAACTTGCTTAGTTTTGCGAGACAGCACAAACCAGAGCGCGTCCCCGTGCAGCTGAATCTGATCCTCGAGGAGACCCTTGCGCTACGAGACTACGATTTGCGAATGAATCATATTCGCGTGCATCTGGAACTCGCGCCAGATCTTCCCTACACATCCGCGGATCCCCACCAACTCCAGCAGGTTTTCTTGAACATGGTCAACAATGCTGTGGACGCCATGCTGGAGCATTCCAAGGAAGGGGATCTCTGGGTACGTACGGGAGCGAATGGAGACAAGCTGTTCATCGAATTTACCGACAGCGGACCGGGCGTCAAGGACGCGTCCCGTGTGTTCGATCCCTTCTACACGACCAAACCCGTTGGCAAGGGCACCGGACTCGGCCTCAGCATTTGCTATGGCATCATCTCGGAACACGGCGGTTCGATTCGGGTGCGCAACGTTCCTCCCCGTGGAGCATCCTTCACAATAGAGGTCCCCTACCAACCTATTAAGGCCACGAAGCCCGCCGAAACCGACCAGGCGCCGGAACCGGTCAGAGAGGGGCGGATTCTCTTGATCGATCAAGATGACTCGGTGCTGGAAGCTGTTCGCGCCATCCTGCTCGATCGCGAGCATGAAGTCGAGACGGCCAAGACCGCTGCGGATGCGATGGCTCTTCTTGAAAATCGAGAGTTCGACTTAGTGCTCGCGGATCTGGATCTCTCCGGGACGGCGGGGCGCAACATCCTTCATGATTGGATACTTGCTCGCAGGCCAGGGTTGGCAAAACGTTGCCTTTGGATGCGCGGCGTCGCGCCTTTGGGTCGTCCTCCTGACGAACTGCCGCGCAACGGAAATCACATTCTCCAAAAGCCGTTCCAGGCAGCGGAACTACTCGCCGCGATAGATGCTGTGTTAGGGAACGTCCAGCCCACGCCCGTCCAAAGATGACGCCAGCTTGGCAGCAAGAGCGGCGCGTTCGCCCAGGTCCTGCATGGCAGTTTCCATCCGAATCGAAAACCTGCTGACGACCTCACTCAACGCTCCGAGCTCAGGTAGTGGCGCAAATTCAAATAAGAGTTTGATGCGAATGATCTCGTAGCGCAGCGAAAAGGCCAACCCCAACTGGAACCGCCTAAGTTCTTGCGCCATGCCCACCTGCGGTGACATGGACGAGATCACGCGTCCTAATCGCCATAACTTTTGAAAATCGCTGCGTAGGCACGCCAGATAGGACAGCGCGATCTTGCGGCGTTCTCTACGCACTCTCGTGGCTAGAGCATGCATTCCACGCGAGGCAAGATAGGCGGAGTCTTGTACAGCCAAGGCCTGCTTGATCTGTGGGAGGAAAGCTACGTGCCGTCCATCCGAGAACTCCGTTAAACCTACAGCGACATCGGTCCTCGAGACTCGGGTGGGGCCACGTAGAACCCACGCGAGCAGAGCCAAAAGGAGAAACGCAAAGCCGAAGAGTACTATGAATGTGTAGGTCACTCTGGGCGTGCCTCCATTTTCCAAAGCCGCAAAAGCTTTTCATTGATCTCACGCAATCGTTCATTGATTTCGGGCGAAAGTCTGAGATAGGTAGAATCCGATGGCGAAGCGATTTGACGATCATCGACAGGAAAGGGTTTCCAGAGCGCAACTATCCAAATGGTCAGGGTAGCTACAAACGAAAGCATGTTCACAATCAGCCAAGCCGTTTGATAGACCTCATAGCCCTTATGGAAAAGCACTTGAATAAGCGTATTGACCAGAACCTCTACGCAAGAATTAAGACAGAATCCAGCAAGTATCATTTTGAAGGCAGACGGAACTCGAATCGAGTAATAACGTACGAGAGCCAGGCATGCGATCACAGCGGTGGCAAAAGTAAGATGATAACCACGATTGAGTTGGAACCACAGTTGTTCAGTACCTCGGGCGTGGCTCACCCACACCAAAATCAGAACGACAAGAGTAGAGACGGCGACGAGCGCACGCCATGCCAAGCCCCAAATTCCTGGATACGGCCGCAGAGTGAGCCCCAGAATTTCCGCCGTGGCTACCGCTTGCGCTAGCAGAGTTATGGCCTCAGAAAGCCAGGACAGTCTCGCAAAAATGTCGGGACTCAGGGTAGGAATAAGGGCCAAAACCAACATGAAACCGGCTTGGCATAGATTAAGAACGATGTAGGTGGTGAAGAAAGGGATCTTACTCGCGTTCCTTCTCAGGAGCAGGAGAGTCAGCGCGATCAATTGGCCCAAAATGCTACAGGCCCAGACCGACTGCACGGAAAGGGGCATGCCGCTCATTCGGGTTGAATGCTAGCATGTCTTAACTGGCCGGTAAATAAACTAGTTGCTTCGAGTTGGATGGTAGGCTGGTACTGGAACGGTCTGCCTCTCACCGGAGCATCGGCGGCGATCATCCGCTTCAGGAAGTGTTGGGTCGCAAGCCGAGTTTCCGAGTCCAAGCAACGACCTGCGAAAGCCCAATTAGAGTTCTCTTAGAAGGAAGCTCCGCAACTCGCGTTTGACGCACCAGCGAGTTGCGGAGCAGTGTACGCTCTTCGCCTCTACGAAATTCGTCCTGGCGGATTTGGGATGGGGACAGGGCTGCCGCTGGACCTGCTAACCTTGAGCCCCGGGGGATTTGGTATCGGGACGGGTGAACCGCTATCGACCGCCACGTATGCCGGAGCGTAGCGATTACTGAAGAACTGTTTGACCGAGCTATTAACAGGGAGTAGGATCGAAACGGCAAATGCAAACACTAAAGCGAGTCTGGCGATGATCTTTTTCATGGTGGAAAGCCTCCTGGCTCCAACCATGAAGAAGAATCGGGAGAGTTGAGGAAAATGCGCTAAAACGTTCCGTCTTCGGAACGGAGCAGCGCAAGGAAATGATCACGCAGCTCCAGCTTAACAGGCGCGTCATTCAAGATTTCACGCTGACCACACTGGCGGGAATTCCTGGAGAATTCAACCGGCTTACCTACATGGCGTCGTTGCGGGATCTTTCCTCAGGGAAGTACGAACACGCGGGCCTCTCGGCTATGTATCCCGACGAAGCCATTCAGCAAGCCTTAAACCTGTGCCATGAGCAGATCTTTGAACGCGTGTTGGAGAGTCCTCTCGAGCGGCAAGAAGCGGACCTCAAGGGATGTCTCGAACGCATGCCTGGCGGATTACGCTGCGCGTTAACGCATTGGCATGGTATGGAAGCGTACCGAGTCTTAATGCCCGAACGGGCGCCCGGCTATCTCAAGGAGCTTTTCTGCTCGAATCTCCGCGCGCTGCTGGAGATTCTCCAGGAAGAATGCTCCACGGCTCGTTCAATCGTGTAACTACCCCAACCACTCGGCCAACGACTTCGGCCTCTTCCGGAAGACGCCAAACCTCGGGCACACAACGAGATAGAGGATGGGGCTGCATCAGCAGGCGCTGCCCATCCAAGTGAAACCAACCACATCGGTAGCCCTCTCGCAACTCGACGAAATACATCGGTCGGTCGTATTCGTTGGCCCAGTTGTCGTCTTCGATGTGGCGAACGGTAATATCCACGAGAACCACACTCCCGGGACGCAGCAACGGTACCATGCGCCGATCTGACAGCCCGATATAGCCGTAACGCTGGCGGGATTCTCCATTCGTTAGCACGCCTTCGAGATAGCCCCACTGCTCGACCATGCGCGAAAGCAACTCAGTGCGTTTTGGATCGAATGCCGGGTCAAATCGCAACGGAGTCCTAAGGGATACGGGTGGCGCTGCCAAATGCGTGTGCGGAGCATGGAACGCGCCACCATCCGGGAAGCAATCTTCGATCGGAACGTCGTACCAACGAAAAATCTCCAGCGGATTCAAGTGGTACACCACGGCGAGCGTATAAAGCTTGTGAAGTCCGGGAGTTACGCCGCGGTTTTCGATATCTGCCAAGCGACTGATGTGAAGAATAAGCTCCGGACGCCCTCGGCGCGCCGCCAATTCAAAACTGGCGCGTTCGACATCGCGATATGTTAAACCGAGTCGTTCACGGGCTTGCCGCAGACGAAGTCCGGGGAGCATGTTTTCCTCGGGAGAGAACTAGGAGCCTACAGCGGTGAGTATATCAGAATTACCATTCTGTTAAGGATTCGGAACGCGTGGCTGTGAATTTCTTTTGGAATATTCTTTATGCGGGCGAGGGTGAGGCCAATCGATTCGCTTTTGGAAAGCCATTCTGTGCCTATCTTCATTCCTTCTAATCGATTGCGCGGATCGTGGAAGGGCATAATTGACTCCGATCCCTGTTTTTTTCAGATACCCACGGCTGCAATGGAAGATGCCTCGAGTTTTCTATCACGAAGCACCTGGTTCTCTGGTTGGGGCAGTCGTCGAGCCTTATCTGTTATTCTGCAAAGATTATGACCCCATTGAGCAAAAGAGTTATCGGGCCTCTGTGCGCAGTCTTCCTAACATTCTCGTCACTCTTAGGCGGAGGCGTTCTTCTGGCCCAGCAAGCTGCGACTGCCCCTGCTCCGGTGGCGCAGCCGCGAGCAAATAATGCCGAGTTTGCGGCAACAGCCGATGAGGTCCTCCAGCAAGTCAGTCAGATTACGGGACTTAAGCTGCTTACGCCTCTAAAGAAGACTTTGCGATCGCGAGATGAGATACGCGCCTATGTCGTTAGAGAGATGAACGAAGAGAAAAATCCTGCCGAACGGTACGCGGAGACAAAAAGCGCCGAAGCCTTTGGACTTATTCCCAAAGGGTTTGATCTGGATAATTTTATGGTCGATCTGCTTACTGAGCAGATTGCAGGCCTCTACGACCCGAAAGCTCGCGAATTCTACATCGCGGACTGGATTCCACTGGATGACCAGCGCATGGTCATGGCCCACGAGTTGACGCACGCGCTTCAAGATCAGCATTTTCAGATTGAAGCGTGGGAGAAAGCAGCCCGGCCAAACGATGACGCGGAGCTGGCGCGCGAAGCGGTGCTTGAGGGAAGCGCCATGGCCGCGATGATTGACTATTTGCTGAAGGGCACGGGGCGGTCCGTGCAGGATTTGCCCGCGATTGACCCTTCCATCTTCGCCGGAGATATGTCCAAATCGCCCAAGCTGCAGGAAGCTCCTCAGTTTTTGAAGGACTCTATGATCTTTCCCTATTTTGGTGGCTTGACATTTTCCACAGCCATCCTGAAATCAGGAGGGTGGAACGCTCTATCCGCTGTCTTCACAAAGCCACCAGTCTCGACCCAGCAAATCATGCATCCATCACTCTACAAATCTGGCAGAGCTCCTGCTTCCGTTGCGATACCTTCTTTGGAAAAGCTGCTCGGGCCGGATTGGGTGAAGATTGATGAGAACGCCATGGGGGAATTCGGGTGGAAGGAGATTTTAAAACAGTTCCTTGGAGAGCAGGCTGCCACGCCGCTCGCAGCGACGTGGAGTGGAGATCGGTACGCACTGTATGAACAGAAGCTGACGAAGCATCTGATCCTAATTGCGCGTCTTCATCTGGACAATGAAGAACACACCGTGCAGTTCTTTGCAAGGTATGCTGACGCGCTCGAGCAAAAGTATCTTGGACATGAAAATGCACCTCGCTCCTCGAACTTCCTTACTTTCGATACGCCTGATGGCGGCGTGTTCTTGTATTGTGTGGGCGGCGAATGCCTTTCCGTCGAGG
>Ga0209415_10019832_pt1 | contig 10497 bp, 7 predicted proteins | sample PeaSoiSIISIP2007_FD_187696 | JGI IMG/M metagenome (GOLD analysis project Ga0209415, IMG submission 187696) | Peat soil microbial communities from Weissenstadt, Germany - SII-SIP-2007 (SPAdes) (version 2) | ecosystem: Environmental > Terrestrial > Soil > Wetlands > Peat | place: Germany...
CGCGACGCTCGCAGCAGCTCAGGGCGAAAAAGCCGGCGTGAGGCACGATTTTTCGCTTGACCCAAAGGCGAGGGGTCCATGCACCATGACATTCTTGTCTTATCCCCAGGGCGCGTGGCGCCAGGACCGGCCACGACGCTTGCAGCATGGTCATCGATAGAGCCGGGCGATGCGGTGCGGCGGCACGCCGGCGAACCAGAGGCCGAGGCAGAGCAGATTGCGGGCCGTGCGGCGCAGCCAGCCGTCGCGCTGCCATTTTGCTGCCGAGGTAACAGCGGCGGCGTCGAGTGCGACGAGCCGGCCGCGGCCGAGGCGACGAACCAGGTCCACGTCCTCCATCAGCGGCAAGGGCCGGATGCCGCCGACGCCGCGCAGCAGGTCGCGGTGAATAAGCAATGCCTGGTCGCCGTAGGGCAGCGCCAGCATGCGGCAGCGCCAGGCGACGAGGCCCTCGAGCCGGCGCGCGCGCGGATCGGCGCTGTCGAGCGCGAAGCGGAAATAGCCGGCGCGGCCGGGATGGCGGGTCATGTGGGATTGCGTCGCGGCCTTGGCGTCGGGGTCGAGCCTTGTATCGGCGTGCAGCAGCAGCAGCCAGTCATGACTTGCCGCGGCCACACCGGCGGCGAGTTGGGTGCCGCGCCCACGCGGCGCGTTCAGCACGCGGGCGCCAAGCTGGGCCGCGGTGTCCGCGGTACCGTCGGCACTGCCGCCGTCCGCCACCACGATCTCCGCCGTCCAGGCGACGCTCGTGACACTTGCGGCGAGGGTTTGGGCGGCGTTCAGCGTCGGGATGACGGCCGATATCGGAGGCGACAGGGTCTCGGAGTTCTGTTTCTGTTCTTGACACGGCATTTCGGGTCCGCCATTGTGTGCAACGAACGAACAGGGAACGGGACCATGCGCGGGAATGCCGATCTTGGCAAGGACGCGGACGCTCTGGCCGCGCTGGATCGCGCGGGGATGGCGGAACCGCCACCTCTGGCGAGAATGCCGTCGCTGGCGCGAAGTGGCCGTGGCGCCACGCTCAACCCGCCGGTGCGCTTCGAGTCGCAGTCCACCAGCCCATTCGACGACGGCTGGGAGACGCTGACGTCCGAGTTCGGCGAACTGCCGCGGCTCGCCACCACGCTGACCCGCGATTCGACGCGCTCGGCGATAAGTTGGAACAGCTCGCCGGATATCGGCTTCGATCGCGCGGTGAATCCGTATCGCGGCTGCGAGCATGGTTGCGTCTATTGCTACGCGCGTCCGACGCACGCCTATCTCGGCTACTCGCCTGGGCTGGATTTTGAGACCAAGCTGGTCTTCAAGCCGGACGTGGCGGAACTGTTGGAGAAGGAGCTGCGCAAGCCGGGCTATGTAGCGCGCACCCTGGCGCTGGGGTCCAACACGGACCCCTACCAGCCGGTGGAGCGCACCCTGAAGCTGACGCGCACGGTGTTGCAGGTGCTGGACCGGTACAATCACCCGGTGAGCATCGTCACCAAATCCGCCGGCGTGCTGCGTGATCTGGACATCCTGACCGGGATGGCGAAGCGGAATCTGGCACGGGTGTACGTGTCGATCACCACGCTCGATGCGGCGCTGGCTCGGGTGATGGAGCCGCGTGCCGCCACGCCGGCGCGTCGGCTGCACGCGATCGCCGAGCTGACGAGGGCCGGAGTGCCGTGCGGGGTGATGACCGCGCCGATGATCCCCGGGCTGAACGACGCGGAGATGGAGAAGATCCTGGAAGCCTCGGCACGCGCCGGCGCGCGGCATGCCGGCTACATCCTGCTGCGCCTGCCGCACGAGTTGCGGCAGATGTTCGAGGACTGGCTGGCGACACATTTTCCCGATCGCGCGAAGCACGTGCTGAGCCTGATCCGTGAGACGCGCGGCGGCGCGCTGTCCGAGCCGCGCTTCCATCACCGCATGGCGGGGCAGGGGGTGTATGCCGACCTGCTGCTGCGGCGCTTCGCTCGGGCAACGCGGCAGTGGGGCCTGGACGAAGCGCGCGAAGGCCCGGATTGCGGCCAGTTCGCGCTGCCGGATCAGGGCACGCGGGAAGCTGCCGAGGCGCAGTTGTCGCTGTTCTGAAGGGCAGGGCAAACCCTCCCATTGCGGGCGGCAGAGAATTTCACCGCACCCGCCGCGCGACCGTCCGACGTGCCCGCGTCCGGCGCAGCGGACGGAGTTGGTGCCGACCGGCGCCATTGTTGAACGGTACTGGCTTGCCGTTATGGCGCCCGCCGCCCTAACCTCCGCCCCGCCAGGTCGGCAAGGGGAGAAGCCAGATGATCATCGAAATGCGCACCTACACGCTGCGTCCGGGCTCGCTGGCCGAGGCGGAGAAACGCTTCGGCGAGGCACTGCCGGTGCGCGAGAAATACTCGAAGCTTGCTGCCTTCTGGCACACCGAGGTGGGGCCGCTCAACCAGATCATCCATGTCTGGACCTATGACAGTTTCGAGGCGCGCACCCGTCTTCGTGCCGAGGCGTCGAAGGCGGAGGGCTGGCCGCCGAACATCCGCGAGTTCGTGGCGACCCAGCAGAGCGAGGTGTTCCTGCCGGCGCCGTTCTCGCCGCCGCTGGAGCCGCGGCAGCTCGGCGGCGTCTATGAGATCCGCCAATACACCATGGCGCCCGGGCAGATCCCCGGCATGATCGAGCGCTGGGGCACCAAGATCGCCGAGCGCGTGAAGCTGTCGCCGCTGGTCGGCGCCTGGTATTCGGAGTTCGGGGCGCTGAACAAGTGGGTGCACATCTGGGCCTACAAGGATGCCGGCGAACGGCAGCGTATCCGCGCCGAGGCCGTGGCACGTGGCGTCTGGCCGCCTGGCGGCGGGCCCGCCGGTGCCATGATCAAGCAGGAGAATATGCTAGTCGTTCCTGCCGCATTTTCTCCGCTGCGGTAATTTCGGACGGGCGGCCCAGGGTGACCGCGGTCACCAGGAAGTCCTCCAGCGCCCGCACAGGTGTGAGGTCGTCGTAGAGCAGGTGCCGGCTTTCGCGTATGGCGCCGCGAAAGCCGTCGCGGTGTGGCGCGTCGGCAAGCTGCACGGCGCGCGCGACAAAGTTTTCCACGCTGTCGGCGACCTGGTCGCCCAGCCCGATATGTTGGAGGATGGCCGCGCTGTGTCTGCCACGCATCAGGTCGGTGGGCATGGTCACTACCGGAAGACCGCAGGCAAGCGCCTCCAGCGTGGTGTTGCCGCCCGACCAGCCGATGCTGTCGAGATACACGTCGGCGCAGCGCAACAGCGCGGAAAAATCCTCGACCGGCACTGGCGGGACGATGCGCACGTGGCGTTCGATGGACAGGCCGGCGGCGGCGAGGCAACGCTCCAGCCGGGCGCGAAACAGCGCGGTCGGCGGGGTGTCCGATCCGATGAACAGGAACTGCGCCGTCGGCACCTGCGCGGCAATCCGCACGAACACCGTGTCATGCCGCGGCAGGTATTTGAACAGCGACTGGCAGCACACAAAGACCACCGCATCCGCGCGCAGCCCAAGCGTGTCGCGCGCCAGCACGCCGCCGCGATCCGGCAGCGCGGCATAGGCGATCGACAGGTTCGGCAGCCGCACCAATTGCTCGGTGTAATGCCGGTCGGCATCCGGCGGCTCCATCAGCGCGCTGGAGAGGAAATAGTCGATCTCCGACAAGCCGCTGGTCACCGGATGTCCCCAGGCGACGCACTGCACCGGCGCCAGCCGCTGACACCCGAGCTGCACCGGCAGCGGGTGCATGCCGAGCTCCGGATAGATCAAGGCGTGCAGCCGGTCCGAGGCAATCCGTTCCGCCCACGCCGCGGCCGACGCGGTGCCGTGGCGATATTCTGCACAGCAGGCGGCAAGCGATTTGCTGGTGGCGTCGAGGTCGCTGCCAAGCTGGTAGCCGAACACCTCGAAGCGGCTGCGGTCGAGCTGCCGCATCCAGCCGCCGAACAGCTTCGACACCGAATGCAAATGGAAATAGGTCGAGGCGAAACCGACGCGCAGCCGCTCGCCGCTTGCTGAAAGCGAGACAGCAGGCGCGGGCCCTGCCGCTTGCGTGATGCGGCTGACGATCCGTCCATAGGTCTGCTGCAACGCCCGATCGTTCTCGCCCTGATAGGCGAGGAGGAACGGCTTGGCATTGCCGACCTGCCCGATTGCGGCGGCCAGCGTCTCAGGTGCTGCCGCCGCGGTCAGGCGGTCGAGCGATGTCAGGGCGCTGGTGTAGTCGGCTCGCCGTGTGGCGATCTCGTGCTCCGTCGCATGCACCACCGCGAGTTGGCTCATGGCAGACACTAGGCGCGCGGCGACGTTATCGGGATCGTCGCGCACGATGGGTTGCAGCAGACGCAGAGCGAGGTCCTGCCGTCCGGCGCCGCGCAACAGATTGGCGAGCCGCAGACTTGGCTCGGCTGCCGCCGGCAGCGTCTCGAGCCGCGCCACGCATTGCTCCGCCAGATCGAACCGCTGCGCCGGTACCGCGCGTTCGCACAAGGCGGCGAACAACGTGGTGGCGCGGGGATCGTCGCGCCCAACCAGCATGCCGGCCAGGGCGAACTGCGCCGGCACATAGTCCGGATATGTGGCCACGACGTGTTCGCTGGTCGCGACGGCTTCGTCGATCCGTCCCAGTGCCGCGAGCGTGGTGGCCAGGTTGTGGCCAGTGCGTGCGTCCGGCGTCAGGACGAACGCGGCCTGCAGCAACGGCAGCGCGCCGGCCGCGTCGCCACGCTGCAGCCGCACCAGCCCGAGTCCCTGCAGCGCACCGGCGTGCCGCGCATCGCCGCCGATGGCGCGGAATCCCGCCTCCGCCGCATCGAGCCTCCCATCGCGCAGCCACTGCTCCGCGTCGCCGAGCGTCGGCGGCGGCACGCCGGCCGGATTGAAGGTGCAACCAGGGCAGATGGCCGGCTCGCGATCGACATAGGAATTCAGCCAGCCGGCGACGCCGTCGCTCTGCCACAGGGCCTCGAAACGCGACTCCGCCAGGTTGGCGTGGCCGAACAGCGACGCGTCGTTGGTGGTGCAGCACGGCGTGAGAAACCCGTCGACCGTGACATAGGCGGCGTGCAGCGGCCGCCGGCAGCGATTGCCATTCGGAGTCAGCGCCGCGGCCGGCATCATCTGCAAGCCGGGCAACGCAGCACGTGCCTCGGCGATCTGCCGGCGCGCCAGGGCCAGCTCACTGGCAGTGAGACAAAGCGGTTGCGTCGCCGCGCCGTAGGCGATCAGCGGCTGGACTTCCACGTAGCGTCCGCCCAATGCGTAGAGGCGTCGCAGCAGTGCCGGCAGTTCCGCGGCGTTCAGCCGGCTGAGCAGAATGGACAACGTGACCGTGGGGCCGAACAGACGGATCAGCGCCTGAATCGTTTCGGTCAGGCGTTCGCAATCGGTGCCGGCGCGGGTGGCTTCCGCGGTCGGCGGATTAAGGCTGTCCACCGATACGCTGACGTGATTGAGCCCGGCGGCGCGCAACTCTTGATAATACGCCGGTTCGCGCACCAGCGCGTTGGTGTTGAAACTGATGGCGCCGAATTTGCCGGCGGCGCGCGCCGACGCGATCAACTGCGGCAGGTCCGGATGCAGCGTCGGCTCGCCGATGCCTTGCAGGATAATCGTATCGGCTGGCGGCGCATTACCCAGGATGGCGGCAAAGCGCTGTGCGGGCATGTGAGCGTTGCGCCAGGAACCTGATGCCATGCCGAGCGTACGCTGACATCCGGCGCAGCGCAGGTTGCAGCCGGTGGTGATCTCAATCTGCAACCGGCGCAGGCGGGCAGGCACGGCGAACGGGTTGCGCTGGGGAACCGGCATCGGCCGCATCCTGCGGCCGAGAGATTAACCAACCGTCACCGGGGGAAGGTTCTCCCCCTCCCCTCGAGGGCTTGAGCCGCGAAACGCCATAAACCGTATCGCCGAATTCCTCCAACGTCGGCCGGACCACCATCCACAGGGAGGCCGCCCGGCGCTCGGCCAAATCGCGCAGGCGGGGCATCCACCAATCCGGATACGTCCTCAGATTCCGAGCCGCCTGGTGCAGCCGGGCCGGTTTGCTGTCGCAGTTTTCCAGCGGTGTATTTCGCCACGAGCGCTGCCAATTCCTCGCCATCAACCACACCGCACTTCACCATCACGTCCGCCATCGCTTCCATGACATCACGACGCGCCCGCACGGTGGCACAGGCATCGCTGTATGCGCGTTCGACCCGCCCACAGGCGCTCTACGCAAGTTCAGGTTTCCAGTGGCAGTATATGCCGTGCCAATGTTGCAACCGGGCACAATATGCCCAGGAAGCAGACCGCGCGACCTGGCGGTCTGACCCATGAATCCACTCTCCAGGCCGCCAGACTTTGGCACAAGAGATGCACCGCTAGCCCGGGCAACACGAAGCCGTGGCAATGCCATGGTGACGCGAAAGGAGAACACTCTGCTGGATTTTATCAATGCGCACCGCAATCAGACGGGTGAACGCGTGGCTGCGACGACATAACGCCGGATTGTCGCGCCCCTCGAAGAGCGAGGGTTCCCGGCCCGTCGCCGCTTGCATGCCTGCGCCCAATCGGGCGGCTCGCGTAGGCTGGACAGTTCTCAAGGACGTCGGTGATCGACGTTGATGTCTGGACAATGCACAGATTGGCACCTGGTCGAGTTATTAACTCCCGAATTGCAAGCGCGACCAGCGCATTGCTCTGCTCATACTCATGGATCAGACCGAGAGCCTATCCAGTCACAGGTCGCATCGCCGTCCGCGCCGTCCGCGCCATCATCGTCGGCTTCGTAACTCTCATCACCGCATGCACTGTAGGTCCGGACTACAAGCCGCCCAATCCGGCATCGCTGCCTGTTACCGGGACCTACGCCGTCACTGAGACGACGCCATGGTGGGAGGACTTCAACGATCCGACTTTGAACGCGCTCATTGCGAAAGCCGCGGAGGCAAATCCAACGGTCCATCAGGCGTTGGCAGCAGTGGACGGAGCCCGCGCCCAAATCACCGAAGCGCGTGCTGGCGGCATGCCGCAACTGAATGCATCGCTCGGCGCCACGAATGGTCGAACTTACTCGCCGCCGGGCTACCTGACCAATAGCTATGGATCCACCGGATTTGACGCATCCTGGGAAATCGACCTTTGGGGCAAGCAGCGCCGGACCGTCGAGGCCGCCGGCGACAATGCTGAAGCTGCTCAGGCCGCTGCCGATGCTGCTGCCTTGACATTGCGCGGAGAGGTCGCTCGCACCTACATCGCGCTCCGCGCTGCGCAAGCGCTACATGTACAACTCCAGTCTGAGGAACAGACGGCAAAGTACCAGCTCCACGTTGCCAGCACACGTGAGGCGATGGGGGACGGAACCGGATTGGAGACGCTTCAGGCCCAGGTCCTGCTTTTCGCCATTCAGTCTCGTATCCCTGTTGCGCAGGCGACGATCGACAAGCAGACACATGCACTCGCCGCCCTCTGCGGCACCTTCGCCCTTCAGACTGACCTGACCTACAACGGCACACAGCCAACAGCACCACTCCCCGAACCCGCCGGAGTGCCGGCCGATTTACTTCGGCGCCGACCGGACGTCCGCCAGGTCGAACGTCAGTTTGCCCAAGCCACTGCCGAGATCGGCGTCGCCGAGGCCGCGCGCCTCCCAAGCCTAAGCTTATCCGGCTCGGTTGGGCTCTCCGGCAACATGCTGAGCAATATGCTCGCGGCGCCGCTCTTTGCGCTTGGCCCATCGGTCAAGATGTCGATTTTTGATGGCGGTGCCGCGTCCGCGCGCGTGGCAGAGGCTCGCTCCAGAACCGAGGCGGCTCTCTGGACCTACCGCGAGACCGTTTCGACGGCGGTGAAGGACGTCCAGGACAGTCTGTCCGACCTCGCTTCCGCAGGCGATCGTAGGACGCCATTGACGCGCCAGGTGGCTACCGGCCAACGTGCTATCGTGATCGCCGTGAAAGCCTTCCTGATCGGCGCCGTAGACTTTACCACCGTCGTCGCGGTCCAGCAGGCGCTGAACCAGGCCAGTGAGGACATGGTGGCTGTACAGGCCGACGAGGCGACCGATCTGGTGGCTCTCTATAAAGCTATTGGCGGCGGATACGAAGCTGGAAATAGCCAGTGACCTCCACTACGCACCCCTCTCCCCCAACCTTGACCCGCTTCGCGGCTCAAGCCCACAAGGGGAGGCGGCAGAATACCCGTGGACGGCGTCAATACGCGGTCAGTCCGCCGTCCAGCAGCAGGATCTGCCCGGTGATGTACGACGCCAGCGGGCTGACGAGGTAGCGGATCGCGCCGGCCATCTCCGCCGGATCGCCGAAGCGGCCGAGCGGAATGCGGTTCAGCATCCGCGCGCGTCGCTCGGCATCCTGCAGCATCGGCCGTCGGGATTCGGTCAGCGTGGTGCCGGGCGCAATCGCATTGACGCGGATATTGTGCGGCGCCCACTCGATCGCCAGCATGCGCGTCATGTGGCTGATGCCCGCCTTGGCGATGCCGTAGGCGGAAGCGCCGGCAAACCCCACCGTGCCGTGCGTGGATGCCAGGCTGACCACGCAACCGGATCGGCCGGCACCGATGAGATAACGGCCGAACGCCGCGCTCATGAAGAATGTTCCGGTCAGGTTCACGCCGATATTGTTCTCCCACTCGTCGCGCGTGATCTCCACAGCAGGCTTGCCGAGCGACGGCGCGCCGGCGTTGTTCACCAGCACATCCAGCCCGCCGAACGCCGCCGCGGCATGGGCCACCGCTTGCTCTACGCTGGCCTGGTCGCGCAGATCGAGCGACAGCGGCAGCGCGCGACCGCCGGCATCGCCGATCGCCGCGACGGTGCGGGCGAGCGGTTCGACCGTCAGCTCGGTGACCGCCACATCGAATCCGTCCTGCGCCAGTCCGATCGCGGTGGCCGCTCCGATCCCGTACGACGCGCCAGTGACCAACGCGGCGCGCCGGCCTGACCGCTGTGCCATGTCCGTTGCTCCCGAATCGCGGCGCGCATCGGCGCGCTACTTGTGGTATGCTTCGATCCTACGCAGACTTGCGGGCAAGTCCAGGCGACACGGCCCGGAACGCACTCACCAGGAGAACGTCGGATGCAATTCGGATTATTCGGCGCCGCCACGGCGCAACGCGGCGGACCGGACGTGGACAGTGCCGCCGGCTTCAAAGACTATATCGAGTATCTTATCGAGGCCGAGGCGCTCGGCTTTCACAGCAGCTTCATCGTCGAACACCACTTCACCGGCTTCGGCCAGGTTTCCGCCACGCTCAACCTGCTCACCTGGGTCGGCGCGCGCACGCGCACGCTGCGGCTGGGCACGGCGGTGATCGTGCTGCCGTGGCACAACCCGGTGCTGCTGGCCGAGCAAGCGGCGACCATCGACCTGCTGTCCGGCGGCCGGCTGGATTTCGGCATCGGCAAGGGCTATCGGCACAACGAGTTCGCCAGCTTCCGTATTCCGATGGAGGAGGCGGAGCCGCGCTTCGAGGAATCGATCGATATCATCACGAAGTCGTGGACGTCGAACGAGCGGTTCAGCTTCCACGGCAAATACTGGCAGTTCGACGACATCATCGTCGAGCCGCCGACCAACCAGAAGCCGCACCCGCCATTCTGGCAGGGCGCCGGACATCAGGACTCGATCCGCCGCGTGGCGAAGCGCGGGCACAACCTGCTGGTCGACCAGTTCTGCCCGATCGAGACCGCGGCCGAGCGCGTCGCGTTCTACAAGGCGGAAATGGAGAAGAACGGCTTCGACTACCAGCCCGCGATGGCTGGCGTGGCGCGTGCCTTCTACGTGGCGCGCGACGCGGCGGACAAGGAGGCGGCGATCGACCGGCGCCTCGCCGCGCAGAAGCGCCTGACCGCGATCAGCCAGCGGCCGGATGGCCACAACACCGCCAGCATCATGGCATTTTCCGACACGCGCGCGGCGAGCGAGGCGAGCGCGATGTACGGCAGCCCGGACGACATCGCGCGCAAGCTGGAGACGCTGCGCGACATGGGCGTGGAATACGTGCTGCTGAACGGCGGCGGCACGTCGCGCGACAATTTGCGCCGGTTCGCGCGCGAGGTGATGCCGGCGTTCCGCACCGAGCCGCAGTATCGCGCTGCCGGATAGACGCCATTGCGAGTTGACCACCGGCCGGCGGTGGCCGACCCGCCCTGAATGAAACCGCAGATGCCGCCAGGGAAAAGGACGCTCCCCCTCCCCTTGTGGAAGGGGGATGGGGGGAGGGGTCGAGCGGTGCGAGCCTCCGATCGACCCCTTGCCTATCCGGTTAACCCACACGTCCGCGACCTGTAGAGCGGCCATCTCGCGATTTGGAACATGATCGGGTAATTGCATAGTGCGGCTTCCCGTGCTGGGGTTGAAGAAGTGGCCTGTTAGCCCGAAGGAAGCGGGGGCGCTCTCAGTGAGAATCGATAGCGCATGGTGGCTGGTCATCGTGCCGATGACCATTATCGGTGCAGCTATGTGGAGGGAGTGGCGGACCACCATGTCACGTCCACTCCTTCAGATAGGC
>Ga0209415_10019834_pt1 | contig 10496 bp, 9 predicted proteins | sample PeaSoiSIISIP2007_FD_187696 | JGI IMG/M metagenome (GOLD analysis project Ga0209415, IMG submission 187696) | Peat soil microbial communities from Weissenstadt, Germany - SII-SIP-2007 (SPAdes) (version 2) | ecosystem: Environmental > Terrestrial > Soil > Wetlands > Peat | place: Germany...
GGCTCCGCCCTTAGCGGGGTTCCAAGGGGCAGAGCCCCTTGGCCTTGCTTCGACCAATCATCACCGACCTCGCCAGCATGTCGCCAGTCGCGTGAAAATGCTCTAGCAGGCCAGCTGGGAGTCGGGCCAGGAGGAAGCCGCCGATTTGCGCCCGCCCGTGCCGCCGTCCGCCAGGTGCAGCGTCAGATGACTGACTAGGCTGCGAATTTTGGGGGTGGTGGCGCGGTCGGCCGGGCACACGGCATACAGGACCTCGCTGCCCAGGGAATATTGTTCCAGCAGTCGCACCAGGCGGCCCGCGGCTATGTCATCCTCAACCAGATAGTCGGTGCAGCGCATCACGCCGGCACCCGCGCGGGCGGCGGCGCGGCGTAACATAGGATTGGTCACTTGGAGCCGCCCAAAAATGGCCACCTCGGTCTCGCCGTCGGGTCCAGTGAAGCGCCATACCGTGCCCGGCGCGCGCGTGCCGACGATGCACAGGTGCCTGGCAAGATCGGCCGGCGACGTGGGGGTGCCATGCCGCGCGAGGTAGCCCGGCGCGGCGCACAGCACGTAGTTCACCGGCATCAGACGAAAGGCGACGAGACCCTCTCCGACGATGGGCCCCATGCGGATGGCCAGGTCGTAGCCCTCTTCGATCACGTCGACCCATCGATTGGACAACTCGACGCTGAGTGACAACTCGGAATGCTGTCGCAGGAAATCGGCGAGGAGCGATCCCAACCGCGTGCTGCCGAAGGCAATCGGGGCGACGATACGCATGCTGCCCCGTATCGGTGCCTGGGGCCTGACCGAGTACCGCGCCGCTTCCAGGTCTTCCAGGATACGCGAGCACTGAACGAAGAAGCTCTCGCCGGCATCGGTCAAGCTGACGCGCCGCGTGGTACGATGCAACAATCGGGTGCCGAGCCAGTCCTCGAGAGTCTGCACATGCTTGCTCGCGGTCGCCTGGGAAATGCCCAGCTCCCGCGCGGCGCCGGAGAAGCTGCGCGCGGTGGCCACTTTGGCGAACACCGTCATGCTGGTCAGCCGGTCCACCGTCACCACTCCTGGGGCACCAAGCCCCCGCAATGACATTGGCGAGCAATCCGATCATCCGGGGTGCCCACGGAGCGTGCAAGATTTCCCGCCCGATTTGCTATAGCAATTGTTTCCGCGCATCGCAAAAAGCTGCACAATAGTTACGTCATCCCAACGACCGACGGAAAGACCAGTGCCCCCTGGCCTTCTCCGGTTCAGGCGATTGCCCTGGCCATGTGCCGAGGCCTTGAGGCGGGCGCTGGGACAGGACCACAATGTCCCGGCATTCCCGAACAGGCAGCACAGCATGACACAATCGCATCCGGCCGGCCGCCACTTCCTGCAGATCCCCGGCCCCACCAACGTGCCGGATCGCGTGTTGCGCGCGATCGACAACCCCACCATCGACCATCGCGGCCCGGCATTCGGCCGGCTCGGCCTGGAGATCCTCGCCAACCTGCGAACGGTATTCCAGACCAGCGGCCCGGTGGTGATCTACCCGGCCTCCGGCACCGGTGCCTGGGAAGCGGCGCTGACCAACACACTGTCCCCCGGCGACACCGTGCTGATGTGCCGCACTGGCTGGTTCGCCACCCTCTGGAACGAGATGGCGCAGCGCCTCGGTCTCATCCCCATGCTGATCGACACCGACTGGCGCCGCGGCGCGGATGTCGCCGCGATCGGCGCCGCGCTCGCCGACGACAGGGCGCACGGCATCAAGGCGGTGTGCGTGGTGCACAACGAGACGTCCACCGGCTGCACCAGCCGCATCGACGAGGTGCGCAAGGCGATGGACGTGGCGCGGCATCCGGCGCTGCTGCTGGTGGACACGATCTCCTCGCTCGCCTCGATGGACTACCGCCACGACGAGTGGGGCGTGGACGTCACCGTCGCCGGCTCGCAGAAGGGACTGATGCTGCCGCCGGGCCTGTCGTTCAACGCGATCAGCGACAAGGCGCTGCGGGCCGCCGGAAGCGCGCGCCTGCCGCGCAGCTACTGGGACTGGCGGCCGATGCTGGAGGCCAACAAGACCGGCTACTTCCCCTACACGCCCGGCACCAACCTGCTGTTCGGCCTCGACGCGGCGGTGAAGATGCTGCTGGAGGAAGGCCTGCCCAGCGTGTTCGCACGCCACGACCGCCACGCCGAGGCGACACGCCGCGCCGTGCGCGCCTGGGGCCTCGAGGTGCAATGCGCCGAGCCGCGCCACTATTCATCGTCGCTGACCGCGGTGCGTGTCCCCGAGGGCCACAGCGCCGATGCGCTGCGCGCCACCATCCTGGAGAAATACAACATGAGCCTGGGCAACGGCCTCGGCATCCTGAAGGACCGGGTGTTCCGCATCGGCCATCTCGGCGATTTCGGCGACCTGCAACTGATCGGCACGCTGGGCGGGGTGGAGATGGGCCTGCGCGCGCAGGGCATTCCGCACCAGTCGGGCGGCGTGCAGGCGGCGATCGACTATCTGGCCGGGAACGCGTGAGGCCGCGCCCTCACCCACATCGCCGGATCTCGCACAGATAGGCGCGGTGCGACGCCGTGCCGCTGACCGGATCGAGCACTGCGCTGCCGATGATCAGATTGAGATTGGCGCCCTCCCGGCCGAACGGGTCATAGCCGGGCGCGCCGATCGCGGCACAGCGCTGCCACCAGCCGTGCTCGCCGATCACCACCCGCCGGTCCAGGTCCTCGCTCAGCCGGGCGCGGGTGCGGACGCTGCCCTCCGGCGTCTCGATCGCCACCCAGTCGCCGTTGCCGATGCCGCGTTGCTCCGCCGCCGCGGGGTGCAGCGCCACCTCGGGGTCGAGGGCGCGCCGGCGCAGGCTGGGCAGCGCGCGATGCTGGCTCTGGCAGAACAGCGTCGGTTTCGCGCATGTCAGGATGAGCGGGAAGCGAGCGGCCAGGTCGGGCCGCGCCACCGGGCCGATCTGCGGCTCCTCGAAGTCGGGCAAGGGCGCGTAGCCCTGCTCGAGGAAGGTCTGCGAATAGAGTTCGATCTTGCGCGACGGGGTGGCGAAGCCGCGCGGCGTGCCGTCCGCGCCGGGCTCGGCGTGCCTGGCGTGGCGCGTCCGCAGCGGCACCCGAATGCCGCCGGGTGCGGCACGCAACTGCTCCAGCGTGACGCCGTTGCGGGGGAGCTGATGGCGGTAGGCGGCATCGACGTCGCCGTTCCAGAACTGCCCGCCAAGACCGAGGCGCCCAGCGAGATCGAAGACAATATCGGTATCCGGACGCGCCTCGCCGGGCGGCGCAACGACCGCCTGGCGGAACTGGATGAGCGATTGCGCCTCGGGGCTGATCTCGAAGCCGAGCTTCAGTGCCTCCCGCTCGAAGCATGACGCGACCGGCAGCACCACGTCGGCCAGCGCGGCGGTAGGGGTCATGAACAGATCGGCATGGGCATAGAATTCCAGCGCCGCGAGGGCCTTGCGGCCGTGCGCCCCATCCGCGTGCGCCAGCAGCATGTTGGAGCCGAAGCCGATCAGGGCGCGGACCGGATAGGGTTTCCCCTGCAGGATCGCCCGGTAGAGCTCGCGGGTGGTGACGCTGCCCGAGCGCGCCGGTCCGAGCGGGCGCTCGGCGAGGCCCAATGCCGGCGCCATGCGCCCTGCCGGCGCGAGTTCCTCGCCCGTGACCGGCGCGGAGGCCGGCGCCGGAAACAGCACGTTGCCGCCGGGCGCGTCGAAGCAGCCGGTCAGCGCGTAGAGCAGCGACATGGCGCGCGCCGTCTGTGTGACGTTCGCGTGCTGCTCGTGGCCGCTCCAGGCGTAATAGGACACTGGGCGCGCATGCCAGATCAGCCGGGCGGCCTGCTCGACCTGAGCGCGCTCGATCCAGCAGATCGCTTCGACCCGCTCCGGCGGATAGCGCCGGCACAGCCGGGCATAGAGTTCGAAGGCGGGATGTCAGACCACGTCGCCTGCCGAAGTGGCAATGCGGTACTCCCCTTCCAGCGCGAGGCTCGCGGTGTCGCCGTCATAGCGGCCAGCTTCGGTGTCGTATGGCACCTTCCGTGCGGCCGCCGTGTCCCAGGCGAGCATGCGGCGTGCATCGCCGTCCGGTGAAAGGTCGCGTTCGGTCAGCAAACGGCCGGTATCGGCGCGCACCAGCAGCGGCCCGTTGCTCCAGGCCCGCATGAAGTCGCGGTCGTACCAGCCGCGCTGGATCATCAGATTGGCGATGCCGAGGGCAAGCGCGCCGTCACTACCCGGCCGCACCCGTAGCCAGAGATCGGCCTTGTTGGCCAAGCCCACGTGGCGCGGATCGACCACGATCAGCCGCATGCCGCGCTTCAGCGCCTCGACGACGGCGGTCGCGTGGGTAAGGCGCGAGAAGCTGGGATTGTAGCCCCACAGGATCAGGCAACCGCTGTTGGCGATGTCCGGCATGGCGCCGCCGCCACCGGTGGCAACGCTGGCGACGCCAAAGGTATAGCTTGTGGCGCCCGCGCGGCCCCAGCCGCAGATGTCCTGATTGGTGACGGCGTTCGGGCTGCCGAACGCGTTCATCAGCCGCCGGACGAAGCCGGCGGAATCCCCGATCGCGGTGGCCGAGGGCGAGGACAGGCTGAAGGCGACCGCTTCCGGCCCGTGCTGTTCCGCAACCCGGCGCATGGCGGAAGTCGTCAGGTCCAACGCCTCGTCCCAGCCGATCCGCTGCCAGCCTGGGTCGGGATCGCCCTTCGGGCGCGTGCGGCGGAGCGGGTGAGTCAGCCGCTCCGGATGATAGACGAGTTCCGGCGCGGCGCGGCCCTTGGCGCACAGAGCCTGCCCGGTCGGGTGCGCGGGATCGGGTTCCAGGCGGACGAAACGGCCGTCCTCGACCACTGCGACCGTGCCGCATCTGGCGATGCAGAGCCCGCAGAAGCCGTGATGATCGGTCATGGCGACATGCTCCCCGTGATGCAAGGCGTGTCCGGTTCCGCGAAGGCCAGGGGGGCTTTGCCCCCCTGGACCCCCCACCAAAGGCAGAGCCTTTGGAATCCATCCTGTCTGGGCTTGGGAGGGGGCCTACTCAGACCTTGGTATCGGCACGGTAGGCCCCCTCCCAAGCCCAGACAAAAAGGGTTCTAAGGGCTCCGCCCTTAGCGGGGTTCCAAGGGGCAGAGCCCCTTGGCCTTACTTCCGGTGGCTCACCAGCCAGCAGCCGATCGAAGACACCGCCAGTCCGAGCACGGTCAGCGCCGACAGGCGCTCGCCAAGCAGCAGCCAGGCCAGCAGCGCCGCCGTGCCGGGCACGAGGTAGAAGTTCGCCGTGGCGCGCGCCGCGGTGCCGCGCACCAGCATCAGGTAATACAGCGCCATGCCGCCCAGCGACACCGCGATGGCATTCCACAGCACCGCCGCGACCGTGCCATGCGTCCACTCCGCGTGCGGCGTCTCGAAGGCCCAGGTGGCCAGCACCGATGCAGCGGCGGCGGCCAGCAACTGCACCGTGGTGCCTTCCAGCAACGGAACGCCGCGGCAGAAGCGGCCGAAATACAGCGTGCCGCAGCACAGCCCCACCACGCCGGCCGCGCTCAGCAGCAGCCCGTCCAACTGCACCGGACCGGCGACGGCGGCCAGGCCGACGATGAGCACGACGCCGGCGGCGCCCAGTAGCAGCCCCAGCCATTGCAGCGGCCGCAGCCGCTCGCCGAGCACCGGCCAGGCGAGCAACGCGGTGAGCAGCGGATTGAGCGTCTGGATCAGCGCGATCGGCGCCGCGCCGATATGGACCATGGCGTAATGCGCGGTGAGCAGCAGCACGCTGTTGGTCAGCACGCCGACGACGGCGCAGTGGTACCACTGCCCGCGCAGTGCGCTCCAGGATCGCCGCAGCGCCAGCATCACCGCCAGCATCACCGCGGCCGAGATCACCAGGCGCACCGCGACGAACAGCAGCGGCGTCAGATGCCACAGCCCGGCCCGCGCCGCGATGAATGACGAACTCCACAGCAGCACGAAGACGAACGGCGCGACGCGGACCATTCTCAGTGGTCAGTGGTCTCCGGCTGGTAACGCCAGACGCTGGCGGGGGGAAAATTCAGCGGCGTCCAGGCTTCCCGCCGTGCCGCCAGCGCGTGCCTGCGATACGGCAACGGCGAGGTGACGCAGTAGCTGTAGTGCAGGAAGCCGCGGCCCGGCGCCACCGTCTCGATCGCGTCGATGAAGCGCCGCTGCTCGGCGCGCGGCTGCAGCACCAGCGGGATGCCGCAGACCACGCTGCCGATGCGCCCGTGCCAGTGGCGGGGAACCAGGTCGGGCAGTTCGCGTGCGTCGCCCTCGATGACCAGAACGCCGGGCAGCACCGAGCGGAGGTGCTCGGCCATGTCCGGCACGATCTCCACCACGATGAGCCGCTCCGGCGGCAGGCCGCTCTCGAGCAGCGCCCGCGATATCACGCCGGTGCCGGCACCGAGTTCCAATATCGCCTCATCCGCGCCGCGGCGTGTGTGCCGCACGACACGCTGGCACAAGGCGGCGGACGAAGGCACCACCGAGCCCATCTGTAGTGGGTTCGCCAGCCAGCGGCGAAAGAACATCAAAGGATTGGCGGTCGAATATCCTGGCCTGGAAGCAATTACCGCCGCGCCGTCATTGCCTGAGTTCATCTGATCTGTCACCAAGTTGACATAACTTCTTCATATATTCCCGTGGCTTATCGGACACTTACAGGAAACTTCGCCGCGCCGGAAGGCCTCGACCAGCAATACGTCGACGTGTTTGCTTTCGCGGCGTGCAACCATAGGTTAATGTCTGTTGCAGGTTCGACAGGCGCCGGTTGGTGCCACCGGAAGCAGAGGCAAGACCACCGCGGATGACCGCCCGAATTCTCATCGTCGATGATGTGCAGGCCAACACCCGTCTGCTGGAAGCCAAGCTGTCAGCCGAATACTATCAGGTGGCCAGCGCACGCGATGGATTCGAGGCGCTCAGCAAGGCGCACCACTGGCAGCCGGACCTCATCCTGCTCGACGTCATGATGCCAGGCATGGACGGCTTCGAATGCTGCCGCAAGCTGAAGCAGGATGCGGAAACGCTGCACATCCCTGTCGTCATGGTGACCGCGCTCGGCGAGCCGGCCGAACGGCTGAAGGGGCTCGAGTCGGGCGCCGACGACTTCCTCACCAAGCCGGTGGAATACGAGACGCTGATGGCGCGCGTGCGCAGCCTGGTGCGGCTCAAGCGCCTGCTCGACGAGTGGCGCGCGCGTGGCGAGACGGCCCGCGCCCTGGGCCTGACCAGCGAGCGTCCTGTCGTCCCCTCCGTCGCCGGCGCGCGGGCGCTGGTGGTAGACGACTGGAACCTCGGCGCGCAGACGATACAGGAGGCGCTGGCACGTGACGGGATCGTGGCCAGCCGCGCACGCTCCGGCGCCGAGGCGATGGCTCTGACCGTCGCCGTTCCATTCGACCTGATCGTGCTCAGCCTGTCGCTCATCGAAGAGGACCCGCTGAAGCTCGCTTCGTCGCTCCGCGCCGCCGACGCGACGCACGACATCCCGATGCTGCTGATCGCCGAGCCGGAGGAGCGCGACAACATCCTGCGCGGCTTCGACCTCGGCGCGAACGACTGGCTCGTGGTGCCGATCGATGAAAACGAGCTGCGCGCCCGCGCGCGCAACCAGATCCGCCGCAAGTTCTATCAGGACAGGCTGCGGGCCGACATCGGCACCGCGCTGGAGATGGCGCTGACCGATCCGCTGACCGGCCTCTACAACCAGCGCTACCTCACGCGCCACCTGCAAGGCCTGCTGCAAGGCGGGCAGACCCACGAGATCGCCGTGCTGATGATCGACGTCGACCACTTCAAGGCGGTGAACGACACGCACGGGCACGCCGTCGGCGACAAGGTGCTGCGTGCCATAGCGGATACGCTGCGCGGCAATATTCGCGTGTTCGATTCACTGGCGCGGTACGGCGGCGAGGAATTCGCCGTGGTGATGCCGGGCACCGATGCAGCCGATGCAGTCGTGGCAGCCGAGCGGCTGCGCGCCGCGGTCGAGGCCATGCCGTTTGCCTGCCAGCCCGACGAGGCATGCCAGCTGACCGTCAGCATCGGCGTTGCCTGCACCGACGACTATCCGGCCGCACTGGAAGACCTGCTGTACGCCGCCGACCTGGCGCTTTATGAGGCCAAGCGCGCCGGGAGAAACCGGGTCGTGATCGCGCCCCGGCGGCGCGAGATGGCGCGGTCCGCCGCTACTTGATCTTGGCTTCCTTGAACGGCACGTGCTTGCGCACGACCGGATCGTATTTCTTCAGCTCGAGCTTGCCGGTCTGCGTGCGGGCGTTCTTCTTCGTCACATAGAAGAACCCGGTATCGGCGCTGGATACGAGCTTGATCTGGACAGTGTTGGTCTTCGCCATGGCATCACCCTCTCAAGTTGCGGAACATGCTTATCCGGCGGGCCAAGGTCAAGCCGCAGGCGAGAAAGCCAAGGTTCCACACGGAGAAGCGGGAGAAAAAGCGGAGGGCCACGGATAAGCAGGAACGATGCGCGCTGCGCGCGCAGCGCCGATTGCTTCCTCTGTGGCTCTCCGCCGCTTCTCCCGCTTCTCCGTGTGGAACCTTTCTTTCTTTGTCAGCGCCCCGCCGTCTGACCACTGACAACTGACAACTGACCACTGTCGCGCAGCGGCGGCAGCAGGGCCGTGGCATAGGCCGCCGGATTGCCGATCACGAAGCGCGCGGCATCCAGGTCCGCGTCCCGTCCCTCGGCCGCCGGACACGCGGCGCGGATGGCGAGCATCTGGGCCGGCGGCAGCGGCGCCCGCGCGGCGCGATGGGCGGCCAGCGCCTGTGCCATCGGCTGCCGGCCTTGCGCCAAGGTCGCGAGCTGCCGGCCGAGTTCCGCCTCGCCGAGGCTGGTGCAGATCTGCGGCATCAGCCCAAGGCCTTGAATGGGCCAGCCCCGCGGAGCCAGCACACGGCTCCAGGTCACGAACAGCTCGCCGCCGTCCGGCAGCGCGCTGATCGTCTGCACCAGCCCCTTGCCGAGAGTCGAACTGCCGATCACGACGGCGCGGCCGCGATCGGCCAGCGCGGCCGCGAGAACCTCGGCAGCGCTGGCGGTGCGGCCATCGACCAGGACAGAAACCGGGATGTCGTCCGCCACCTCACCCGCCGTGGAGCGCCAGACGCGCGTCGCCTCGGGATCGCGCCCGGCCGTCATCGCGACGATACCGGCGGGCAGCAGCGCGTCCGCCGCGGCGACGGCCTGACGCAACAGCCCGCCGCGGTTGCCGCGCATGTCGAGCACGATGCCTTCGGGCCGCCGCGGGCCGGCAATCCCCGCCTCGATTGCATGCGTGAGGTGGCTGTCGGTGCTGTGGTTGAAGCCGGTCACCTGCAGCAGCAGCAGCGGGCCAAGCCGCTGGGAGAACACCGTCTCCGGCGGCACCATGATCCGCACCAGCTCGGCGGTGTGGCTGCGACCGTCACGCCCGCGCCAGGTGATGACGAGGCTGGTATCTTCCGGACCGGCGACCCAGCCGGCCACGGTGGGCGCATCCTTGCCACGCGTCGGCTGGCCGTCGACCGAGAGGATCGCGTCACCCGGCCGAATGCCGGCAAGCGCGCCCGGACCGTCGGCGATCGCCTCCTGTACGACGATGGCGCCACTCCGCTTCGCCAGCGTCAGCCCGGCGCCAGCGCTCCCCGAGCGGCGCTCCTGGTCCTCGCCGGCTTCCCGCGGCGGCACATAGCGAGAGTAGGGATCGAGGTGGTTGCACAGCTCGTCGAAGAAGCTCTGCATGATGCCTTGCGCGCCGGCACGGCGAACGGCGGCGGAGGCGGGGATGGCGGCGGCGGAAAGCTCGACCGCAGAAGCTGCCCAGCCGGCGATGTCGTCGTTGGGCGGCGGCGGCAGCGCCACCAGGACGCGGTCGGCCGCGGCAAGGGTCAGCTTGCCATCCCTGACTTCGGTGGTCAGCGCGGGGTCAAGCGTGGTGAGCCCGCGCAGGCCCCAGATCGTGATCTGCGAGACCGGCACGGGATCGAGCGTCCGGGGCACCAGGAAAGCCAGCGCGGTCGCATAGACATCGTTGACCAGATGGGCATTGAACCCGTTTGTGGGCACGACAGGGTCGGCGTGCGCGGGCAGGGCAAGCAGGACCAACAGCAGGGCGCCGATGCGGGTCACCTTGGGCGGGGCCGTTTCCCCGATCGTTTGCCGCCATGCGCGCGGGCGGGCGGTGCGCCTTGCAGGATGTGGAACACCAGGCCTCCGGTGACGGGGCTGGCTTCCGCCAGCCGCACCTCGACCTCCTGCGCCAGCCGAAACGCCAGGCTTGTATGTCGTCCTCGCAGCGTCTGCTCCCCTTCGTCGTGCTGCCAGAAATCGTCTGGCAATGAGCGGACCGGAACGATGCCGCTCGCGCCGCTTTCGGCAACTGTGACGAAAAGCCCGAATCGCGTAACCCCGGAAATGCGCGCTGTGAAATTCGCGCCAACTTTATCCGCCATGTAGGCAGCCAGGTAACGGTCGAT
>Ga0209415_10019836_pt1 | contig 10496 bp, 9 predicted proteins | sample PeaSoiSIISIP2007_FD_187696 | JGI IMG/M metagenome (GOLD analysis project Ga0209415, IMG submission 187696) | Peat soil microbial communities from Weissenstadt, Germany - SII-SIP-2007 (SPAdes) (version 2) | ecosystem: Environmental > Terrestrial > Soil > Wetlands > Peat | place: Germany...
AGCAGCCCGGAGCCCATCGGCACATGGCTCATCTGCTCGACGCCGCCCGCGATCACGACCTCGCCCGCGCCGGTCATGATTTCGTAGGCGGCGAAGTTGACCGCCTGCAAGCCCGACCCGCATTGGCGGTCGACCGTGGTGCCCGCGACCTCGACCGGGAGCCCCGCCAGCAACGCGATCATGCGGCCGATATTCAGCCCCTGTTCGCCCGACTGGTTGGCGCATCCCCAGACCACGTCCTCGATTTCAGCCGGGTCGAGCTTGCGATTGCGCTCGAGCAGGCGGCGCACGCACATCACTGCTAGGTCGTCGGCGCGGATGTCCTTGTAGTAGCCGTCCTTGTTGGAGCGGCCGATTGGCGTGCGAACTCCGTCAACGATTACCACTTCGTGCATGACTTGCGCCTCCGGGGTTGAAATCGAACATAGTTGACATCGGGCCGAGCGGCGGTCCATGAGTCTAACATGCGCCGCGCCGTGTCCGGCAAAGGTACCGCTGGCGAGCCCCGGACCGCGCCGTGGGCGCAACGGCGAGCGAAGAGAGGTGAGAGAGGTGACCATGGCCGGTAGCGAGCGAAGCTCCAGTGCGATTTCGGCCAGCCGGCAGTACGCGCCCTACGTCGAGGCGGAATGGGGCTTCAAGAACACGTGGTACCCGGCGCTTTTCAGCCACGAATTGACTGAGAATGGCGTCAAGGGCGTCACGATGGCCGGCCACGACATCGTGCTCCGCCGCTCGCGCGGCAAGGCTTACGCCTTGCGCGACCGCTGCGCCCATCGCGGAGTCAAAATGTCGCTGCGTCCGATGTGCCTGACCGCCGAGACGCTGAGCTGCTGGTACCACGGCTTTACCTACGGACTCGACGACGGCGTGCTGAAGACGATCGTCGCCTCGCCCGACGATCCGCTGATCGGGAAGGTGCGCATCCGCACCTACCCGGTGATGGAACGCGCGGGAATAATCTTCGTCTTCGTCGGCGACGAGGATTTCGCGCCGTTGCCGGCTCTAGAAGCCGACATGCCAATTCGAATCACGGATGACGCCAATGCCGTCGCCCACATTCTCGATGAGAACGTCTACGTTCGCGGCATTCATCGCACCGGCAACTCCAACTGGCGCCTCGCGGTCGAGAACGGTTTCGACCCCGGCCATCTATTGATCCACTGGGACAATCAGATCGTCGCAGCGACCGACCGCAAACTCGGCCTTGGGGTCGAGCCGATCGGCGAGGGGGCGATCAAGATCATCGACGAGCCCGACGGCCCCAAGGGCATAATGAACATGTACAACACGCGCGCGTACAAGTTCATCATGGAGAACAAGGCGGTGAACATGCGCGCGCGCGGCAAAAACTCCTACTACGCGCGCACCTCGATGGTCCTCCCGGGCATCCTGCTGGTCGAGCATTGGCCGATTCCGGGATGGGCGCAGTACGAATGGTACGTGCCGACCGACGACAAGCATCACGAGTACTGGGAAATCCTGGTCGGCCGCTGCCGCAACGAGGACGAGCGGCGCGAAGCGGACTACCTGTACGATAATTTCCTCGAGCCGCTGGGCTTGCGCGACTTCAACGATAACGACCTGTTCGCGCGCGAGGCGATGCAGAACTTCTACGAGCGGTGCGACGGATGGAACCGCGAGTCGCTGTGCGCGTTCGACGCCGCCACCATAACCTGGCGCAAGGTCGCGGCGCGCTTCAACCGCGGCATCCAGGAGTCGCCCGAATCGCACAACGGACGCTAAGCCTAACATCCGGCGCACTACACTCTGCATCGATGCCCACTGAAGCCACCTCCACGCCGCTGCCGCCCGCCGCCGCGAACGCTCATCGCGTGACGCTGCGCTTCGAGGACGGCGTCGAAAAAGAGATCGAAGCCGGCGCGGACGAATTCGTGCTCGACGCGGCGCTGCGCCAGGGTGTGCCGCTGGTCTACCAGTGCCGCTCTGGAAGCTGTTCGACCTGCCTTGGACAGATGGTGAGCGGGACGCTCGAGATGGTGCGTGACCGGGCGCTCTCGCTTATCGCGTCGGAAATCGCCGAGGGCAAGCGCCTGCTCTGCAGTTCGCACGCACTCGCGCCGAGCGTGGTGCGGCTGCACTACCCAAGTTCGCTGATTTACGCGGAGGAGCGCCGCAATTTCGAGGCGCGCGTGGCCGGCGTCGAATGGCCGGTGCCCTCGGTCGCGAAACTCGCGATCGCGCTCGAGCGCCGCGACGGTGTTTCCTTCCACGCCGGCCAGTACGTGCGAATCAGGGTGCCCGGCACGGAGGAATGGCGCTCGTACTCGATGTGCTCGACGCCGCGCGATCTTCCGAAGATGGAATTCCTGGTGCGGATAATCCCCGGCGGCGTGATGTCGGAATATCTGCGGACGGCGCGCGAGGGCGAGCGTCTCGAAGTCGAAGGGCCGCTCGGCGCGTTCATTCTGCATCCGGGCAAAGGGCTGCACGTTTTTGTCGCCGGCGGCACCGGGCTGGCGCCGATTCTCGCGATGATCGATGAGATTCGGCGCGCGAGCGGCCCGAAGCCGAAAATGCTGCTGAGCTTCGGATGCGCGAGCGACAAGACCTTCTTCTATCGCGACGAGATCGAGTTGCGGCAATGGTGGGTTCCGCAGCTAAGTGCGCGGCTCTCGGCCGATCGTGTCGAGGATCAGGCTTCGGGGCTCATCCAGGGAACGCCGGTTGATGCGCTCGGCGCTGAGGCGATAAACGATCCCGAGGCGTCGGCCTATCTGTGCGGTCCGCCGCCGATGATCGAAGGGGCGCGCCGGCGCCTGGCGGAATTGGGCATGAGCCCCGAGCGAATCTATGCCGAGCGCTTTGTCGCGAGTTGAATAGCCGAGATTTGGCTAGGATATTCGTCTGAGTCGAGTTTGGAGCGCTAGCGTCCAATCAGGCATCCGCTCATGGCCAGCACGCACGCAGTCGTAATCGGCGGAAGCTTCTCGGGCCTGTTCGCGGGACGCGTGCTGAGCGATTTTTTCGATCGCGTCACCGTGCTCGACCGCGACAGCTTTCCCGAAGGCGTCGAGGACCGTGCCGGTGTGCCACAGGCGCGCCACGTGCACGGTCTATTGGTGCGCGGGCTTTGGGAGTACGAGCGCGCGTTTCCCGGCTTCGAGCGCCTGGCGGTCGAAAAGGGCGCGACGTTTCACGACCATACCTGGGATTTCGTCGTGCTGCGGCCGCAGGGATGGCAGCCGCGTTACCGCTCCGACCTCAAATTTCTGAGCGCGAGCCGCGAGCTTATCGAATCGTGCGTGCGCGATCTTTTCCGCAAGCTGCCCAAAGTCGAACTGCGCGAACGCGTCGCGGTGACGGGGCTTAAAGTTTCGCGCGAAGGCGGAGTTCCGCGATGCGTCGGCGTGACGGTGCCGGCGGGCCAAGGCGGCAACGGCGCGGTCATCAAAGACGGCAAGGCCGCGGTCATCGAAGCCGACCTGATCGTCGACGCGAGCGGCGCGGTCTCGCGCGCGCCGGCGTGGCTCGAGGCGGCCGGACTCAAACCGCCGCGCGAAAGCGTGGTCGATCCGTTGGCCGGCTATTCCTCGCGATGGTTCAAAGGGCCGCCGCCCGGCCAGTGGCCCGAGCAATGGTGGTGGTGGGCGGGCGCTTACATCCGCCGCCGCCCCGACGATCTGACCGAGGCTAACTTTCAGCTCAAAGAGCACAATCGCTGGCATCTCACGCTCTCCGGCTTCAACCGCCGCTATCCGCCGACGCACGAGGCGGAGTTCATGGAGACGCTCAAGCGGATGCGCTCGCCGATCATCGATGAAATGACGCGGCTTATGGAACCGATCTCGCCGGTGTACGCCAACCGCGCGATGCGCAATCACTGGCGCCACTACGAGCGCTGGAACGAGCGCCTGAACGGCTTTATCGCGATCGGCGACGCGTTTTGCCACTACAACCCGGTGTACGCGCAGGGGATGACGGCGCTGGCGCTCTCGGCCACGATGCTGCGCGCGTGCCTGGAGAAATACGCTCCCATGGCGCCGGAGTTCGCACGCGAGTTTTTCGATGCCGAGGCTCGGATCCAGCACGATCCGTGGAAGTTGTCGGCCGGCGTCGATTTGCGCTTTCCGTTCACGCTCGGCGAGCGGCCGTTCTCGATGAAGTTATTTAATCTCTATCTCGACGGCGTGGGGTTGGCGGCGAAGGATCCGATCGTGCGCCGGCGCCTGGTCGAAGTTGCACAGCTCATCCGCCCGCTCTCCGATCTTTTCGCGCCCACCGTGGCAGGGCGCGTTGGAGTCGCAGCCGCGGCCAACGCGGTTCGCGCGCTGGCGGGGTTTGTCGCGCGGCCCGAGCCGGCGGCGATTTCACCGATGCCGCCGATGCTCCCTGCGGCGGCCGCCGGGCGCGCAGGCGAAGCGGCGGTCGCATAGGGAGGGAAGTTACAGGCGATCATCAGATGATGCCGGCGGCGCGTAGCGCGGCGATTTTGCCCGCGTCGTAGCCCGCGACCTCGCGCAGCAAGCGCTCCGTGTGTTCGCCGAGCGCGGGCGCGCGAGTGTTGGGCGCCTCAGATGGCGCCGCGGCCTTGCCAGCGGTCTTGAACGGCGAGCCGGGAACGATAAGTCCGTCGAAGCTGGGATGCTCGGCGTTCAGGATCATCTGGCGCGCTTCGAGGTGCGGATTGCGGCTGACCTCGGCGACGTCGGCGATCGGTGCGCATGGCACCCCGGCCTCGCCAAGCAGCTTGAGCCAATGGCCGCGCGGCCGCGCGGCGAAATGGCGATTCAGAATCGGTTCGAGCTCGGCGTGATTCGCAGTGCGTTCGGCGTTGAGCTTAAAGCGAACGTCGCTTTTCAGCTCCGGCGTGCCGATAGCGTCGCAAAAGCGCGCCCATAGCGATTCATTGCCGGCGCCCGCGACGAAATATCCGTCGGCCGCGCGGAACTGCTGGAAGGGTGTGATCGAAGGATGGCGCGAGCCCAGTGGACCCGGCACTTTGCCGGTCGCCGAATAGCGCGCCAGCGCGTCCTCGAGCAGCGCGACCTGGCAATCGAGCATCGCGATATCCAGATGGCGCCCAACGCCAGTGCGCTCGCGCAACCGTAGCGCCGACAAGATCGCGATCACGCCATAGAGCGCCGCGGCCAGGTCGCCGATCGACACGCCGCATCGCGTCGGATCGCCGCCCGCGGGCCCGGTGATGCTCATCGTGCCGCCGAGCGCCTGCGCAACGATGTCGTAGGCGGGCGCGGAGGCCATCGGGCCGCTTTGCCCGAAGCCTGAAATCGAGCAGAGGATGATGCGCGGGTTGGCCGCGGCCAATTCGGCGTAGCCCAGGCCGAAACGCTCCATCGTGCCCGGTGCGAAGTTCTCCAGCACCACGTCGCAGTGCCGCACGAGGTCGAGCGCGACGGCCACACCCGCGGGCTTGCGCAGATCAAGCGTCGCACTCAACTTGCCGCGATTGACGCTGTAGTAGTAGCCCGAGTCGTTGGAGTTGGGGATGCGCGGGGCGTACCCGCGCGAGTCGTCGCCGCGCCCGGGCAGTTCGATCTTGATGACCTCGGCGCCGAGGTCGGCGAGATTCATCGCGCAAAACGGTCCCGCCAGCACCCGGCTCAGATCGAGCACGCGGATACCGGCAAGCGGTCTCTCATCGAGCATGGAATTCCTTCCTTGTAAGATTCAGCGCCGCCGCGGACGCGCCTGTTGCTGCTGCGCGCGCATTGCTTCGGCCGGCGTCATGATCAGACGCGGCTCTTCGCGCTCGCGTTCCTGCTCTTCGGCAAAGACCGCCCCGAGTTGCGCGCGAATCAGCGCCTGGAAGAACGGGATGCGGCTCGCGTCGGCGCCGTCGCGCAAACGCGCGGCAGCCGCCGCGGCCCATCCCGCGGGTTCGCGCCGCCCGCTTCGCGCCATGTAGTAGGCGATATCCTCGAGCCGCCGCCGCACCGCGCCCACGCGCTCGCCGCCAAGCAATTCGCCGACGGCGCGCTCGACAACCACGTTGATGCGTCCTTCCTGCTGGACGCGGTTCAGTACGAGAACGCTTTCCCGGATCGATTTGATCTCGTCGACGTACGGCTTGATCTCAGCGGGCGGAAATTTCCACGCGGCGATCTCGGGTTCCTTGAGCAGGTTAGCGGCCGGCTCATGCTCCAGCGCGGAGGCCATCTCGGCGTAGATTGGATGGATGATTTCCGTAGGCGGCGGCGTGCCGACGATTTCCGTCCGCAACGTCAGGAAATTTCCGACCTGCGAGCGCTTGTCGACCGGGGTGCGGCGAAACGCCTCGCACAGGATGTAGTCGGCGAAGCCCGCGTCGCCCTCGACCATTGTGACGCCCGCGCGCCGCTCCATCTCGGCGCGCTCAGTGCGCAACTCGCGGCGCGAAAGCTCGCTCAGCGCGACGTTGATCAGGCCCTCGCTGTCCGCGAGGAGGCCCCAAAGGCGCGCGAGTCCGCCGCCCCGGCGTTCCTTCACGAGCCATACGACGCGCGCGCCGTCTGCGTCGACGGGCGAGAAGAGCGCGCTCAGCCCCGGCGCCGCCGGCGGCTGAGCCGCCGGCCGCGCCGGGGCCGCCGCGACGGCGGCCGGCGCGATCCCACGCTGGTGCAGCCGGAATAGCGCGCGGCGGACCTCGCGGCGCAGCGCGCCGCTTGCCCCCGCTTCCATCGCGGCGAGCATCGCCGCCGCCTCCGAGCTCGCGATCGCGCCGAGCGCGCGCGCGATCGCGTTCGGACTCACACCCGAAGCGGCGCGGAGTTCGCCCAGGCGCGCGAGCGCCTCGGCGGGCGGCGCGGCCGGGTCGAAACCGGCCGCGCGGAGACTTGCGTCCTCGCGCTCGATGTCGCTGTGAGTCATCGTGAGTGAGTCGATGGGTGAGTCATCGTCGGTGAATTGTCGGCGATCAAAGAATATGCGGATTCGCGGCGGCGGTGCGAGCGCATGCGGCGGCTTTGCACGATGTCAATATAAATCGATCTAGACGAACGCCGATTTGGCCCGGCGGCTAGCCGACCAGCCCGATATGCGTCAGGAGTTCGCTCAGCCAGAGCGGCGGCGGTTCCTTCGCGCGCGCCTCTTTGTAGTCCTCATCGCACAGGTGCACTTTTACTTTCTTACCGTTCGCCGGATTCTTCATCGTACGCAGCTTTCCCGACTGATCGCAGTCGGGCCGCTGGCAGGGGGTTTTTTTGGCCATCGCGTTCTCTCCTGCTCAGGACATCGTTGGGCGCGCCTGATATTGTTCCACGGCCGCGGGTTCATCAAGCGGGTTGATCAAGAGGGACTGGTTCAAAAAAAAGGGGCGTGTAAGATGCGCAACCTGGAGGCCAAATTCCCGCTGGGCGATCTCGACGCGGCGCGTACGGCTGCGCTGGCGCTGGGCTACACGGCAAGCGCGAACTTCATCCAGCGCGATACGTTTTTTGTCGTCGCACGCGGCAAGTTCAAGTTGCGCGAGCAGCCGCCCGCGGCCTGGCTGATTCTCTATGAGCGCGATCGCGAGAGCGGGCTGATGCTCAGCCGCTACGAGATCGTGCCGGCTGCCGATCCCACGCGCACGCGCGAGGTGCTCGCGCGCGCGCTCGGCGTGCTGGCCGAGGTGCGCAAGCATCGCACGCTGCTTACTCGGCGCAACGTCCGCGTCCATCTCGACCGCGTCGAGACGCTGGGCAACTTCGCCGAGATCGAAGCGGTACTGGGCGAGGGGAGCGAGGAAGGCGCGGGCGAGGGCGCCGGTTCCGCGCGCGCGGCGGTCGACGAACTGCTCACCGCGCTCGGCGTCGGCGCAAGCGAGCTTATCGAGGTGTCGTATTTCGAATTGATGATGCGCCGTTGAAAAGCGCGCGCGCACGGCGCTCGTATCGAGCGCGAGCGCTTAGCGCGGAGCGGAGCCGTTCATCCGACGCAGCACTTCCTCGGTGAAACGCAACGTGAGTCCCCAGATGACCTGGTCGTTGTAGAAGATCGCCGGATGCTCGGTTACCTGTCCGTTGTCGCGCCGGAAGCGATAGGTGCCGCGGTAGCTCGAGTCCTCAAGCGCGCTCATCGGGACGAAAAAGATCGCGGCGACCTCCTTCGGATCGGCGCGCAGGCCGTTGGTCGCAGGGATAACGCCGATGAATGGCGTCACGTGGATCTCGCTGGTGCGCGCCACCGTGCCCTCGAAGCCGCCCAGCACGTCGACGCTCGCGGGATCGATCCCGACCTCTTCCTGCGCCTCGCGCAGCGCCGTGTGGAGCAAGTTCTCGTCAGTCGGATCGACCCGGCCGCCGGGAAATGCGACCTGACCGCGATGGCTTTCGACGTGGTCGGAGCGCCGGATGTAGACCACGTGCAGATCGCCGTCGAGCTCGAAGATAGGCATCAGCACGGCGGCGCCGCGTCTCGCGCCGGTGCGATGGCGCGCGAGCCGATCGGCCGGCTCGAGGCCCTGGCGCAAGCGGGCGAGGCGCTGATTGATCGGTTCCAGTGCGCTCATGTATCAGTCCTGACTCGCAGATAAGATAATGCGTGCTGGGAAAAGAGCCTTGCGGGTGTAAGCGATCACGATGCGTTACCTGATTGGAAGATACCACGAAATCGCGCTCAAGGGGCGCAACCAGTGGCGCTTCGTCGATCAGTTGAAGAGCAATCTGCGCGCCGTCTTCACCGACTTCAAGCTCGGCGCGATGCGTGGCGAGGGTCCGCGCCTGATCGTCGAGCTGCCCGATGAGATCGACGAGGAGGTCGCCGCCGAGCGCGCCGCGCTGCTCTTCGGGCTGCAGAATTTTTCGCTGAGCCGTCCGGTTGCGCGCGATATCGAGGAGATAAAACACGAGGCGATCGCGATCGCGCGTGCGCATCGGAGCGCCGACAGCTTTCGCGTGCGCACGACGCGCGCCGACAAGGGTTTTGCGCTCAACTCGATGGAAATCGACCAGGCGGTCGGCGCCGCGGTCAAGGACGACGTCGGACTTAAAGTAGACCTTGAGAATCCCGCGCTGGTCATCACGGTCGAGATTCTCCCCAACGCCGCATATATCGCCGCCGGCAAACGGCCGGGCGCGGGCGGTCTGCCCGTGGGTATCACGGGACATGGAGTGGCGCTGCTCTCGGGCGGAATCGACTCGCCAGTCGCCGCGCATCGCATGATGCGCCGCGGGCTCAGGCTCGATTTCGTCCACTTTCACAGCCATCCGTTGGTCTCGGCCGCGAGCCGCGAGAAGGCGACCGAGCTCGCCGAGCATCTCACCCGCTACCAGGCGCGATCGACGCTGATGCTGGTGGCGTTCGCCGACATCCAGCGCGAGATCGTTGCGCGCGGGCCGCGTCCGTTGCGCGTGGTGCTCTATCGCCGTTTCATGGTGCGGATTGCGGCCGCGCTGGCCCGCCGCGCGGGCGCGCGCGTGCTAGTGACCGGCGAGAGTCTCGGCCAGGTCGCCTCGCAGACGCTGGAGAACATGACGGTCATCGAGGAGGCCGCCGCGCTGCCGATGGTGCGCCCGCTGGTCGGGATGGACAAGAACGAGATCGTTGACCAGGCGCGCGCGCTCGGCACTTTCGAGACCTCAATTCAGCCGGACCAGGACTGCTGCTCGCTGTTCGTTCCCCCGCATCCTGAGACCCACGCCAACCTCGACGAGGTGCGCGCCGCCGAGAGCGTGCTCGAGGTCGAGACGATGGTGGCCGACGCCGTGCGCAAGGCGGAGATCGTCCGCCTGAGGTTTCCGTAGCGGCGGATGCGCGTGGCGCTAGCGGAAGAACTGCAGCCAGGCGATATCGATGGCGAGCGTGATCAGCGTGACCGGCACGCCGACCTTCAGATAGTCAACGAAGCCGATCTCGATCCCTTCGCGGCGCGCCTGCTCGATCACGATCAGGTTCGCGATCGATCCGAGCAGGGTGAGATTTCCGGCGAAGGTGCTGGCACTCGCGAGTACCAGGCCGGTGCTCATGCCCTGACTGATCTGCGGATAGATCGGCTTGAACAGCAGTACCGCGGGAACGTTGCTGACCAGGTTGGAGAGCACCGCGGCGACCACGGAAAGCACCGCGACGTTCTTCAGTCGCTCGGGTCCCGCCGTTTGCACCAAATCCTTCAGCAGGCCGGTGGTCTCGGCGCCTCTCACCACGATGAAAAGTCCCGCGAACATCACCAGCAGCGTCCAGTCGATCTGCTCGTAGATCGTCCGAGGCAGTGTGCGCCGCGTGAATAGCAGCGCGGCGCCGCCGCCCAGCGCCACCAGGTGCGTCGGATAGCCCATCGCGAACAGGACCAGCACTGCTGCCGCGACGATCGATGACTTGACGAGATGGTAGCGAAGTTCTGGTCGCGGCGCGGGCAACTCATGGTCCTCGCGCGGCCGAACGTGGGTCAGGTGGCTGCGGTAGATCCAGGCGATAACGGCGTAGTCGACCAGCAGGCCGGCCAGTGCGACCGGCGCCAGGCGAATCGCGAAGGCCGAATAGCCGATGCCGGCGAAGCCGGCGACGATCATGTTCTGCGGATTGCCGGTGATGGTCGCGACGCTGCCGATGTTGCT
>Ga0209415_10019837_pt1 | contig 10496 bp, 9 predicted proteins | sample PeaSoiSIISIP2007_FD_187696 | JGI IMG/M metagenome (GOLD analysis project Ga0209415, IMG submission 187696) | Peat soil microbial communities from Weissenstadt, Germany - SII-SIP-2007 (SPAdes) (version 2) | ecosystem: Environmental > Terrestrial > Soil > Wetlands > Peat | place: Germany...
ATCGCCGGCTTGATGGACAGCCGCGTTGAGTTCGTCGCCTGCGACATGCCCCAGGCGTCCCGCCTCACCCTGCACATCCTCGCCGCCGTGGCCGAGCATGAGCGGGAGATGATTTCAGCGAGGACGAAGGCCGCGCTCGCCGCCGCCAAGGCGCGCGGAATCAAGCTCGGCAGTCCCGACGCCAGCGCCGCCCGCATCCAGGCCGCAGCGGCCAACAAAGCGGCGGCGGATCGGTTCGCCGGCACAGTCCGGCCCCTGATCGAGAGCCTACAGGCTCAGGGCTTGGGCTTGCGTGCCATCGCCCGCGAACTGGACCGGCGCGGCATCCCCACGGCACGCGCCAGCGGATGGCACGCCGCTACGGTCAAAGGGGTGCTGGCGAGGCCGGTTTGACGAGGGCGTAGTGTTTGGGTGTCTCCGGCCAAGGGGCCGGACCGCGCTCGCAGGCTAAAGCCCCAAGACGACCACGCGCGCGTGGTCGTCTTGGCCCTGCGGGTGCTGATCGCTGACGCAGTTCGTGCCGCAGACGCGGCAAGGGGGACCGGAGGGGCTTTGCCCCTTCTCTTCCCCAAAGAGGCTTCCACCCAGCTTCCTACGCCGCCGCAAGCGCGGCGGCTTTGTGCAGCCGGGTCCCTGCGAAGCCTCTTTTCCCCTTCCATCCCCACCGCTCGCGCGGCTCCGGGAAGCATCGCGAGGCGATGCTGCGCACTGAAAAACAAAGGAAATAAGTCAATTGATCGAATCGGACTATTTTGCTATTTTGCTGAAAATAGCCAATGATGAAAGCCGCTAAGAATGAAAACAATCGTTGTGGGTTCTCAGAAGGGAGGTAGCGCCAAGACAACCCTTGTTGCTCATCTTGCCGTTGAGGCTGAACGCGAGGGAGATGCCCCGGTATGGGTTATCGATACCGACCAGCAGGGAACCTTGAGTCAGTGGCATTCCCGGCGGGAAAGCGATGTGCCGCAGCGGGCCGAAATACCGTTCTCCGACCTCGCTAAGGGGTTGGAAGCCCTCGCGGGAAAGCACAAGGCCGCTTACTGCATCATCGACACCGCCCCAGCAGATTCCAAAGAAAATGCCGCTATCCTCGCCATGGCGGATTTGGTGCTTATTCCGGTGCGGCCATCCCCCAATGACCTGTGGGCCGTTGGGCAAACCGTCGCGGTTGTGAAGGATGCCGGAAAGCCGTTCCTGTTCGTCGTCACGCAGGCAAAGCCAAACGCGAACATCACGGCACAGACAATAGCGGCGTTATCCCGGCATGGCCCGGTCGCCCAGGCGTTCATTGCGGATCGTGTGCCGTATGCCACGGCGATGGCCGGCGGCAATACGGCCCCAGAGCTTGCGGCAAAAGGGCCTGCGGCGGGCGAGGTCGCGGCCTTGTGGAAAGAAGTGAAAGCATTCTTTGCTGAAAGCAGCAAAACATCAAAGAGTGAAAGGAAAACAAAAAATGGCTAAGCCTGTAGCGGTTACAGCGGACGACCTTGCGCCCGATCAAGCACGGCGGCCGGCGGCGGCAACAAGGCAGCGGGGCGCTGTTCCGTCCGCTGATTTGGTGCCAATGCAATTCCGTATGCCCCCCGAATTCGCAGTATCGTTCAGGATGGAAGCCGTTAGGCGCAACTTGAAATATAATGAATTGCTGCAAGAATGCTTTCAGCAATTCATGAAAAACGCCGAAAAGGGCTGATGAAGGCGCTGAAAATGCCGGGTCAGGGAATGGGTGAGACCATGGGACAGGATGACCGAAAGCCAGACACGTTCGACTTGTTCGGCAATGTCACAACGCTGCCGGCGACGGTGCAACGGGTTATCGATGCGAGCGTGGAAATCAGCCAGGACCCGCCAGACCGGGCGGATTTTCTTCACGCGATCCTGTGTCAGGTTGGAATGCCCCGGAAGGCGACCGAGGGCCGGGTGTTCGAGCGGACAAGCGGCAGCGCCAGTATGCTTCTCGAAGCCGGTAAGCTCTGGACCGGCAAAGCATGGCGTGAGGTGCCGCTTCCTTACGGAACACGGCCTCGCCTCGTCATGGTGCATATCTCAAGTGAAGCCATTCGCACGCAGAACCGCCAGATTCTGATTGGCGACAGTATGCGCGAGTTTCTCGTTGCCCTTGGTATCGACACTAACGGCGGGGTACGCGGCGGCTACACGATGTTCAAGAAGCAGATGGAATCTCTAGCCGCTTCCCGGCTCACCCTTGGCCTGACGGCGAATGGTCGGGCCATGACCATCAACACACAGCCAATCAGTCGGTTTGAGGCGTGGTTAAACAAGACTGGCGAACAGCCGGCGCTGTGGCCGGGTATGCTGGAGTTAAGCCAAGAATTTTACGACACCCTTGCCGCTCATGCGGTGCCTCTGGATCACCGCGCCTTGGGTGCGCTCAAACATTCGGCTTTGGCTTTGGATGTGTATTCATGGCTGGCGCATCGCCTTTGCAGGGTTAGGACAGCGGCGGGTGTCAAACTGAGCTGGCAAAACCTGCGGGACCAATTCGGCCAGGAATATAACGATCCTAAAAACTTCAAAAAGGAATTCCGGCAGGCGTTGCGCCAAGTTTTGGCCGTCTATCCTGATGCTCATATTGAGGATGTAACGGGTGGCCTGATGCTGCGGCCCTCCAAGCCTCCCCTGCCAAAAACACGGGTCACCGTGCCGCTGATCAAGCTCAAAGACCCTGTGCGCTGAATCGCCACCCCCTAACCAATAGGTGCAAGTTCCTTCCAAAAAACCGTGGATAAGTGAAGTTATCCACGCTGAAAAGCCACCCCTCACCTACGCTGAAAAGCCACCCCCCCGACTCGTGTTTCGTGCGCTGAAAAGCCACCCCCTAAAACCTATAGATTCTTACCTATAGATTCTTGCCGGTAGTTGGCGGCCCGTTTCTGTGGATAACTTTTGGTCGAACACGGTCAGAGTGAAATGCGGAACGGCCCTTGGCCGTAAGCTTTGTTTAGGCGGGCTACGCCCGCAGAGGCGGGACCGTCTGATGCTCACCCTAACCGCCGGCAGCGGCGGAAACGGCGCAAAGAGGCATTCGAGGGGTGGGATGGTGAGGGCGGGGGTGAACCTCAAACGACCTTGCCGCTGAAACGGCCCCTAAACGCCCGCAGGATCGCCGCTGAAGGAGGTTTTCAAGGTTTTGGCTAAAGGGGACTTGGTTTTTAATCCGCCTCGCTCAGCGGCCGTTAAATGGCGTTCCGTGCCTATGGCGCGCGGACGGTCCTACCCGTCCGCGCCTGGATACAGGCCCGCTCTTAGGCGGCCAGCTTGCCGGCGCGTGCCCCGGCACGCAGCCTTGAGGCTCGCACAGCCCTCCGCCCTTTTTTGTTTTTGCTTCGTGGCCCGGTGCCGCCGATAGGCGCGGCGATGCGGTCTGAGTAGTAGCGGAATAGAAAGTCCGATTAGAAAACTAAGCCAAAATCCGACCCTAATTACGTTGACCGGAGCAATTGATTAATTGAAGCTATCGCATCCACTTTTACCGAGGATGTCATGGTTGATAGAATAGTAAGTAACTCTAAATGCGCCAACGGTCACCCTGTAATTATTAAGGAGGATGGTGTCGGAAATAGAAGTGCTGATGTTGGAACTAAACAAATAGATCCGCTCCCTGATGATGGAGCCACACAAGGAAAAATAACTATTGTCTGCGATGAATGCGTTAAGGAAGCGGAGGGAAAGTTAAATAATATCTGATTTACTGCCATTGATAAATTGTACTAAGACAAAGATGAATATCCGCCAGTCGCGTCGAAGATAGTCAAAAAATAGCTGTTTTCCGATGCGCTGCCGGGTAGTCCGACCGTTCAGACGCTTCAGAATCATGTACGGGAATCCGTGTCGGAATGCTCGGCTGTACGGAAACTGCCCCATCATAGTTTTCCGTATAGCTATCCCGTCCCAATCTGGCTTTCTGTTCTGCTACTAGTCAGGCCCCAGCGGTCAGCGTGATTTCGCCCGCGGGGCCGGCATGGCCGCGGCCTGTTCCGGGTCCGCGCCGAACTGGCCGGCATAGCGCTTTTCCGCGTAATAGGCCGTCCGGGTGGCCAGGACGGGCCAAAGCCCTTGCGCGAAGACCAGGGCGGCATTCTCGGGGATGGTCATCACCTCATCCGCCATCATCAGCGGCCGGCCTGTCGTGCCGTAGTTGCTGCTGCCGCTGTCCGACGTGCTCACCGTGCCCTGTGTCGTCTGGCCCAGCCGGCGGCTCACCCAGGTCGCCGTCACCAGATCGTTCGGCCGGAAGAACTCCACCACCCCGGCATTGGCAAGGAAGCTTTCCGCCCGGTCCTGATAGAGGGCGAGCAACTGGGGCAGGTCTTGCAGGATCGGCCAGAGCTGAAGCCCGAACCCGGCCATCAGGCCCATGGCCTGCTCGATCACCGACAAATGCCCGAGTGCCGCAAACTCATCGAGCACGAACAGCACCGGGGCCGCCGGCTTGCCCGGCGTCCGCACCATGTCGCGCAGGGCAAGGCTGATCATCAGCCGCAGCCAGCGCCCGCAGCTCGCCAGCGTGTCCGCCGGCAGCACCAGATAGACCGTTACCGGCCGGCGCTTCAGATCGGCAAAGGCAAAATCCGTCCGCGCCATCGCCCGCTGAAGCTGGGGGAAGTCCAGCACCGCCGTTTGCGTGATGGCCGTGGAGATGATCGAGGCCACCTCGCGGCCGTCGCCCACAAACCGGCCGGCCTTGGCCGCCAGCAGGGTCATGGCGCTGCTTCGGGTCACGGCCGCCGTGCTCAACATGCGCTCGAATTCCTCCGCCAGCGCGCCTTGCGGAAGGGTCAGCATCCGCCGCACCTCGGCCAGGGTCCGGCGGTCCTCCGGCAGCTCTGGATTGGTCACCACATCGATGATGAGGGCCTGCACCAGCTCACGGGCGCTGTCGGTCCAATGGCTGTCGCCATGGCCGCCGAACACGATCAGGGCTTCCGCCAGGGTGGCGCTGTCGCGGTTCAGATCGTCGCCGGCCGGATCGAGGATCGAGAGCGGGTTGAAGCCGGCCGAGGGCAGGCCGTGCAGGCCGAAAGGGTTGAGGATCAGCACCTCCTGGCCCATCGCCCGCCGCCGTCCGGCGGTGACGGCGGCATTCTGGCCCTTGGGGTCGATCACCAGCATCGAGCCCTCGTATTCCAGCAAGGCCGGAATGATCGAGGTGGTGCCCTTGCCGGAGCGGTTGGGGGCGACGGTCACAAGGTGGCGGTCGCCGCGATAGTGCAGGGGCGTGACACGCTTCTGGCCCGGCGGCACGAAGCTATGCAGGGGGATGCCCTGGCCCGTGGTCAGCCCGGCTTTCTTCAACTCGTCCAGCGTGGCCCAGCGCGCCGAGCCGTGGCTGGTGTCGCGGGTGCCGCGCGGCGTGAACAGATCGCGCAGGGTCATGATGCTCCCCATGACGGCGGTGCAGGCGAGAGCGAGGCAAAGCCCCCAGCCGAGCGCCTTGGCCTGATAAAGCAGGACGTCCGAGGGGGCCGGATAGAGCTTGTGGGCGACCCAGGGGCCGGCGCGCTCGAACAGAGATCCGAGACCAGCAAGGCCCGCGCTGTAGACGACAGACCCGCCCCAGGCTGTCACCAGGAGGCACAACAGACCGAACTTGCGGTAGCGGAGCAGGAGGCGGAGACGTAGGAGCATAGGCGCGTTTATCCGGGTCCTCTGGGGTGAGGGGTGCGGCTGTTAGGGACGGTTCAACCCTAACATAAGGTTGTTAATCCTTCGTCTGTTGTTCGCGGCGGCTTTGGCTGTTGTTGAAATGTTCACCTGATGTGTGGTTGAATGCTGAGGGATAGTTCGGACGGCAAGCCATGCGCGGGAACCCGCGCGCTTGCCAGGGGGAGGCTTCGCCGCCCCCGTGGACCCCCAGACCAGGGCTCCGCCCGTGGACCCGCAAGGGCCGCTGTCGCCCCTTGACCCAGACCCAGCCGAGGGGGCGAGCCCCTACGCTGGACCGTACCGGAGGGAGCGCGCGGCATGTCCGAAACCCGGCATCGCACCAACCATCTGAAGCTGCGGTTGACGGATGACGAGCGTTCGACCCTGGACGCCGCCGCCGAGCGCGCGGGGCTGTCGCTGTCGGGTTGGGCACGCTCAACGCTGTTGTCCGCGCCTCCCGTGCGCCAAGCCCGCCGGCCTCCGGTTGAACGCGCCGAGCTTGCCCGGCTGCTGGGGCAGCTCGGCAAGATCGGCGGCAACGTCAACCAGATCGCCCGCGTGTTGAATGGCGGCGGCGAGGCCGATCCGCCCGCCCTGGCCGGCCTCCGCGACGATATCGCGGTGATGCGCGCGGCGATCATGGGCGCGCTTGGCCGGGAGCCGGGCGAGGGTGCGCCATGATCATCAAGGGCGGGGCGCGGGCGGGCGCGGCATCGCTGGCCAGCCATCTGGAACGCGCCGACACGAACGAGCGCGTTCGTGTCGTGGAGATGCGCGACGTGGCCGGGGCGACGCTGGATCAGGCGTTGCGCGAGATGGAGGCGCTTGCCAGCGGCACCCGCTGCAAAAGCCCGCTCTATCACGCCAACATCGACCCGCGCGCCAATGAGGTCATGACCGCCGAACAATGGGCACGGGCCGTGGACGCGCTGGAGGAAAAGCTGGGCCTTCAGGGCCAACCGCGCGCCGTCGTGCAGCACGTCAAGGAAGGGCGCGAGCATACGCATGTGGTGTGGTCGCGGATCGACCTCGACCATATGCGCGCCATCCCCGACAGCCACAATTACCGCAAGCATGAGGAGGTGGCCCGCGCGCTCGAACGGGAGTTCGGCCATGCGCGCGTGCAGGGTGCTCATGCCGAGCGGGACGGCGTGCCGCGTCCGGAGCGCACCCCGTCACAGGCGGAAATGCAGCAGTCCGACCGCTCGAAGATCGACCCCAAGGCGGTCAAGGCGGAGCTGTCCGCGCTCTGGCGGCAGACTGACACCGGCAAGGCGTTCGCCGCCGCGCTGGAGGATGCGGGCTACTGCCTGGCGCGGGGTGACAAGCGCGACTTCATCGTCGTTGACCAGGCTGGCGAGGCGCATAGCCTGGCGCGGCGGATCGAGGGGGCGAAGGCCAAGGATATCCGCGCCCGGATGGCGGATGTGGACCCGTCCGGACGACCCGACGCCGAGGCCGCGAAAGCGATCCAGGCCGCCCGCGCCGTGGCGCGGGCGGAGCAGACCGCCGAAGCCGCGCCGGCCGGGGACCGCGCGGCGGCACCGGAGTCCACGGCCGCCGCATCGGACACCGAGCGGCCGGCCGACGAGCCGGCGGCCGATCCGGAGGCGGCACGGCTTGAGGCGCAGCGGGCCGAACTGCTGGCCATTGCGCTCGGCAACCGCGCCCGGCAGGAGGCCGAGGCGCGGGCCGAACGGGAGCGCCGGGACGCCGAGGCCCGCCGCAAGGCTGAGGAAAAGGCGGAGGCCCGCCGGCAACGGGATGCCGCCCGCTGTCAGAAGGAGGCCGAAGAGCTGACCAGGGCGCAGCTTAGCCGGGCCTCCGACGAGGCGCGGCAGCAGCGCGAGAGCTTCCGGTATGAGCTGGCCGCGCTGGACGATCATCAGGCCGGCCGGGCCGCGCGCGAGGCCCAGGAGGACCAGGAGCTTGACCGGCAGCGCGCGGCCGAGGATGCGGCCAGAGCAGCGCCCAAGGGATTGCTTGGACGCCTCAAAAGCTGGCTCAACCCCGGCGCTGTTCAGAAACGCGAGGACGAACAGCGCAAGATCGACGCGCGCCGGCGCAATGAGGATGCTCGCCGGCGGCAGGACCGGCGCGAGCAGGCCGACACGCAGCGCCGCATCGTCCTGCAACAGCAGCAGGAGCGGCAGGCCGCCGCCGAGGCGGCCCGCAAAGAGCGTGAGGCCCAGGAGCGAAAGGATCTGGCGGCGCATCAGAAGCACCGCCAGGACCGCGACATGCGCCGAGCCGGCCGTGATGGTCAGGATCGGGACGACCGCGACGGCGGAGGGCGCGGGGGACGGGGCGACGATGGCGGCAGGGGGATGTAAGGGGGCCTATTATCCCCCGACCAGTTTTGCCCAAAGTGTGATTGCTGCGGGCGATGCTTCCACCGCGATCAAGCGATCATGAATGAACCCGGCGGCAGCCTTGGCCGCGTCCGGTTTTGGTTGAGCCGCCCAGAAAAGGGCTTGCTCAATGAAGCTGTCCCATCCGTGAAACAGCGTCAGGCCGATGCCGAGGCCATCAGCCCACAGGGATAGGGCAGCGCTGTCCAGCATGGGTTGCCGATCAGCGGCCATGACCAGGGCGGCTTCGCGCACGCCCATGGCGACACATTTATTGCCAAATATCTGAACGTCAGAGGCCGCAACCGGCTTGTCCCTGACCTCAATGGCTTTCTCCCAGCTATCGGGATTTTCGGCCGAGCGCACGCAGACATCACCGGGATATTTGCGGCTGGGATCATTGATCCGGCCGCTTTCAACGCGGGCCAGCCCTGCGAAAACATCCAGGAGGCCGGCGACCACAGCTTGCGCCCGTCTGCCACCCTCGGAGTTCTCACGGACCAATTCCCGAATGGCGGCGGCCAACTGATCAGCTGAAACGGCCCCCTCGCTGTCGCGATCCGAATAACGCGGTTGATAGCCACGCCGAACGGCGATGAAGGCGCGCAGCGCTTCGCGGGCCGGCTCCACCTCCGGGAACTCCTGGAGCTCCCGCACGAGTTCCACCATGTAATCAAACGCTGCTTTGCCCCCGGCATGGACAGGCGTACCGTCATCAAGCCGTGTCATCCGAAAATAGGGCTGGTTGTTCAGAGGCTCGCGCCCGGTAACTCCAATGCTGAAGCCGAGTTCGGCTGCTAACGGCACGAGCACACCATGGCAGAGCGTCCGGGCCGAGAACGCATTCGGGTTGTCTGGTGCGTGTTCCGGTTTGATCGCGAATAAATCCGCTTTTGCATTCATGGCCTTGGCGATGATGGCCGTACCAAGAAATGCAAGATGGGTTTTGGAAACCCCTTCCTCGCATAGCCGGGAAAGCCGCTCGACCTTTTCCGTCCAGGCAGAATCAACAGGGCCGATAATAGCTTTTGCCGCTTCGTCCCGAACCAGTGTAATGGCCTGCTCTTTATTGATCTTCATGCGTAATGCTTTCGTCTTCGGCGGTCATTTCCAGGAGATCGCCGGGCGAGCATTCAAGAGCGCGGCACAGCTTCTCAATTGTATTAAGCCGCGTATTGTATCCCGCACGGGTGGCCAGGGATTGCAGGGTGTTGACGGAAATGCCGGTTGTCGCGGACAGGCTGTCATAGGTGAGGCGGACGCCGGTACGGCGACGGTAGCCTTCCATTGCGTCGCGAAGTTTGACAGTGATCATTAAATCCTGTATTGACAGTACAGCTACATGTATCTAGAATCATGGTTGTTGTGGCGTAGCATAGCTATGCCATCATTAAAACGAAACCCTACGGTGCGGCATGTTCAAAACGATCAGTCTGTTTTCAGGCATAGGCGGACTGGATTTTGGTTTTGAGGAGGCCGGATTTGAGACGCGCGTTGCGCTAGAAATTGATCGTCATGCCTGCCGGACGATTCGGCTTAACCGCCCGTGGGCAGTGATTGAAGACGATATCAACAAAGTCTCATCCGGGACCATGCTGGCGAAAGCCGGCCTTGCGCCCGGTGAAGCTGATATGTTGATCGGTGGCCCGCCCTGTCAGCCATTCTCAAAATCATCCTATTGGGTGCATGGCGATGCGTTGCGCCTGGATGATCCCCGCGCGGATACACTGGCCGGATATTTGCGCATTTTGCGCGATACACGGCCGCGCGCCTTCCTGCTCGAAAACGTCTACGGCTTGGCTTACCAGGGCAAAGATGAGGGGCTGCGCTTCATTCTGGACGGTATTGCCCAGATCAATCAGGAGGTGGGCACCAATTATCAAGTGTCCTGGCAGATGATAAACACGGCTCATTACGGCGTGCCTCAGGCCCGCGAGCGGGTGTTTATGGTGGGCTCCCGTGATGGGCGGCGGTTCCAATTCCCGGAACCAACGCATGGTGATGTTGGGAAGGGTAATTCACCCCTTTTCACCCGGTTAGAGCCCTATCGCACGGCGTGGGACGCTCTTGGCGATTTGCCGGAGCCGGACCTTGATACACCCAGCATCAAAATCGGGGGCAAGTGGGGCGATCTATTGCCGTCGATCCCCGAGGGGGAAAACTATCTGTGGCATACCGAGCGCGGCGGCGGGCACCCGCTATTTGGCTGGCGCACCCGGTATTGGAGCTTCCTGTTGAAGCTGTCCAAGCGGCTACCGTCCTGGACGGTGCAGGCACAGCCGGGCGCGGCCATCGGCCCCTTTCATTGGAACAACCGCCGCCTCACCTTTGCGGAGCTTTGCCGTATTCAAACCTTCCCCGATGGTCTCACCCTGGATTCCGGGCGTACCGAGATGCAGCGGATGATGGGTAATGCGGTCCCGTCGCTCATTGCGGAGGTGTTGGCGCGGGAAATCCGCCGTCAGTTATTCTGCGCGG
>Ga0209415_10019838_pt1 | contig 10496 bp, 10 predicted proteins | sample PeaSoiSIISIP2007_FD_187696 | JGI IMG/M metagenome (GOLD analysis project Ga0209415, IMG submission 187696) | Peat soil microbial communities from Weissenstadt, Germany - SII-SIP-2007 (SPAdes) (version 2) | ecosystem: Environmental > Terrestrial > Soil > Wetlands > Peat | place: Germany...
GAGGTCACGGCTTGACGTCGACAGGCACCTACGGAACGGGCTCGTCGGGCGTCTGGCAGCTCTTCAAGGAGAGGCGCACCCGGGACGCCATCTACGGCGCGCCGTCGTACTGGGACGCGCGCGCCGCCGCGCGCCGCGGGATGGCGCGGTCGCTCTGGCCGTCGAACGCGTTCAATGCGCTCTGGGACGAGCGGCAGCGCGCGCTCGTCGAGCGAGCCCTCGGCGACGTCAGCGGCAGGCGCGTCGTCGACGTGGGGTGCGGGACGGGCCGCATCGTCCGCTGGCTCGCGGAGCAGCGCGGCGCGGCAGACGTCGTCGGCGTCGACTTCTCGCCGGCCACGGTCGAGGCCGCGAGGAGCGAGTCCGCCGCGCTCGTGTCGTCCGGCGTCGTGCGCTTCGCGCAGGGAGACGTCGTCGCCGGCCTCGACGCGATCGGCGCCGGCACGTTCGATGACGCGATCGTCCTCGGCTGCCTGTCGGTGGCCTGCCGGGACGCCGCGTCGCTCGACCGCGGGATCGCGAACGTCGCGAGGCTCGTGAGGAGGGGCGGGCGCGTGCTGCTCCTCGAGCCCATCCACCGGTCGCCGCTCCTGCGGCGCGTCCTGCGCCTCGGCCTCGAGGAGTGGATCGCGTCGGCGAACCGCGCGGGGCTCTCGCTCGTGCACTCGGACCGCATGGGGTTCGTGCCGCTGCGGCTGGTGCTCAGCGTGCGCGATCTTCCGAGGGTGATGGTCGCGCCCCTGTTCCGCGCCGGCGAGCGGTTGCTCGACGCCTCGCCCTGGCTCTCGCCGCTGTCGGACTACAAGCTCCTCCTCTTCACGCGGTCCGGCTGACCCCGGCCCCCCGTGACGCTCGCGACGGGTGTCGTGCTCTTCTTCGCCGCGGCGCTCGGCGGCGCCATCAACTCCGTCGCGGGCGGCGGCAGCTTCGTGAGCTTCCCCGCGCTGCTCTTCGCGGGCGTCGCCCCGGTCCCCGCGAACGCGACGAGCACGGTCGCGCTCTGGCCGGGGAGCGCCGCCAGCGTGCTCGCGTACCGCCGGGAGCTCCGCGACGTCCGCCGCGAGCTCGTCCCGATGGGCCTCGCCAGCCTCGCCGGGGGCCTCGCGGGATCCTTGCTCCTGCTCCGCACGTCGGACAGCACCTTCGTCCTTCTCATCCCCTGGCTGCTTCTCTTCGCCACGGGGCTCTTCTCGTTCGGCGGCCGGCTCTCCCGGCGCCTCACCCGGGGCGCTGGCGCTCCGCTCGCCGTGGCGGTCGTCACCCAGCTCGTCATCAGCGTGTACGGCGGCTACTTCGGCGGGGGGATGGGGATCATGATGCTCGCCGTGCTGTCGGTGCTCGGCATGACGCACATCCACCGGATGAACGCCCTGAAGACGGTCCTCGGTACGCTCGTCAACGGCGTCGCCGTCGTCGCGTTCGTCGTCGCTGGCGCGGTCGTCTGGGCGCCCGGCCTCGTCATGATCGCCGGCGGAGCGACGGGCGGCTATGCCGGCGCGGCGCTCGCCCGTCGCGTCGACCCGCGGTACGTCCGGTGGCTGGTCCTCGCCGTGGCGTGGACGATGACCGCGTACTTCTTCGCACACACGTACCTCCGGCGGTGACCCTCGTGAGACGGTCACGGGTGATCCTTTGGGGTAGCGTCCGCGCACTGACCTCGGGGAGGAGCCCTTGCCATGAACAGGACCAGAGTAATCTTCGCGGTTTCGATGGGTGTCGCGCTGGCCGCGGCGTGCGGGGGGTCGACCTCGAACAAGGGGTCGCCCGACGGCAGCGGCGGTAGCAGCGGCGGCGCGTCGAGCGGAAACTCCAGCGGCGCCAGCAGCGGGGTCTCGGACGATGGAAACGTGGGGTCCAGCTCCTCGAGCAGCTCGGGAGGCACGATCGCGGACGGCGGCATCTCATGCGGAAACACGACCTGCTTCTCGCCGCAGGTGTGCTGCTACAACGGCCTCGGCGGCGGCGGCGCAGGCGGCGGCGAAGCGGGTGCCGGCGCCGTGCCCGCCGGGACGTGCGCGGACTCCTGCGACGGCGGCGTACAGGTCGCCTGCAACAGCGCTGCCCAGTGCACCGGCAGCGACGTGTGCTGCGGCACGTTCGGCGCCGGCAGCGTGGCGGTGACGTGCGCGGCTTCGTGCTCGATGGGCTTCCAGCTGTGCGCGACGAACACCGAGTGCCCCAACGGGGAGAGCTGCGCGAGCGTCGGCGCATTCGGCGGCGGCGCCGCCTATATGGTCTGCCGCGCTCCGCGTGACGGTGGCGGATACGACGGCAATTTCGCCTACGACGGCAACTTCAACTTCGACGGCAACTTCACGCGCGACGGCGCAGGCGGCTCCACGGGCGACGGCGCGACCGAGTAGCCCGGGCTCACTTCGACGCGACGTTCAGGGTGATCGTCGTCTTGCCGTCGGCGGCCGTGCCGATCATGAGCGTCATGTCGTACGCGGCGCTCCTCCATATGGAGAGGACCGCGTCGCTCATGTTCAGGTCCGTGACCTTCTGGAAGCCGCCGAGGACCTGCTGGTAGCGCGCGATCGCCTGGTCCTTCGAGTCGTCCGTCTTCACGGTGAGCGACCAGCTCGGCTTGCCCGGCCCCGTCGATCGGCCGCCGAGGGCCACCGTCGAGCCCGGGTAGATGGGGATGTCGGCGGGGAAGTCGTCGGGCTTCGTCGTGCCCATGCGGAGCCCGATCCCGCCGCCGTCGCCGCGGGACGCGGGCCTGCCCCCGTCGGCGGTCCCGCCGTCGACCGCCGAGGCGACCGCCGACGCGACGGCTTCCCGGTCGCGATCCTGGATTGTCTTACATCCCGCCGGGAGGAGGGCAATCTGCGCGACCGAAGCGACCCAGGGCCAGCGGGCGAGGCGAGGCGACGATCGCATGTACGCGGCATCATAGCCCGCGATACCCTCGCCCAAGGAAGTCCAAGCGGAGGACACACATGGCGAAGAAGCAGGCCGAGCCGAAGTCAGCGCTGGCGGATCTCGAAGCCCAGGCGGGGGCCATCCGCCGAGAGCTGCAGGTCCCCAAGCAGAGCGAGGTCTTTCGCGCGGCCGTCGAGGCCGGGTACCTCGCGTCGCTGGCGGACGGCGAGGTCGACGAGACGGAGCTGTCCACGATGGTCCGGGCCGTCGAGATCCTCTCCGAGGGAGCCGTCGTCGAGTGGGAGGCCGAGACGCTGCTCGAGGAGTGCGCCGAGCGCGCGAGGGTCGAGGGCGCGGAGGCGCGCGCGGTGGCCGTGGGCACGGAGCTGGCGGCCCTGGGTCAGGCCCAGGCCGGCCTCTACTTCGCGGCCCTCGTCGCCCGCTCGTCGAACGGCGTCGACAAGAAGGAGGCCGAGGTCCTCAAGGCCGTCGGCACCGCGGCCGGCCTGTCCGCCGACGCCGTGCGCGACATCGTCAGGAAGGCCGGCGTCCTCAGCTGAGCCACCGCACCGCCCGCGCTGCGATCTCCTCGCCGATCGCGAGCGAGGCGGTGGCCGCGGGGGATGGGGCGTTGAGGACGTGCACCATGCGCTCGGCCTCGGCGAGGGCGAAGTCGTCCACCAGGGATCCGTCGCGCGCGAGGGCCTGGGCGCGGACTCCGGCTCCTCCGGGCGCGAGGTCGGCCTCCGTCACGTCCGGCACCAGCTCCGCGCAGGCCCGCGCGAACGCCGCGCGGCTGATCGATCGCCACTGCTCCGCCATGCCCGCGCGCCAGTGCCGGCGCGCCATCTTCCAGAAGCCGGGCCACCGCGCGATCTCCAGCACGTCCCCCGCGTCGAAGCTCGTCCTCGAGTAGCCCTCGCGCGCCAGCGCCAGCACGGCGTTCGGGCCCGCCTCCACGCCGCCCCCCATGCGCCGGGTGAAGTGCACGCCCAGGAAGGGGAACGCCGGGTCCGGCACCGGGTAGATGAGGTTCCGGACGAGGTGCGCGCGCCCGGGCGACAGCATCCAGTACTCGCCGCGGAACGGCACGATCGTCACGTCGATCGCCAGCCCCGCCATCCTCGCGACCCGGTCGCTCGCGAGCCCCGCGCAGGCGACGAGCACGCGGCCCTCGAAGGCGCCCGAGGTGGACTCGACGACGACGCCCGCCCCGGACCGACGCACCGCGATGGCGCGCGCGCCCCTGCAGATCTCTCCGCCCCGCCGGACGATCTCGCCCGCGTACGCCTCCGCCACCTGCCGGTAGTCCACGATGCCCGTCTCGGGCACGAACAGCGCGGCGACCCCGGCGGCGTTCGGCTCGTGCTCGCGCAGCTCGCCGGTCGAGATGCGGCGCACAGCCGACAGGCCGTTCGCCCGCCCGCGTCGCTCGAGCTCCTCCAGCTGCGCGACCTGCTCGGGGCGGGTCGCGACGACGACCTTCCCGCACCGCTCGAACGGTACCGAATGCTCCGCGCAGAAGCGCTCCAATAGCGCCCGTCCGCGCGAGCACGTCCGCGCCTTGATCGACCCCGGCTTGTAATAGAGCCCCGAGTGGATGACGCCGCTGTTCCTGCCCGTCTGGTGCGCGGCCAGTCCCGGCTCCTTCTCCAGGACGGCAAGCGAGGTCCCCGGGCGGGCGCCCAGCACGGCGAGCGCCGTCGCCAGGCCGACGATGCCCCCGCCGACGACCACCACGTCCAATTGCCGGGCAGCGGATTGCACGAGGGCAAGGTAGCCTAGGGCACGACGATGTCCGACGAACACAGCGCCTTCCGGCCGGTGCCGCGCACGGGCGTCATCTACGTCACGACCGAGGCCCAGAAGCACGGCTTCTCTCCAAGCGACCCCCAGTGGTGCAACCTCGGGCAGGGCCAGCCCGAGACGGGGGAGCTTCCCGGCGCCCCGGCGCGCGTCAAGCGCGTCGAGGTCGCGCTCGACGATCAGGAGTACGCCCCGGTGGCCGGCCTGTGGGAGCTCCGCGAGGCCATCGCGTCGCTCTACAACACGCTCTACCGGCGCGGGATGCCGTCCCAGTACTCGGCGGAGAACGTCTGCGTGTCGGGCGGCGGTCGGGCCGCGCTCACCCGGGCCGCCGCGAGCCTCGGGCACATCAACCTGGGCCACTTCCTGCCCGACTACACCGCGTACGAGGAGCTCCTCGACATCTTCAAGGCCTTCACCGCCATCCCGATCCTCCTCGAGGGCGAGCGCGGCTACGCCTTCGGCGCCGACGATCTGCGCCGCGAGATCCTCGGCCGCGGCTTCAGCGCCATCCTGATGAGCAACCCTTGCAACCCGACGGGCAAGCTCGTCGAGGGAGAGGAGCTCGCGCGCTGGGTGGAGACCGCGCGCGACCTGGACTGCTCGCTGCTCCTCGACGAGTTCTACTCCCACTACATCTACCGGGCGCCCCCGGGCCGGCTGCCCGTGGAGAGCGCGGCCCGCTACGTCGAGGACGTGGAGAACGACCCCGTCGTCATCTTCGACGGCTTCACGAAGAACTGGCGGTACCCCGGCTGGCGCGTCACCTGGACGATCGCGCCGACGAACGTCGTGGAGGCGCTGGCGAGCGCCGGGTCCTTCCTCGACGGCGGCGGGAGCAAACCGCTGCAGCGCGCGGCCGTGCCGCTCCTGGCCGTGGATCACGTCGTCGCCGAGACGAGGGCCATCCAGTCGGCGTTCCGGGCGAAGCGCGACTACCTGCTCTCGCAGCTGGAGCGCCTCGGCGTCCGGGTCGACCGCGCGCCCGACGGGACGTTCTACGTGTGGGGGAACGTCGAGCAGCTGCCGGCGCCCATGAACGACGGGATGGGCTTCTTCCGCGCCGGGCTCGAGGAGAAGATCATCGTCGTCCCGGGCGAGTTCTTCGACGTGAACCCCGGCAAGCGGCGCCAGGGGCGAGCGTCTCGCTTCAAGAACCACGTCCGCTTCTCGTTCGGCCCCTCGATGGGCACCCTCGAGCGCGCGGTCGAGCGCATCGAGAGGATGGTCAAGAGGTCACCCGGATCGCCCTGACGAAGGTGAATTCCCATGAACCCAAAGACCGCCGTTTGTGCGCCGTCGCTCGCGCGTCTCGCCTGCGGGGCGTGCGCGGGTGCCGTCGGCTGGATCGTGTGGGGCACCGGGTGCGGGACATCCACGACGTCGCCCGGGCCCGACAGCGGCGAGGACGCCGGGACGCTCTCCGGTGGCTCGAGCTCCGGCGGTGCGAGCTCGAGCGGCGGATCCGGGAGCTCCTCCGGCGGCAGCTCGGGAGGCGGCTCGTCGAGCAGCGGGGGTGGGACGGGCGCGGACGGGGGCTACGGATCGAGCGGCGACGGGGGTGCTTGCTCTACCAGTACAACGAGGTCGACAATAACGGGGCCGGCCTCGGCCTGACGCCTCTCGCGGTGTCTCCGAACGTCCTCGGGAGCCGCTACCAGGACTTCCGCGCGTACCCCGACGGCAGCGTGGCCTACCCGGCGCCCGGAAGCAGCAGCACGTCGATCAAGATCCTGCGCGTCCTCGGCTGCAGCGGCTGACGCGACCCTCGAGGGTCCCCGGCTGCCGCTCGCGAATCAGTGGCTGGCGAGGTCCGCAAAGACCGCGCTTCCCGCCCACGGCTGCGGCGCGAGGAGCGAGGTGCAGGCCGACCCGCTCAGGCACGTCCGGAAGTCGCCCGAGGACGACGGGCTCATGACGCTGGGATACCCGCAAGCCCCGAGGCCGCCCGGGCCGCCGCTGTTCTGCGGCCAGAGCGCCCACGCCGTGTAGGAGATGTCCTCGGCCGCCACGTACTTGAGGAGGGCCGCGACGTAGGGGGAAGAACCGTCGAACGTCCCGAACTCGGTCGCGATGAGCGGGCCGAACTGGTTCATCGGCAGGACGTACTGCGACCACCCGCCCGCCGCCGGCGTGGACGGATCGATGGCCTTGCACGCGGACTCGGAGAGGGGATTGCAGAGGGTCCGGTCCCCCGCGCACAGCCCGCTCGACTTGGTGGCCGGGTTGTACGCCGTCGCGATCCACTGGCAGGGCGGCATCTTCTTGTCCTGCGTCTCCGCGTAGCCCTTGTTTCCGCAGGTCATGCCCCCGGGGACGGGGAGGGGCGCGTTGCTCGGGGTCCCCCACGTCGTGCCGTCGCTGTAGTACGAGCAGAAGGCCGACTCGTACGGATCCGTCGCGCTCTCGTCCGTGGAGCCGCCGCCGATGCTCCCGCAGCAGGCGCCGTGCTGGTACGGGTGGAACGCGTACGCGATGTTCGCGTACTTGCCCTTCCAGGGGAGGTAGGTGCCCGGTCTGGCGATCGGCCCGTATTGAGGACCGAAGTCGTAGCCCCAGTCGAGGCCGTTCACGATGATGATGTTGCCCGCGCCCGCGTCGTCGCGGATGGCGGCGATCCACGTCGACATGACGTCGGACCAGAGGTCCCACGGATAGTCTGGCGCGAGCTGGTTCGCGCCGGTCCCGGGGAACGACGCCGGCGCGAGCCTCGTGTACGGCTCGTTGTAGAGCTCGAACCAGATGCCGTCGTCGCTCCCGTACTGGCTCGCGACGCTCTGCCACATCGAGGCGATCGAAGCCTTGTTGTAGTACGCGTTGTGCAGGCTGGCGCCGTCCGCGTTCGCGATCGCGCACTCCCACTCGGTCGGGCTGCTCGTGTACCAGTCCTGCGGAGCGCAGCTGTCGACCTTGGTACCGCTATTGTCGACCGTGTTCACGCCGTTGCAGCCGTCCTCGAAGGCGGAGTAGTTCTGCGTCTGCCCGTTGCTGACGAACGTGCCCCGCTGCGGGCCGCCGGCCATCGACATCTTGGCGATGGCCCACAGGTGCATGTCCAGGATGACGACCTTGCCGGCCGCGCGCGCCGTGCCGACGGCGTTGTGCACCCAGGCCTTGTAGTCCTCGATGTCGTTATTGCCCCAGTCGCGGACAGAGTAATCCTGCGACCATGCCGATCCGCAGATGGGGACGCGGACGACGGCCGTGCTCCATCTCGACGTGAGCGACGAGACCACGTTGTCGATGATCGACGGGGCGTTCGTGGTGTCCGGCGTCTGGCCCGAGTTGAAGAGCCAGTAGCCTCCGCCCGACAGGGTCTCGCGCGTCCCCGTCTCGAAGCCGGTCATCGAGACCCCCCGCAATACGGCCTTCTTGCCGCTCGGGTCGATGAAGACGAAGTGACCGGTCGTGGGGTCCACGTCGGTGTGCCATTTGCCCGGGGTGAGATCGACCGCCACGCCGCCGTCGGTCATGCCGGTCGATCCGTGGTCGCCGCCGCCGTCGACGTTGCTGACCCCGCTCCCCGGGCCGCCTTCGCCCTCCGGGCCACCCCCGTCGCCTCCGGAGGAGCCGCCGCCGGGCGCGACGGAGCCGCCAGGGCCCCCGTCGACGCCGCCCTCACCCGCGCCCGATCTCCCTGCGCCGCCGCCGCAGTGGACGCTCGTCGTGGCGATCGCGAGGAGCAGCGCGAGGGTGCGAGGTCGGAGGAGTCGGGGCATGTGTTGACCCCTAAGGACCCCCGACCCGGGGGGAACGGCTCAGCGATCCGGTCGCCAGGCCCTGCCCACTCCCCCGCGGCCCGTCCCCCGGTGCCTCATCACCTGTATCGAGCGGCTCTCGCTTCGTCTGCCGTCTCGAAGAGGTTTCCCGCCGAGACGACCTCCTTCACTCCCGCGTCCGTACAGATCACCACCGCGCCGTCGGTGCCCCGCCCCTGGATCGCCGCGTGCTCGACGCTGCCGGCGGTGATAAACCAGACGGCCGTCCCCGCGTCGCAATCCCGGATCCTGTCGGCAAACGACCTTGGCTGCCGGGGGCGGGCCAGCGGAGCGGGACGCGGCGGGTCCGGCGCCGTGACTCGTCTCTTCGCGGCGACCTTCTTGACCGGCGAAGGCTTCTTCGTCGGTCGGGTCACCTTCGCGTGGGACGTCTTGGGCGCCGCCTTCCTGGGCGCTGCCTTGGCGCGCGGCTTCACCGTCGCCCTCGAGCTCTTCTTCTTCTTGGAACCGGCCATGGGTCGCGATCTCCGCTCGCTTCAGTCTCGCCAATCGCGCCCCCGGCCACAACTGCCTATCGAGGTCGATCCCGTCCTTCGCTACGCTCTCCGACCGATGGCCCTCGCGTTCGACAACACCTATGCGCGGCTGCCGCCTCGCTTCTTCGCGGCGGTCTGCCCGACGGCAGCGCGCGCGCCACGCCTCGTGAAGGTCAACCGGGCGCTCGCGGAGGACCTCGGGCTGGACCCGGAGGAGCTCACGTCGCCCGAGGGAGTCCAGGTCCTGGCCGGCAACACGGTGCCCCCCGGGGCCGAGCCGATCGCTCTGGCGTACGCCGGGCACCAGTTCGGATCCTTCGTGCCCCGGCTCGGCGACGGTCGCGCGATTCTCCTGGGTGAGGTGGTGGCCCGGGATGGAAGGCGCGTCGACATCCAGCTCAAGGGCTCGGGCCGCACCCCCTTCTCGCGCCAGGGAGACGGGCGCGCGGCGCTTGGGCCCGTCCTGCGCGAGTACATCGTGAGCGAGGCGATGGCCGCGCTGGGCATCCCGACGACGCGGGCGCTCGCCGCCGTGATGACCGGCGAGCGGGTCGTCCGGGAAGAGGCCTTGCCCGGCGCGGTGCTCACGCGCGTGGCCTCGAGCCACATCCGGGTGGGCACGTTCCAGTTCTTCGCGGCGCGCGGCGATCGCGAGGCCCTCGCCACCCTGGCGTCGTACACGCTCGGGCGGCACTACCCCGGCGCACAGGGCACCGGCAACGACGCGCTCGCGCTGCTCGAGCGCGTCATCCACGCCCAGGCGAACCTCGTCGCGCGGTGGCTCGGGGTCGGCTTCGTTCACGGCGTGATGAACACCGACAACACCTCGGTCGCCGGCGAGACGATCGACTACGGGCCGTGCGCCTTCCTCGACGGGTACGATCCGGACAAGACGTTCAGCTCGATCGACGACGCCGGCCGCTACGCCTTCGCCAATCAGCCGCGGATCGCCCAGTGGAACCTGGCGCGCCTCGCCGAGTCGCTGTTGCCCCTGCTGGCCGACGGCGAGGACGAGGCCGTCCGTCTCGCGACCGGCTGCCTGCAGCGCTTCCCGGCGCTCTTCGCGCGGGCGCACGAGCGAGTCCTGCGCGCGAAGCTCGGGCTCGTGCGCGAGGAGGAGGACGACGCCGCGCTCGCGGCCGACCTCCTGGACCGGATGGCGTCGAGCGGTGTCGACCACACGATCCTCTTCCGCAGCCTGTGCGTCGCCGCCGAGGTCCCGTCGGAGGATGCGCGCATCGCGGCGCTCTTCGCGGAGCCCCGGGCGTTCGAGGACTGGTCGCAAGCGTGGCGCCGCCGCCTGGCCAGGGAGGACCTCGCGCCCCGATCGCGCGCGGCCGCCATGCGGCTCGCCAACCCGGCGTTCATCGCGCGCAACCATCGCGTCGCGCAGGCCATCGAGGCCGCCGTCCGGCGAGACGACCTCGAGCCGTTCGAGACGCTCGTGCGGGTTCTGGGGCGACCGTACGAGGACCAGCCGGAGCTGGCGCACCTCGCCGAGCCGCCGCGGCCCGAGGAGCGTGTGCTGCAGACCTTCTGCGGGACGTAGCCCATGACCTCCGGGCCCAAC
>Ga0209415_10019839_pt1 | contig 10496 bp, 10 predicted proteins | sample PeaSoiSIISIP2007_FD_187696 | JGI IMG/M metagenome (GOLD analysis project Ga0209415, IMG submission 187696) | Peat soil microbial communities from Weissenstadt, Germany - SII-SIP-2007 (SPAdes) (version 2) | ecosystem: Environmental > Terrestrial > Soil > Wetlands > Peat | place: Germany...
TCAGTCCGATGAAGGCGCTGTTCTGGAGCGCGGTGATCAACGGCGTCGTGGCGGTGCCGCTGATGGCGGTGATCATCTTGCTCGCCTCCAGGAAATCGGTGATGGGCGCGTTCGCCGCGTCGCGCTCGCTGGTCATCCTCGGTTGGATCGCCACGGCCGTGATGGGCGCGGCGGCCGTGCGCATGCTGATCCCGGGTTAGATCGCCGCCGACGCGCGGGCGATCCGGCGCCTCACGGGGCGCGCAGGCGGAAGAACGGCCGCAGCGCCGCATAAAGCGCGCGATAGTCGCGATAGGCGCGGTCGTAGGCCGCGGCGTTTGCCGGTTGCGGAAGGACCGTGTCGCCGAGCCGCGCGAGGCGGCCCGCATCGCCCCAGCCGACATCGGCGCCCGACGCGACCGCCGCGACGAAGGCGGCGCCGACCGCCGAGCCGTGCGCGTTGTCGACGAGCCGCACCGGCGATTGCAGAACGTCGGCGACGATCTGCATCCACACGCGGCTGCGCGAACCGCCATCGGAGGCGAGGAACCGGCGCGGCGCATAACCGATTTCGTCGAGCACCTCGACATGATGACGAAAGCCGAACGCGACCGCTTCAAGGAGCGCGCGCCAGAGATGGGCGGGCGTGTGGCCGAGGCTCAGCCCGATGAAGGCGCCGCGCGCCAGCGGATCCTGGATCGGCGTCTTCTCGCCGAGGAAATAGGGCAGGCAGAGCAAGCCGTCGCTGCCCGGCGGAACCGCTGCGGCAAGCCGATCGAAGGCCTGGTGCCGGTTGTCGCCGGGCTCGTCGAGGCGCAGGCTGGCGGCGAGCCAGTTGAGCGCCGAGCCCGACGACGCCATGCAGCCGTTGGGCGCATAAAGGCCGGGGACGAGGTGGTAGTCGAGGAACGGCCGCCAGTCGGGGCGCGCGACGTCCGAAGCGACCACGATATCGCCGGCGCCGCCGAACTTGAGCAGCACGTCGCCGGGATCGACGAGGCCCGCCGCCAGCGCGGAGGCGATATGGTCGGCGGCGCCGCCGAACACCGGCAGCCCTTCGGGCAGGCCGGTCTCGCGCGCGGCCTCGCGCGTCACGCCGCCCAACACGCTGTGCGGGACGCGCTTCTCCGGAAACGCGTCGCGCGGAAGATGGGTGAGCGCGACGAGATCGTCGCTGATCGCGTCCTTCGCGAGATCGACGAGACCGGCCTCCAGCGCCCAGTTCTGTTCGACGCCGCCGACGCCCGTCAGCCGCCAGTTGACGTAATCGTAGGAGCCGAACACGGTCCTGATGCGGGCGAACACGCCCGGCTCGTGGCGCTCAAGCCAGCGGAGCTTCGTCGCGATGAGCTGCTGGTTGACGCCGTTGCCGGTGCGCGCGAGGAACGCGGCCTCGTCCACTTCCGCCGCGAGCTCGGCGACCTCGGCGGCGGCGCGCGCGTCGCTCTGCTGGATGCTCGGCCTCAACACTTCGCCGGCGCCGTCGAGCAGCACCAACGCCGGCACCATGCCGGTGACGCAGACGCCGCGCAGCGCCGCCGCGCCGCCCGGCGAGGCCGCGACGAGTTCACGCAGAATCGCGCAAGAGTTACGCCACCACTCGGCGGGATCCTCTTCCGCCCAGCCCGGATGCGGCGAAGCGAGGGTGGCGGGGCGCGACGCGGCGGCGATGATGGTCGCCGGCAGGCGAACCAGCACGCCGACGGTCGAGGTCGTCCCGATGTCGAGGCCGATGACGCAGTCGTCCGCCAAGCTTCGCCCCCGCCGCTCAGCCGAGCCTCTCGACTTCGCCCATGAAGCGCTTGACCCGCTCGCCGTCGACCGGTTTCCAGGTGTCGCCGTCGACCTTGAAATGGGTGCCGATCACGCAGCCGTCGGCGATCGCGAAAATGTCGCGAACATTGTCGATGCGCACCCCGGTGTTGGCGAACAGCGGCGTGCCGGGGATCGCCTCGCGCACCCGTTTCAGGTCGGACGCGTCGACCGCGTGGCCGGTCAGCGGACCCGAGACAAGAATGGCGTCGGCGAGCGAGGAGAACACCGCGCTTTTGGCGCGCAGCTCGATCGGCCTAGCATCGAGCGAGGAGGCGAACTCGGCGTTGATGTTGAACAGCAGCTTCAGATCGGGCCGGCCGAGATTGCGGCGCAGCGTCAGCGCATCCGCGGCGTTGGGCCGCCACAGGCCCATGTCCGACGCGAACAGGCCGGTGAAGATCTCGCGCGCAAAAGCGGCGCCGGTCGCGCAGGCCATCGCGACGCTCGCCGAGGGATCCCAGAGATAGTTGACGCCGAACGAAACCTTGAGCATCGGCTTGACCGCCATCACCACCGCGGTCATCGCGGCGAGGCCCTCCGTGGTCGCGGCGAAGCGGTAGGGGCGATCGTTCTCGTTGCCGAACATGATGGCGTGGACGCCGCCCGCCTGCAGTTTCTCGACGTCGCGCGCGACCCCTTCGATCAGCCGATCCATGCCGCCGTCGGCGTCGTAAAGCGGCGTCCCCGGCAGCGCGCCGATATGCGCCATCGCGATGACGACCTTGCGTCGCGCGCCGAAGAAATCGAAAGGCATCGCAGCTTCCTTTGCGAATGGAGGCATGGCCGGCGCGCCGTCGCGATGGGCCTGGCCGAGGATTCTAGGCAAGCGGGCCGGTCAAGTCGAGGGCGGGGCGCGAAGCGCCCCGCGGGTTGAGCGCCAACGCATCCTGTGGAAGTCTGGCCGCCCGCAGGGAGAACCCGCATGGCCGACATATTTGATCTTTCAGGCCGCCGGGCGATTGTCACGGGCGGCGCGCGCGGCATCGGCGCGGCGATCGTTCGGGCGCTGGCGCGCGCCGGCGTTCGCGTAGCGATCACCGACCTCGATCTCGCCGCGGCGCAGGCGCTGACCGACGAGGTCGGCGGCGACGCCGCCGCGTTCGAGATCGACGTTCGCGATCGTCTGTCGACCCAACGCGCCTTCGATCGCGCTGTTGAGCGCCTCGGCGGACTCGATATCCTCGCCGCCAACGCCGGCGTCTCGACGATGCGCCGCGCCGTCGACATCACCGACGAGGAATGGGAGTTCAACTTCGCCGTCAACGCGCGCGGCATATTCCTGAGCAACCAGATCGCCTGCCGCTATTTCCTGGCTCGGAAGCGCAAAGGCGTCATCGTCAACACCGCCTCGCTCGCCGGCAAGGTCGGCGCGCCGCTGCTCGCGCATTATTCGGCGAGCAAGTTCGCGGTGCTCGGCTGGACGCAGGCGCTCGCGCGCGAAATGGCGCCGCACGAAATCCGGGTGAACGCGGTATGTCCCGGCTTCGTGCGCACCTCCATGCAGGAGCGCGAGATCGTCTGGGAGGGCGAATTGCGCGGCATGAGTCCGGAGGCGGTGCGCGCCGAATATGTCGCGCTGACGCCGATGGCGCGCATCGAGGAGCCAGAGGACGTCGCCGATGTCGTCGTCTTCCTCGCCTCCGACGCGGCGCGATTCATGACGGGGCAGGGGGTCAACGTCACCGGCGGCGTTAGGACGGATTAATATCAAGACTTTGTGAGTGCGACCTCTCTCGGAAGCGGCCCCGACGTCATGCCGGGCTTGTCCCGGCCATGAAGCGGAAAGGGTCGGCGAGCGCCTCGGCCGGCGCTTCAAACCAGACGATGCGCCGCGCGATGCGCTCGATCTCGGGATTGGGCGGGATGGTCTTCATCGTTAGAGCTATCGCTTTATCGCCTCGCAGATCACAGCCAACTCATGTTTCCGCAAACCCTTCGATCATCGCCGCGAGCGGCGCCTCGTCGCTCTTGAAGCTCGCCATCATCGCCTCCAGCATCGCGGCCGGATCCATGCGCTCCAGCGATAACGGATGCCCGGCGCGCGCGGCAAGCAGCGTCAAATAGGTCAACTGGGCGCGCCCGTTCCCCTCGCGAAAGGGATGGATCGCATTCAACTCGGCGAGCGCGTGCGCCGCCTGTTGCGCAAATGACGCGGCGCTCAGCCCCTTGAGAAATTTCGCGGCGCTTAGCCCGCCAAACAGCTTCGTCATCTCGCTGTCGATGTGTTCCGGATAGCAAAACATGCTTCCGCCTTTGGCGATGCGAACGGTGCGGATTTGGCCGGCCCACGCGAACACGTCCTGAAACAGATGCCGATGAATTGCGCGATAGTGAGCATAACCGAGCCGGCCACGCGGCAAAGCCTCTTCGCTGCGTTGGGCGGTGATGAGGGCCTCGAAAGCGTCGAGCTGCGTCTGGTCGCGTAAATCGAGGCGGTTCTTGAGAACACTGGTCCCCGGATAGCAATAGGGATCGGGGCCGCTTTCGTACATCGCTGTTCGTCAGCCCGACGGCGCAAAGCGCCGAAGAATGGCGCGCCGCCGCTCCTCGGCGCTGAAACCCTCGCGATCGAAACGGTCGAGCATGGCGCGCATGTCCTCGCTCAGCTCGACGCCCTCCACCGCGCTGATCCGCGCGAAGCGCTCGCGGCCGAGCACGAAGCGCGCCGCTGGGCGTTTAGGTCTCTGTGGGGGACGTTTACGCATCAATTAAGACTATCACAAGCGCGGCGAATTTGGCGCGGGCCAGCGACGGAAGTTCGCCGCCGAGCGGCGACTCTTTTGGCTTCGACGTGATTGACAAGTTTATTCCGGAAATCAGAATATGGCCCGATAGGAGAATAATATCACCGGGCGCCGGGGCCGAGACGGTCGAGCGCGCCCTCTGCCGTCAGCGCCCCGTCGCGCGCCACGATGCGCCCGCGCTTCATCACCAGCGCGCGGGGCGGATGGGCGGCGACCGCCTCGGGGATCGAGCCGGCGGGGATTGCGACGAGATCGGCGACAGCCCCGATCCGCAACCCGTGGTCGGCGAGGCCGAGCACCTCAGCGCTCCGGCTATTGGCGAGATCGAAGGCGAGCGCCAGATCGGCGTCGGCGAGGAATCCCTGGCGATAGCCGATCAGCATCGCGCGCGCGAGCATGTCGCCCTCGCCATAGGGCGACCAGGCGTCGCGGATGTTGTCGGAGCCGGCGAACACCCTGACGCCGGCGGCGACCAGCCGCCGCACCGGCGGCATCGGAACCGGCCCCGGACCATTGGTCATGATCGCGACGTCGGCGCGCGCCAGCGCCTGCGCGGTGCGCCCGAACTCGGCCTCGTCCACCGCGCCGAGCGCGAAGGCGTGGCTGACGGCGACGCGGCCCTCGAGCCCTGCCGCCAGCGCGCGCGCGGCGATCTGGCGAAGCTCGAAGCAACCGAGCGGCCCCGGATCGTGAAGATGAATGTCGAGCCCGACGCCGCGGCGCTGCGCGATCGCGAAGATCGCGTCGAGATGGCCGTTGACGTCGTCGTCGATCCCCGCGGGATCGAGGCCGCCGACCAGATCGGCGCCGTCGCGCACGGCCTGATCGAGCAGATCCTCGACGCCGGGATCGGCGATGACGCCGCTTTGCGGGAAAGCGACGATCTGGATGTCGACGAGATCGCGCGCCGCCTCGCGCGCGCGCAGCAGCGCGTGCAGTCCGGAGAGGCCGACCTCCGTGTCGATGTCGACGTGGCTGCGCAGCGCCGTCGTGCCATGAGCGACGACCTGGCGGATCAGGCGCTTGGCCCGCTCTTCGACAGGATAGCGCAGTTCGCGCCGCAGCTCCTTTTCACGCGCGATTCGCTCGGCGACCGTGTCGCCGGCGCGATGGGGCTGGAACGGCAGCCCGACGAAGGTCTTGTCGAGATGGATATGCCCGTCGACCATGCCGGGAACGAGCAGCGCGCCGGAAAGGTCGATCCTCTGCTCGCCGTCACGCGGCGCGGCGCCCGCTTCAACGATCGCGGCGATGCGGCCGCCGCTGACCCGGATATCGGCGCGCCGCCCGTCGCGCAGCGTCGCGTCGGCAAGGATGATCGACGTCACGGGATCAACTGCACCCGGCGCGCAGCGACCACCTGGTGGAGCCGGTCGCCAAACGCCTTCCATTCCTCGCGCGCCGAGAAGACCAGGCTCAGGTCATGCTCGTCATCGGATCGGACCGCCGCCGCTTCGATCTCGGGCCAATCCGGGCAGGGAAGCTGTCGCCATTGGTCGAGCATCTCCCCGGTCGGCAGGTCCGGGAAGCCGATCTTGGGATACAGCGCCGCGATCGCCTGCCAGAAATAGCGCAGCGCGAGGCCCGGGTCGGGCGTGACCGGCTCGATGAGCCGCAGCCAATGGCAGCCAGTGACCGCGTGCAGCGCGCAAAAATCCATGGTCCCGGCATAGAGCGCAAGGGAAGCCGCGCGCGTGCGCGCAAATGTGTCCGGGCCGATGGCGAGCCAGTCGACGACGGGGCGGAATTCCGGCTTGGCGGCCATCGCGCGCATGAAGTGCCAGAGCAGGTCCAGCTCCGTCGCGACATGACGAAACGACTCGACCGACCGCATGCGAAGCAGCACCTCGGCTGGGTCGTCGGTCGAAGGCGCCGCGCCCGTGGCGGCGCCGAGTTCGAGATACATCGCCGCCCAATAGCCGAGCGCGGCCGCGATCTCGGCGTCGTCGCCGCGCATCACGCCATAGGCGAGCCGCATCAGGCCATGGGTGGCGCTCGCCGCGAGGCCGGGCAGAAGCGTCGGCAAATAGGCGGCGACGGCGGCGCGCGCGCCGAGCCGCCGGGCTTCGCCGTCGAAGAAGGAACGATAGTCGCTCTCTCTCTCGCGCGCGCCGAGCGCGGCCGACCAGGTCGCGCGCTCGATCGGCGCGACCGGCGGCGGCGGCGGCTGCAGGCGATGCAGGTCGCGATAGGTCGCGAAAAATTCGCCGAGCCGTTCGTCCGACCCGCCGAGCCGGCGCATCGCCACCAGAACCATCGGCAAATGGTTGGCGAGAAAGTCGGGAAATTCGGCGCTGAACCGCCGGCCCTCGGCAAGCAGCCGTTCGAGTTCGGCCTCGCCGCCCGCCGCGGCGCGACGTTTAGATCGCAGAGCTGCCGCCATGGCGCTCCTCCATCACGGGCCCGTCGGCGTGAAAATGCGCCTCATTATAGCCCATTAGCGCTTCGAGATGTTGGTCGGCGTCCTCGAGGAAAAAATTTCGGGCGATGGCGGCGACGATCTTCGGCGCGCCGTATTTGAGGCCGGTCACGCCGTTGCACACCGGGCCAAGGCTCGGCACGGCGCCATTGTTGAAAATATGAATGCGGCGGAGATAGGGCGCGGCGCCCGGCGCCCGCTCGGTCAGCTCGAAGGCGGGGCCGAGATAGGGATAGCGGGCGAGCGCGGAATCTTCTTCGCCGGCCGGCGGCGCATAGCGGTCGCCCCACAGCGCAATCTGGTCGACGAAGCGGGCGAGCTCGGGCCGGCGCGCGAGATCCGTCTCGAAACCCGTGCCGAGCAGGATATGGTCGAAGGTCCAGCTCGCCTCGGCGGTCTCGACGCGCACGCGATTCCCGTCCATCGCAACGCGCCGCCAGGGCGCCCCTAGCGCCAAACGAAAGCGCGGATGGCGCGCGGCTCGGTCGAACATCTCCTGGGTCGGCGGCGCCTGCAGCTCGAAAAAGCGACGCATGAAACGCCACCGCATCGCATCGTCGAGTTCGGAGAAGGAGCCGAGGAAGCCCGGAAAATTGGCCCAGGCGAGCGCCTCGGTCTTCGGCAGTTCCCGGCGGCGCGCGAACAGGGTCGCCGAGCGCGCGCCGTTTTCGAGCGCGGTCGTCGCCCAGTCGAACGCCGAGGCGGCGGCGCCGAGCACCCCGATGTCGCGTCCCGCCAGCGCGGCGGGGTCGATCGCGGCGGCGCTGTGCGTGTAGCGCTCCGACGGCAACGCCGAGGCGACCATCTGCGGCACATGGGGGCGTCCGCTTCCCTCGATGCCGGTGGCGAGAACGACCCTGCGGCAATGGAGCGTCGACGCGCCGTCCGGGCCATGCGTGGACAAAGCGAGGAGATCCCCGGCGGGATCGATCTCGGCGAGGCGCACGTCGTTGCGCACCGGCAGATCGAGCACGCGGCGATACCAGGAGAGATAGGCCATCCAGTCGTGCGGCGCGATCTTGCCAAGGCGATCCCACGCCTCGTCGCCCGCGACCGCCTCGTACCACGAGCGGAATGTCAGACTCGGCACGCCCAGATCGGGCCCGGTGAGTTGTTTTGGCGAGCGCAGTGTCGCCATCCGCGCGCAGGTGATCCACGGCCCCTCGCGGCCCGCGGGCCTTTGGTCGATGATCAGGATATTGCCGACGCCCTGGCGACGCAGTCCGAAGCCGATGGTGAGGCCGCTCAGCCCGGCGCCGACGATAATGACGTCGAACGCGCGCGCACCATCCGGCGCCAACCGCGACGGCATCCACTGCGCGGGCGGCGCCTCGATCGTCGCGAGGTCCCGGCGGACCTGCGCTTCCAGGCGTTCGAGCGGCGTGGCTAGAAGCGCGCCAACCTCGTTCATGCGGCGTGGAATCCTCGAAATGGCTCGCCGGGAGACAACGACCGCTCCGTCGCAAGCAAGAAACAAGGAATCGCGCTTTTTCGTCGCCTGTCCAGCGCTATCGCAGGCAAATGAACACGACGCGCGCGAAGCTGCGAACAGTGCAGGCAAAACGCACAATAAAGCAGCGCAATGGCGCGAGTTAGACCAGCAAGCGCAACCGTCGGCCATGCGGACATTACTTTGGAAAAGCGCCATGCTGCCTTCGAGGAGGCGCGTTCTAGGCGCCCTCCTACGCTTTGCCAACATTTCAGCATCGAGGGGACGGTCGATGAGTAAGCGATGGATGTTTGAAATCGCTGCGGCGGTTTCGCTTGCCGCGCTGGCGCCGGCGAGCGCCGCGGACAAACCGTACGACGGCGTCACGCTGACGCTCGCCTCGCAGAACGATCAATTCGCGACGGTGCTGGCCGACCTTGCGCCGAAGTTCAAAGAGGCGACGGGAGTCACCGTGAAGGTGGATATCCTCAGCTACCCCGAGCTTCTCACCAAGGTCACGGCCGATTTCGTCGGCCACACCAAGGGCTACGACCTCTCGACCATGGATATCGTGTGGTCGGGACAATTCGCCGAAAGCGGCTATACGGTCGACCTTACCGATTGGATCAAGCGCGACGCCGCGGAGATCAACGTCGCCGACATTTACCCGGTGCTGATGGCCTCGCTCGGCGGCTACAAGGGCAAGCAGGTCGCGTTTCCGTTCGCCGGCTACGCCAACGTGCTGGCCTATCGCACCGATCTTTATCAGGCGGCGGGCCTGAAGCCGCCCGAGACGATGGAGGACATGGTCGCCAACGCCTACAAGCTGACCGCTCCGCCCAAGCAATATGGCTTTGTGGCGAATGGCCAAAAGGGGCCGGCCGTCGCGCAAGACTGGATGCAATATAACAGCGAGATGGGCGGCTCGATCCTCGGCGCGGACGGCAAGCCGGCGCTGAATTCCGGCGCCAACATCAAGAGCCTGACGGTCTACAAGGCCCTTTTCGACAAGGCCGCGCCTCCCGGCGCCGCCGATTACGACTGGGGCGGCCGCGAGGAAAGCTTCCGCCAGGGCTTGGCCGCCCAGATGCAGACCTGGTCGGTCGGCGCGCCGGGCTATTTCAATCCCGATACGTCGAAAGTGGTCGGCAAGGTCGCCCTCATGGTGGCGCCTCCCGGAAAGGGGCTGCCGAAGAAATATGGCGTCGGCGGCTGGGGCATGGCGATCAACGCCGATATCGACCAGAAACATAAGGAAGCGGCCTGGCTGTACATCAAATGGCTGACCAGCCCGGCGATCCACAAGGAGTTCAACCTGCGCGGCGCCGGCAGCTACCTCAGGATCAGCGAAACGCACGATCCCGAGCTTGTCGCGAAATATCCCTTCCTGCCGGTGATCGATGAAGTGTTCGTCAATGGCGATGGCGAATATCGTCCGCGCATTCCGCAATACCCGCAGATCCAGGACGTGCTCGGAACCGCCGTCAACGCCGTGCTGATCGGCAACGCGGACCCGAAGAAGGCGCTTGACGACGCGCAGGCGGAAGCCAAGAAACTCTTCTAAAGGAGCGAAGGGATTCCGCACTTGGGCGTCGCGCCAGCCGACCGCATCTCGAGCGGCGGCCGGACCGCGGGTTCGGCCGTCGCCGCTTCCGGCGCATCGCAGCTCCCTTACTGGCGCAAGCGGCAGATATTCCTCATCCTGCTTGGCGCGCCCGCGCTGATCTATGTGCTGGCGATCGCGATCTGGCCGCTCGCGCAAGGCGTCTCCTACAGCCTCTATGATTACAGCCTGCTGCGGCCGGGCCGGACCGCCTTTGTCGGCCTCGATAACTACCGGACCCTGTGGGCCAACGCGGCGGCGCGCAATTCGATCGTCACCACGGCGACGTTCACCGTCGCGGCGGTCGCCGTCGAGTTCCTGCTCGGGCTGGGTCTGGCGCTGCTGCTGTGGCGCGACAGCCTGTTCCAGCGCGTCTGCCTTGCGCTGCTGCTGATACCGGTGACCATCACGCCGATAGTCGTCGGCCTCGTCTTCCGCGCGCTGCTCGCCGCCGACTATGGGTTGCTGGGCTATTATTTTTCGGCGTGGGGCCTGTCCAACCCGCGC
>Ga0209415_10019841_pt1 | contig 10495 bp, 12 predicted proteins | sample PeaSoiSIISIP2007_FD_187696 | JGI IMG/M metagenome (GOLD analysis project Ga0209415, IMG submission 187696) | Peat soil microbial communities from Weissenstadt, Germany - SII-SIP-2007 (SPAdes) (version 2) | ecosystem: Environmental > Terrestrial > Soil > Wetlands > Peat | place: Germany...
CCGGATGCGTGAAACCTGCACGTCCGGACCTGTGAGGGGTGAGGGTGGTAACATCCTCACCTACTCGGCCCTACGGAGCCCCCCATGTCTCTCCCCATCAAGCTCGACCACTGTGTGGTCCACGTCTCCGATTGGCAGCGTTCGAACGCGTTCTATCGCGACGTGCTCGGCGCCGAGGTGGTGCCGCGCGGGGCGTTCTTCGCCTATCGGTTCGGCGACACCCAGCTCAACCTGCATGGTCCCGGCATGAGCGGTATGATCGTGGCGCGCCTGCCGGTGCAGCCCGGCAACAGCGATATCTGCTTCGAGTGGAAAGGTCCGATCGCCGACGCCGCCGCGCATCTGGCGCGCCATCAGGTGGCGGTCGAGCTCGGGCCGGTGAAACGCAACGGCGCCAAAGGGGAGGGCACCAGCGTGTATTTCCGCGATCCTGACGGTTCGCTCCTGGAATTCATGTCTTATCAGTGAGGCGGAAGATGAGCGCGAACTTCACTCCGAAACCCGACCCGGCCCACGATCCGAACCTGCTGCCCGCCGGGCTTCCGGTGCCGCAGGACGACGGCGCCGCGCGCCATCTCGCCGGCATGCGGCTGCCCGCAATCGCGCTGCCGGCGACCGATGGCGGTGAGGTCGATCTCGCGCGACTCCCCGGCCGTACGGTGGTGTACATCTATCCGCGCACCGGACGGCCCGGTGTCGCGCTGCCGGACGGCTGGGACGCCATCCCGGGCGCGCGCGGCTGCACGCCGCAATCCTGTTCGTTCCGCGATCACTTCGCCGAATTGAAATCGCTCGGCGTCGCGCATCTGTTCGGCCTGTCGACCCAGGACACCGGCTATCAGCGCGAGGCGGTCGATCGGCTGCATCTGCCGTTCGCGATCCTGTCCGACGCCGGCCTGCGGCTCACCGGCGCGCTCGCCCTGCCGACCTTCACGGTCGCCGGCATGACGCTGCTCAGGCGCATGACGCTGGTCATCGACGACGGCGTCGTCGCCAAGGTCCTCTATCCGGTGTTTCCGCCCGATGAGAGCGCCGCGGCCGTCGTGGCCTGGCTACGCACGTCGAGGTAGCGGCGGCGGAAGATTGTTATGCAGATAGAGGTCACAAGCCCTTCAACCTTGGGTTATATTCTGCGGGCGGTGATATGCAGGGAGGTCTTCCATGATTTCATACGCGCAGACCCAAGGCTCGCATTCGACCAATTCGGGCAGCTTCACTCTGATTCCAGGCCTGAGCCTGACGCTGCCGGAAGGCGTCGAGGACACGGCGCTCATCATTTTGAACGTCCCCAATCCTTATGCGACCGGGAACGCCAATCCGGGCGGCACGTTTGCGATTTCGGTCGGGGGCGTCGTTCAGGCGCCGATCGCGAGCTTCACCTACAACGAAGCCGTGCCGCCCTCATCCGGCCGGGTCCCGACCACGCTGGTAGTGGGGGTCCCGCTGGCGAGCAAACCGCAGCCGGTGCTGGCGCTGTGGCAGAACGTGCGCGGCAGCACCGTCATCATCGACAGCCCGGCATCGCTGAGCATCATTCTTTGATGTCTTGCCGGCTCGGCGCTGCCTATGAGGCGCCTCGCGCATCGAGATGGCGGCGCACGGCAGCGAAGACCTCGCGGAACATCTGCGGCGTCAGCACGCCGGTGTTGGTGTTGTAGCGCGAGCAGTGATAGCTGTCGAACAGCGTGAGGCCGTCCACGACGTGTTGTGTGCCGTGGCCGAACGGCACTGCGGCGAGGCGGCGGCCGAGCGCCGCCACGGTGCCGTCATGGGCGATGCGGCCGAGCAGCACGATGGCGGCGAGGCGCGGCATTTCCGCGATGGTGGCCTTGAGAAAGTCGCGACACTGCTTGATCTCGTCGCCGACCGGCTTGTTCTCCGGCGGCACGCAGCGCACCGCATTGGTGATGCGCGCGTCGACGAGCGTGAGGCCGTCATCCGGCCGCGCCCCGTAGTCGCCGGCCGAAAAGCCATAGTCCTTGAGGGTGGCGTAGAGCAGGTCGCCGGCGTAGTCGCCCGTGAAGGGACGGCCGGTGCGGTTGGCGCCCTGCAGGCCGGGAGCGAGTCCGACGATCAGGAGCTGTGCCGCCACAGACCCGAACGAGGGAACCGGGGCATTGTGCCAGGTCGGCTGCTTGCCCCGCCAGGCCTGCCGGAACGCCACCAGCCGCGGGCAACGCGGGCAGTCCCGGCCGACCCGCGCATCGACGCTGCCGCCGGCCTCGATCTTGGGCATCGAGGGCCGGGCTCAGTCCTCGTCGAATTCGTCGTCGTCGGCGGCACCGACCGGCGTGCGTGCCGGCGCGGGGGTTCCACGCTGCAGGAACTGCGGCGTGTGCTGGCGCGGTTCCCGTGGCTCGCGCGGCGCACGCTCGCTGCGCTCGCCCGGATCGCGTCCGATCTTCGACTGCAATTCGGCGATATCGAGGAAGATATCGGCCTGCCGTCGCAGCTCATCGGCCACCATGGGGGGCTGGGTCGACACCGTCGAAGCCACCGTGACGCGCACCCCCTTGCGCTGCACCGCCTCGACCAGGGAGCGAAAGTCGCCGTCGCCCGAGAACAGCACCATGTGGTCGATGTGACCGGCTATCTCCATGGCGTTGACGGCGAGCTCGATGTCCATGTTGCCCTTCACCTTGCGGCGGCCGGTCTGGTCGACGAACTCCTTGGTGGCCTTGGTGACCACAGTGTAGCCGTTGTAGTCGAGCCAGTCGATGAGGGGACGGATCGAGGAATATTCCTGGTCTTCCACCACGGCGGTATAATAAAACGCCCGCAGCAGGTAGCCCCGCGACTGAAATTCGCGGAGCAGTCTCTTGTAGTCGATGTCGAACCCGAGCGACTTTGCGGTCGCGTAAAGATTGGCGCCATCGATGAACAACGCTATTTTTTCACCGGCTACTGTCATCAGGGGTCTCTTCCAACGTGCCGCTCGCGCACCATCGAGGTCGGGGTGGCGGGCGGGCGGTCAAGGCACCGGCGAATCGCCGACGCTCCAGTCAACCAATATCAAGCTTCGAAAACCGGGGGGCGCAAACACAATCGCTTGCTACGTCGCCCCGTCGCGGGAAACCCCCGCCGTGGGAACACCCGCCGTAGCAACAAGTGTGACGGCCGGCCAGTCTCGATTGGCGTGAGCTAACAGAGCTTTGCGGCTTCGCCAAGCCTAATGTAAGACAGCTGTCATGCGAATAACAGCTAATTTTAATCTTGCGCTGCGATACCGCAATCTATACGTCAGCCCACAAAGTGCAAGATTTGCCGGATGACGTAACGTCATCGCATTCAGGAGTCCCAATCCATGGCCCGCGTCACCGTCGAAGATTGCATCGACAAGGTCGAAAATCGCTTCGATCTCGTCCTCCTCGCCAGTCATCGTGCCCGGATGGTATCGTCCGGCGCGCAGATCACCATCGACCGCGACAACGACAAGAACCCGGTGGTGGCGTTGCGCGAAATCGCCGACGAGACGATCTCGCCCGGCGATCTCAAGGAAGACCTCATCCACTCGCTGCAGAAGTACGTCGAGGTCGACGAGCCCGAGCCCGAGACGGTTCCGCTGATCGCCGGCGCCGGCGGCAGCGTCGAGGCGGACGACACCGAAGTCACCGTCGACCGCATGACCGAAGAGGAGCTCCTCAAGGGCCTCGAGGGCCTCGCGCCTCCCGAGGAGCGGCCGGAGCCGTCGGAACCCGACGACGAGGATTGAGTTTGCCGCCGACCTAAGCGCGGTGGTCTGGCAATCCGGTCCGGTCAGGGATTGAGCGGCGTTGCCTCGTACACATCGGCGATCCGGCATTTCAGTCCACAGCTGGGAACCGTCAGCTGTTCGTCGAGACTCGTAAGCCGCGCGGATATCCACCCATCTTTCGTTTTCAGGTCGATTTTCACGTCGACACGCGAGGGATCCACCAGGATCACCGCCTCGCAGTGCGCGTGGGCGAGGTAAAGGCGGCGCTTGATGGCGATCCACGGCTCCTTCTCCCCTGACACCGTTTGATAGTCGGTGTCGGAGACGATCTCGGCCAGGACGTAGGCGCGATCGACGAAACGTTGTCGGGGTTCGATGTGCCGGTCGACCACCATCACGTCAGGCTCGGGGCGATAGTCCTCGCCGACCGGTGCGAGTGCCGCGTCTTCGAGCTCGAGCCCTGAGCGTGAAACAGCCCGCCGCGACCGGTTATGCTTGGCTAAGGCTTCGTTCAGCAGCCGCGTCAAGTTGTCGGCAATGTATTGGTGCGACATTATCGGCGGTACCATCATGACGGGGATGCCTTTGATCAGTTCCCAGCGTTCATGGTCCGGGCGGGTTTCCTGGAACGAACGGAATTCTGCGCCCGACATGCGACGCGCCGTGGTGTGGGTGGCTCCGATCGACATAACGGTCTCCTGACCTCACGCTTCCCCAGGGTCAGCCTGCAACGCCATCATATGTTCCGAGGACGCCCCGCGCCATCCAAACATGTGCGCGCGTTTATTGACCGCTGGGCCATTCACTCCCCCTTGATGCCGGCCGCCCGGATGATCGGCCACCACTTCTCGATCTCGGCCTTGTGGAAGGCGGCGAGCGCTTGTGGCGTCTGCAGCTCGCGCGGGAAAATGTCCTGCCCGAACTCCGCGATCCGCGACCGCAGCACCGGATCCGCATAAGCTTCCGTGATGGCGGCGTTGAGCCGGGCGATGATGGCCTTGGGCGTGCCCTTCGGGGCCCACAGGCCATACCACACCGAGGTGTAGAACCCCGGCAACCCCGCTTCGTCGACCGTCGGGATGTCCGGCGCGGCGGCGAGGCGGTCCTTGCCGGTGATCGCGTAGGCCTTGATGGTGCCGGCGCGCACCTGGGGCAGCGAGGTGACGCGGTCCGCGATGGCGAAATCGATCTGGCCGGCCACCAGGTCCTGCATCAGGAGCGAGCCGCCCCGATAGGGCACGAACTGGAAGCGGGTGCCGGTCGCCTGCTGGAATAGGGCGCCGAAGACGTGCTGCGGGCTGCCGGCCCCGGTCGTTCCCTCCGATGCGACGCCCGGATGCGCCTTCAGCCAGCCGATGAAGCCTTTCAGATCATTCGCCGGCATCGCTTTCTTGGCGACGATCACGGTGGTGCCGCTGGTGGTCAGCGCGATCGGCTCGAAATCGGCCACGAGGTCGTAGGGCAGGGCGTAGATGGCGCCGTTCACCACCTGCGTGCTCCAGATGCTGATCAGGATCGTGTAGCCGTCCGGGGCGGCGCGCGCCACCCGGCCGACCCCGATGCTGCCCGCCGCCCCGGCCACGTTCTCGATGATGACCGGCTGGCCGAGCGATCCCTTCATATGTTCGCCCAGGAGCCGCGCATTGGAATCGACCGGCCCGCCGGCCGCGAACGGAACCACCATGGTGACGGGGCGCGCCGGGTAGGTTTGCGCCCCCGCGTTGCCGAGGGCGCCGAAGCTTGCAACCGCGATGGCGATCGCTGCTAGTTTCCTCATGGCTCAGGCTCCTTGTCGCATTGTCGGCGCTTCGCGCCCGCGAAACGTAAACTCTTGCTACACGATATGTTCCCCATGATATCCTGAACGGGTGTCGGCGCGGCGCTGTCCGCCGCGCGGACCGAGGAGCCATGATGCCGCGGTCGAGCGACCTGCCGAGAATGGAGACCCAGGCGAAGTCCCGCAAGGCGCCGCCCCGGGAGGCGCCCAGCATCGTGCCGGCGGCAGAGCCGGTGGCGAAGCCCGCAAAGCCGCTGATCCGGCAGTACGACCTCGTCGAGCGGGTGCGCAAGTACAACCCCAACACCGACGAGGACCTGCTCAACCGCGCCTATGTCTACGCCATGAAGGCCCATGGCGATCAGACGCGGCTGTCGGGCGACCCCTACATCTCCCACCCGCTCGAGGTTGCCGCGATCCTGACCGAGCACAAGCTCGACGACGCCACCATCGCGGCGGCGCTGCTTCACGACACCATCGAGGATACCGAGGCCACCCGCGCCGAGATCGACCAGCTGTTCGGCAAGGACATCGGCCACCTGGTCGAGGGCCTCACCAAGCTGAAGCGGCTCGACCTCGTCTCCCGCGAGGCCAAGCAGGCCGAGAACCTGCGCAAGCTGCTGCTGGCGATCGCCGAGGACGTGCGCGTGCTGCTGGTCAAGCTCGCCGACCGGCTGCACAATATGCGCACCATCGAGCACCAGAAGCCCGAGGCGCGGCGCCGGGTCGCCGAGGAGACCATCGACATCTATGCGCCGCTCGCCGGCCGCATCGGCATGTACGAGCTGCGCGAGGAGCTCGAAAGCCTGGCGTTCCGCGAGCTCAACCCGGAAGCCCACAAGGTCATCAGCGAGCGCCTGGAGGCGCTGGCGACGCGGCACAAGGGGCTGATCGCCGAGATCGAGGCGCAGCTCACCCGCAAGCTCGCCAACCGCGGCATCGAGGCCAAGGTCAGGGGCCGCCGCAAGCGCCCCTATTCGATCTGGCGCAAGATGGAGCGCAAGGCGGTGGGCTTCGAGCAGCTGTCCGACATCTTCGGCTTCCGCGTCATCGTGAAGGACGTGCCGGCGTGCTACCAGGCGCTCGGCGTCGTCCATACCACCTGGCCGGTGGTGCCCGGGCGCTTCAAGGACTACGTCTCGACGCCCAAGCAGAACGACTACCGCTCCATCCACACCACCGTGATCGGGCCCGGCAACCAGCGCGTCGAGCTGCAGATCCGCACCGAGGAGATGGACGACATCGCCGAGTACGGCATCGCGGCCCACGCCCTCTACAAGGACGAAGCCGGCTCGCCGACCGAGCTGTTGTCGCGCGAATCCAACGCCTATGCGTGGCTGCGCCGCACCATCGCGCTGCTCGCCGAAGGCTCCAACCCGGAGGAATTCCTCGAGCACACCAAGCTCGAGCTGTTCCAGGACCAGGTGTTCTGCTTCACCCCCAAGGGCAAGCTGATCGCGCTGCCCCGCAAGGCGACGCCGATCGACTTCGCCTATGCGGTGCATACCGACGTCGGCAACCAGGCGATCGGCTGCAAGATCAACGGCAAGATCGCGCCGCTCGCCTCCGAATTGCAGAACGGCGACGAGGTCGAGATCCTGACCTCCAAGGCCCAGGCGGCGCCGCCGGCCGCGTGGGAGTCGCTGGTCGCGACCGGCAAGGCGCGCGCCGCCATGCGCCGTGCCACCCGCCAGGCGGTGCGCACCCAATATGCCGAGCTCGGCCGCCGCATCGTCGAGCGCGTGTGCCAGCGCGCCAAGCGCGACTATTCCGACGACAACCTGATGGGCGCGCTGCCGCGGCTCGCCCGCCATTCGATCGACGACGTGTTCGCGGCGGTCGGGCGCGGCGAGATGAAGGCCTCCGACGTGATCCGCGCCATGTACCCGGACTACAAGGAGGAGCGCGCCACCGCGGCCGCGGCGCCGCGCCAGGAAGCCGGCTGGTTCGGCCTCAAGAAAGGCAAAGCCGTCAAGTTCAAGGTGCCGGGCGGCAAGGACAAGGACGCTGCCATCCCGATCCGCGGCATCAACAGCGACCTGCCGGTGCGCTTTGCGCCCGACGGCGGCGCGGTGCCGGGCGACCGCATCGTCGGCATCATGACGCCCGGAGAGGGGATCACCATCTATCCGATCCAGTCCTCGGCCCTGAAGGACTTCGAGGATACCCCCGACCGCTGGCTCGACGTGCGCTGGGACGTCGACGACGACGTGCCGCAGCGCTTCCCGGCCCGCGTCGCGGTGCAGTCGGTGAACGAGCCCGGCTCGCTCGCCCAGATCGCCCAGGTGATCGCCGAGCACGACGGCAACATCGACAACATCCGCATGAGCCGGCAATCGCCGGACTTCACCTCGGTGACCATCGATCTCGAGGTCTACGACCTCAAGCACCTCACCGCCATCATCGCCCAGCTGCGGGCGAAATCGGTGGTCGCCAAGGCGGAACGGGTGAACGGGTAGGCCGTGGCAGACAAACCGGCACCCGCGCACGCCCCCCCCAAGCTGCGCCTCGGCGTCAACATCGACCACGTGGCGACGGTGCGCAATGCGCGCGGCGGGCGCCATCCCGATCCGCTGCACGCCGCCGAGATCGCGATCGCGGCCGGCGCCGACGGCATCACGGCGCATTTGCGGGAGGACCGCCGCCACATCCGCGACGACGACGTCACCCGCCTCAAGGCCCGCATCGACAAGCCGCTCAACCTCGAAATGGCGGCGACCCGCGAGATGGTGGACATCGCGGTCGCGGTGCGCCCCCACGCGGCCTGCATCGTGCCGGAGCGGCGCGAGGAGCGCACCACCGAGGGCGGCCTCGATGCCGCCGGCCAGCACAACACGCTCTATCCGCTGGTGGCAAAGCTGCGCGCCGCCGGCATCCGGGTCTCGCTGTTCATCGCGGCGGAGCCGGCCCAGATCGAGGCGGCCGCGGCGCTGCGCGCGCCGGTGATCGAGATCCACGCCGGCGCGTGGTGCGAGGCGCTGGCCGAGCGCCAGGGCGATCGTGCGGCAGCCGAGTTCGAGCGCATCCGCGCCGGCGCGCGGCTCGCCCGCGGGCTCGGGCTCGAGGTCCATGCCGGCCACGGGCTCGACTATTTGACGGCGGAGACCATCGCGGGCCTGCCCGAGCTCGTCGAGCTCAACATCGGCCACTTCATCGTCGGCGAAGCCATCTTCGGCGGCCTGGCGACGGCGGTGCGGCGCATGCGCGCCGCCATGGATCGCGGGCGGGCGCAAGGCGCGGGCCGGCCGTCCGGACCGGCCAACCTGGACCACGCCTCGTGATCCTCGGCATCGGCACGGACCTCGTCGATATCCGCCGCATTGAGCGCACCATCGCGCGCCACGGCGACCGCTTCCTGCACCGCATCTTCACGGCGACCGAGCGGGACTTGGCGGAGCGCCGCGCCGTCAACCGTGCCGCAACCTATGCGAAGCGCTTCGCCGCCAAGGAGGCCTGCGCCAAGGCGCTCGGAACCGGCTTTCGCGACGGCATCTTCTTCCGTGACCTCGGGGTCGAGAACCTGCCGTCCGGGAAGCCCACCATGCGCCTCACCGGCGCGGCGCTTTGCCGCCTGCAGGCCATCGTGCCGGTTGGATTCGAGGCCCACATCGACCTTGCGATTACGGACGAATTTCCCATGGCACAGGCCTTCGTGGTGATTTCGGCCGTGCCGGCGGGGCAGGGCTGAACACGCAGAGTTGAACCCCGCCGGCCCCCCCGGAGTTGATTGCGTGTTGGCTTGCAAGCGGCTAAAAGAACGGGGGATTCCCGGGGTGTTTCGGGGTCGTGGACGCGCTGCGCCAACGTAACTAAGCCGCTGAATCCTAAGGTTTTTGTGGCTCTTCGAGCAGGCGGCGGTGTTTTCGCCGCGGGGCAATCATTCTAGGGCGTACAGGAACGAACGCGCGTGAACGAGATCGCCAAGAAGCCGATAGAGCGACCGATTGAAAAACCGGTCGAGAAGGCGGTTGTGAAAACGATCGAGACATCGATCGACAGCTCGAAAGACGAGAGGCCGATGAGCGTATCCACCGAAGGAAAGCGTAAGGAGGGCGGGCTTGCGGAAGGCGGCCGCGTCGTGTTCCACGCCCTGATCATCGCTCTGGTGATCCGTACCCTGCTGTTCCAGCCGTTCAACATTCCCTCCGGATCGATGAAGGCGACCCTTCTGATCGGGGACTATCTGTTCGTCTCGAAATACAGCTACGGTTACAGCCACTATTCGCTGCCGCTGTCGCCGCCGCTGTTTTCCGGCCGCCTGTTCGGCTCGGCGCCGGAGCGCGGCGACGTCGTGGTGTTCCGCCTGCCGAAGGACGACTCCACCGACTACATCAAGCGCGTCATCGGCCTGCCGGGCGACCGCATCCAGATGAAGGACGGGCTCCTCCACATCAACGGCGTGCCGGTCAAGCGCGAGCGCGTCTCGGATTTCATCGACGACGAGAACGGCGGTGCCGAGCGCGTGCGGCGCTGGCGCGAGACGCTGCCCAACGGCGTCACCTACGAGTCGCTCGATCTGCAGGACAACGGGTTCCTCGACAACACCCAGGAATACCTGGTGCCGGACGGCCACTACTTCATGATGGGCGACAACCGCGACAACTCGACCGACAGCCGCGTGCTGTCGGCGGTCGGCTACGTGCCGTTCGAGAACCTCGTCGGCAAGGCCCAGATCATCTTCTTCTCGATCGGCGACGGCGAGCCCGCCTGGCACATCTGGAGTTGGCCATGGTCGGTGCGCTGGAGCCGGCTCTTCACGATCGTGCGATGAGCCGAAGGGCGGCAAACGGCAGACGCGAACTTGAGACACGCATCGGCTATGAGTTTGCCGATAAGGCGCTGCTCGACAGCGCGCTCACGCACATCTCGGCGCTGAGCGGCAAGAGCCGGTCGAACAGCTATCAGCGCCTCGAATTCCTCGGCGATCACGTGCTCGGCCTCGTCGTCTCCGACATGCTGTTCCGCGCCTTCGTCAAGGCCGACGAGGGCGAGCTGTCGCGCCGGCTCGCCGATCTCGTCCGCAA
>Ga0209415_10019842_pt1 | contig 10495 bp, 10 predicted proteins | sample PeaSoiSIISIP2007_FD_187696 | JGI IMG/M metagenome (GOLD analysis project Ga0209415, IMG submission 187696) | Peat soil microbial communities from Weissenstadt, Germany - SII-SIP-2007 (SPAdes) (version 2) | ecosystem: Environmental > Terrestrial > Soil > Wetlands > Peat | place: Germany...
GGCGATCGGATGGCGACAAAAACATCGACGGCCGATGTGTACGGAAGGTGCATCATCAACTCGCGACGCGAGGTCGCGTGGCGTCGACGAGTCCGGCTGGCTGGCGGCCTGCTATTCGCGACGGCGCTGTTGCTCGCCGGATCGCCCGGCGACGCCCGTGCCGCTAACCAGGGCTTCGACTTCAGCGATTTCAGTTCGATCAAGGGACTCAACCTGGTCGACAAGGCCACGCAGCAGGGCTCGAAGCTGCAAATCACGCCGGCGCAGCAATATCAGGCCGGCGCGGCATGGTACGCGACCCAGCAATCGGTGAGCAAAGGCTTCACTACCACCTTCACCTTCCAGTTTACGAACGAGTCGAGTCCGCCGGCCGACGGGATAGCGTTTCTGATCCAGAACGAAAAGTCGAAAGCGATCGGATTGACCGGCGGCGCGATCGGGTACCAGGGAATTCGCGACAGTCTCGCGGTCGAGTTTGATACCTATCAGAATCCCGGCGAACCAAATGGGAACCACATCGCGGTCGAGAGCTGCGGTACCATGGGCAACGCCGATTCTTCAGCCTGTCAGCTCGGCATCACGACCAGCATCGGGAAGATCGCCGATGGTAACGTGCATACGGTGACGATCAGCTATACGCCCGGCACGCTGCTGGTCTTCTTCGACGATCCGTTGACGCCCGTGCTAGTCGTCAACGTCAATCTTTCCAAGCTGCTCAAGCTCGCCGGCGGCAGCAAGGCGTGGGTTGGATTCACCGGCTCGACGGGTCTCTACTATGAAACGCAGGACATCTTGAGCTGGTCGTTCACTCCCGGCGCATCTATCACTGCGCTGCAGCTCGTCGGCAACGAGAGCGCGCCGACCATGGGCAAATGCACGGGCATCGGTTATGTCTCTCTTTGCAAGAGCGGCTTATGCGAGTGCATCCAGATTCCGGACGCGACCGTCACCGGCTTCGCCACCGGATCGGCCGCGCTGCTGCTGACTGTCGACCAGGGGCTCGCGCTCCCGAGCACCCTGCTTGAAGGCGGATGCGCACCGATCTTCGGCGAAGCGGAGCTGACCGCTACCGGCTTTACCGGCACTCTGAATCTTTTCCTCATTCAATGCGGCGTGACGGACGGGCTTCAGGTGGTCGGCGGATGGGGCACGCCGGTCGCGATCGACGGTCAGGTCGGCGGCGGCTCCGCCGGCGGCATGATCAGCACGGGCGGCGCCGCATCGCTGAAGTTATCCGGCGTGCTCACCAAGTAGCGGGAGGATTCCGAACCGTGAACGAGAGGCATCAGGCGAGATCACGAATCGTTATCATGTTCGTGCTGGCGGCGATGGTTCTGTCGCTGAGCGGACGAACCTCGGCATACGTGCCCCCGGAAAAGGCGGTCAAGTTCACTGTGGCGGGAACCGAGTCGGCGCCGACCAACGGCGCCTGTTCGGCGGTCGGCTACACCAACATCTGCTACAGCGGCAATTGCGAGTGTATCGAGGTGCCGAAGGCGATTATCAACGGCGACCTCGTCTCGAATTGCGCGCAGGCTTTTATCTCGGTCGACAAAGGTCTTGCGCTCTCGCCCAATGGATGCGAGCCGGCCTTTGCGTCGATCATATCGCAAAACAATGGCGCCAACTGCGGAAAGTTCTTCGGCACCCTGAATCTCATCCTCACCACCTGCGCCACCGGATACTCGGGCGGATGGGACATCGCGAATTCGGATAGCGGCAGCGGCACATTTACCGGAACGGTGACCGCAAAGAGCAAGCTCTCGCTCAAGTTCCAGGGCGGGATGCTGCCCTGATCGCAGCCGCTTTGCGATAATCGCGCGTAGGCTCGCGATCGCGCCGCGATCGCCGCAGCCGTCGAGCCTCCCATGCCGCACGTGCGCCGCTATCTTTTGAAGGACGCCACCCGCGCGCTCACTCCCACCGGCGGTTTTCTCAAAGGCTTCGGCTTCACGCTCAATCCGTATGTCGGATGCGCGTTCGGCGACAACGGCGGATGCCCCTACTGTTACGTGCGGATGCTTCCGGTGGCGCATGCCGAGAGCGGTCCGTGGGGTAGCTGGGTTATCGCCAAGCGCAATCTGCCGGCGATGCTCGCGCGCGAACTCGAGGGGCTCGCTGCGAGCGGACGGCTCGCCGCCGCGGCCATCTTCATGTCGAGCGCGACTGACCCATACCAGGGAATCGAGCGCCGGCTGCGGCTCACCCGCGCCGCCCTCGAGGCGTTTACCAGGGCGCCGCCGCGCCGGCTGCTCGTCCAGACGCGGAGCCCGATGGTCGAACGCGATCTCGACCTGATTCGCGTGCTCGGTGAACGCGCGATCGTCTCGCTCACTATCGAGACCGACGACGAATCCGTCCGTCGTGCGCTCACCCCGACCTCGCCGGCCGTCGCCCGCCGCATACTGACGGCGCGCCGGCTCCGCGCGGCTGGAGTCTTCACGCAAATCGCGGTTGCGCCGATGATGCCGAACCATCCGGAGCGCCTGGCCTTGATCCTCGACGAGATCGCGGACCGGGTGATCGTCGATACCTACTTCGACGGCGACGGCGCCAACGGCCGCCGCTCGCTCGCGCTCGAAATCGGCGCGCTCTATGAGCGTCTCGGCTACGAGGGATGGTTCCGGCCGGGCGCGGAGCGCGAACTGATCGCGGCGTTGCGTTCGCGGCTGGGCGCGGAGCGCGTGCTCTTCAGCCGCGACGGCTTCAACGCGATCTAGATCGTTCAGCCCGGCCAGGTTCAGTGGCGTGGCGAATTCGAGAACAGCGGCACGCCCAGCATCCGATCGATAATCAGCGCGCCGACCATTACCGAAATAATTCCGCCCAACATCAGCCGCCGCAGCGTATCGGCGATGAACTTCTGGTGCGGCGTTACGTAAACCGTCCGGCCATGATTCGTCATCGCTGCCGTCTGCGTGACGGTCGGGCTGGTCGCCCCGGAGCCGTAGGCGATACTGAACGACACGTATGCGCCCATCCCGATGAACCAGACCAGCACGAAGTAGACGATGTAGGCGCGCCGGATGCGCGCCTGGCGCCGCATCTGCTCGAGGGTGTAGGGAGCGCGTGCATAAAACGGCACTCCACAGCCGCGCCCATACCCGCCTGCCGCGAGGCGTTCCTCGGGCGCACGCGCGATCTCCTCGACGCGCAGCAACCGGCGCAGCATCGCGCCCGCCCATCGTGCTTCCAGCCCGAACGGGGCGCTGATCATCAGGTAGCTGCCGGCAATCACCGCGGTGACCAAGGCGAGCCCGGGGTGGCCACGCACAGCGCCGACGCTCATCTCGACCAGGACCGTGATGGTCATCGCGACCGCCAGAATTAAGACGATCGAGACGAGCGCCATCCAATCCGGACGCATCACGATGCTGACCCGCGTGCCGCCGGGGGCCGCTTCGACGCGGCCCAGAATCAGCGGGCGTATCGAGTTGCGATAGCCGATGATGCGGCTCACCGCGAAACGGTCGTCGTCAACCACGCCCTCGAAGTCGCGGGCATCCGAAAACGGCATCCGGAACGAGCGCCGCTCTTCGGTGGCGTCGCGCAGCGCCGCGATCACTTCGTCCGGCGTGCTGTGACTGATAAGTTGGTAACGACGCCAGGGCGGCAGGATCAGCTCGAGCAATAGCGGATACTCGCCCGCGGCCATCTGGATGGACTAAGCGGCTACTTCTGCTGCATCGGAGCGCCGCAGCATTTGAGCGCGCCGCCGCCCGGCTTGGTCACGATCACCCGCGAGCCGCATTTCGTACATTCGTAGATCTTTCCCAGCGTATTCGCCATCTTCTTCTTTTGTCTTCTACTTCCCGACAGTGATACGCGGCCCGTCACTGTCCCTTGAAGAGCGGGCGGCGCTTTTCCAGAAACGCCCGTACGCCCGCGCTCCGATCCGCGGTGGTCTGGAGCAGCGCGTAAAGATCCTCCTCCAGCCTTATACCTTGCACGAGCGTCATATCGTAGCCCTTGAGCACCGCCTCTTTCGCCATCCGGGCGGCGATCGGCGCGCGGCTCAGGATCGATTCGATGCGCTCGCGCGCCAGGCTTCGCAGCCGCGCGGGCGACCCGGCGATTTCGGTGACCAGTCCGGCGCTGAGCGCGGCGCGCCCGTCGATCGGCGCGCCCGTGAGCAGCATCCTGAGCGCGCGCGGGGCCCCGATGATCCGGGGCAGGCGCTGCGTGCCGCCGAAGCGCGGCAAGCGTCCGCGGCGCGGCTGGGTCATCGCGAAGCGCGCCCGCGCCGCCGCGATCCGGAGGTCAAGTCCGAGCGCCAGTTCGAGTCCCTCGTCGAGGGCATCGCCGTTGATAATCGCGAGCGTCGGCTTGGCGAGCGCGGCGAGCGATTCGACCACGCGCGCGTCGACGCCCGGCTCGAAGCCCGCGCAGAAGACCGCGCCGGCGCCGGTGACCGCGAGCATCTGGAACTGATCGTCATCCTCGACGCGCTCGGCGAACTCGATAAGCTTGCGGGCCATCGCCGGGGTGATTCGATTTCCGGCGCGCGGACGATTGAGCGTCACGCGCACGCACGCTCCGCGCATCTCGACGATCAGTTCGCGGCCGCCGCGGGCGCGGCTCGCCTGTTTGCGCCGGGCGGCCAACTCTAGGGCGCCTGCTCGCGCAGGCGCTGGCGCAGGATCTTACCGAGCGGATTTTTCGGCAGCTCGTCGACGAACTCGACGCGCTCGGGGCGCTTGAAGCTCGCCAGGCGCTCGCGGCAATAGGCGACGAGCTCCTCGGCCGTGACTTGCGCGCCGGGCCGCGGCACCACGAAGGCCTTCACCGTCTGACCCCATTCGAGCGACGGCACGCCGACCACCGCCGTTTCGTCGACCGCCGGATGGCTCATCAGCACGGTTTCGACCTCGGCCGGCGCGATGTTCTCGCCGCCGCGGATGATCATGTCGTCTTTGCGGCCGGCGAAGAAGATGTAGCCCTCGGCGTCGATCCAGCCGAGGTCGCCGGTTGCGCGCCAGCCCTCGGCCAGTGCGGCGTCGTCGGCCCGTCCGGCGTAGCCCTTCATGATGCGCTCGGTGCGAATCACGATCTCGCCGACTTCGCCGCGTTCGAGCCAATTGCCGCCGTCGCCGCGCACGCGGACTTCGACGTCGGGCAGCGGGCGGCCGATCGAATTGAGCCGCTTGAGCTTGAGTTCGACTTCGGCGCGCGTGCCGGTCAAGCGATGGTCGTCGGGGCCCAGCATCGTGAGCGATGAAGTGGTCTCGGTCTGACCGTAGGCGTTGACGAAGCCGACCTCGGGCGGAAAGGCTTCGATTGCCCTGCGGATCACCGCGGACGGCATCGGCGCGCCGCCGTAGGCGAGATTGCGCAGGCTCGACAGATCGGTGTGCGCGAAGTCCGGATGGTCGAGAAGCTGCTTCATCATGGTCGGCACGACGAAGGCGTGCGTGATGCGTTCGCTCGCGGCCAGGCGCAGCCAACCCCCGGCCTCGAACTGCGGCATCACGACCATCCTGCGCCCGGTCCAGAGATTGGTCATCAACGCGGTCATCCCGGCGATGTGGTAGAAGGGCACGCAGACCAGCGCGGCGCCCCGCTCGCTGCCGTCGGCCATCTCGACGTTGGCGGTGACGTAGGCGGTGAAGTCGCGATAGCTGAGCATCACGCCCTTGGGATTCGAGGTCGTCCCGCTGGTGTACATCAGCACCGAGGTCTCTTCGTCGTCGACCTCCGCCTCGCTCTCATCGGGTGCGGCCGACTCCAGCAGCGCGGCGAGACCGGGTGTGCGCGCGTCGCCGCTTCCGATTGCGATCAGCGTATCAAGCCGGAGCCGCGGGCGAAGCCGCGCGACCAGGTCGAGGTAGCGATCGCCCGCCATCAGAATGCGCGCGCCGGCGGTATTCAGCATGTATTCGAGTTCGGGTTCGCGCGCGCGATAGTTGAGCGGCAGGAAGGTCATCCCGGCGCGCGCGGCGGCATAGTAGCCCGCGACATAGAGATCGGAGTTGGTATCCAGCGCCGCGATCACGTCGCCCCGCTTGAGGCCGAGCCGCCGCAGCGCCGCTGCGATTCGCGCCGAGCGCTCGTTGAGGCCGGCGTAAGTCAGGCGCTGCTCGCCGAACACGAGAATCTGCTGATCGGGCGCGATCGACGCCGGGATAGTGATGAAGTTGATCGTGTTCAAGAACTCATGGTCTCTTTGATGGTCATCCGCGCCAGGCGCGATCCGAGCCGCCGCTCGAGCGCAAGCCCGGCGCGCAAATCGAGCTCGAGTCCCTCGCGGACCGCGCTCTTGACCGCCGCCGTCATCGCGCGCGGCATCGCGGCCAGCCGCCGCGCAAGCTGCGCTGCCGAGCGTCTGAGCGCCGCCGCCGGCACCAGCTCATCGACCAGTCCTATAACCATCGCTTCGCGGGCGTCAATCCAGCGGCCCGTGAGGCACAACTCGAGTCCGCGGCCGAGTCCGGCGCGGCGTGCGAGCGTTTGCGTGCCGCCGACGCCCGGGATCATCCCGAGCCCGGTCTCCGGCAGGCAGATGCGAGTGTCGTCGGCCGCGATCGTGAAGTCGCACAGCAGCGCCATCTCGAGTCCCCCGCCGACCGTGAAGCCGTGTACGGCCGCGATGGTCGGAATCGGCAGCGCGGCGAGCTTGCCCCATACGTCGCGCCGAAAGCGCACCCAGCGGGCGACGATCGGCGAAGGCGCGGTGCCGAACTCGCTTAAGTCGCCGCCGGTCGAGAAGGCCGGGCCGGCCCCGGCCATCACCATCGCGCGGACTTCGGAATTGTCGTGGAGCGCGTCCATGATCTGATCGAGGTCGTCGCGCATCGCGACATTGTAGGCATTGAGCTGCGCGGGCCGGTTCAGGATGACCCAGGCGATCGCGCCGCGCCGCTCGAATCGGATGGTGGAGAACGGGCGGGCCACTTCAGACCGAATGCAGCTCCGCGCTGGAGGCGCTGGCGATGGCGGGGCGGCCGCGCTCGAAGACCACGCGCCCGCCGATAATCGTGATATCGACCGGCAGATTAACCAGCTCGGCCGCGCCGAGCTCGAGCGGCGACTTCGGCAGCACGATTAGGTCGGCGAGATTGCCGACCTCGATCGCGCCCGCGGCCAGGCGGGCCAGGCGCGCGCCCTCGATCGTGAACAGCGCGAGCGCGTCGGAGGGCGAGAGCGCTTCCTCTGCCGCGATTTGATGACCCTCGAGCGAGGCGCGTGCAACGGCCGCGGCGGTCGCTGCCAGCGGCCGCGGCGGCGTGACCGGGGCATCGGTCCCGCCGGCCAGGTTGATGCCGGCCGCGGCCAGACTCCGCCCCCGGTAGAGCGAAGGCCAGAGCCCCGGTTCGTCGGCATACTTGGCGCCGCGATAATAGATAAAGCCGGGATTGGTGACGACCCAGGCGCTGCTCGCCGCGATCCGCTCGACGTAGTCGGCCGGAATCAGGCCGCCGTGCTCGATGCGGCATACGGCCGCGCCGCTCTCGCCGAAGCTCGTCCGCGCCTGCTCGATCGTCCCAAGTGCCCACTCCAGCTCCTCGACCTCGGTGGCATGGAATGCGCAATCGAAGCCGCGCGCGAGCGCCGTGGCGACGCGGCGCGCAATCCCGCCCGCGCCATGCGACGCGCCGGGCATGAACTTGATTCCCGCCAGGCGCATCCCGGCCTGCGCGGCGGCGGCTGCGGACTGCTCGGCGGTCTCCAGATGCCGCGCACCGACCATCATGCCGATGCGCTGGGCGATCGCGCCGCTGGCGGCAAGCTGCGCGAACAATTTCACTTCCTCGGGGCCGTTGCGCACGGTGGTGTCCGTGAAGGCGGTCACGCCGGCCGCGGCGAGTTCGCGGCTTAGGGTCCGCGCGCGCGATGCGAGCTCTGCGGCGGTCACCAGCGGCAGTCCCGCGCCGATCGATTCTTCCATCCCGGCGACCAAACCGGTCGGGCGTTCATCCGCGTCGCGCTCGATGAACCCGCCGGGCGCAGGTTTCACATCGGCGCCGTCAAGCCTGAATTGTTTGAGAGCGCGCGAGTTGAGCCACGAGGCGTGCAGCGTCGAATGTCGCAGGCGCAGCGGATTGCGCGGCACCGCCTGGTCGAGCTCGGCGAGCGTCGGGCCGCGCCGCTCGCGCATCAGCGCCTCGTCGCATCCAAAGGCGCGCAGCCAGTTGCCTGGCGGCGTCTTGCCGGCGGCGATGCGCAGGCCGGCGATCAGATCGGGAATCGTGCGGCAGCGCCATAACGAGACCCCGGTCGCCGCGGCGGCGGCTTCGAGAAAATGCAGATGCGAATCCACTAACCCGGGCGCCACCGGGCGGCCGGCCAGACGGATCAGATGGGTCCGCGGGCCGACCAGGGCCTTGAGATCGGCAAACGGGCCGCAGGCGACGATCGCACCGGCGGTCACCGCGACCGAGTTGCTCTCTGGATGGCCGAGAATCTGTCCTTCGTGCAGGACCAGGTCAGCCTTGTCCATCTCAGCCGCGTGCTCCGCGCCCAACTCGCGGATAGACGCAAAGCGCGAGCATCCCGGGCGAGCTCAATCCGAGGAGGGCAGCGGCTTGACTTCCTTGAGCTTCATCGGCGTGTCGCAGCATTCGACCGCGCCGTCGCCGGCCTTGTTGCACAGCACCTCGGTCCCGCACTTTTCGCATTGATAGCGCTTGCCCAACGCGTTCGACATCCATACTCCCTGCGGCCAGTCGCCGCTCCCCCAAAGATCGCCGGCTCGGCCAAGTTAAAGTACTACTTGAAAGGCAGATCGCTCACCGTCGCCGGCCGTTCCCCTGCCGAATCCTTTATCATGACCGCGGTACCCGGCGCCCATGCGCTGTGATGGATTATCCCCAGCCCCAGCGCGCCCTGGCCCGGCGAGACGGCCGCGCTGGTGATGGTTCCAATCTCATGCCCACCGAGCTCCAACCTCGCGCCGACCGCGGGCGGACGTCCGCGGCTTACCCGCAGTCCATAGAGCTTCTTCTTGAGCGAACCGTGCGCGGTCGCGCGCTCCAGCGTCTCCTGCCCGACGTAACAGCCCTTGTTGAGTGAGATCGCGCGTTCCAGGCGCGCTTCGAGCGCCAGCGTCTTGTCACCCGTATCGACGCCGACGCGCGCCAGGCCGCGCTCGACGCGCAGGATCTCGATCGCCGCCGCATCGGCTTGCGGAGCCTCGGGCGCGCGTTTTTCGAGCTCTTCGACGAGGGCCGCAATTGCCTCGCGATGGCCAAGTGCCGTGACCGCCGGCCACTCGTAGCGGGGCAGATATGCGATCGTGAGCGCGCCAAGCGTGATGAAGCGCCAGGGCGCGAGCTCGGCCGCCTCGGGATGCATCCGGGCGATAAGCTCGAGCGCGCGCGGCCCCTCGATATCGAGGATCGCCCACTCCCGGAGCTCTTCGAATTCGACGTCGTCGGCCACGATCAGGCGTTCGAGATGGGCACGGGCGCGCGGCCACAGCTCGCGATCGAGCTCGAAGATGAAGTCGTTGGGCTCGGCATAGACGAACAGATCGGCGACCACATGGGCGCGCTCGGTGAGGACCAGAGCCGCCGCCGCCTCGCCGGGATGCATCTCGCGGATGTCGTTGCTCAGCATCCCGTGGAGGAAGCCGACGCGATCGTCGCCGACCACGCGAATCGCGATGCGGTCATCGAGCCTGCGCCAGGCTGCGCCGCCATGCAGCGCGCGATAAACCCGGCCCTCGACGGCCGTGGCGCCGGCAGCGTTCTTTTCGGGGGTCATTGCCATGGTCACGCGGAGCTAAATACAACCGAATCGAAGTTAACAAACTTGAACCGGCCTCGACAATGCGGGTGGCGTAGGCCTTACCGGAGCGAGTGGAGGCTGGTTCTATCCTGCGCCGCATTTTCGTATACTCGACCAATCTAGGGAGGGCCGGCCGATATGGGTGCCTTCATTCTCGGGGTGATCATCGGGATTGCGATTACCGTGATGCTCTTCATTTACGACGAGGGCGAAGTTTTTCTGAAGCTCTCGCGCCAAATCAAGACCGTCGTCGCCCGCTACAAGGAGCCGCAGCGGACGGGCGGTTGAGCTGAAGCCTGCGCATGAACGAGATCCGGCACGCATCGGCGCTGGCTGGATGGACGCGGCTGCGGGCGGGCCTCGCCGTGCTCGCGTTGCTGGGATTGATCGGAGGTGCGACGTGGGCCGCCTCCGACCCCGCCACCGACGCGAGCCATCTGAGCGACCAGGCCTTCACGTTCCTCAATAGCGTCAGCAAGACGGGCTCGGGCCCGCTGATCGGGCCGGTGGCCGGCTTTGCGGGTGATGCGCAGACTCTGGCCAATGCGCTCAAGCGCGATGACCAGGGCGGCGGGGCGAGCGCGATGGCGTCGCTCGCGGCCGACCGGACCGCGGTCGACGCCGCGCTCGGCGCGCATCCGGAGCCCGCGACGGCATCGCGATGGAGCGCGCTCAAGAGCGCGCTTGACGCGCTGGCGGCGCAGGTGAAGCCGGGGGCGCCGGCCGCTTCCTCCGGCGCGCCGGCGGAAGCGGCCCCGCCCGCGGCGGG
>Ga0209415_10019843_pt1 | contig 10494 bp, 10 predicted proteins | sample PeaSoiSIISIP2007_FD_187696 | JGI IMG/M metagenome (GOLD analysis project Ga0209415, IMG submission 187696) | Peat soil microbial communities from Weissenstadt, Germany - SII-SIP-2007 (SPAdes) (version 2) | ecosystem: Environmental > Terrestrial > Soil > Wetlands > Peat | place: Germany...
TTGGCCGTTGGCTGCAACCGCCGAACCGGCGTTGAACCCGAACCAGCCGACCCAGAGCAGGGAGGCGCCGATCACCGTCAGGACGAGGTTGAACGGTGCCATGTTCTCGGTCTTGTAGCCCGTGCGCCGGCCGAGCATGAGGCAGGCGACGAGACCAGCGATACCGGCGTTGATGTGAACGACCGTGCCGCCGGCGAAATCGAGCACGCCCGATTTGCCGAGGAAGCCGCCGCCCCACACCCAGTGGCAGATCGGGGCGTAGACGACGAGCAGCCAGAGCGACATGAAGATCACGAGCGCCGAGAACTTCATGCGGTCGACGATGGATCCGATGATGAGCGCCGGCGTGATGATGGCGAACGTCATCTGGAAGCACATGAACACCGACTCAGGGATGGTTCCCTGCAAGGTGTCCTTGCCCATGCCCGCAAGCAGCACGCGGTCGAAGCCGCCGATGTAAGCGTTGTAGAAGTCGTCGGGGTTCGTTCTGAACGCCAGCGAATAGGCCACGATCACCCACAGCACCGTCACCAAGCACGTGGTGACGAACGTCTGCATCAGCACCGCGAGCACGTTCTTTTTGCGCACCATGCCGCCGTAGAACAATGCCAGTCCTGGGATCGTCATCATCAGAACGAGCGCCATGGAGGTAAGCATCCAGGCGGTGTCGCCTGAATCGAGCTTCGGCGCCGGAGCTGCCGGAGCCGCGGGGGCTGCGTCCTGCGCGAAGCTCGGCAGTGCAGTCCACGCATAGAGTGCCGCGGTGGCGGCACCAGTTGCTGCGGTACGTATCAGTGCGTTCAATTTCATCGTGAAAACTCCCCTTTCCCTTCGAGCGACTTGGGCGGATCAGGCCGATGGTCGGTTGCGGTTATAGTGCGTTGTCGTCAGCCTCTCCGGTGCGGATGCGCACCGTGTGTTCGATCGGCGAAACGAAGATCTTTCCGTCTCCGATCTGCCCGGTCTTAGCAGCGCGCTGGATGGCCTCGAGCGCCTTGTCGACCTGAGCGGACGGAACGACGATCTCCACTTTGATTTTGGGCAGAAAGCTCACGGCGTATTCTGCGCCGCGGTAGATCTCCGTGTGGCCCTTCTGCCGGCCGTACCCCTTGACTTCAGTGACCGTCATGCCCTGCAAGCCCAGATCGGTCAGCGCGGTGCGGACCTCCTCGAGCTTGAAAGGCTTGATGATTGCCGTGATTAACTTCATACAAGCACCCCTCTCTCCCCAGTGTCCGCCGCAGTTTTCGCCGCAGCAGAAGTGCTAGTTTTTTGGGGCCACGGCAGGCTCGGCGATGGCCACCAGGCTAGGATGGAGTCAAGACGCGTGCCAGTTTGATAGTGTCACAGCAACTCATTGGATTTACTGAATAAACTATAGGCATGGCAGCGCGAGCTGGCGGCTGGCAATTCGTCATTTGCTTATTGTGTAGGCAATCGATTTCTATTGCCTATTAGCTAGGCACAAATTTTGTGCGCCGCAGTCGCATGAGCCCTTCCTGCGCCACCGAGGCAATGAGCCCACCCTGCCGGGTATAGATGCTTCCGCGGCTGAAGCCGCGGGCGCTATGTCCGCTGGGGCTGTCCTGCACGTAGAGCATCCACTCGTCGGCGCGGAACGCCCGGTGGTACCAGATGGCATGGTCGAGGCTCGCGAGCTGGATGTCGGCGTCGAACAGGAGCTTGCCGTGCGCTATCAGCGCGGTGTCGAGCAGCGTGAAGTCGGAGGCGTAGGCGAGCACGGCCTCGTGGATGGCCCGGTCGTCGGGCAGGCGCCCCTCCGCCCGGAACCAGATCTGCTGCGCAGGCGGCCTGCTCTCGCGCGTGAGATAGCGCGAGATATCGACGATGCGCATGTCGATTGGCCGGTCGCGCTCCCAGTAGCTGCGCATGGCGGCCGGCAGCTTGTCGATGAGGCCGGCAATGAGGTCCTTGGGGTTGGGGAGTGCTTCCGGCCCCGGCACGTCAGGCATCGCGCTCTGATGCTCGAGGCCCGCCTCGGCCTTGTGGAACGAGGCGCTCATGGTGAAGATCGCCGCGCCGTGCTGGATGGCCTTGACGCGGCGCGTGGTGAAGCTACCGCCGTCGCGAATGCGCTCCACGTCGTAGATGATGGGGAGCGAGGGGTCGCCGGCGAGCAGGAAGTATCCGTGCAGCGAATGCACGCGGCGACCAGGATCAACGGTCCGCGTGGCGGCGATCAGCGCCTGCCCCAGCACTTGGCCGCCGTAGACGCGCTGCCAGCCTTCGCTGCCGCGGGCGCCCCGGAACAGGTTATCCTCGAGCGGCTCCAGGTCGAGGACGCGCAGCAGGGCTTTGAGCGCGGTGTCGGGCGCATCAGTCGGCATGGGGCCTCGCGATTTCTGCCGAGGTGTCGGGTTTGCTAGTCTTTAGCGCAAACGGCGTAATGGGAGTGAAGGCGCGTGCCTGTCAACAACACCGATGCTTGGACGATGGACCAGCCCATGGTCGTTGAAGCCGCGGCCGGCCGCTACGCGGTGGTGATCTCGGGCGCGAGCTTCGCCGGCCTCGCGCTCGCCTGCGGGCTGGGAAAGGCGCTGGGGCCCGACCATCGCATCGCGCTCATCGACCGCAGCGCCAGTCCTGGCACGGCGAGGCGTGACAGCCGCGCCTCGGCGCTGTCGGCCGGCTCCAAGCGCATGCTGGAAGCGCTCGGCGTCTGGACCGCACTCGAGCAAGAGGCGCAGCCGATCGCCAGCATCGAGATCACGGACACGAGCCTGGAAGCCGGCGTACGGCCCGTGCTTCTCACCTACGACAACGTGACGGACGCGCACGAGGCCGCGACCTACATCGTGCCCAACGCCGCGCTTTACGACGCTCTCTACGCCGCGGCCAGGCGCATCGCGTCGATCGAGTGGATCGTGCCCGGTGAAGCGCGCGATTTCGTCGGTGCCGACGCGTGCGTGCGCGTGCGCCTGGCGGATGCGCGCCAGCTCGGCACCTCGCTGCTCGTCGCCGCCGAGGGACGCGACTCCAGGCTGCGCGAGGCCGCCGGCATCGGAATCGTCGGCTGGAGCTATCCGCAGATCGGCATCGTCGCCACCGTGCGCCACGAGCGTCCGCACGAGGCGCGCGCCGTGCAGCATTTCCTCCCCGCCGGTCCGTTCGCGATCCTGCCCCTCAGGGGCAACCGCTCGTGCATCACCTGGACGGAGGACGAGGAGAACGGCCGGCGCATCATGGGCCTGGACGAAGCAGACTTCCTCGCCGAGGTGGAGACGCGGTTCGGCGGCAAGCTCGGGGCGGTCGCGCTCGATGGTCCGCGGCAATCCTGGCCGCTCAAGACGCATCTGGCGCGCCGCTACGTCGGCGACCGCTTCGCGCTCGTCGGCGACGCCGCGCACGGCGTGCATCCGCTGGCCGGGCAGGGCCTCAACCTTGCCTTCCGCGATGTCGCCGCGCTGATCGAGGTGGTCGCGGATGCGGTGCGGCTCGGCTTCGAGCCCGGCAGCGCGCAGGCGTTGGCCCGCTACGAGCGCTGGCGGCGCTTCGATTCCGCGCTCTCGGCGGCGACCTTCGACGGCATCAACCGGCTGTTTGCAAACGACGCGACGCTGCTGCGCTCGGTGCGCGAGATCGGGCTCGGCCTCGTCGATCGCACGCCGATCCTCAAGCGCTTCTTCGTCAGCGAGGCGGCGGGGCTCAGCGGGGAGCTGCCGCGCCTGCTCAAGGGCGAGCCGGTCTAGCTCACTCGTCTTCTTTTGCCTCGACAGCTTCCGGGAGCACGACGGTGATCGTCCCGCCGGCAATGTCCACCACGGGCACGTAGGCATCGGCGAAAGGGATCAGCTCGGTCTCGTGCGTGCCTTCGAGGCGCAGCTCCAGGATGTCGCCGGCGCCGTAGTTGTCGACGGCGACGATCATGCCGAGCGCAGCTCCGTCGGGCGCCACCGCGCGCAGGCCGATGAGGTCGGCGCGGTAGAACTCCCCTTCGGCCGCCGCGGGAAGCCGCGAGCGCTCGACATAGAGAGCAAGACCTCTCAGCGCCTCCACGCCGTTGCGGTCGTCGATGCCGGCGATGCGCGCGACGATGCCCTTCGCCGTCACGCGCACGAGCTTGAGTTCGAGGCGCCGCGTCCTGTCCTCGGTCTCGAGCGGTCCGTAGGCTGCGATCGCCTGCGGATCTTGCGCGTAGCTCTGGATCAGCACCTCGCCGCGCACGCCGTGCGGCGCCCCGACGCGGCCAATGAGAACCCGGCTCTTGTCGCTCATCACCGCTCGCTGTCCACACCGTCCTCAGGTCGGCAGCGGCCCGAGATAGGTGAGCTCGACCCGCACCGGCGCACCTGCCACCTCGACCACCGTGGCGAGCTTCGCCGCCTCGCCTTCGAAGGCCCCGACGATATCGAGGCTCGTCCCCGCCGGGCCAGCCGAAAATCCGGTGATCAGCTTGCCCTCGGGGGGCACCTCGAAGCGGAGCTGTACCGTGTTGAGGCCACGGGCCGGATCGAAGCGGCAGGAGCCGGAGAACACCCCGCCCCAGGGGTCGGAGCCGAGGATGCGGCCGTTGCGGAGCGTGGCGAGCGCGCTGCCTTCCGTCGGCATGCGCTCTCCCTTGGCGGCATAGGCGAGGCCGTAAAGTCCGTCCTGCAGCATGCAAAAGCTCCCCATGAACGGGGGGAGCTTAAGCGAGCTTCGGTTGAATAATGCTTATCCCGACCCAGGAGGTTGCAGGCGCCTGCCCCTCACGCCGCGGGCTCGGCCGGGGCGGCGGCAGCGGCCTCTTTGGCCTTGGCCGCCTTGTCGGCCTGTGCGGCCTCGCGCTCGAGCCGCTTCTTCTTCGGCTTGGCCTTGTTGGGGTTGTTGGAGGCCTCGCGCTTCATGAGGCCGGCGGCATCGAGCAGGCGCGCGACGCGGTCGGTCGGCAGCGCGCCCACCGAGAGCCAGTACTTGCAGCGGTCGAGGTTGAGCTTGACGCGGTTCTGGTCGTCCTTCTTGAGCATGGGGTCGAAGGTCCCGATCTGCTCGATGTAGCGCCCGTCGCGGGGCGAGGACGTGGTGGCCGCCACGACGTAGTAGTACGGCCGCTTCTTGGCGCCGCCGCGTGAAAGCCGGATCTTTACGGACATCTTAGTCTTCCTTCATCGCTGGTTGATGTTGCTACTTCTTCTTTCCCGGGAAGCCGGGGAATTTGGGTATGCCGCCGCCGAGCCCCGGCGGGCCGCCGCCAAGACCGGGGAACCTCGGCTGGCCGCCGCCGCCCAGCCCGGGCAGCCCCTTGGGCAGGCCGCATTTGGGCGATCCCTGCTGCAGCGCGTCCTTCAATTCGGGCGCGAGCTGCTCGAGCGCCTTGGGGTCGAGCCGCTGCAGCTCCTCCTGCATGGCGGCCATCTCCGCCTCGCTGGGAGCACCGGGGCCGCGGCCGACGAGCCGGTTGAGCATGCCCTTGTTGCGGCCCATGGTCTTCATCATGTCGGCCATCTGGCGGTGCATTTTGACGAGGCGGTTCACCTCCTCGACCTTGGTGCCCGAGCCCGCCGCGATGCGCCGCTTGCGACGTGCGTCCAGCATCTTCGGGTTGCGGCGCTCGCCCGGCGTCATCGAGGTGATGATGGCATGCGGGCGCTTTAGGATCTTGTCGTCGAGGTGGGCGTCCGCGATCTGGGCCTTGAGCTTGCCGACGCCCGGCATCATGCCGAGCACGCCCGACATGCCGCCGATCCGCTGCATCTGCTGCAGCTGCTCGGCCATGTCGTCGAGATCGAAGTCGCCCTGCTTCATCTTCAGGGCGATCTTCTGCGCCTTCTCGACGTCGATCGTCTGCGCCGCCTTCTCGACGAGCGAGACCACGTCGCCCATGCCGAGGATGCGCGAGGCGACGCGCGAGGGATGGAAATCCTCCAGCGCGTCCCACTTCTCGCCGACGCCCATCAGTTTGATCGGCTTGCCGGTGACCGCGCGCATGGACAGCGCCGCGCCGCCGCGCGCATCGCCGTCCGCGCGCGTGAGCACGATGCCGGAGATGCCGATGCGCTGGTCGAACGATTTGGCGACGTTGACCGCATCCTGGCCGGTAAGGCTGTCGGCGACGAGGAGGGTCTCGTGCGGATGCGCGATGTCGCGGATCTCCACCGTCTCCGCCATCAGCGTCTCGTCGATGTGGGTGCGGCCGGCGGTGTCGAGCATGACGACGTCGTAGCCGCCGAGGCGCGCCGCATCGAGTGCGCGCCGCGCGATCTGCTGCGGCGTCTGGCCGGGGATGATGGCGAGCGTATCGACCTGCGTCTGCTCGCCCAATACGCGCAACTGCTCCTGCGCTGCCGGCCGCCGCGTGTCGAGCGAGGCCATCAGCACCTTCTTCTTCTCGCGGTCGGTGAGGCGCTTGGCGATCTTCGCCGTGGTCGTCGTCTTGCCCGAGCCCTGCAGGCCGACCAGCATGATCGCGACCGGCGGGGCGGCGTTGAGGTCGATCGGCGCGGCATCGGAGCCAAGCATGGCGACGAGCTCGTCGTGCACGATCTTCACGACCATCTGCCCCGGCTTGATCGAGCGCACCACCTCCTGACCGACCGCCTTCGCCTTCACCTTCTCGATGAAGTCCTTGACGACATCGAGCGAGACGTCGGCCTCGATGAGCGCACGCCGCACCTCGCGCATGGCTTCGCCGACGTCGCTGTCGGTGAGCGCGCCGCGCCGCGTCAGCTTGTCGAGGACACCGGAGAGGCGGTCCGACAGCGTTTGAAACATGCGTCCTTCCCGATGCGACGGCCTCGCGACCGATGGCGCAAAACCAAAACGCACCCGCGGGCGCAACGCGCTGGCGGGTGTTGACCTCCCGGCCTCAATGCTCTCAATCGTGTGAGCACGGGACGGGCGGCGGCTCTGGTTCCAGGGCCGTCTTTGAGTGGCGCGGACAATGCCCCCGGGCCGGTTGGGCTGTCAACCCCGGGAGGTCATGCCTGGGCGTGTGCGCGCGCCAGCTCGCGCTCGCGGCGGCGGACCCGGGCCCGCCACTGGCGCACAATGCGGCCCACCCGGCGCAGCGTACGGCGCTCCGGCAGCGTCAGGCAGATGCAGTTGGGGCGCCAGGCGCAGGGCCGCGGCGTGCTCACGGACAATTGCAGGAGCCGCCGGCTGGCCTTGGTTAGCGGGGGGCCATGCGGATCGTGCGCAGGATCGGGGGTGCGCTCTAGGTCGGGCATGGGATCGGCCTTCGGGGCGAGCTTCGAAGAGAATACTACTCCGGCGACGGGGACGGAACATTTGATAACGATCAAAAGGGGGTCCGCGGTTCGCTCCCTCACGGCGCCGGGGACAGGCGCAGGATCTCCCCGTCGTCCTCATCAGTGAGCACCCACAGCGCCCCATCGGGCCCTTGGCGGATGTCGCGGATGCGCTTCTCGCGATCGGCGAGCAGCTTCTCGGCCGCCACGACCTTGTCGCCATCGAACACGAGCCGCTCGATGTGCTGGCCGGCAAGCCCGCCGACGAAGACGTTGCCCTTCCAGCCGGGGAAGAGGTCGCCCGTGTAGAAGGCGAGCCCGCTCGTGGCGATCGACGGCTTCCAGTAGTAGACCGCCGGCTCCATGCCCGGCTTCTCCGAGCCCTCGCCGATCTTTGAGCCGTCGTAGTCGATGCCGTAGGTGATGATCGGCCAGCCGTAGTTCTTGCCCTTCTCGGGGTGATTGAGCTCATCGCCGCCCTGCGCTCCGTGCTCGACGGTATAGAGCTGCCCGTTATCGGGGCGGATCGCGGCGCCCTGCACGTTGCGGTGCCCGATCGACCACACCTCGGGCGCCCAGCCGGGCAGCCGCGGATTGTCGGCCGGCGCCGAGCCGTCCGGATTGATGCGGATGATCTTGCCGAGATCGTTCGCCGGGTTCTGCGCTTCCGCGCGCAGCTTGTTGCGCTCGCCCGTGGTGACGAACAGCGTGCCGTCGCGCGCCCATGCGAGTCGCGAGCCGAAGTGATGCGGGCTGTTGGCCGCGGGCTGCTGCTGGAAGATGACCTTCACGTCCTCGAGGTGGCCGCCGTCGCCCTCGGTGACGAGCTTGGCGCGCGCAACGGACGTGCCGTTTTTGAACCAGCCGCGCGGCTCGCCGTAGGAGAAGTAGATCGTGCCCGTCTTGTCGAAGTCGGGCGCCAGCAGGACGTCGAGCAGGCCGCCCTGGCCGACGGCAGCCACGTCGGGAACGCCGGCGATGGGATCTGACAGCTTGCCGTCCTTTGAGACGATGCGCAGCCGCCCGGGCCGCTCGGTGACCAGCATGCGCCCGTCGGAGAGGAACTGCAGACCCCAGGGGTGCTCGAGCCCCTTGGCGATGCTCTCGACCTTGATCCTGGTCGGCTCGGCCGGCGGCGGAGCGTTGGTGATCACCGCGTTGGCCGGGGCAGAAACAAGCACGGGGGCCAGCCCGAGCGCGCTTGCCAAAGCCACAGCGGTCCAGCCAATTCGATGCAACATTGCCATCGGGCCTCAGTTCGATTGTCTTTTAGTTCTATGGCGCCATATATGGGCTCATGTCCGCCAGCGCCACCATTCCCTTCCGCAAGATGAACGGGCTCGGCAACGATTTCGTGGTGCTCGACGCGCGCCGGAATTCGATCGGCGTGGCACCCGAGGACGCGCGTCGCATCAGCGACCGCGGCAAGGGGCCGGGTTGCGATCAGGTGATCGTGCTGGAGCCCTCCAAGAAGGCCGACCTGTTCATGCGCATCTTCAACGCGGACGGCTCGGAGGTGGAAGCCTGCGGCAACGCCGCGCGCTGCATCGCGCTCCTCGTTGCGCAGGAGAGTGGCCGGCCCGACGTGACGGTGGAGACGCGCGCCGGCCTGCTCAAGGCGCAGGTGGCGAGCGCCGACAGCGTCGTCATCGACATGGGACAGCCGCGCTTTGCCTGGGAGGACATTCCGCTCGCCGAGCCGTTCGCCGATACGACGGGCATCGAGCTGCAGATGGGGCCAATCGACGACCCGATCCTGCATTCTCCGTCCGTCGTCAACGTCGGCAATCCGCATGCCATCTTCTGGGTTGACGACGTCGAGGCCTACGACCTCGCTCGCTTCGGGCCGCTGTTGGAGAACCACCCGGTATTTCCCGAGCGCGCCAACATCTCGCTGGCGCACGTCACCGCGCGCGATGCGCTGACGCTGCGCACCTGGGAGCGCGGCGCGGGCCTTACCAAGGCCTGCGGCACGGCTGCTTGCGCAGCCGCGGTCGCCGCGGCGCGAAAGGGACTGACCGACCGTCAGGTAACTGTCACACTTCCCGGTGGGAATTTGTTTATCGATTGGACTGCTAACGATCACATCCTGATGCGGGGCCCTGCGGAGCTCGAATTCGAGGGGACCCTGCCGGCAGAAACTCTGTCGCGCGCGCCGGTCTAGCGGGCGTCAAAGTTGTCCGCTATGACCCCCTGGCAGATGGCCTACGCTCCGTCCTGCCGCCGCCGACCTCCACATGCGTGGAGATCCCGTGCTTCCGTCTCATCGCTGCTGCTAGCCGCTGGTGTCGCAAGGAAAGATGGCAGACCCTCTCATCATAACGCTCGGCTGCCGGCTTAACGGCTACGAGTCGGAGGTGATACGCAAGAACGCAACGGAGGCCGGTCTCGACGATGCCATCATCGTCAACACCTGCGCGGTGACGGGTGAGGCCGTGCGCCAAGCCACGCAGACGATCCGCAAGCTGCGCCGCGAGCATCCTAAGGCGCGCATCATCGTGACGGGCTGCGCGGCGCAGATCGAGCCCGAGCGCTTCGCCGCTCTGCCGGAGGTCGATCACGTCGTCGGCAACGCCGAGAAGATGCAGCGCGAGACCTTTACCGGTCTTTCGACGGCGAACAGCGAGCGCGTGCAGGTCGACGATATCATGAGCGTGCGCGAGACGGCGCATCATCTGATCGACGGCTTCGGAGCGCGCACGCGCGCCTACGTGCAGGTGCAGAACGGGTGTGACCACCGCTGCACCTTCTGCATCATTCCGTTCGGACGCGGTCCCTCGCGCTCAGTGCCGGCGGGCGCGGTCGTCGCGCAGGTGCGCCGGCTCGTCGCGGGCGGCTGCTGCGAGATTGTGCTGACGGGCATCGACATCACCGACTACGGCAAGGATCTGCCCGGCCGCATGACGCTCGGGAGCCTCGTGCGTCAGGTGCTGCGCCATGTGCCGGAGCTGGAGCGGTTGCGGCTTTCCTCCATCGACCAGGTCGAAGCCGACGAGCACCTGATGCAGGCGATCGCCGAGGAGGAGCGGCTGATGCCGCATCTGCACCTTTCCATGCAGGCTGGCGACGACATGGTGCTGAAGCGCATGAAGCGGCGCCACAGACGAGGGGATGCGGTGAAGTTCTGCGAGGACGTGCGCCGGCTGCGCCCCGACGTCGTCTTCGGCGCCGATCTCATCGCCGGCTTCCCGACCGAGACGGACGCGATGTTCTCGAGCTCCATGAGCATCGTCGACGACTGCGGGCTCACCTATTTGCACGTGTTCCCGTTCTCCGCGCGCAAGGGCACGCCGGCCGCGCGCATGCC
>Ga0209415_10019844_pt1 | contig 10493 bp, 9 predicted proteins | sample PeaSoiSIISIP2007_FD_187696 | JGI IMG/M metagenome (GOLD analysis project Ga0209415, IMG submission 187696) | Peat soil microbial communities from Weissenstadt, Germany - SII-SIP-2007 (SPAdes) (version 2) | ecosystem: Environmental > Terrestrial > Soil > Wetlands > Peat | place: Germany...
TGCCGGCGGCAGGAGTCGAACCTGCGACCTACGGATTATGAGACCGTCGCTCTAACCACCTGAGCTACACCGGCAGTAGCCTCTCCAAGGTTAGGAGGCGCCACGCGCGTCTGTCAACCGGATCGTTCATTAAAGGCCTTGACATTTGGGTCACATTAGAGTTACTTAATAATCAGGGCTGGGAGATAGAAATCCAGTCCGGTAAAGTAAGGAGGCTCACTATAGATCGCGATTACCTAGCAGGGCGGCTACCAGCTTCCTCGACGTGCTTCGCCTAACGCGAAAACGCACGGTGACCGAAATTGCCTCACCAGTTCGCGGCGAACACACCGCATCATCAGCGTTTGGGTTAAGCAAGCGGGGGTTGGCGGTCGCCCTAAAGTCATTTTGGCTTGGATTTGACACTTCGTTTTTCCCTCCAGTAGATTCGATCTAGTGCCGCAGTCGATTGTCGAGTTTCGGGGTGTATCGAAGAACTACCCTATCTACTCCTCACCGAGCGCGCGCCTTAAGGAACTGGCCTGCCTCAATCGGATCTCGTTTCATCACGATTTCGCAGCTCTCGATGATGTCAGCTTCGAGATTCAACGCGGCGAAACCTTTTGCATTGTCGGCGAGAACGGTTCTGGCAAAAGCACGCTGCTCCAAATCGTGGCCGGCATCCTGTATCCATCGAAGGGCGATGTGTACGTTGGCGGCCGCGTCGCGGCACTGCTCGAATTGGGTACGGGCTTCAATCCGGAATTCACTGGACGGCAGAATGTCTATCTGAACGCGGCCATCTTCGGTCTCTCGCAGAAAGAAATCGACCTCAAGTTCCCACGGATTGAGGAATTCGCCGAGATTGGAGAGTTCATCGATCAGCCCGTCAAGACCTATTCGAGCGGCATGGCGGTGCGCCTGGCATTCGCAGTGGCCATTCACGTGGATCCCGAAATCCTGTTGGTGGACGAGGCGCTCTCGGTGGGCGACATCTATTTTCGCCAGCGCTGTATGCGCAAGGTACATGAGATGCGAGCAGCGGGCGTAACTATTCTTTTCGTCTCGCACGCGATTGCTGAAGTCAAAGCCCTGGGTGATCGCGCCATGTGGCTGAACGCCGGACGTATCAAGGAGATCGGTAACACCGATGTTGTCGTCACGCGCTACATGGCGGCGATGGTCGAGAAAGACAATGTCTACTTGCAAGCGACCCATCGCGAGGCCCAAGGCGCGCCGCGTGAGCGGGTGGAAGCGCCTGAAATCGTGGACACGCTGCCCAACATCGATCATCGTTTTGGCGACGGACGTGCAGAAGTAATAGGTATCGCCCTTATGGACGCTGCCGGTCAGCCGGTCTATGTTCTGGAGCCGTCCACAACCATCGTCGTGCGCATCAGTGTTCGGGCACTGGAGGATCTCACGCTGCCAATTGTGGGATTCATGATGCGCAATCACATCGGCCTCGATTTCGCCGGAACCAATACGGCGCGCGAGGCATTCGATCTTCCGCCGATGACCGCCGGCGACGTGTACACCGTAGATTTTCATCTCCAGCTTCCCGAGCTCTATCCATCGGCGTTTTCCTTTTCACCCGCGATTGCGGATGGCACGCTGCACTCGTATCGGACCTGTGACTGGGTGGACAACGCGATCGTGCTGCAGATGAGTCCCGCGGAGGGTGAAGTGTACGGACACATTCACCTGCCTTGCCGGGTGGAACTCAATCGCAGCTTGCGGGCCAGCCCCGTCCTCCCGCACGCGGAGCCGGCCGTTGGTTGAATTCACCGGAGAGCGAGTCATTCCGGGCCAAGTGAACGACGACCTGTGGAGCGAGCACCTGGCGCGCTACGCCTTCGCGCGAAGATACGCAAGCGGCAAACGGGTGCTCGACGCGGGTTGCGGAACCGGATACGGATCGGCCGAGCTGGCGCAATCGGCGGTGGCAGTGACCGGCGTGGATATTTCCGCCGACGCGATCGAGTACGCCAGTGCAAGTTATCCGATTCCAGGCGTGCGTTTCTTGGAATCGTCCTGCACGGCTATCCCTGCGCCGCCGGAATCGTTCGATCTGGTGGTGGCATTCGAGGTGATCGAGCATTTGACCGACTATCGCGCGTTTCTCAGCGAATGCGCGCGAGTGCTGACGCGCGAAGGCCTGTTCATCGTCTCCTCTCCTAACAAACGCTATTACGCCGAGACTCGCGCGGCCACCGGACCGAACCCGTTTCATGAGCACGAATTCGAAGCTGGAGAATTCGTCCATGAATTGGAACAGGTCTTCTCGCATGTCCGGCTGCTTCTGCAAAACCGCGTGGAGTCGTTCGCGTTTCACCCAGCCGTGAGCTTCTGGCCGGCTGAGGCGCGCATCGATGGCGGAGGTGGAAGCGCGGAGGACGCGCATTTCTTCATCGGCATCTGTTCCGCGGGCCCGCTGCCCGAGCCAAAATCATTTGTATACGTTCCAAAAGCCGCCAATATCCTGCGCGAACGCGAACTGCACGTGGAAGCTCTGGAACAGCAGCTCGCCCAGGTGAAAGCGGATCGCGAGGCCCTGCTCCAACTGCACCGCCAGCAAACCCGTGAGCTGGAGGAACGCAATCGCTGGGCGCAGACGTTGGACTCGGATTTAAAGGCCGCGGGCGAACGGATTGTCGCTTTGCAAAACGAAGCGGCGGAATTGGCCGCGGGCTATCGGGAGCAAGTCTCACGGATGGAACATGAGGACCAGGTCAAAACAGAATGGGCTCGCAAAGCCTCGGCTGAACTGGAAGCCAAATGCCAGGAGCTGGCCCATTGCGTGAGCCTTCTTGACGCCGCGGAAGCGACCGTCCGCGAACGAACGGTTTGGGCGCAGACCGCCGAAGCGCAACGGGCGGAGCTAGCCGCGAAGCTCGAAATGATACGGGCCTCGCGGTGGGTGAAGATGGGCCGTACAGTGGGGCTTGGGCCCGAAATTTGAAAACGCTCCTGATCGTCCTGTGGCGCTTTCTTAAGGCGCTCCCGCTGGTTCTGTTGTTTCCGATTCCGTTGCTAATCGCGATGGCCGGGCTCGCGCTGGCGGACCTTGCGTCGTTGTTTCGCGGCAAGAAACTTGCGCCGGACCACCGACCCAACAACAAATCCGCAAGCGTCGTCATTCCCAACTGGAACGGCCGCGATCTTCTCGAAAAGTACATTCCATCGATCATCGCGGCACTGAGCGGCAATTCCGGCAACGAGATCATTGTCGTGGACAACGGATCGGAAGACGGCAGCGCCGAATTCCTGCGCGAGCGCTTCCCCGCCGTGCGCGTTCTGGCGCTCGATCGCAACCTGGGCTTTGGCGGCGGCTCGAACGAAGGCTTTCGCGCGGCCAAGAATGACATCGTTGTGCTTTTGAACAGCGACATGCGAGTGGAACGCGATTTTCTTGTACCTCTGCTCCAGGCCTTCACTGACGAAACGATTTTCTCAGTTGCGTGCCAGATCTTTTTCAGCGATCCAAATAAGGTGCGCGAGGAGACCGGACTCACGCAATCCTGGTGGGAGAACGGGGCGTTGCGGGTGCGGCATCGCGACGATCCGGCGATCCAGGTTCCCTACCCGTGCGCCTATGGCGGCGGCGGATCCTGCGCGTTCGACCGGCGAAAGTTTCTGGAGCTGGGCGGATTCGATGAGCTACTTGCCCCATTCTATTTAGAAGACACCGATATCGGATATCTGGCGTGGAAGCGGGGTTGGAAAGTGCTCTATCAGCCGCGAAGCGTGGTGTATCACGAGCATCGTGGAACCATCGGGAAGCGGTTCACAGCGGAACAAATCGATCTGGTGTTGAAGAAGAACTTTGCGCTGTTCTGTTGGAAGAACATCCACGAGTGGCGGCGGCTGGCATCGCACTTCTTCTTCGCTTATGCGGGGGCCGTGGTAACGGTCCTGTTTGGCGATTCTTCCGAGCGCGCCAACTTCGCGGGATTGTGGCCAGCGTTCCGGCAACTTCCCAACGCGGTGCGCTCGCGAGCGAGAGCCCGCAGCCTGGCGGTGATTGATGATACCGAGGCGTTGCGGCGACCGTTGGGCGGGTATTTTCGGGATCGGTTCGTGCAATTGAGGAACGATCGCGAGAAGCTGAGTGTGCTGTTCTGCTCGCCATATCCGATTTGTCCGCCGATCCACGGCGGCGGCGTGTTCATGTACCAGACCGCGCTTGAATTGACGCGCCTCTGCGATCTGCATCTGCTCATCCTGCTGGATTATGCCTGGCAGCGCGAGCCCCACCAGGAGTTGGAGCGGCAAGTGGCCTCGGTTGAGTATCTGGTGCGAACCGAAGGCCAGGAGAAGCAGTTCGGTTCCATTCTTCCCCACGCGGTGCGCGAGTTTGCCAGCCAAGAGTTGGAGTGGCGGCTGCATCGGGAGATCTTTTTGCGCCAGATCGATGTAGTGCAGCTGGAATACACCACTTTGAGCCAATATGGGGGCGATTACAGGCAGTTGGCATGTGTGCTGTTCGAACACGACATCTATTTTCAATCCATCGGGCGCGGCTTGGCGAGTGTGCGCGGTATTCTGGATCGAGCCAAGGCGTCCTACGAGTATTTGCGAGCCCTGCGATACGAATTGCGGGTGCTCCCGAAGTTCGATCGCGTGCAGGTATGCAGTCCGGACAACGGCGAGTATCTGCTGTCGTTCTTGCCGCGGCTGCGCGGCCGGATTGACGATAATCGCGCCGGAATCGCGACGTCGCGGTATGAATTTCGGGCGGATGGACGCGAGCCGGAGACGATGCTTTTCCTGGGAAGCTTTCGCCATCTTCCGAATCAGGAAGGGCTCAATTGGTTTACGCGGAAGGTGCTGCCAGCCGTGCTCGAACGTAAAAAGAATGCCCGTCTGATCATTGTCGGATCGGAGCCGCCGTCAGCGCATTCGCTGCCACATCTGCCCGAGAATATCGAGCTGCGGGGATTCGTGGAGGATGTGCGCGAGCCGCTGGGGCGCTATGCGGTGTTCGTGTGCCCGATCCTGAGCGGTTCGGGAATGCGCGTGAAGTTGTTGGAGGCGTTCGCCGCGGGTATTCCAGTGGTTTCGACGCCGTTGGGCGCCGAGGGCCTGGCGGGGAAAGATGGCGAGATTTGCTCGCTGGCCGCCGATCCGTTGGAATTCGCGCAAAAGATCGTCGAGCTATTCGAAGACGGCAAAAAAGCCAGAGGGTTGGCGTGCCGCGCGCGGGAGAGAGTGGTTGAGACGCGGGATATGCGGGTGCTGGCCGAGCGGTTGGTGGAAAGCTATCGCGAAGTGGTGCGGGAGAAGAGAGAAGCATCAAATAGCCACAGATGAACGCAGATGAACACCGATAAGAGACAATTGCCTCGATGGAGGGGATAAGCCGTGTGCTTTTCAGCAACAGCGAACTTTGTTGGCAGCGGAACGTTGGGCGCGATCGGCGTCGTCACATTGACGAAGGTGAAGCACCGGCGCGAACTGCTTTTCGCGGCGCTGCCCACTCTATTCGCCGTTCATCAGTTCATCGAGGGATTCGTCTGGCTGGGCCTGGATGGGATTCTATCCCCGGCAGTTGCGCACGACATGGGCGCGGCGTTCATGTTGTATGCACAGGGGCTACTCCCGTTTTTGCTGCCGCTCAGTGTACTGCTGTTCGAGCATGACGCGAAGAGCCGCCGGTGCATGCTGCCATTCGTTGTGATCGGCGGAGCAACGGCGCTGTATATATTGTGGGCGTTGACGGCATACCCATTGGAGCTGTACGTCAGGGGAAACAGCATCGTATACATCAATCAAGCGACCAACAATACAGCGGTTGCGGTGCTGTATGTGATTGCGACCTGTGGTTCGCTATTTTTCTCGAAAATCCGGATGATGGTCATCTTTGGCGCGGCAAACCTGGCGATTCTGCTGGCTGTGATGGAATTCAAGCGATACGCGTTCACATCGCTGTGGTGCGCCTATGCGGCGATTGCAAGTATCATCATCCTGGTTTACTTCTGGAGAAGCACCGAAGACCGGCCGTTTCGTTACGCGCTGTAAAACGCTCTTACTCGGCTGCGGCCTTTTTGCCGACCAGGTCCTCCTGCAAGTGCTTTACTACCCGTTCGGCGGTTTTCGTCAGCTCGCCGGAGGTGTTGTTCTTGGGGGGCTCATAGACCGACCACAGGACGGCCCGGCTGCCGCGGCTCACGATGAAGATATTTCCCTTGCCGCGACCCATGGTGCTGGGCCGGGTGGCGCCGCTTAGATCTAATCCCGAAAGTTTGTCGCTGTTGAGATCCCGCAAGCTCTTGCTGGAATCGGGCTTGGAGGCATCGGCGTCCGGCTTGGTCTCTTTGGCATCTTCGGACGGCTTTTTGGGCGGAGCGGGCGGCGGATACAGGTCATCGAGCTTATTCTCAAAGGCCTCCCCCACGCGATCGGTGATGATGGCGTCGGCCTTCTTGGGGTCCGTTACCACCTCGAAGACGCCTGCCTTGGTGAGCTGGTTGGCCAGGTATTGATCCATGCTGGCCGTCATGGCCAGGATGTAAACGCGCTTCACCTGGTGGAGCTCAGGATTCACGGTGGCGAAGGCAGTAGCGGCGAGCGCCGTCAAAGCACAAAACAACTTCATGAGAATATGGTACCAACGCCGAGTGTATAAGTCGCAACGGATCACAGTTATCACACCCTGCCTGAACGAGGAGCAAGGGATCGAGCAGGTATTGCGCCGCATGCCGGAATTCGTGGATCAGGTGATCGTGGTCGACAACGGATCGACGGACCGGACGCCGGACGTGGCGCGATCGTTCGGAGCGGAAGTGATCCGGGAGCCGGTGCGCGGCTACGGCAGGGCCTACAAGCGCGGATTTGCGGACGCGACGGGCGACATCATCATTACTCTAGATGGCGACCACAGCTATCCGCCGGATGCGATCTCGTATCTGTTGGAGGCGCTGCTGCACTTGGATGTGGACTTCCTGAACGCTTCGCGATTCCCGGTGCGCGACAGCAATGCCATGAGCATGAAGCATCGGCTGGGCAACTGGGTTTTGTCGCTCGTGATGTCGGTGCTCTATTTCCGCTGGGTGCGCGATTCACAATCCGGCATGTGGGTATTCAGGCGTTCGATCCTGAAGGATATTTGCCTGGAATCCGACGGCATGGCGTTTTCCGAGGAGATCAAGATTGAGGCGTTGAAGAGCCCGCGCGTGCGGTTCGCGGAGATTTCCATTCTGTATTCGTCGCGGCTGGGCGAGATCAAGCTGAATCCATGGCGGGACGGCTTTTACAACCTGTTCTTTCTGGTGAAGAAACGTTTCTCCAGGGGGCGAGCAGGCTGATGCCTCGCGTCGAGGTAGTCATCCCGACATGGAATCGGGCAGATCTGTTGGCGCGGGTTCTGGGCGATCTTGGGCGGCAGACGTATCCGATCGAGCGCGTGATCGTGGTGGACAACGGCTCGACCGACGATTCGGCGGCCGTGGCTACGCGGGCCGGAGCCGAGGTCATCGCAATGGGAGCGAACGCGGGCTTCGCGGCTGCGGTGAACCGGGGGATTCAGGAAGTTGGTTGCGAGTGGATTGCCATCTTAAACAATGACGTCGTGCTCGAGCCGGATTGGCTCGAAAAGTTGACGGCCCCACTGGGGAACGATGTGTGGTTCGCCACGGGTAAGTTGCTGGACGCCTCCGCTCACCAGCGCCTTGACGGAGCGTTTGACGCGGTGTGCCGGGGCGGTTGCGCGTGGAGATGCGGCCAGGGGCGGCTCGATTCCGAGCTTTGGAACCAGCCGAGGAGCATCCAGTTAGCCTCCTTCACGGCGGCTGTTTTTCGGGCCGACCTATTCCGCCGCGTGGGCTTACTGGATGAACAATTCGAGAGTTACCTGGAAGACGTAGATTTCGGCCTGCGCTGCGCCGAACTGGGGCTAAATGGCTTATATGTGCCGCAAGCTATCGCTTATCATGCCGGCAGCGCGACGCTCGGCCGCTGGCATCGGGACACGGTGCGGAAGATGGCGCGCAATCAATTGTTACTAGTGGCGAAACACTATCCGCCGGATTGGATCAAACGCTATGGCTGGTGCGTGTTTGTCGCTCAAATCTTATGGGGATTCGTCGCTCTGCGGCATGGAGCTTTTCTAGGCTACCTGGAGGGCAAGCTCGAAGGCATACGCCGCTTTCGCGGCTGGCGCCGTGCCAAGAAGGCGTGCCGAGGAGAACGCTGGGCCAACTTTCCTGCCATCCTCGAACAAGGCGAGAAGGAAATCCGCGACCTGCAGAGTTTGTCGGGGTTCGATCTGTACTGGCGTTTGTATTTTGCTTTGACATGAGTCACATCAAAATGACGCGCACGGGCATCGTCGTGGTCACTTACAATTCGGCGGAGGTGATCGAAGGGTGCCTGGATTCCTGCGGCCACTTACCGGTGGTGGTGATCGACAACGCGTCCAAGGACGGCACGTGCGCGTTAGTGAGCCGGCGGGATTCGGTGACTCTGATCGCAAATGCCACTAATACTGGATTCGCGAGCGCCGTGAATCAGGGTGTGGCGGCGCTGGATACGGAGTTAGTGTTGCTCCTGAATCCTGATACCGAATTGACGTCTGGGATTGACGAACTGGAGCAGGCTTGCACCGAGGCTGGGACAGGATTAGCGGCGGGGAAACTGGTGAACGATGCCGGCGAAGTCCAGCGAGGCTTCACGCTGCGGCGCTTTCCGACACCTTGGACGCTGGTGTTTGAGGTGCTGGGGATCAATCGCGTGCTGGCGTCCAATCCAGTGAATCGGCGATATCGCTGCCTGGATGTGGATCTCGAGACCGCAGGCGAGGCCGAGCAACCACCGGGAGCATTCCTGATGTTTCGGCGCGAAGTGTGGCAGAGGTTGGGCGGTTTTGACACACAGTTCCATCCGGTGTGGTTTGAAGATGTGGATTTCTGCAAGCGGGCGAGCGACTTGGGCCTGAAAATACGCTATATTCCGCGAGTTACGGCGCGCCATCGAGGTGGCCACAGTATTGCAGGGCTGGAGTGGTCATGCCGCGAGGTGTATTGGTATGTTAGCCTGCTAAAGTACGCCTCGAAGCACTTTCGCCCTGTGGGATACCGCCGGGTGACTGCGGCGGTGATGCTCGGTTCCTTGTTTCGAACGGCCGTTGAGATGGTGCGGCGGCGAAGTTTCAAGCCAATTCGGGTCTATGGAAAGATAGGTCGGCTCGCGGGACGCAGTCTAATCTCTGGCCGTGTCAGTGAACTAAACTGTTTGGGCAATTGCAGCAAGGCAACAGAGCAGCGACAGTTGTAAAAATACATAAGAATAGAGACACGACCCACATACATGTCCTGTAACGATCGGGTTTCCGTCACAATCGTCACCTTCAACAGCGGTCGGTTTATCAAGCGGTGCCTGGAATCGGTTTTAGCGCAGCGTTATCCCAACACGGAAATTATCGTGATCGATAACGCCTCGACGGACGGCACGGTGGACATCCTGGAGCAGTTCGTAGACCGCTGCCGGGTGATTTATAACGATGAAAACATCGGCTTCGCGGCGGCGCAAAATCAGGCCATCTCCATCAGCACCGGCGAATGGGTGCTGACGTTGAATCCGGACGTGCTGCTGCTGGAGAACTTCATCCAGGCGCTGGTGGATGCGGGACAGACCGATCCCAAGGTCGGGACCGTGTGCGGGAAGTTACTAACTATCCGGGCGACTTTTGATTTACCCGATAAGCCGTTGGTGGATTCGACGGGAATTTACTTCACTCCGATGCTGCGCCATCTGGACCGGGGCAGCCAGGAAATCGACAACGGGCACTATCTCAAACACGAGTTTGTGTTCGGCGCCACGGCCGCGGCTGCTTTGTACCGGCGCGGGATGATCGAGGATATTTCGCTGGACGAGGAATTTTTCGATCCAGATTTTTTTGTGTACCGCGAGGACGCCGACGTGGCCTGGCGGGCGCAATTGCTGGGCTGGCGCTGCATCTATACGCCGCACGCGCGCGGTTATCATGTGCGCAACGTTTTGCCGGGTAACCGGCGGGCGCTGCCTCCGGTGATCAACATGCACTCGGTGAAGAACCGCTTCCTGATGCGCATGAAAAACATCACCGGCGATTTGTACCGCAGGAACTGGTTTTCCATCACCACGCGCGATTTGGTGGTGATTTCCTGCTGCCTGGTGCGGGAGCAAAGCTCGCTGAAAGCATTTTGGTACATCGCCAAAAACTGGAAGCGGGTGATGGCCAAGCGGCGCGAGATCATGAGCCGCAAACGCGTGGACGACGAATACATCGCGCATTGGTTCAGCTATCGTCCGGTGAGCGCTCCGGCCAGCAAGCCGAAGCCGGCACGTCCTTTGGCGCGTTCCAAGGCAGCGCGAGGCTGATCGCGGTGATTCGGCCACAGATGAACACAGATGAACACGGATTCTGAGATCTGCGTTTATCCGTGTTCATCTGCGGCTGATACCCGAACTTGAAGAAGCAGGCGGCGCGCATCGCGATTGTCGGCACTCGCGGGATTCCCGCGCGGTATGGCGGG
>Ga0209415_10019845_pt1 | contig 10493 bp, 9 predicted proteins | sample PeaSoiSIISIP2007_FD_187696 | JGI IMG/M metagenome (GOLD analysis project Ga0209415, IMG submission 187696) | Peat soil microbial communities from Weissenstadt, Germany - SII-SIP-2007 (SPAdes) (version 2) | ecosystem: Environmental > Terrestrial > Soil > Wetlands > Peat | place: Germany...
CCCTAGTGAAAACTCCTCGCGGCCATTATGACCGCGGAGGATCAGGCCGAAATCTGGTCGAGGCAGACATGATTGCTGCCGCCGTTGAGAAACATCTTCAGAACCAGCCTGAAAGGTCACTCGGTGTCGCCTGCTTTTCTGTCGCGCAACGAGATGCAATCGACGACGCGCTCCAAGCGCGGGGACTTTTGTCGGCCGCAGACGCATTCGCACCGAAAGGAGAGCGGCTCTTCATAAAGAATTTGGAAGCAGTGCAGGGTGACGAAAGAGATGTAATTCTGATCTCGATCGGTTACGGCCCCGACTCGCAGGGTCGAATGACGCTCGGTTTTGGTCCCCTTTCCGCCGATGGTGGCGAGCGTCGCTTGAACGTCCTTATATCGCGTGCGCGCCTCCAATGCGTTGTGTTCTCGTCCATAACGGTCGGCGACATACCAGCAGACGTGAAACCTCGTGGCACACGAATGTTGCGCGAGTTTCTTCATTTTGCAGAGACGGGCCATATTGCGGCGGGCGAGGTGGGATCGGCCGATTTTGACAGCCCATTCGAGGAAGCCGTTGCTGGCTACATACGTGCAGCGGGATACCAAGTGGTGCCGCAAGTAGGCGTCTTCGGTTTCAGAATCGATCTCGGCGTATTACATCCGCAAAAGGCCGGTACATTTGCGCTTGGTGTGGAGTGCGACGGCGCGGCCTATCATAGCGGCCGTTCGGCGCGAGACCGTGATCGGTTGAGGCAGGAAGTTCTCGAAGGGCTTGGGTGGAAGCTACACCGAATCTGGAGCACCGATTGGTTTCGTAAGCCGGATCACGAGTGCAAGAGATTGCTAGCCGCAATCGACTTGGCCTGCTCGTCTGACCCGCCTCGTGCTGCCAATTGGCCAATGCCACGAGAAACGAGAGCGGCTGAACAATCATCCGGAGCGCCAGTCCCTGATCTCATTGAAGATGAGATCACCGCCGGTGCACCCACGGCTGGTCAACCCCAGCCCTACCGAGAATGTACTTTGCGAGTGCGTCAGGGCGCAGATCTGCAGAGCATCAACATTCTAGAGCTAGCACGATTGGCCTCGACTGTGGTCAGCGAGGAGGGGCCAATTCACTTCGAAGAGGTCGCGAGACGCATCCGGGAAGCATTCCGACTAGAGAGGACGGGTCGGCGGATCGCTGATCGTGTGAACGCCGCTCTGAAATACGCGGGCCGTGAGGGTGCAATAGTCCAGGAGGGTAACTTTTGGTCGCCGCGCGATATCCCGAGCACGCTTCCTCGGTGTCGGCGCAACGCGTCTTCCTCCCTTCGCCGGCCGGACAGAATACCGCCGATCGAGTGTCGCTTGGCAATCGGCGCCGTTCTGAAAGCTTGTGTCGCTGCCTCCAAAGCAGAACTCACAGTGGAGGTTGCGCGGCACCTTGGCTTCGATCGCACGGGGAATGAACTGGACACTTTTATCTCGGAACAGATTGATTCGATGGTGATTTCTGGCGATCTCGTTGGCGGCAACCTTCGGCTTGAGTTGAACCGAAGTCCCCAGTAGGGCGCGTCAGCTCATCCACGGCACGCTACGCAGAGAGCACCTCCTCGAACGGGAACGTCGAGAGCAGTTTCGATCCGTTGCTGGTGATCAGCACCTGCTGCTCGAGCTTGACGCCCTCGCGGCCGCCTTCCTCGCCGATGTAGCTCTCCACGCAGATGGTCATGCCCGGCTGCAGCTCGCCGTCGTAGGCGCTGCGTTCGCGATCCTGGATGTGGGTGATCTTGGGCCACTCGTCGCAGAGGCCCACGCCATGCGCGACGCAGGAGTACCGGTTCTTCACGAAGGCGTTCGGGATCCGCCAGGCGAGATCGCTCGCCTCGCGGAAATTGAGTCCCGGCCGCATCAGGCGCTCGACGTTGTGATGGATCTGGTCGAGCGCCAGGCCGTAGAGCCGGCGCTGCTCGTCGGTGGGCTTCCCCGGCCCGCAGAAGAACGTACGGGAAATGTCGGCGCAGTAGCCGAAGGGGCCGATCAGGTCGGTGTCGAAGCTCACGAGATCGCCCGGCCGAATCAGCCGGTCGCCGCACTCCTGGAACCACGGGTTCGTGCGCTCGCCCGAGGACAGGATCCGCGTCTCGATCCACTCGCCGCCGAGCCGGATGTTGGTCTCGTGCAGGATCGCCCAGAGCTCGTTCTCGGTCATGCCGGGCCGAAGGCTCTCGTGCATGCGCGCCATGCCGGCCTCGCAGACCGCGAGCGACTGCACTATGCAGCCGATCTCGTCCTCGGACTTGATGGCGCGCGCGAGCTCGCAGGGCCCTTGCCCGTCGAGGATCTCGATGCCGAGCGCCTCGAGCGCGTGGGTCCCCGGCGGGTCCAGCTTGTCGACGGCGAGGCGTTTGCCGCCGCGGCACTGCGTGGCGAAGACATCCGCGATCTCCGCGGCCCAGGTCTTCGCCTTCTCCTCGAGGCGGCTTCCCGCGCCGAAGTAATAGATGCTGCGCGCCGGCCGCGTCTCCCCGATAGTCTCGAGACCGGCCGACAAGTGCTCGCAGTTGTGGAAGTCCCAGAGGATCGCCTTGCCCTCCGCGGGCACGAAGCAGTAGCGCGCGGGCGAGGTGTGCGATGTCCAGACCGACATGTTCCGGCTGCCGGTGGCGTAGCGGATGTTCATGGGATCACTGAGCAGCGCCGCCGGGCAATCCATCCGCTTGAGCTCGGCCTGGAAGCGGCCGAGGCGATAGGCGCGCAGCCGCAGCATGTCGATCTGCCGCTCGTTGTCCTTGACGCCCGCGCTCGCCCAGCCGGGCGCGAGGCGCCTCTCCTGCATGTCGCTCATCCGAATGCTCCCCTGCTGGCTCAGCCGCGCAGCTGCTTTGCGAATTGCATGTTGCGGGCGCGCAACCCCTTGGCCTTGCCGAAAACGTAGTGCTTCGACATGTCCGGCGAGTATTTGCTCGCGGGCGGATGACGGCCCAGCGCCTCCGCCAGCGCGCGGATGTGATGCGGTCCCGCGCCACAGCACACGCCCAGGTATTTGATGCCCATCGCGTAGGCTGCCTTCCCGAACTCCGCGATCTCGTACCGATTGCAGGTGAAGGGATCGAGCGCGATCGGGAACGGACGATCGTCGGGGATGCAGTCGCACTGCTTGTCGTGCAGCGACTGGAAAGTCGGCTGCTTGGGCGTGGTCCGGTACGGCACGGGCAGCGCCGCCACGTGGCAGCTGACCGCGCGGCGGATCCGCTTGAGAAGCGGCAGCATGGTGCGAGGGCCACGCGAGCAATTGAGGCCGACCACGTCGGCGCCGCCGTCCTCCAGGCGCTTCATGGCGTCGACGGGGTCCCAACCCTCGCGCGTGAGCCCGTCGGTCAGTATGGCCATGGTGATGACCGCCGGCTGCTTCGCGGCCTTGATCGCCTCCAAGGCGATCAGCGCCTCGCCGCCGTGGGAATAGGTCTCGCCGACGATGAAATCGACGCCGGCGTCGACCGCCCAGCCGATCTGCTCGTCGAACATCTTTCGCGACGCTTTATGGGTCGCGGCGTCTTCGGGCGCGTAGGTGGTGGTGTTGCAGATGTTGCCCGCGAGCAGAGTGCCGGTCGCCTTCGCGACTTTCTTGGCGATCTTGAGCGCGGTGCGGTTCATCGGCGCGAGATCCTTCTCGCGGCCGATCAGCCGCAACTTCGCGCGATGACCGTAATAGGTGAAGGCCTCCACCACGTCGGAACCCGCGCGCACGAACTCGGTGTGCAGTTGCTCCACCAGCTCGGGATGCTCGAGCACGACCTCCGGCACGAAAGCGCCGGCTTGGAGGTAGCCGCGCCGCTCGAACTCGAACAGATAGCCCTCGGCGCAGATCACCGCGCCCTTGTCGAGCCGCCTCAGCAGCTCCGGCTTCGACGCCGACTTGCCCTTCGCCCGACCGCGCGCCGTCATCGACCATTCCCTCCCGTTGAAACTCGCTCGCCACAGCAAATACCAAGAACGCGGATGCCGCAACCGCGCGCGGATCGCCTCTCCGGCTCGGCTTGTGCCACGCCGCAATCGATGCTGATATCGCGGAAGCAGCAAGCGGGGGAGGCGAGCCATGGGGTGGATGTCGCGGCCGGCGGTTCTGGCGATCGGCGTCGCCTTGCTGTGGGCGAGCGCAGGACCAGCGGAGGCGAAGAGCCTGCGCCTCAACATTACCGCCGATCCCTCGCAGATGGACCCTATTACGGAGTCCGAGCTGATCGCGGGCGACATCATCAGAAACATGTACGAGGACCTCGCCGGCATCGACAAAGACGGGAAGGTAATTCCGGTCCTTGCCACGGAATGGCAAGCGATCGACGGCGGCAAGACCTGGCGATTCAAGCTGCGCCAGGGCGTCAAGTTCCACAGCGGGCGAGAGCTCAAGGCGGCGGACGTCAAGCGCTCCTTCGAGGCGCTGCTGACGCCGGCGCTCAAGCCCGGCGCGAGCCAGGTCTATCTCAAGGACATCGTCGGCGCGAAAGAGATGCTCGACGGCAAGGCGACGGAGCTCGTGGGCGTGAAGGTCGTGGACGACGCCACCGTCGAGATCACCTTCACGAAGCCCGACGTGCTCTTCCCGATCTATCCCGTGCGGATTTTCGACGCCGACGTGCTGAGCCACGGCACGGACTGGTTCTTGAGGGAGTCGGCGGGAACCGGCCCGTTCCAGTTTGTGGAATGGAAGCGCGGCGAGAATGTCCGCCTGAAGGCGTTCCCGGGCTACTGGGGCGGCGCGCCCAAGATTGACGAGGTCGTGTTCCTGGTGGTGCCCAACATCGAGACCTCGCTCTCGCTCTACGAGACCAAGGGGCTCGACCTCGTCGAGGTGCCGCCGAGCGGGACCCGCGCAGTGCTCAAAGACCCGCGCTACGACGGCCAGACGATTCAAGTGCCGGCGGCCCAGATCACCTACCTCGGCATGAACCAGAACCTCTACGCGCCCTTCAAGGACAAGCGCATCCGCGAGGCGATCAGCCTGGCGGTCGACCGCGACGGCTTCGTGAAGGGAATCCTGGGCGGCGCGGGCCTACCGCTCTACGGCTCGATCACGCCGGGTGTCGCGGGTTACGCGCCGGTACCGAAAATCTCCTACGACCCCGAGCGCGCCAAGAAACTCCTTGCCGAGGCCGGCTTTCCCGGCGGCAAAGGACTACCGCCGATCGACATCCAGGCCACTCCCGTCGAGAAGGATTCTCTCGCGGCGCTGGCCGACCAGTTCAACAAGGTGCTGGGCATGGAGGTCAACGTGAAGATCGTAGAACGCGCGACCTACATCAAGCAATTGAACGCCGGCGAGGTTGCGTTCTTCCCCTGGGGCTGGACCGCCGACTATCCCGACGCGCTCTATTTCCTCTCGCAGCTTTGGGATTCCCGCAGCCCCTATGACCGCGTCAGATGGAAGAACGAGGACTACAACAAGCTGATCGACCAGGCGCAGGGCGAGCCCAACGCCGAGGCGCGCTACAAAATCTACGCGCAGGCTGAGAAGATCATCCTCGACGACGTTGGCATGGCGCCGCTCTACACCCGCACGCAAATCTGGCTGAAGCGGCCCACCGTCAAGAACGTCGACCTGACGCCGTTCCGCATGCTCCCCTACGCGAAGGTGGAGATGGAGTGAGGGGCGCCGTGCCCTAGCGCCTTGTTCGCCTACATCGCACGACGAATTGCCGAGCTCGTTTTCGTCCTAGCGGCGGTGCTCGTCCTCGCCTTCGCCGCGACCCGGCTCATGCCGGGGGACCCCATCGGAGCGATGCTGAGCGACCGCTCGGGGGACGCGGCGCTGGAGCAGCGATTGCGGGCCGCATATGGCCTCGATGCGCCCGTCCTCGAGCAGTTCGCGACCTATGTTCGCGGCGTCGTCCGCGGCGAGTTCGGTCTCTCCTATCGCTTCGTCGGCGTACCCGTGGTGGACGTGCTGCGTGACAGCCTCCGCATCAGCCCCTTGCTGGCGCTCTCCGCGCTTCTGATCGCCGTGCCGCTCGGCGTGACGGCGGGTGCGTTGGCGGCGCTGCGCCACAACCGATGGGCCGACACCTCGATCATGGCGGTGATGATCGCCGGCATCTCCGTGCCGAATTTCGCGAGCGCGGCGTTCCTGGTCTACCTGCTGGCCGTGCGCCTCAACGCCTTGCCGGTGGCGGGCTGGGGCACCGCGCGGCAGGCGGTGTTGCCAGTGATCGTGCTGGCCCTGCAGCCTACCGCCTACATCGCGCGGCTCGCCCGCGCCTTCATGCTGGAGGTTTTGGCCCAGGACTACATCCGCACGGCCCGCGCCAAGGGCATGCGCGAGCGTATCGTGATCCTCCGGCATGCGCTGCCGAACATCCTGGTGCCGCTCCTCACCACCATCGGCGTCATCTTCGGTACGCTGCTCACCGCCACCTTCGTGGTCGAGACTATCTTCAACATTCCCGGCCTCGGTCGGCAGGCGATCCAGGCGATCTTCGCCCGCGACTACCCCGTCACGACAGCGGTGCTGCTGCTCTTCACCTTCTTCTATGCCGGGATCAATCTCGTGGTCGACCTGCTCTATGGCGTGATCGACCCGCGCATCCGGCTGGAACGCCGCCGATGAGCACGATCGAGATCGTCCCCGAGCAGGAGCGCGGCGAGTTCCGGCGGCGCTTCCTGCGCAACCAAAACGCCGTGATCGGCGGCGCCCTCGTGGCTGTCGCCGTGCTGACCGCGCTGTTCGCGACCTCGCTCGCGCCGCATTCCTACACCGAGACCAATATGCTCCTGGTCTGGGGCGAGCCCGATGCGGCGCATCCGCTCGGCCTCGACTCTCTCGGTCGCGACATCCTGAGCCGTATCCTCATAGGCGCGCGGGTCTCGCTGGGCGTCGCCGCGGCGGTGCTGACGCTCACGCTGGCGCTCGGCACCGCGATCGGCATGGCGGCCGCCTATTTCGGCGGTTGGATCGACACCGTCGCGATGCGCGTCGCCGACATCATCCTGGCCTTCCCCGAGCTGATCTTCGCGATCCTGCTCGCGGCGGTGCTGGGACCCGGCATTCTCACCGTCGTGTTGGCGCTCGCGATCACGTGGTGGCCGGGCGTGGCGCGTCTTGCGCGCTCGCTGGTCCTCGGCCTGCGGCACGAGGCCTTCGTCGAGGCCGCCGTGGCGAGCGGCACGCGGCCCGCCGCGATCCTGCTGCGGCATTTCCTGCCGAACATCGTGGCGCCCTTGATCGTACGGGCCTCGATCGGGGTCGGCTTCATCATCACCGCCGAGGCGACCTTGAGCTTCCTCGGCCTTGGCGTGCAGGAGCCGACGCCGAGCTGGGGCGGCATGATCCGCGACGGACTCACGGTGATGCGCACCGACCCCTACCTCGCGATATCCGCGAGCGCCGTTCTGGGCATCACGATCCTCGGGTTCAACCTGCTCGGCGATGGGCTCCGAGACCTGCTCGATCCGCGCGCGAGGGACCGATGAGCCTGCTCGAAGTCGAGGACCTCGCGGTTTCCTTCGCACGCGCGGGCCGGCGCGTACGGGTGCTCGACGGAGTCTCCTTCGCCATCGAGCCGGCGGAGATTCTCGGCGTGGTCGGCGAGAGCGGATCGGGCAAGACCGTGACCGCCCTTGCCCTGACCCGGCTCCTGGGCGAGCAAGGCACGATCGAGCGGGGGCGGATCGTGCTCGACGGCCGCGATCTCGCCGCGCTCTCGGCGGATCAGATGACGGCGGTGCGCGGGCGCGACCTCGCGATGATTTTTCAGGAGCCGATGACCTCCCTCAATCCGCTGCTGAAGGTGGGGTTCCAGGTGGCGGAGGTCCTGACAGAGCACCTCGGCCTCGATCGCGCGGAGGCGATGAGCCGGGCTATCGTGCTGCTCGACCAGGTCGGCATCGCCGACGCCCACCGCCGGGCCGAGGCCTATCCGCATCAGCTGTCCGGCGGTATGCGGCAGCGCGTCATGATCGCGATGGCACTCGCCTGCAAGCCCAAGCTGCTCATCGCCGACGAGCCCACCACTGCGCTCGACGTCACCATCCAGGCGCAGATCCTCGCGCTGTTGCGGGATCTGCGCGATCGCACGGGCGCCGCGATCCTGCTGATCACGCACGACCTCGGTGTGATCGCGGAGACCGTCGACCGCGTGCTGGTGATGTACGCGGGCGAGATCGTCGAGGAGGCGCCGGTTGAGCGCCTGTTCGCGGCGCCCGCGCATCCCTATACGCGGCTCCTGCTGCGCTCGATCCCGTCGGTGGACGCGAAGCGACCCACTCTCGACGCCATCGCCGGCGCGCCCCCCTCGCCCACGCGGTTTCCCAGCGGATGCCGGTTTCACCCGCGCTGCCCTCTGAGAACCGGATCCTGCGCCGAGAAAGCACCTCCAAGGGAACCGGCGCCGGGCGGTGGTATCGTGCGATGCTGGCGAGCGGCCGATGTGCAGCAGATCGAGGCGCGTGCGTCATGAGCCCGGCACTCCTGGAGATAGATGGCGTCAGCCGCGACTTCGCTGCCGGCGCGCGCGGGCGTGCTCGCGTGCGCGCCGTCGACGAGGTGACACTCGCGCTGCAGCCGGGCGAAACCCTCGGCCTCGTCGGCGAGAGCGGCTGCGGCAAGACCACGCTGGCCCGCCTAGCCCTCAGGCTCCTCGAGCCCAGCGCCGGCCGCATCCGCTTCGAAGGGCGCGATATCAGCCACCTTCCGGAACGGAAGCTGCGGCCGTTGCGCCGGCGCTTCCAGGCGATCTTTCAAGACCCGTTTTCGTCGCTCAACCCGCGGATGCGGGTCGGCGAGATCGTGACGGAGCCGCTGCGGAACTTCGGCGTCGGCGCCTCGGAGCGACGGCGGCGGGCCGCCGAACTCCTGGACACCGTCGGTTTGCCCGCCGACGCCGCCCGCCGGTATCCCCACGCCTTCAGCGGCGGCCAACGCCAGCGCATCGGCATCGCCCGCGCCCTCGCCCTTGAGCCGCGCCTCATCGTCTGCGACGAAGCGGTGTCGGCGCTCGACGTTTCCGTGCAGGCGCAGATCCTGAACCTGCTGGCCGACCTGCAGCGCCGCCTCGACCTCGCGCTGCTGTTCATCTCGCACAACCTCGCGGTGGTGCGTCACGTAAGCCATCGCGTTGCCGTCATGTACCTGGGCCGCCTGATCGAGCTGGCCGACGAGCCCGCGATCTTCGCGCGGCCGCTGCATCCCTATACGCAGGCGCTGCTGGCCGCGGTGCCCCAGCCGGACCCTCGGCGGCGCGCGCGCCAATCGGCTCCGCCCGGGGAGGTTCCGAGCCCGATCGATCCACCTTCCGGCTGTCATTTCCATCCGCGATGCCCACGCGCAGCGGCGGAGTGTCGGGCATCCGTGCCCGAGTTCCGCGAGGCCGAGCCCGGCCGGTGGGTACGCTGTCATTTCCCTGGGTGAGCCATATCATGATTGTCGAGCGGACGAACTACTACGCGAAACCGGGCCTCGCCGAGCATGTGCTGGCAATGCGGCGGCGCGCGTCTCTGGTGCGGATCGCGCTCGGACTGCCCGCCGGCAAGATCCGGGCGAAGGCGGGCGGCGATGGACCCGACGTGAGCTGGGAATGTGCCTTCGCCGGGGAAGCCGAGCACGCCGCCGATCTGGCGGCGCGCGCCAACAGCTCCGACTTCGAGACCGTACGCAAGGATATGCGCGCGGCCATCGAGCGCTTTGAGCGCTGCGTCGAACGCGATATCGGCATGGGCGAGGCGCATTGGAGCGGCGACCATGATTTGATCGATCTCGCGATCATGCCGGAGGAGAGTCGATTTCGCAGCGGCGAGCTGGACCTCTTGGGCTATCTCTATCGGCCGCCAGGCCCGGGGCCCTTTCCCTGCATGATCACCAACCACGGCAGCGGCATCACGCAGGGAACTCAGGACGTCTGCCGACCGGGCACCGCGGCGCTGCTCATGAGCTGGGGCATCGCGTCGTTCCTGCCGCATCGACGCGGCTACGGCAATTCGCCGGGCCGGCCCTGGCGCACGGAGGTCACCGCCGAGTTCGGCACCGACGAGTACGATGCCCAGCTGGTCCGGCGGCTCGACCACGAGGCCGATGACGTCGTGGCGGCGCTGCACATGCTGCTCACGAATCCGGACATCGTGCCCGAGCATATCGGCGTCATGGGCAGCTCCTTCGGAGGCGTCACCACGCTGCTCTCCGCCGCCAAGACCGATCGCTTTCGCTGCGCCGTCGAGTTCGCGGGCGCGGCGATGAATTGGGAGCGCACGCCCACGCTGCGCGCGCGCATGTTGGCGGCGGCAAAGGGATTGAGCCACCCCATCTTCTTCATCCAGGCCGCCAACGACTACAGCATCAGCCCCACGCTGGCGCTCGCCCAGTCGCTCGAGGGTACGGGCAAAATCGTGGAATCCCGGATTTATCCGCAATGGGGGCTGACGCGCGAGGAAGGCCACCTCTTCGAGAGCCGGGGCTCGCAGGTCTGGGGCGCCGACGTGCGCCGGTTCCTGGAGCGCTGGCTGTGACCGGCGCCTGGATCGAGGACCTGACCTGGCCCG
>Ga0209415_10019846_pt1 | contig 10493 bp, 8 predicted proteins | sample PeaSoiSIISIP2007_FD_187696 | JGI IMG/M metagenome (GOLD analysis project Ga0209415, IMG submission 187696) | Peat soil microbial communities from Weissenstadt, Germany - SII-SIP-2007 (SPAdes) (version 2) | ecosystem: Environmental > Terrestrial > Soil > Wetlands > Peat | place: Germany...
GCATCGTCACCGGATTGCCGCAGAAAGTGCCCTCGACCGGGACCGCCGGTTTTCCGTGGGTCGCATCGAACATGGCCATAATGTCGTTGCGCCCGCCGACCGCGCCCACCGGAAATCCTCCGCCGATGATTTTCCCGAGTGTCGTAAGATCCGCTTCGATGCCCAGCAGGTCCTGCACCGAACCGTTCCGCAAACGAAATCCAGTGATCACTTCGTCGACGATAAACAGCGCACCATTCTTCTTACTGATTTCCTGCAATCCTTTCAGGAAACCAATCTCGGGGGGAACAACTCCCATGTTCGCGGCGATCGGTTCGACGATGATGGCCGCAATCTTATCTTTATGCTGTTGAAATACCCGTTCTACAGCTCGCAGGTCGTTGTATGGCACGTTCAGCGTCAGCGCCGCCAGCGCTGCGGGCACGCCCGGGCATTCGGCAATTCCGAGTGTCGCCAAACCGGACCCCGCCTGCGACAAAAAGCTGTCCGCATGTCCGTGGTAACACCCCTCGAATTTCACGATGAAGTCGCGCTTCGTCACTCCGCGCGCCAAGCGCACCGCGCTCATCGTCGCTTCCGTGCCGCTCGAAACAAAGCGAATCTTTTCAATGAAGGGAATCGCTCGCGTAATCAGCGTCGCGAGTTCCAGCTCCAATTCCGTCGTCACTCCAAAACTTGTGCCGCGGCGCGCTTGGTCCGCAACCGCTTCGCTGATGGCGGGATTCGCATGCCCCAGAATCATCGCGCCCCACGAGCACACGTAGTCGAGCAACTCGTTTCCGTCCGCGTCGTACAGATGCTGCCCGCTGCCACGCTCGATAATCAGCGGCTCGCCACCTACGGAACGGAACGCCCGCACGGGACTGTTCACGCCGCCGACCAGCACCTTCTCGGCGCGTTCAAAAATTTCGCGCGAACGCTTGCGCTCGCGCTTTAATCGGGGTTGCGCTGTGCTCATGGTGCCTTACTTTGGTCTGGCATTCCAACTAGTCTAATTTAGAATAGTTAAACTAATCTAAATGAGACTAGCACGCCTTCAGCCAGCGGGCGACATCCTTGGCATGGTAGGTCAGAATGATTTCCGCTCCGGCTCGCTGGATGCCCGTCAGAATCTCCAGCACCACCCGCTTTTCATCCAGCCATCCGTTCTTCGCCGCGGCTTTCACCATGGAGTACTCTCCGCTCACGTTGTAGGCGCCCACGGGCACATCAAACGCCTCGCGCACTCGCCGGATCACATCCAGGTACGCCAGCGCTGGCTTTACCATCACCATATCCGCGCCTTCTTCGAGGTCAAGCTCCACTTCCTTCAGCGCTTCCCGCACATTGGCAGGATCCATCTGGTAGCTGCGCCGATCGCCAAACTGCGGAGCAGATTGCGCCGCCTCGCGGAATGGCCCGTAGAAGCCAGAACAATATTTCGCCGCATAAGAAAAAATGGCGATGTTCTCAAACTTGTGTTCATCCAAAATTTCGCGAATGGCCCCGACCCGCCCGTCCATCATGTCCGAAGGCGCAACCATATCCGCCCCGGCCCGCGCGTGCGAAAGCGCTTGCTGCGCGAGAATCGTCAACGTGGCATCATTGGCCACTTCGCCGTTCTCGATGACGCCGCAGTGCCCATGGTCCGTGTACTCGCACAGGCAAACATCCGTAGTCACAAGAAGTTTCAGTTTTGCCTTTCGAATCCCTTCAATCGCGCGCTGCACCACACCTTGCGCCCCGAGCGAACTCGCCCCGCGCGGGTCCTTTGTCTCCGGCAATCCGAAAAGAATAATCCCCGGAATTCCCAGCGACTCTACTTCGCGGCACTCTTCCACAATCTGGTCGGCCGATTGTTGAAACACTCCCGGCATGGAACTGACTTCCTGCCGCACTTTAGTCCCCGGGCACACGAACATGGGATAAATCAGACCCGCAGTAGTCAGCCGCGTCTCTCGAACAAGCCCGCGTAGCGCTTCATTCCGCCGCAAACGCCGTGGCCGATGGGTGGGAAAACTCATGCTCTCTTAGCTCCTGCCTGCGCCGGTTTCACAACGCCCGCAAAATGCGCTTCCAATGTTTCGATGACCGCCGCAGATGTGGTGTCTTCCGCCAGCAAGGTTCGCTGGATCCCCGCCCCGCGCAAAGCTTTCTCGGTCACCGGTCCAACCGCCGTAATCGCCAGTTTATCTTGTAAAGCACGAAATTGTTCGCCGCCAAACATCTCCGCAAAGTGATGCACCGCCGAAGGGCTGAAAAACAGGACCGCATCTGCGGCCCCATGGGCGATCTGCCTCAAATTCCTTTCATCGACAGCGCTCGGCCGCAGCGTGCGGTAAGCAATCACTTCGCTGACCTCCGCGCCATGCCGCTTCAAGGCCACCGGCAAATCCGGATTAGCGCGATCGCTCCTGGGCAAAAAAACTTTTGCTCCGGTCAGTCTGCTTCCCAGTTCTTCCGCCAGCCCCGCACCGCTGTGCGTTTCCGCAACATACTCAACCGGGAGCCCGGCTTGCCGCGCAACTCTCGCAGTCACCGGACCAACGCAAGCAATTTTCAGCTTGCTGTCAGCCCCACCAAGCCTTCGCTTCAACTCCTCGCAACGTTTGACCAAGGACCGGACCGTTTGCGCGCTGGTAAGAAACATCCAATCAAATCGCTGAATTTCGGCAATCGCCGCATCAAGCGGCGCAAAGTCTTCCGGCTCCGCAAACGCCACTAGCGGAAGCACCACGGGAAGCGCTCCGCGAGTCGTCAGTTCCCGTGCCATCGCCTCGCTCTCCGCCGCGGAACGCGTGATGACGATGCGCTTCCCCGCCAAACTCATTGGCGTTGCTTCAGCCACGCTGCCGGCTCACTTCTTCCAGGATCGACTGAGCGCCCGCCTCAATCAGCAGGCGGGCCAGGTGTTCTCCAAGTTGCGCGGCTTGATCTGGCGGACCGCTGGCCCGCTGCTTCACGTATTGCACTCCATCCACCGAGCAAACGCAGGCTTCCATCCAGAGTTCGCCGCGCTCCACGCGCGCCCACGCGCCCAGCGGCACCTGGCATCCACCCTGCAAGGCCGCCAGCAGCGCCCGTTCCGCGATAATCGCCGTCCGCGTCTCCGCATCATCGAGTGGCCCTAGGAGATCTCCCACCTCCGTATCCTTCAAGCGGCACTGCACCGCAATCGCGCCCTGCCCCACCGCCGGCATGCACACATCCGGAGACAGCACTTCCGCAATTCGCTTGCTCAAACCCAGCCGGTCCAGTCCCGCCTTAGAAACCATGATTGCTTCGTATTCCCCGCTCTCCACTTTTCTCAACCGCGTGTCTACGTTTCCGCGCAAGTCGCGCAGGTCGAGGTCCGGCCGGAGATGTTTCAGTTGCGCCTGCCGCCGCAAACTGCTCGTTCCCACGCGCGCCCCTTGCCGCAGGTTGGCGAGCGTGGACCCCACCAGGCAATCCCTCACGTCGTCGCGCCGGCAAACCGCGGGAAACATCAGCCGCGAAGGAAGGTCCGTCGGAATATCCTTCACGCTGTGCACCGCTAGGTCGATCGTCTCCTCCAGCAGCGCTTCCTCCAGCTCCTTGATAAAAATTCCCTTGCCGCCAATCTGCGTCAGCGGCGCTTGCTGCATCTTGTCCCCACTAGTCTTAATGATAATCGTTTCCGCTTCCATGCCGGTCGCGGCAAACAGCTGCTTGCGGATGAACTCCGCCTGCCATTTGGCAAGGATGCTGCCGCGTGTGCCGATCCGCAGGATTCTCACGGCTTCTCCCGGTTGGAAAGAAAAAGATCGCGCAGTGCCTCGACGTTTTGAATTTTCCGCCGCAGTTCCCGTTCGCCGCGCAAGCGCTGTGCCGGCTCCAGCAGCACCTTCTCCAGCATCTCATCCATCAATTTTTCCACCTGCGCGCGGTCCGACTCCGACAGATGCTTCATCGGCTCCATGCGCGAGCGGATAAACGCCGCGCGCTCCTCCCGCAGCTTCTTGCGCAAAGCATCCACCAGCCCCACCAGCTCCACGCTCGCCTGCCAGGACAGGAACTTGCTCACATGCTCCTCGACAATTCCCTGAGCATGTGGAATCTCGCTTTCGCGCGCGTTGCGATTCTGCTGCACGATCTCCGTCAAATCATCCGTGTTGTAAACGTAGACGTTGTACAGCTCCGCCACCTTCGGATCTATGTTCCTTGGCACTCCCAGATCCATCAGGAACAGTGCCCGATTCCCACGCGCCGCCATCGCCCGTGCGACGATGTCCCTCCCCAATACCGGTTCTTCCGCGCTCACCGACGACACCAGCACATCCGGCGTTTGCAGCGCCGTATCCCACTCGCCCCAAGCCACAACCTTCCCGCCAAACTCCTTGGCCAGTTCCTCCGCCTTCTCGCGCGAGCGGTTCATCACATGGAGTTGCGCGATTCCGCGATCCCGCAGTTGCGAGACAACTTGCTCGCTCATCGCCCCCGCGCCCAGCACCAGCGCCTTGCGCTCGCTCAATTTCCCAAAAATACGTTCCGCCAGCTTCACTCCCGCGGACGCGGCGGACATCGGACGCGTCCCCAGTTCCGTCTCCGTGCGCACGCGCTTGCCAACTTCCAGCGCGCCCTGAAACAGGCGGTTCAGCACCGGCCCGGTCGCGCCATGTTCATGGGCAAAGCGATACGCTTCCCGTACTTGCCCCAAAATTTCTGCCTCTCCCAGCAGCATAGAATCAAGTCCCGCTGCCACTTGAAACAAATGCCGCACGGCCTCCTGATCGTAGTGGTGATACAACGAAACGCTGAGCACATCGTGGCGCACCGAGTGAAATTCGCTCAAAAAAGAAGAAAGCCCCGGCGCGCATTCATGCGAAGATTCCGGCGGCACGCCGTACACTTCGCTGCGATTGCACGTGGAAAGCACCAGTGTCTCTTCGAGAATCCCCCGCGCCCGCAACTCTTCCGCCGCCCGCCGCGTCTGCTCGGCATTGAATGACACCCGCTCGCGCACCTCAACAGGCGCCGTGCGGTGATTCAATCCAACGAGAACGATTTCCATGCAGCGGTTCAAGCGCTCCTAAAAAAACCGGTGGTTATGCGTGAGATACAAATTCACCACCGTAAAACTCAGAAATACGATCACGAAATTGAAGATGCACATCTTGGAAGCACGCGCCCCTCGCCACGCGCCCGTCCGCGCGAGCCGGAAATACGCGGCGTACAGGATCAGCACGAGCAAGGTAATCGCATACTTCGGATCGTAGAACGAATATTTGTCGCTGAGCCGGTATACCCACAGGAACCCAAACGCCGTCCCGATACTGATCGACACCAACCCCACCAGCACGCTGGACTGGCTCATGCGTTCGAGCAGCTCTAGCGGCGGCAGCCGCCACACCACGCCGCCGAGCTTGTGGCTGCGCAGCAATCGCTCTTCGACAAGAAACATCAGGCTCAATACAAACGAAAGCGCGAACGCCGAGTACGCCAGGATGTTCAGCGTCACGTGGAACGCAAACGTGGGCCCGTGGGCGTCCGGTGGTGATAGCCGGTCCGCGGGCGCGAATTGTGCCGCCAGGAAGAACACCAGGATGAACGGTAAAACCAGCGCTCCCACCGACCGTTGCCGGTGATAAAGTTCAAGCCCTAGATAAGTCAGCGCCAAAAGCCAGCCAAAGAGCGACATCGAACCATACAAATCGTGGTAGGGCACCGTGTGCAAACCGCGCGACCTCTCTAGCAGCGCAAAATAATGCAAGATCAGCCCCACTCCCAGCAGCACGGTTCCCAGCCGCCCCGTGAGTTTGTTTCCCGCGGCCAGAAAGCGTACATACAGCCCAAAACTCGCGGCATACGCTAGCGCCGTCAAAATCGGAAATAAGTGATTCATGCTCTGCACCCGAGCCCCCGGCTCATCGTGGCACGCACACTACTGCGCATGGCCCTGCTTGGCAGAAGCCATCTAGTTCTTGATCCTTTCGAGTATAGCCCACACTTGCGCGTACTCGCACAGGTCGCGGCCCCCAATTTACTCGTTTCAGCAAGTCCCGCTCAGATTTGCTATCCTTGATCCGTCAGGCGGAACATGCCCCTAGAGACTCCGGCAATCAATCGTAAAGACCTATTCCTTCGCGCCTGCCGCGGAGAAGTCCTCCCCCGCGTCCCCGTGTGGATGATGCGCCAGGCCGGCCGCTATCTCCCCGAATACCGCGAAATCCGTGCAAAGCACGCATTCCTGGAGGTTTGCAAGACCCCCCAGCTCGCCGTCGAAGTCTCCATCCAGCCATTTCGCAGGCTTGGCGTCGATGCCGTCATCGTTTTCTCCGACATTCTGATCCCCGCCGAAGCCATGGGCTTGCACCTGGAACTAGGCGATTCCGGTCCAAACTTGCCGAATCCTGTCCGCTCCAAAACAGACGTCGACCGCCTCAAGATCTTCGATCCAGAAGAGGAAACTGGCTTCTTGCCGGAAGCCATCCGCCGGATCGTGAAGTCCGTCGGCTCCGATGTCCCCGTTCTGGGTTTTGCCGGTGCTCCCTGGACTCTGGCCACCTACATGGTCGAAGGCAAAGCCAAAGAGGGCTTCGCCACCGTAAAGAGTTTTCTTTACCGTGAACCGAAGACCTTCCGCGCGCTGCTCCATCGCATCGCTCAGGCAACGATTCCCTATCTCAAAGCGCAAATCGCCGCAGGCGCAGCCGCCGTCCAACTTTTCGACACCTGGTGTGGCGAACTGAATTTGCACGACTACGAAGAGTTCGCCCTTCCCGCCATCCAGGAAATCATCTCCGGCCTCGGCGGTTCCGTCCCCGTGATTTATTACACCAAAGCCTCGCAACATTTGCTCCCCGCGGTGGCGCGCTCCGGCGCCCAAGTCCTCAGCGTCGATTGGCGCGTTGACCTGGCTGAAATTCGAAAGATGCTCGGTCCGAGAATCGCCCTCCAGGGCAACGTAGATCCCGCCGTCTTGTTTGCTCCTCCGGAAAAAATTCGCGAGACGACTCTGGCCACCATCAACTCTCTGGCGGGCCACGGCCATATCCTCAATCTCGGCCACGGCATTTTGCAGCACACGCCCGTCGAGAACGCTCAGCTTTTTATCGAGACAGGCCAGCGCGCGCTGATTCAACATGTCCGGCCCGTGGCACAGGCGCGGTAGGAGACCCTCAGCATGGCACTCGCACATCCAAGTCTGGACCAAATGCGCGGCGAGCTTCATGTCGGCGAGGAATTTCTCGCCAAATACAATCGTCCCGGCCCGCGTTACACCAGCTATCCCACCGCTCCCGTCTGGAATGACGCTTTCGGCCCCGCCGATCTCGAAAAAGTGCACGCCGAAGCCGAAGCGGCCCGCACGCCCGTCTCGCTCTACATGCACATTCCCTTCTGCGAAAGCCTCTGCCTCTTTTGCGCCTGCAACGTCGTCATCCAAAAAAACAAAAGCGTCGCCCCACCTTATCTCGACGTCCTAAAGCGCGAAATGAAGCGTATCAGCGGCAGCGTTTCGAAAAATCGTCCCGTAGTGCAATTTCATTGGGGCGGCGGCACGCCCACTTACCTCACGCCCGAGCAAATCGAAGATCTCTTCGCTTTCACTAAAGAACATTTTCAATTCGATCCCGATAGCGAAATCGGTATTGAAGTCGACCCTCGCGTAACCTCCCGCGAGCATCTCGAAACTCTTCGCAAGCTGGGCTTCAACCGCCTGAGCATGGGCATTCAGGACTTCCACGCCGATGTCCAGAAAGCCGTCCATCGCATTCAGCCTTACAAAATGACCCGCGACCTGCTCTTCGCCGCCCGCGAACTCGGTTTCGACAGCATCAACGTCGATTTGATCTACGGTCTTCCCTACCAGACCGCCGACACCTTTGCCCACACTGTCGACCAAATCATCGGCCTCGCCCCAGATCGCATCGCTCTGTTCAGCTACGCCCACGTTCCCTGGCTGAAGAAACAGCAAGGTTCCTTCGCCGCACACCTCCCGGAAGGCATGGAGAAATTTGATATTTTCCGCGCCGGCCTGCTCAAATTCATCGAAGCCGGGTATCTCTACATCGGCATGGACCACTTCGCGAAGCCCGGTGACGAGCTATCGGTCTCTCAGCAAAACCGCACTCTTCATCGCAACTTTCAGGGCTACACCACCAAAGCGGGCGCCGACCTCTACGGCATGGGCATCACCGCCATCAGCGGCATTCAAGACGCCTATGCACAAAACTACCGCGACATCCCGAGCTGGGAAAAAGCCGTCTCCGAGCGCGGCCTGGCCACCATGCGCGGCTATCAACTTTCCAACGAAGATAAGTTGCGCCGCGCCGTTATCAGCCGCCTGCTTTGCCACACCGTGGTCATCAAGGACGAAATCTCGCGCGAATTTGGCATCGATTTTGACCAGCATTTCGCCGAAGAGCTCCGCCGCCTCGAACCATCTCGCCAGGATGGCCTCGTGCTCCTCGACAACGGCGAAATCCGCAGCACCTGGCTCGGCCGCATCTTCATTCGCAATCTGGCCATGGTTTTCGACCCGTATCTCGAACAACAGCAGCTCGTTGCCAAGCCGCTCTTTTCAAAAACTCTCTGACCCTGCGAGGATGCTCACAACCCTGTGACCCGTCACTTCCCAGCATTGGTGGTCGGCGGTGGCATCTCCGGCCTCGTCTGCGCCTACGCCCTCCGCAAATCCGGCATCGATGCGCGACTCGTCGAAGCCACCTCTCGCCCCGGCGGCGTCATCAACTCCGTCGTTCGCCATGGTTTCCTTCTCGAATTGGGCCCGCAAAGTTTCAGCGGCACCGCGGCTCTTCGGGAGCTTTGCGCTGATCTCGGTATTTCGAATGAATTGTTGCAAGCTCCCCAACACGCGCCCCGTTATGTTCTGATTGACGGCAAACTCCAGCCCGCGCCCCTCAGCCCCCCGGCATTTTTCTTGAGTTCGATGATTAATGGCTCCACGAAGGTGGCCCTCCTCCGCGACATCTTCGGCAAGAGCATCCCGCCTGACGCCGACGAATCCGTCGCCGCCTTCATCCGCAGAAAATTTTCAGCGCAGCTTCTCGACCGCCTTGTCGGTCCCTTCGTTTCCGGCGTTTACGCCGGAGATCCCGAGCGTCTCAGCGTTCGCAGCGCCTTCCCGATGCTTTACGAAGCCGAAAAATCCGCCGGCAGCATCGTTCGCGGCATGATGCGTCTCGCCAAATCCAAAAAAGGCCCCCGCGAGCGCCCCACCCTGCAAACCTTTCGCGAAGGCAACGAAGTCCTGGTGCGCGCCCTGGCCAAGAATCTCGGCCCCGCACTGCTCACCGAAACAAGAGTTGCCGAGATCTCTCGTCAAAGTGACGGCTCGTTCGACCTTCGTCTGGAGACCCGCAGCGGCGGTGAATCTGTTTCCACCAAATCCCTAACCTTGGCCACCCCCACGGATATCACCGCAACCCTTCTTGCCCAGCTCGATCCATCTTTCGAAACCCCGCTAAGCTCCATAGAATACGCGGCCGTCGCCGTAGTCTCTCTCGGGTACCGCAGGCAGGATGTCCGCCACTCCTTGAACGGCTTCGGCTTCCTCGTACCCCGCTCCTCCGGCCTCCGCGTCCTCGGTTCCGTATGGAACTCCTCGCTCTTCCCCGGCCGCACTCCCGAGGGCCACGCCCTCCTGACCAGCTTCGTCGGCGGAGCAACAGATCCAGCCGCAACAAAGTTGCAACCCGAAGAACTAGCAGCCCTCGTTCACCGCGAAATCTCTCCCGTCCTCTCCATGAAAGGCGAACCCGTCTTCTCCAACGTCACGACCTGGCCCCGCGCCCTGCCGCAATACAACCTCGGTCACAGCGATCGCTTGGCCGCCGTCGCAAAATCTTGCTCTCGCTTCCCCGGCCTCGCGTTAACAGGCAATTACCTGCAAGGCCCCGCCATCGGCTCCTGCGTCGATCAGGCCCTAGCCATCGCCGAAGAAGTTCGTGTGACGCAACGGTGAGGATAGTTCGTTAGTCTAGTGAAAAAAACAAATCCGTCATTCTGAGGGCATCCGACGCGGATGCCCAAAGAATCTCAAACCTAGGTGCTTCACTCACGTCATGTTGCAGACGATTCAAAGCGCTGTGGGTCGCCTCTTTTCACTGAAAACTGACGACTGATAACCGATCACTTCCCATACCGCAGCGCTAGCCGCGTCTTCCGGCGCTCCGCCGCCTCCCGAAATCTCCGCCGCTCCGCCGCCGTCTTCAATATCAAAGGCGGCACCACTTTCGGCTGCTTGGTGTGCTCGTCGATCGCCACAAACGTCACGTAAGCCGTGGTCGTGTGCTTGCGTTCCCCTGTCAACACATTCTCCGAGTGCACCTCCACGCCCACCTCCATCGAAGTGTGAAAAACCCGGTTCACCTGTGATTGCAGCATCACAATCTCCCCCAAATTCACCGGGTTCCGAAAATCAATGTAGTCCACCGAAGCCGTCACCGCATAACTGTTCGCATGCCGGAGCGCCGCCATCGCCCCCGCAATGTCCACCAGGTGCATCACATGCCCGCCCAGCAGCTTGCCCA
>Ga0209415_10019848_pt1 | contig 10492 bp, 4 predicted proteins | sample PeaSoiSIISIP2007_FD_187696 | JGI IMG/M metagenome (GOLD analysis project Ga0209415, IMG submission 187696) | Peat soil microbial communities from Weissenstadt, Germany - SII-SIP-2007 (SPAdes) (version 2) | ecosystem: Environmental > Terrestrial > Soil > Wetlands > Peat | place: Germany...
CTCCCGATTCGTCGACCGTGCGCGTCAGGTTGGGGACGCGCGGCTCGTTGAAGTAGAACGAGCGGCTCTTCGGCGTGAGCAGCACGTACTCGGCTCGCGCGATCGGCTCGCTCGACTGGAGGTACGCGATCTCGCCGAAGTAGTCGGCGAACGCGTTTCGCTGCGCGACATCCTCCACCCGGTAGAGCAGCTCGACGACGTCGTTCGGGTGCAGGCGCGGGAAGTGGACATAGTACGCGCGCGCGCTGGTGTAGGTACTGAGGGCCGGGTTGTCCGCGGCCCCCTCGCCGGTCTCGATCGCTTCGTCGATCGTCCCGTCGGCCCGGTACACGCGCGCGCCCCGGAGCTGCACGCTCTCGGAGTCGGACTCGAACCCGAACGCGTACTCGCGCGCTTCCGCCGCGGCGCTCTCGGTCAGCGGCTGGAACACCACCTGGTGGAACCGGCTCGCGAGCCCGTTCGCGAAGACCGTCGTCGCGGTCAGGTCGACGAACGTGCGCTTGTTGTGGCCGTTCGCCGGGAGACCGCGGAGCTTCAGGAACTCGCTCGCCGGGCGCGCGTAGGCCTCGTCGGCGCGGGGGGCGCTCGGGGTGATCTGCGCGAGGTACTCGCGGACGTCCTTCGACTGCGGGAGGAGAGCGACCACCTGCTTCAGGAGCTTCACCTCCTCGTCGCGATCACCCGCGATGCCGTAGACCTCGGCGAGCGCGCGCATCGTGTCGGTGTCCTCGGGCGCGAGGTTGAGCGCACGTCGGTACATGGCAATCGCGCGCGGGCGATCGCCGAGGGCGACGAATGCGCGGGCAGCGACTCCGAGCGCACCGGCGCTGTCGGGGCTCATGGCGAGCAGGCGCTCCACCCACCGCGTGGTCGCGGCGGCGTCCCTGCGTGCCAGCGACAGCTCGACGCGCCCTCGCACGAAGGCCGGGTCGTCGAACCGGACTTCCGCGTAGCGCTCGGCCAGCTCGTCCGCCTCCGCCGTGCGATCCTCTCCGCGCAGGGCCGCCACCATCGCCCGGAGTAGCGCGACGCTCCGCGGTCGCCGCCCGAGCGCGCGCTCGAGGAACGCGAGCGCCGTGTCGTGGAGGCCGGCCGCGCTATAGAGCTCGAATCGCGCGAGCGTCGCCTCGATGTTGCCGGGATCCTGGGCAAGCGCCTTGTCGTAGAACGGGATGGCGTCGCGGCGGTTCAGCCCTCGTCGCGTGTGCGCGGCGCGCGCGAGCAGGACGTCGAGGCGCTCGGATGCGTTCCCCTGCCCACGGTCGACGAGCGTTTCGGCCTTGTCGATCCAGACCGCGCGCTGGTTGCGCCCCTCGGCGAGCTCGCCCGCGAGCAGGAGGCGTGGGATGGTGGGCGCCTTCTCCGCCGCCTTTCGCGCGAGCTCGCGAGCCTTGTGCTGGCTCGGGTCATCCGATTGCGTCATGGCCAGGTAGCGCGCGTAGGCCTCGAGGGTCGAAGCCTCGCCCGACGCAGCGAGGCGCTCGAACGCCTGGACGGGACCTTCGACGTGACCCACGGAAAGCGGGGGCCTCGGCAGCGCGTTCTTCGTGCGCGCGGTCGTCTCGGCGAACGTCGGGGCCGCGGGCCTCGACGCACCGCCCGGAGCGCGAGGCTTCGCCGAGGCCGTCGCGGGCTGCGCGGTGTCGGAGAACGGGACCTGGCTGGGGATCGCGGCCTCCGCGGCGGTCAGCGGGTTGGGATCGGTCTCGAGCCGCGGGTCGGGGGCGCCGTCCGGCCCCGCGAGGCGCACGGTCAGCATGGGGGGAGCCTCGTCGCCGCACACCTTCACGAGGAGGCGGTTCCACCCTGGCTGGAGCTTCACGGTCGTCGCGAGCCGCTCGGCGTCGAGATCGCGATAGGCCGTGTCGCGCAGGACCTCCTCGCCGTTCCAGAAGAGGCGCATCCCCCCCGCGCTGCCCGCCCAGACGGAGATCGGCCGCTCGCGCGCCGGCTCGCGGCTCGCCGTCGGCCTGTCGCGGACGTAGGTGGTGACGTAGCCGCAGATCTTCTCGGTCGGCCGCACGAGCGCGCCGAAGTCGAACCACCCGAACGACGACGCCGACGGCGCGACGCGCCACCGCACCGTCCGCTCCTTGCCGTCGTAGGCGCGCAGCACATTCGGCGCGGTCTGGCGGTCTTCCTCGGGGCCGAACGACAAGAGGAGCCCGGTCTTCCCCTCGTTGTCGAACGGGCCGATCGACATCCACCGCGAGACGAACCCGAGCGCTTCGACTCGCGCCTTCGCGCCGTCGAGGTCCCCGCGCCTTCGCCGCGCATACGCGCCGAGCAGCCGCGCGTACACGCGCACGGGCGGCGCGAGGCTCGGGTCGTCCGCGACCTGCGAAAGCGTCTCCTCGACGTCGGCTGGGTCCCCCTGGTCCCACATCAGCCAGATCCGCCGAATCGCCGCGTACGCGTCGGGGCCCGCTGCGTGCGCCGCCTCGTCGCGCAGGTGGCCGAGGTGGCCGAGCCGCTCGCCGACGTCCGCCGACGCGTGACCCGACGCGGCGAGGGCGCAGGCGGCCGCGGTCGCGGCGAGTGCGAGCTTGCGAAGCATCAGAGGCGAGGTTGTCAGTCCCGGGACGCGCGGCGTCAAGTGGATGGGGGGCGGATACGCGGGCGACGGGGAGTAGACGGGAGGGGACGTGAATCCCTATGCCTCTCGGCGGTGGAACCTAGAGATGGCCGGACCGCGCCGACGTGCTGCGACAGGTCGCTTTCCTGGTCCAGGGGCGCTCTCTCTCGTTCGTTTCGCGCCGCGTCGCGACCCCGCCCTAGCCGCTGACCCCGCCTGGCTAGACGAGACGTCGCACGCTCGCGGTGTTGACGGGTGGTGCGCGGAGGGGCGGAGGTGGTGCTCCAAACGAAGAAACCGGTTAGGAGCATCTCCTCGCCGGCTGGAGCTGCTTCTCCTTGTGGAGCGGGAGAAGGGATTCGAACCCTCGACGTCAACCTTGGCAAGGTTGCACTCTACCACTGAGTTACTCCCGCGAGACTCGGCGGAACCAGTAACGAAGGAGGTCCGCCGTGTCAACGGCCGCGGTCGCCGCTCGTCCCGCGATCACGCGTGAAACGCCATGGCGGCGTGGCTCACGATGGAGCCGTCCTGGGCGTCGACCGTCTGCTCGTAGTGCAGGAGTGTCCCGGTCGCTTCCTCGCTCATCGTTCGCAGCATCGCGTACATCGGCGACAATCCGCAGACCCTGCGCGTGTCGAGGTCGGCCACGACATCGCGCCAGAAGCCCCCCGCGTCGCGGCACCGCGCGAGCTCGAGCGACGCGGCGTCCTTCTCTCCGAGCGCGCTCCGCTGCTCCGGACCGAACGGGCGCGAATCGCCGAATCGGGGGCCGACGTGGGCCAGGTCGGCCCCTGCGATGACCACCGCGCGCCGACCTCGCTCGACGACGAGGTCGCGCACCGCGTCCAGCAGCGCCATCGCCCCCGCGTCCGCAACGGGATCCTTCCCGCTCGCCTGTTGCCGCCCCAGCCCTGCCAGCACGGGGACGATGCGCGCGGGTCGGTCGCCCAGCACGTGCTTCAGGAAGAGCGCCTGGAACTCGATGGAGTGCTCCCTGCGGTGGTTGAGCTCGTCGGCGTAGGGGTCGTACGGGCATTTCGCGGCGATGCGGTCGATGGCGTCGACGTCCGCGGCGAGCGGCCCGAGGGGAGTATCGAAGTCCTTTCGGCAAAGCGCGAACGGCTCCTGCATGGGGGCGTGCGACGTCCCGAACACGATGAAGGTGTCGGCGTCGTCGGCGATCCCACGCTTCAGCGCCTCGTACGCGTGCCCGTAGCCGACCGCCCCGCGCCACGGGTCGATGTGCGGGGCGACGAGCGCGCGGAGCGTCCTGCCTGGAGCAGCCGGAGCCTTCGCCTCTGCGCGGGCAAGGCAGCAATCGTTCAGGTAGAGCACGAGCTCGTCCCGGTCGGCGGAGTAGGCCCCGCCGGCGTGGCTCGCCGGGCGGAGGACGGCGTCGCGGAACTGCTTCTTCACCCCCTCGAGCGCCTTGTCGAACGCGGGCCCCTCGAGGAACAGCCCCTCCGCGAGCTCGTCGGCGATGCGAGCGACGAGCTCCGTCGGCACGGGGCCTCCGAGCTCGCGTGACGCGGCGCGTGCGATCTCCGAGCACGTCTGCTCCCCGGTGAATCGCGCGAGGATAGGGATCAACGCGGGCGGGATCACCGCGGGCGCCGGGCTCACCCCCTGCGTGTCACGGAGCACCAGCACTCGGCCGTGCTCGGGGTCGGGGACGACGATGGTCTCGAGCGACCGGAGCCTGGGCCGAAGGGCGCTGTCGGGCATGTTTCAGTGTAGCGTAACCTCGTGCGACGACGGGCGCCCTGGCGCGACCACCCCGCCCGCGACGAGCTTCTCCGCTTCTTCGGTGAGGCGGACGCCCTCGTCGTCGGCGTTCGCTGCGACTGCGCCGGCGCGACCCGCGCCGAGGAGGCGCGCTGCTGCCAGTTCCGCGTGACGGGCCGCGAGCCGTACCCGACTCCGGTCGAGCTGTGCGAGGTGGATCTCGCCATCCAGAGCCGAGGCGTCCCCAGGGAGCGTCCGGCGCGCCGGAGGAGCCTTCTCGTCGCCGAGCATGGCGCCTGTCCCCTCCTTGCCTCCGATGGCAAGTGCACGATCTACCCCGCACGCCCGTTCGGCTGCCGCACGTTCTTCTGCGCAGGGCACGAGCCTCCGCGGCGGACGCGCGACGCCATCCAGGCGCTCGGTCGGCGCATCGTCGAGCTCGCGGCCCGCGTGTTCCCAGAGGATCCTGGTCCTCGGCCGCTCTCGCGTGCCCTCTCGGGAACCCTCCCTGCGCCCCCGCCCACCTCCGACCGCGCGCGAGGCGCGCGACATCGGAGCGGGTGACGAAGTGCGTCGCCGCGGGACTGACGCGCCGTGGCCCGGCGTCCGAACCCAGGTGGACTTCTTGGTGACTCGGCCGCTATCGATTACGTCTTGACGGTCGTGCGCCGCATCCCCGTCCTCCTCGCTCGCTGGGCCCTCCACCCGGCTACCGTGGGGGCCGTGTACCTCCTCGCGCTCGCCGCGATGGCCGCCCGGCGCGGCGCGGAGGCGGATCTCGCGCTCGCGGGACAGACGCGCGCCATCAGCGAGACCGTCCACACGCACTTCGGCGACGAGGTCACGCGGATGACGCTCGCGATCGCCGGCGTCGCTGTGGCCGTCGGGAGCGGGCTTGGCGCCGCGTCCGCGCTCGTCCTCCATGCGCGCCATCGCGTTCGTTCCGGCCCGCCGCCATCCCTGGTCGCGCGCGCGCTCATGGCGCTCGGCCTCGTCATCGTCCTTCACGCGTTCATCGAGGCGTACGCGATGGCCGTGACGCCGCAACTCTTCGCGGACGCCTTCTACGCCAAGGGGGGCTTCCTGCGCACGGTGCAGGTGCTCCTCACGGACACGCTCGGCCCGCGCGCCATCGCGCGGCTCGCGCTCCTGTCTCTGTTCCTCTTCGTGGCGGGGCCGCCGCGCGCGTGGAGGGGCCTCTCGTCTCGGGCGTGGTCGGCGGTGCGCGGGCTCGCGCGCCTCCGAGGGGCGAGGGCCTCCGCCGGGCTCACGGCGCTGGCGATCGTCGGCGTGGCCGCGGGGACCCTCCCTGTGGAGACTCGGGCCGTCGCGAGCTCCGGGGCCGCGCGCCCGAATGTGCTCATCCTCGCCGCCGACTCGCTCCGCGCCGACCGTGTGGACCGAAGGTACGCGCCGAACCTCGCGCGCCTCGCGGAGGCCGGGGCGCGCTTCGACCATGCCTACGTGTCCCTCCCGCGGACGTTCCCGTCGTGGGTCACGCTCCTCACGGGACGTTACCCGCACCACCACGGGATCCGCTCGATGTTCCCGCGGTGGGAGGACCGTGCAAAGGACTTCGACGCCCTCCCCGAGCGCCTGGCCGCCGCGGGGTACACCACCGCGGTCGTGAGCGATTTCGCTGGCGACATCTTCGATCGCATCGGCCTCGGCTGGACGGAGACCCGCGTCCCGAACTTCGACTTTCGCGAGCTCATTCGTCAGCGCGCGCTCGAGCGCCAGACGCCGCTCCTCCCCTACCTGCACTCGCGCGCGGGCCGCGCGATCTTCCCCGTCCTCCGCGAGATGAACGATGCGGCCGACCCAGCGCTCCTCACTCGCGACGCCATCGCGACGATCGACGCCGCCGAAGGGAGGCCCTTCTTCGTCACCGTGTTCTTCTCCGCCGCGCACTTCCCCTATGCGGCCCCCGCGCCTTACTACGGGCGCTTCACGCGCGAGGAGTACCGCGGGCGCTTCAAGTACGCCAAGCCCGTGGGCCTCGAGCACGAGGCCCCGCCCGACGCCGTCGACATCGACCAGGTGCGCGGGCTCTACGACGGAGCGGCCGCCGGGATCGACGACGGCGTGGGCGAGATCCTGGCAGCGCTCGAGCGCTCCGGGCACGCGAAAGACACGATCGTCGTCGTCGTCGCCGACCACGGCGAGACGCTGTTCGAGAACGGGCACGGCGAGGGGCACGGCGACCACCTCTTCGGCGACGAGGGGACGCACGTCCCGTTCATCGTGTGGGACCCGAGGAGCCCCGCGCACCGCCGCGTCGAGGGCGTGGTCCGGGACGTCGACCTCGCGCCCACCCTCTACGACCTGACCGGGGTCGCGCCGCCTGCCGGGCTTGACGGCGTCTCGCTCGCGCCCGCCCTCGCGGGCGCTCCCCTTGAGCCTCGCCTCGCGTTCGCCGAGACGGGCCTCTGGTTCACCGAGGAGGTGAGCGGTCTCGCGTCCCAGCTGCGCCTCCCGTACCCAGGGATCGCAGGCATCACGGAGGTCGACCGCGACCACGGCGACGAGGTCGTCCTTTCGCGGGAGGTGCGGGCGCTGACGTTGGTCGCGAAGCACCGGATGGTCCGGGACGAGCGCTGGAAGCTCGTGTACGTGCCGACGCGGCAGGGCGTCCGGTACTTCCTCTACGACACGGTCACCGATCCGGGCGAGACGCGTGACGTCGGGGCCGAGCATCCAGAGGAGCGCTCCCGTCTCGAAGGTGAGCTCTGGCGCTGGATGCTTGCGGACACCGAGATGGTCGAGCGCGGCGGCTTCCTCGTGCCGCGCGATGGCGGCGCGGTGGTGACGGGGCAAGACGAGCACGTCGTGCGGGTCGACGCGCCGGCGGCCGAACCATGAGGGCTGGCGCGATGCCCCCCGTGCTCGCGGCGCTGGTCGGCTCCGCGGGTGCCCTGCTCGCGTGGCGCACGGGAGGGGCCGGTGAACCGCGCGTCGCCCCTCCGCACGCCGCCGTGGCCGCGGCGTCCGCGGCGCCGGCGGCCGCTTCGGGAGGCGAGGCGGAGGAGGTGGTCGTGCGGCTCGTCGAGGCGCTCAAGGACGCGCGCTTCGAGGCGCCGGCACTGCGCGCGGGTCTCGTCGCGCTCGACCCTCACTGGCGGAAGATGCAGGCGCCGTGGACCGGGCTCAGCGGACCCGCGGCGAAGGCGGCGATCAGCTACGCGCTCCTCACGAGCGACGAGGAGAAGGAGTACACGGTCCCGCTCGCCAACGGCGACACGTGGCGGCCCGACGCGCGCCAGTGGAACATGTCCGAGGGGAGCTTCGACCAGCGCGACGCCATCTTCGTCCCCACCCCGGCGAAGATCACCTACCACCTCACTCTGCCTCTTCATGCGTCGCTCGAGCTGTCGTTCACCACCGACAACGCGCCCGCCGACGTCGCCTTCGCCGCCAGGGTCGTCGACGCCCGCGGCGAGGCGCACGAGGTGTGGAGCCGCGCGCTCGGCCGCCACGACACGAAGAAGTGGTTCGAGGCGCGGGCCGATCTGTCGGCGTACGGCGGTCAGACCGTCGACCTCGAGCTCAAGACGGAGCTCAAAGGCACGCGCCCCGACATCCCCTACGGGGCGGCCCTCGCGATGTGGGGGAACCCCGTCGTCCTCGCGCGGCGCCCCACGCGCGTCCCTTACAACGTCCTCTGGATCGTCGTCGACGCGACGCGCGCCGACGCCCTCGCGAGCTTCCACGACGACGCCGAGGACGCGCAGAAGCGCGCCGCCCCCATCCCCCCCCTCGAGGCGCTCCTTCCCAAGATCCCCGGCCTCACCCCCGAGCTCGATGCGCTCGGCACGCGCGGCGTGCGTTTCACCCACGCGTACTCCGCCGCGAGCTGGACCCGCCCCGGGACGGTCGCCATGCTGGGCGGCGCGCGCTCGACCGAGCTCGGGCTCGACTCCCTCCACTGGCAGCTCCCGGACTTCGAGGTGACCCGCTTCTACGCGTCCGACCCTCCGCTGCTCCCGCTCCTCCTCCGCCGCCAGGGGGTCGTGACGCGGGCGTTCGTGAACAACTACTTCATGGTCGGTTACGCCGCCGTCGGGGTCGACCTCGGCTTCGAGGCCATCGCCGATTACCGGTTCCGCACGCGCGACACGGGCGAGATCACGACGCACGCCGTCGAGTGGTTGAAGGCGCACAAGGACGAACGCTTCTTCGTCTTCTGCAACTACAACTCACCCCACGAGCCGCTCGATCCGCCGTCGCGCTTCCTCGCGAAGGTCCCGAAGCCGCCCGCAGGGCCGGCCGACTCCGAGGTCGCCAAGTACATGGCCGAGGTCGCCAAGGACGACGAGGCCGTCGGGGTCCTTCTGCGCACGCTCGACGAGACGGGGCTCCGCGACCACACGATCGTCGTGATGACAGCCGACCACGGCGAGACGCTCTCGTCTGCCCACGCCGGGACGTCGGCGCTCGATCGCATGAAGGTGCGGTTCCACCACTCGGCGAGCATCTTCGAGGAGACGACGCACGTCCCCATCATCCTTTCGGCTCCCGGAAAGCTCCCCGCCGACACGACCGTCTCCGAGCGCGTGCGGACGATCGATATCCCCCCCACGATCCTCGAGCTCGAGGGGCTCGAGCCCGCCCCCAAGATGACCGGGCGGACGCTCACGGCGCTGGCGCGCCACGAGCCGGACGGCGAGCCTCGGGTCGTGCTCTCCGAAGGGCGGGGGGCGCGCGGCCTCCTCGTCGGCAACTACCGGCTCCTCACGCGCGAAGGGAAGGCCGAGGTCGTCATCTTCGGAGACAAGGAGGTCAGCATGCCCGAGGAGCTCTTCGACCTCTCGACGGACCCTGGCGAACGAAAGAACCTCGCGCAGAAGCTCCCGGACAAGGCGAGGGAGATGCGGGCGCGCATGAACGCGGCCATTCACGAGGTGCCCGTGAGCGGTGCGGCCGCGCCTCCGGCGTTGCCGAACGACACGCCCGTGCTCGCGCTGCGCTTCGCGGGCGGGGGTGCCTCGCACAGGATCTCGGGGACCGTGTCGGTCGCGTCGGGCGCCACGCTGAGCGTGAAGCCCGTCGGCGCCGAGCCGTCGTCCGTGACGGGCGCGTCGCCCGCGGTATCGGTCGCGTGGACCACCCTCCCGGACGCGCTCGTCGGCCTGGACGTCACGGTGAGCCCCGGCAGCGCGCCCGTCCGCTGGGATCTGTACGTCGACGACCGCAAGCTCGCACCCGGAGAGGTGTTCGCGGGCCCGTTCGGGCTCGCGGCCCCGGCCCTCCTCGCCGGCGTCACGACGGACGACGCTCGCTCGCTCGCGTTCTCGCCGAAGGTCGCCCTGGTCGACCCGCACCGGGACTTCGGGCTCTTCGTCACGCGCTCGCGCGCGGCCGAGCCGGATGCCGTCTCACGCGGGAAGGGTGGCAAGGGCGGCACCGAGGAGATGAGCCGGATCATGCGCGAATGGGGGTACGCTCACGACAAGGTCGAACCGTCGAAATAGTCGACCCACAAAAGAGGCGCCTTCGTCCAGCGACTCTTTCGGCCGGAAAACGCGTGACTCCTGACGCCCGCGAAGCCGCTTCCGGAGCACAACGTCGCAGGCTGGACACCACTCTTCTTCGAGTGAGGGGCATGTCGGTGTGACTGGCGGCCGAGGGTCTGGGAGTGCGTCCTTCACCATGACGTACTCCGGGAGCGCGCTGCGAGCCGCGGGGAGTGGGGAGACGACGGCAAAGAGTGACGAGCAGTCGCCGAGGAAAGGCGAGACGACGCGACCGAGCGACGAGCGGTCACCGAGGAATGACGAGACGACGCGACCGAGCGACGAGCGGTCACCGAGGAATGACGTGACGACGCGACCGAGCGACGAGCGGTCACCGAGGAAGGGCAAGACGACGGCGAGGAGTGACGAGCGCTCGCCGAAGAAAGGCGAGGCGACGGCGAGGAGTGACGAGCGGTCGCCCCGGATTGTGTCGGCGTCGTCTTGGAGTGCCGAGACGACCGCAAGAATCGATCAGCGGTCGCCGAGGTGCGAGTCGGCGTCGTCTCGGAATGCCGAGCCGTCGTCTTGGTGTGTAGAGACTGCACTGTCGGTTTGCCGAGACGTCGTCTCGGATGGCCAAGACGTTCTCTCGGAGCAAAGAGACGTCGTGTCGAAGACGCGAGACTCGCTGTCGGAGCACCGAGCCGACGCCTTGGCATTCGAAGACGTCGTGTCG
>Ga0209415_10019849_pt1 | contig 10491 bp, 8 predicted proteins | sample PeaSoiSIISIP2007_FD_187696 | JGI IMG/M metagenome (GOLD analysis project Ga0209415, IMG submission 187696) | Peat soil microbial communities from Weissenstadt, Germany - SII-SIP-2007 (SPAdes) (version 2) | ecosystem: Environmental > Terrestrial > Soil > Wetlands > Peat | place: Germany...
CTCAGTCTCGATTTGCCGGCCATGGGCTCGCCTTGATGCCCACAATCCACCGCAAGGCCGCCGGGAAATCACCGCTTCGTGGCGACTGCCGGCGTCGCATTGCGCTCCCTGGCGGCCCCGAGCTGCTTCAAGATCGTCTCGATCTGCCGCCGGCTGGGATCGTCGAGCTGGAGTTTGAGCGCCTTACGGTAATCCGCGACGGCACGCGCGTATTGCCCGATATAACGCAGCGCCAAGGCGCGGCCATAGAAGGCGGCTGCCACGCCGGGATCGAGCCGGATGGCGTCGGTGAAGTCCGCGATGGCGCGATCGTATCGCCGCATCCTGGTGTTGAGGACGCCGCGACTGCGGAACGCGGCGGCGTTGTTGGGGTCGAGCCGGATCGCCTCGCCATAGTCCGCAATGGCGCGATCCTCGTACTTGCCCTGGGCCAGATAGGCGTCGAAATCCCACTGGGCCTTCTCCTCGTAGGCCTCGGCGCGGGCAAGGTAAGCGGCCGCGAGGCCCTGCGGGGTTTCCCCGCCAACCTCGATGACAGCGCTGCAGGCGGCAAGCTTTGCGTCGGGCGATCCCCCGTCGCCCGCCAAGCATCGGTTCCGCGCCTCGGTGGGCTCGGCATGCGGCGAAGCGCACAGCGCGACGATGATCGCCGCCATCAGCGCAATTGCGACCAGCACGCGCATTTTCGCTCGTTCCAACAACGGTCCGCGATCCGATCAAAAAATTGTAAAGCGCGATCGAAATTTGTAAAGCTTCGCTCACGGAACCATCATGCCGACTTCGATCGTCATTCGCCGCTGGAGGATCGCGCGCCGCGCCGCGCCGGCCGTCGTGCTCGCAGCCGTCGCGCTGGCCGCAAGCGGTGCCGATGCCGACATCATCAAGAAGGAAGACATGCTGCGCGGCATCACGACCACGCGCGAGCAATGCGCCGCGACGGCGCAGACCGTGTGGGTGACGGTCGACGGGCGGGATTTCTGCGTCCGCTATTATGTCTCCACGGCGGGCGGCGAAGGCGTGCGGCCGGTGGTCTTTCTGTCGGGCGACTATTTCGGATCGGTCAACCTGAAAACCTGGCAGTGGATCGCAACCGCGCAGGACCGCAATGCCAGCGTCGCCTTCGATCCGACCGACCAGGACATCGACACCGACGATCTGGTGACGACCGCGGACGGGTTTTCCAGGATGGCCAACACCACGGCGATCCATCTGGCGCGGATCGGCGTTGCCGGGACGTCCGGCCATCATGTGTTCCGCAAGACCCTGCTCGAGCTGCACCTGATGAACGCCGCGCTCGACGCCATCAAAGAGAGCCACGGCTTCGAGGGCTTCCACCTCGTCGGTCAATCGGGCGGATCAATCGTGGTGACCGGGCTCGCCGGGCTGCGCCGCGACATCGGCTGCGCGGTGACGGGCTCGGGGCGCCTCGCGACACGACACGACACCGATTCGAAAGACCCCGCCCGAACCCTCATCGATCCGCCGCGGTTCATTCCTGCGATCGCGCAGAACCGCGCACTGCGCCTCATGGTGGTCACCGATCCGGCGGACCTCAACGTTCCGGTCCGCCAACAGACCGCGTTCGTGGAAGAGATGCATCGCGCCGGACGCGACATTCCGCAGTATTTCGTGGCGGCGATCGACGAGTACCATCATGGCGTCGTGGAATACGCCCAACTGGTGACGGCCGGGTGCGCGCTCGGCCGATCCGATACGGAGATCGCGACGGCGGTCGCCACCATGGTCAGGCGAGACGGCGCCTATAACGAGCTGAGACGCAGGGAAACGGCCTTGTTCGGCAAGACCGGCTCGTCGCAACCGCAGCCAGCGGCCGCACCTCGCGTCGCGCCGGCGAGCAGCTCAGCGCCCAGGTGATGGTCATGGCCGTGCCCGCCCCCCCTCTCGAGAACGCCGCACCCCGCCTGTTCCGGCCCTCCCCATCCGCGCTCAACTGGGTGATCGCGATCGGCTTCGTCTCGCTCGGCTATGCGATGTATCTGCGCTATCTGGTGATCGAGCAGTCGCAGATCGGGCTCGCCTGCGACGCCGGGCTCAAGACCTGGCTGTGCCTCGCCCGCACCGTGGTGTCGGCGCTGTTCAACAATCAGGTGTTCGGTTGGGTCAGTCTGGGGGCTGCGGCGCTGGCCTTGATCCGGCCCGGACTGGCGTTGTTCACCATCGGCCTCGCGGCGAGCGCATTCGGCATCGTGCTCTACAATGCGGCGCTGTCGGGCTTTGCGGCAGCGCTGCTGGTCATGTGCTTTGCGCGTCCCGTAGTCGATCAAGAGTGACGGCCAACACCACCAGCACGGCCGCGAACCACACCGCCTGCCAGTTGGCGAGGGTCTCGTTGAGGACGATGTAGACCGCCGAGCCCGCGAGCGTGACGGCGGCCACGGTTTCGGCGCGGCCCCGCGCCCCGGTGCCGCGCCGGCCGAGCAGCGACACCACCAGGAACGGAACGGCCGCCGCGGTGAGCGGCGCGTAGGTGAAGTCGCGGTAGCGCGGATCGAACACCAGGCCGAGCGCGGTCTGCAGCGCCAGGATCGTGGCCGCGACGAGCACGAGCCCGCTCGGCCGGGCGATGCGCCCGCGCGGGCGATCCGCCCCCCGCCCCCATATGCGCGCGAAGGCCGGCACCGCGACGTTCGCGGCGAGTGCCATGCCAGCCACGACCGGGGCCGCCACCGCCACCGCGGCGAAGGCCGTGCCGCGGATCCAGCCGCCGACGCCGAGGCTTTCGACCGCCACATTGGCCAGTCCCCACGGCACCGTGACGCCGGCCACGAAGCCGATCACCGCAATGCCGACGAGCACCTGATCGGTCGGTGTTCGCGCCGCCTTGGCGGCCGGCGGCGCCGCCCCCCTGCGGACGGCTGCCGCCGCCGCGGAAAACACGAAGGCCGCCATCGCGACCCCGAAGGTCAGTTGCCACCGCCACAGCGGATGATCGGAGACCGGCTGGCCCCAAGCGAATTTTGGCTCCCGCAGCACGCTGCCAAACAGGCCCCAATGGCCGCCCACCGTTCCTTCGTTCTGCCGCTTCCACGGCTGGTCGAAGGCCTCGATGAGGTTGACCCGGTAATTCTTCGCCTTGGCGCGGGCCATCACCTCCTCGAGCACGCGGGCCTGGTTCGACGGCGAGGGCAGCGCCCCCTCGCGCATCCGCCCGGCGCTCGGCCAGCCGACCTCCCCGATCAGGATGTCCTTGCCGGGAAACGCGAGTGCGACACGGCCGCGGATCTCGTCCACGTGGGCCGCCGCCATGTCGGCGGCGATCGGAAAGTCCTCCCAGTAGGGCAGGATGTGGATGGTGACGAAATCGACCGCGGCCGCGAGATCGCGATTGCGCAGCCAGAACTCCCATACATCCGCATAGGTCACCGGCACCGGCGCCGCGGCCTTGACCTCGCGCAAGATGCCCGCGATGTCCTCCGCGGCGAGTTCGCCGCGCAGCAGCACCTCGTTGCCGACCACGAGACCGATGACGACGTCCGGATAGCGCTTGGCCAGCGCCACCCCGGCGTCGATCTGGATGCGGTTCTTCGCCCGGTCGCCGCCGAGCCATATGCCCTGCAGCACTTTCATGCCGAGGCGCTGCGCGATCTGTGGCACCTGCTCGACTCCGGTGTCGGTCGCATATGTGCGCACACAGCCGGTGAGGCGCGAGAGACTGACGAGATCCTCCTCGATCTGCGCGGCCTCCGCATGGACGCCGGCAACGAGCGGCGACTGGCCGGCACGGAACGGCGCATAGGACATGCATTGGATGCGCCCCGGATCGGTCGCGTCCGCCGGCGCCGGGACCGGCCGGCCGAGCCACCACCATGCGGCCGCAATGGCCGCCGCGGTGGCGAGGAACGAGGCGACCAGTGTGCGCATTCCGATCCCGGTGGGAATTGACGAGCGCGCACTCATAGCATCGGCCCGTGGCGACGCAATCCACCAAGCCGAAGCGACGAGGCCGAGCCGTGGCGCACCTGAAGGCTCGACAGGGCCACCCTGGGGCCGGGCGACGGCATTAATCCAATTGGCGGTTGGCCGCTGGACAAACCCCGTAACTTCGGCCATTGACGAAAGGCGAGATCGGGCCGCGATCAGCCCCAATAACGACCCGATTTCCTGAGCAAAGTCCCGTCCCGGTCAGGCCCGACCGAAAAACCGATGTGCGATCATGGTCCGTGTTGTTTGGCGTACCCTTGCGGTTCTTCTCTGCGCGGCAACGCTCGCGGCGTCCCCGCTGCAAGCCCAGAATGCAGACCCGAAGCCGGCCGAGCCAGGCAAGGGCGAGGCCGGCAAGGAAGGCGCCGGGCGCCTCGATGAGATTGCCGAAGCCGGCCGGGTCATGACCGGCCCGGCGGCGCGCGCCGAGTGCGTTTGGCTGGGCGAACGCGCGGTCGGCCTGATGTGGCGCGACGACCTCGACACTGCCTTCCGGCACCTTGATCTTTATGACCGGTTCGGCTGTCCGGGCGAGCACGTCCAGATCAGCTTCCGGTGCGTCGTGCGGCAGGGCAACATAGAACAGAAGGATCAGAAATCGACCGACCTGTTCAACGCGCGCGTCCATTCCTGCTGGCTCAATCCCGCCCTTCCGCCGCTCCCGGCCGCATCAGCGGCCGCCGAAAAGGCCGGAACTAAATAGCCAAATCGCGCGTTGCAATTCTGATCCGGCATGCGCCGGCATATTTTGTCGCAGCACGTTGCCCTGAAAACGCCATGCCTTTTGTATACTTGAATATTCGCGGAAGCCTGCTATATTTTGCAGTGCGGCAAGCTCCGCGACCGTGCCTAGGGGACAGGCCCCGGTCATCAACCTCCCGCCCCATTCGGTAAGCGTTCTATGCGCTCCGTCGCAGCCGTGGTCGCGCTAGTGGCGTGCCTGCACGCTGGCGCTTGGGCCATCTGGCAAACCCAAGCCTCGGCTCCCAACATCGAGGGAGTCCTGAACAGCGTTTCATATTCGCCGTTCCTGGGCCACCCCGACGATCCCGCCAGCCGTCCGACCGAGGCGCAAATCCGCAGCGACCTCAAGGCAATTGCGCCCTACACCCGCGCGGTCCGCCTTTACAAGTCGACTGGCGGCATGGAGCTCGTGCCGGCGATTGCCAACGAGTTCGGTCTCAAGGTCACCCTTGGGGTGTCGCTCAACTACACCAAGAGGTCCGCCGGGCAAGAAACTCGCGAGCAGGAAATAAAGCGCAACGAAGATCGCAACGAACGCGAGATTAGCACCGCGATCGAGCTCGCGCGCCGCAACCGCAACGTCAACGGCATCGTGGTCGGCAATGAGACGATCTATCGCGGGGTCTATCTGAGCGAGGCCGACATCAAAGATCGCCTCCAGCGCGGGGTTTATGAGGGCGGCTGGGAGATCAAGGACCTCATCCGGCTGATCCAGCGGGTCAAGCGCGAGACCGACGGCCGCGTACCGGTCACCACCGGCGAAATCCACTCGGAATACACCAACCATCCCGAACTGGGCTTCGCCGTCGACTACATCGCGGCCCACGTCCTGCCTTACTGGAATGGGATGCCGGCCGAGCTAGCCGTCAAACAGGCGGTCGACGTCTACAACGACCTGCGCCGGGAATTCAAAGGCAAGCGCGTCGTCATCGCGGAGTTTGGCTGGCCCAGCGGCGGCTACAATCGCCAGGAAGCCCTCCCGGGCAAGTTCGAGCAAGCGAACGTCATTCGCTCGTTCGTGGCGACTGCCCGCGCGCGCGGCATCGACTACAACATCATCGAGGCTTACGACCAGCCCTGGAAGACCGCCGAAGGCAGCGTCGGCGCCTATTGGGGCCTCTTCGACACCAATCGCGAGCCCAAATTCGCCTGGACCGGACCGATCACCGAAGCCGGCCGTACCAAGATCGCCGCCATAGCGGTCGCGGTGGGCGTGCTGGTTTCGCTGCCGATCCTCGGCATTGCGGGCGCGACCCTGATGCAGGTTCTCCTGCTGGCCGCCGCCGCCAATGCGGTGGGCGCCTGGGTGGCTACGCTGTTCGACTACTGGAACGGCCACTACTTCGTGTTCGGCACCGCCTTCGCGCTGGGGCTCGGCGCCACCCTGTTGATCCCGCTGGTGCTGATCGCCCTGGGCCGGATCGACGAGATCGCCGGCATCGTGTTCGGCCGCCCGCCGGCCCGTCTGCTGCCACCGCCCGGGTCTGCCCCCGCCAACCCGGGCCTCGTCCCCCTGCCCCCCGCTTTGGCACCCGCCTTCGCCCCCAAAGTGTCGATCCACATCCCGGCCTACATGGAGCCGCCGGAGATGCTCAAGGCGACGCTCGATGCCGTCGCCCGGCTCAACTACCCCAATTTCGAGTGCATCATCGTCATCAACAACACCCCCGATCCGGCCTATTGGGAGCCGGTCGAGGCCCATTGTGGCGACCTCGGCGAGCGCTTCCGCTTCCTCAACGCGCCGAAGCTCGACGGCTACAAGGCCGGCGCGCTCCGCCTCGCGCTCGCCCACACGGCGCCCGACGCCGAGATCATCGGCATCATCGACTCCGACTATGCGGTGACGCCGGACTGGCTCGCCGACCTGGTGCCGACCTTCGCCGACGGCGATGTCGGGCTGGTCCAGGCGCCGCAGGATCACCGCGACGGCGCGCGCAGCCCGCTCCATCACGTCATGAACGGCGAATATGCCGGGTTCTTCGACATCGGCATGGTCGAGCGCAACGAGGCCAACGCCATCATCGTGCACGGCACCATGTGCCTGATCCGCCGCGCCGCGCTCGACGAGGCCGGCGGCTGGTCGAGCGACACCATCTGCGAGGACACCGACCTCGGCCTCACCATCCTGGAGCTCGGCTGGCACGCCCACTACACCAATCGCCGCTACGGCTACGGCCTCCTGCCCGACACGTTCGGCGCCTACAAGAAACAGCGGGACCGCTGGGCGTCGGGCGGCTTCCAGATCGTCAAGAAGCACTGGCGCCGCTTCCTGCCGGGCGCGAGCCAGCTCACCGGCGACCAGAAACGCGAATTCGCGTTCGGCTGGATCAGCTGGCTCGGCGCCGAGTCCCTCGGGGTGCTGGTCGCGATCCTCAACCTGATCTGGGTGCCGATCGTGGCGTTTGCCGGCATCGCGGTGCCCGACAAGGTGCTCACCTTGCCGATCATCGCGACCTTCGCGATCTCGGTCGCGCATTTCGTCGCGCTCTATCGCCGCCGCGTGCCGATCCCTGCGTCCCAGGCCGCCGGCGCCATGGTGGCCGCGATGGCTCTGCAGTGGACCGTGGCATGCGCGGTCGCCAACGGCATCATCAAGGATCACCTGACCTTCGTGCGCACCTCCAAGGGCGGCGGTGCCGCCCGCAAGCGGGTCGCGTTCCCGGCCTTCTACGAGGCGGTGCTCGGCGGCCTGCTGGCGTTCGGCGCCGCCGTGGTGTTCGCCACCAATGGCGAGCGGGTGCGCGAGATCAACCTGTTCGGCTGCGTGCTCGTGGTGCAGAGCCTGCCGTTCCTGGCCGCCGTCGCCCTGGCGGCGTTCGAGAATTCCCGCCTCAACGACTTCGCGCTGTTGCGCAACATCGAGACGCGAATCGCCGAATTGCTGTCGCGCGACCTGCGCGCCCGGCGTGCGCCGATCACCATCAACCAGACCGCCGCCGCGCCGGAAAAGCAGATGGAAGTGGCGCAGTAGGCGAGGCGTCGAACCCCTACCCCGCCATCGCGGTCTCGACCAATCGCACCCAGTACGACGTGCCGAACGGGATCGCCTCGTCGTTGAAATTGTAGCTCGGGTGATGCAGCCCGGCGCTGTCGCCGTTGCCGACGAAGATGAAGGCGCCGGGGCGCGCTTCCAACATGTAGGAGAAGTCCTCGCCGCCCATCACGGGCGGCATGTCGGTGTCGACATTGTCGCTGCCGGCGATCTGCGCCGCGACCGAGGCCGCGAACACGGTTTCGCGCTCGTGATTGGAGAGCACCGGATAGCCGCGCCGCAGGGAGAAATTCGCCTTGGCACCGTAGAGCCGCGCGGTGCCTTCGATGACCTCGACGAGACGCTTGCGCACGAGCTCACGCACCTCGGGCTTGAGGGTGCGGGCGGTGCCGCGCAGCAGCGCGGTCTGCGGGATGACGTTGTCGGCGCTGCCGGCCTGGAACGTGCAGATCGACACCACCGCCGCCTCGACCGGATCGACATTGCGCGACACGATCGACTGCAGGGCATTGACCATCTGGGCCCCCACCAGGATCGGATCGATCGAAATGTGGGGCCGCGCCGCATGGCCGCCGACGCCCTCGATCTCGACCGTGATGTTATCGGTCGCCGCCATGATGGGCCCCGAGCGGATCGAGAACTCGCCCGTCGGCAGCCCGGGGTAATTGTGCATGCCGTAGACCTCCTCGATGGCGAAGCGCTCCATCAGGCCGTCCCGCACCATGGCGAGTCCGCCGGCCCCGCCCTCCTCGGCCGGCTGGAAGATCACCACGGCACTGCCTGCGAAGTTGCGGGTCTCGGCAAGGTACTTGGCGGCGCCGAGCAGCATGGCGGTGTGGCCGTCATGGCCGCAGGCGTGCATCTTGCCGGGTACCGTCGATTTGTAGGGGACGTCGTTCGCCTCCAGGATCGGCAGCGCATCCATGTCGGCGCGCAACCCGATCACTTTGCGAGTTCCGCCCGGCCGGTTGCCCTTGATGACGCCGACCACGCCGGTGCGGCCGATCCCCGACACCACCTCGTCGCAGCCGAACGCCTTGAGCTTCTCGGCGACGGCCGCCGAGGTGCGGTGCACGTCGTAGAGCAGTTCCGGATGCGCATGGATGTCGCGCCGCCAGGCGGTGATCTCGCCCTGCAGGTCCGCTACGCGATTGACGATCGGCATCACAAAGGCTCCTTGCTGTCGCGCAACGCCGCGACTGCGCCCCGGACTGACGAGCAAAACCGAGCCGCGCGGCGCGGTCAAGGCGGCAATTGGTTACGATGTCGCAGCGGGACGCGGTTTTGCGATTGTCCCCGTCGTGCGGCGGCGCGCTGCGGCCGCGCGCTATTGACCGGCCTCCGACGCACCTCTACACACGCCCGCAGCGAGCGCGTAGCTCAGTTGGTAGAGCACTTGACTTTTAATCAAGTGGTCCTGGGTTCGAGTCCCAGCGCGCTCACCAAGCAAAAACAACAGCTTACGTCTCACACCGGATTGCGTCTCCCTTTCTGTGTCGTTTCTCTGCGTCGCTTCTCTGTGTCGCTTCGCGCGGCGTCCCGGAACCCGCCGCCAGCGCTCGATCGCTTTATGGCCGCGTTCCGCGAACCCAAACCGCTCTGCCGCGTTGACTAGGCGCGAGATGGCCTGCGCGTCCATTGCGGCAAGCAGCGGTCGCGCCGCAGGTGTGCCCAGAACTCTCGGAGTCAAATGATGAAATGCAGCTTAAGGATGGTTCTGTTGACGGCTGCCGTCGTGTCGGCAGCGACGGGCTCCTACGCGCAGCGCGCCGGCACCCGCGGTGCAACCACCGGAATGAGCACGGGCCAGACAGCGCCCGCAACACCATCGCGGCCGAATATCCCGGGTTCGCCGGGCAGCCCGCTCGGAGCCGGTGCCGGCATGCCCACGCGGCCGAATATTCCGGGAACTCCAGGCACGCCTCTCGGAACCGGCACCATGACGGATCCCGGTCAGCGCGGCTGTGGAAATGGGGCCGCCGGCGGTTTCGCCACCGGCTGCTGACCGGTTCGAGGCGAACCCGAGATGCCGCGCGCAATGGGGCGGCGACCGTCTGTGGATTGCCGCGCTTGTGCCACCGGTCGGTCATCGAGTCTGCGAGCCCATGCGTTGTGCTTGCGCCGCTAACCGCTGCCACGTTTAACCGTTGCCACGAGGAGAGGTGATCGCCAATGTCGAACATCAAGCGCGTGACAATCGTGCTCTCGGACCCGATGGTAGACCGCATCCGTGAAGCGCTCGCGGCCGGCGCGTTTACCGCCAGCCAAGAAACCATCCATCGCGCCGCGCGCCGGTGGAGCGCGGCGCGGGAACGGCCCGCCATCGAGGCGCCCAGCATTGCGGCGGACCAGGCGGGCTCGTCGGCGCTTCACCATTCCGGGTGATGTCGAGATGAGGCGGAGCGCTCGCTCCGCCTCATCGCTTCATCGACACGGCGATCGCGCAGGCGCGCTTCGGCCGGGCACCACGATCGACGCTCGCCACAGCGTTGGACATGGAACCGCCTGAACAACGACACAAATCTGCCGACATAATTGCCTGCGGTAAACGTATTGGAATACTTCCCAGGCATCGCTCTGCCGAAAACATACTTGACGGCGGTACGCGCAGGGACGATTGAGGAAGACGGTGGGAGAACGGTTATACGGGCGGAGAGTGACATGGCGGAATCGGTCGTTCCGGGGAAGCCACAGAAGCCGCATGGCCTGGATTGGCGTCCGGTGGTGAGTGATTATCGGGCGAAGGCCGGGCGCTCGGGTGCAGCCGAGATCGAGGCCTCCGATCTCGTGGCCGGCGATGCGCGAGCCGAAAC
>Ga0209415_10019850_pt1 | contig 10491 bp, 7 predicted proteins | sample PeaSoiSIISIP2007_FD_187696 | JGI IMG/M metagenome (GOLD analysis project Ga0209415, IMG submission 187696) | Peat soil microbial communities from Weissenstadt, Germany - SII-SIP-2007 (SPAdes) (version 2) | ecosystem: Environmental > Terrestrial > Soil > Wetlands > Peat | place: Germany...
CCGATCCGCCGGTCCCGCCCGCCGTGTGCCCCTGGCGACCTGTTGAACCGGGAGACGCGGGCAACCGCCGGCACCCGCGTAAGTGCTTCACCGCCGGGTGGACGCGAGACCTGCCTTGCCGGCGGAGGGGGACGTCTGCGAGGATGCGTGATCTGCCCCGATCGCGCGATGACCGCACCGACGTGGGGCGGCGGCGGGACCCCGGCGGACGCGCTCGGTCGCGCGATCACGGTCGCGGCCACCGCGCGCCGGCCTCAGCGGTCGGCGCGCTCAGCCGAGGAGCACGCCCCCGTGTGCGGCGACGTATGGACCGTGACCGACCGCGCACCCTCGGGTGCCAGGCACGCGGCAACTTCCGCGAGATCGTCCGGCGTCCCGACGCGGCGACGCGAGTGACCCGGGCGCGGCGTGCAGGGTGGGCCGCAGCGAGCGTACGTTCCTCCCGACGACCCGGTGGCACGAACGGCGCGTCTCTCGCCCCCGCTCATGGCGGGAACGCAAGCAGCGCGGGCACGTACCCCACGCGGCCGTCCGTGGTCCCCACGAGCGCCGCCGTGCCAGCCGTCAGCCTCTCGGGCGTGGGGAACAAGAGGATCTCTTGCCCGACGCTGTCGCCGTGCAGGGCGTAGAAGGCTCGCACCGACACCACCGTCCCCTTCTCGATGTAGGGGGCATTCGCGAAGTAGCCCGTCTTCAGGATCTGCGCTTGGCCCGCCGGCGAGGTGTTGAAGAACTGGAGCGCGACCGTGACGTTGCAGCACGGGAGCAGGCGCTGCGCACCCTTCAACCTCGTGTCGTACGGCAGCTTGATCACGGCCTCCTGAATGCGCGGGGACGAACCGGTGCCCGTGCTTGCCCTGAACGGGAACGAGAGCAGGGACCACCACAACGCTCCGCATACCGCAATCAGCCCGATCGCGACGCCCCAGGCGACCACCACGTGCCGGTTCGACTCCCACTTAGACCGCATCGGGCCCCCGCTTTCTCCAGGCGCAGGGCAGCCGTCCCCGGGTTGTCCCCGTTGCCGAACGACCGGTTCTCGAGCGCGGTGGTCGGCTGCACAGCCTGTCGCGCCTGCGCGCCCCGCGCCTGTCCGGATCAGCCGAGGGTCGCCGTCCACCCATCGTGCCTTCCACATCCGCCCAGGGCCGCCCGGCGCGTCGGCGACTGTCCTCCGCGCGCCACCCTACTGCGCGGTCGCCGTTACGGAACCACGGGTACCGTCGCATGCGGACCCAGTCTGCTGGGCCGTGTACGAGCCCGACAGCGTCCCGTTCCTGACCGTGATCTCAAACACCACCCGCGCGGCGCCGCCGGCGTCGCCCGTGAGCTCGTACGTGTCCTCATGGGCGTCGCCCCGGTTCACCGATCCTGCGACTTGCAGCTCGGCAAGGCAGGCGTTCCCCTGGAGCGTCACCACGCCCACCACCGTCGCCCCACCGCGCAGCGAGAGCGCGGCGCTGAAGGCGCCACGCTCGCCGTTCTGGCCGCCCTGCCACGTCCCGGACCAGGTCCCCGCAATCGCGGGACGCGACGCCACCAAGTCCGCCGCTCGGTGGCGTGTGGTTTTGACGTCGCAGGGCGAATTCCTGGCGGAGCCGCGGCCGTCAAACGGCCGGCGGGCAACGGGCTCGGGCGCACACCGGCGCCCCGGCCTCGTGTTCAGCGCGCGCCGGCGGCGCGAAGACGGACGGGTGAGGCGGACTCTCGTTCCGGGCTACGGGGCCGCCGGGCGCGGTTGCGAACTCGGGGCACCCGGCGTCTGGCACGGCATGCGCCGCGCGCACGGCGCCTCGGGCGGATGATGGCCGTGAGGCTGCGGTCCGCGCGGCGCGCGACCCGCCGCCGAACTGGTGAGCGGGCGCGGCGGGGCGGTCATCTGGCCGCGCCTGGCAGAGAGAACGACGTGCTTGCGGTCTCCGCGACAATCGACGCCGTGTACCCGACGGTGCGAACGTGCCTGGCCAACGATTGAGCGTCTTCGCGGGAGCCGAACGTGCCGTAGTAGACCAGCGCGCGGTCCAGTCCCACGGGCTTGATCGAGGGAGCGGCGTGGACTCCCATCGCCGCCAGCGCGGCAACCCGACGGACCGCCACCGGCGTAGGCATCGGTCCCGCCACCACGAGGAACCGGCGCGCCTGCGCGGGAGGAACACGCCGGGCAGCCGCCGCGGTCGCGCGGTGCGGCCGTCGACGCGTCGCCGCCGCAGGGGCGACCGCGGGGGACGGCGAGATGCGCGCGGCGGGGACCGGCACCGCCAGAGCAGGCGGCGCCCCGGAGACCTGCGCGGTGTACACGCGCTCGGCCTGCCGATGCGGCGGGACGGCCCGTTGCCACAGGGACGTGCCCGCGGCCACGAACACGGCCGCGCCGAGCGTCACTGCCGCGGCCGAAATCGCGGCCGAGCGCCAGGTGGACATCGAGAGCTCGCGGGCGGGCCTCGCTGCCGGTCCGGCGGCGGACGCCGCATCGTCCCCCACGCCCTCGAGCACGCCGACGTGCTTGGCCCGATGCAGATGCCGTTCGGCGGCGCGCAACAGATCGTCCGGCCCGGCGCCGTCCTGCGGCCACGCCGCGACGCCCCACGAGACGTTCAGCGCGGCGGCCTGGCGCTCAGGCCCGTCGAGCGCGAGCCGGTCGAGGTCCATCGACGCCAGGACGGCCTCGGTTTGTCGCGCGGTCGTGTCGGGAAACAGCAGAAGAAAGGCGTCACCGCCGTACCGTACCGCGAGATCAAAGGCTCCGATCCCGTCGGCGAGGACCTCCGCCACGCGTTGAATGGCCAGGTTCTCCCTGCTCCCGCCGGGGCCACCGTCGATGCCATCGACCTCCAGATGGGCGACTGTGAATCCGGCGCCGCGACGCCGGCTCCGCTCGATCTCCCCCGCGATGCGGTCCGCGAAGGCGTGCAGATGCGCGACCTCGATCGCGGTGACACGGCCCGAGAGCTCGACCAGCGGATCGGCGTCAACGATCGCTTTCAGCTGATGGTCGATGTGGCATACCACCTCAAGCGGCGTGGCCAGATATCGCGACAGCGTCCTCATCAGCGTCAGATCGGCCGCCCACAGCGCGCCCGGCTTCGGTTCAAAAATGGTCAGCACGCCGATCGTCCGGCCGTGAGCCGTCAGCGGGAGGTGCAGCTCGGAGCCGAGTGCCCTCGGCCCCGCGGCGGTCCGGAACGACGCCACCCCGCGCGGCACGAGTACGACCTCGCCCGTCCGCAGCGCCTCTCCGCACGCGCGACCGCCGACGGGCGCGGACGTCCCGTCGCTGGCGGCGAGGAGGCCTGACGCGGCCCGGACGACGAGCGTGTCCGGGTTCCGTTCGTCGATCAACGCCGCCGCGCACGACTCGTAGCCCATCTCGTCGCCGAAGACCCGCAAGACGGCGTGAAGAAAATCGTTCAGGCCGGGGCCGGTCGAAGACCCTGCGCCCAGGCGCTCCAGGACGGCAACCAGCTTTGCAAGCTTGCTGTCCGGCAGCATGCAACGCCCCCAATCGTGTCGGCCCCACGCGACGCTCGAGACTACCCACAGTACATATGCCCCTGCTGGAATGCGCCGAGACGGCGCGCCTCGGGAAAACCCAGACCGATCGGGATCACCCGGCCCCCGGAGATGATCTTCCGAAGCCCCCCACGCGCCGAGCCCCAGGGGACGTCTCTGGTGAGCCGGCGGCGGCCGTGCGGGGCCGCCCGGCCGGACCAACCGCGAGCCGAGACGAACGGGCCGCGCGTGCGGTACGCCCTGCCGCGCCGCGGCCGCGGCGAAGCCGGCCTGCCGAGGGTCCTCCACCAATCGATCTGCCCACGTTACGCAGCTGCGGCTCGCCCTCCGCGCGGTCACGCGTCACCCAGGCCCCACGCGGGCGCATGCGTCGGCTCGATGGCAGGCGATGGTGGTGCGCTGGGCGGCGCGAGCGCGGTCCGGCGATCCGCGTTCGTGCGGGGAGGCGCCGGGGGCCTCAGCTGGAGCGCGTCGCGTTGGCGGCAACGAGGCCGGCGGCCAACACGCCCATGACGGTGATGATCGCCGGCAACGCGATGACGGCGGCACCGACGGCAGCCAACAGAACCAAGATCACAGTCGTTACCATCGGCCGCCACTCGACGCCGCGGCCGCGGGGCATGCGGACGTGCAGACCCCCTCCAATCAGCAGGTACGCGGAGACCGGGATCGCCACGATGAACGCGGCCGTCGTCGCGGACACCCGGGACGCGTGCTCGATGGTGTCGATGATCACTTCGAGACCGGCGCCCAGCGCTGCGACAGCGCCGAACACCGCGGAGTGGCCGTAGCCCCAACCGAGGCTGGGTGCCAACGACGCGCGCAGGCCGCCCGCCGCGTCGTGCGTGAAGTAGGACCACCACAGCCCGAAGATCAGCGCCAGCGCCCCCCGCCGCCGTGACCAGCAGGACACCGACACGCCGTGGCCGGTGATGGCGGACGGCACCGCCACGGTGACCGCCGAGACGCACTCCCCGAGTACGATGAGCGTGAACAGACCGTACCGCTCGTTGATGTGCGTGGGGGCCCACCACAGCGGGCACGGTCGCGTGGCGCGCGACTCGGTGGCACGCGCCGCCAACGAGGAGTTTCCCGTGAGACCGCGAATCACACGGCCGGGGAGCATCGCTCACACGGTCTCTTGGAGATCCTTGGCGGGGGGACGTGTGTCCGACGGTCACGCCGGCGCTGCTGAACGCGTCCGGTCCCCCGCCCCGCACCGCGTTCGGCCCCGAGCGGGCAACCGACCACCCGCCGCACGCCGGTTGGAGACCATCAAGAACATGGGAGCTGCCGTGAACAGATCAACGACGAACCTTGGCGCCGAGGACCGGCGGGGACGCGACCTGCGAGCGTGCCGCGTCACCGCGACGCGGTGCCGTACGTCGCCCGGGGAGCGGAGGCGGTGAGTCTTCAACGCGTCGCTCTGAGGTCGTGTCTCGCCGGCCTCCTCGCGGTCGCGCTCATTCCATTTGCCCAACTGCCGCACGCGCGCGCGGCCGACGGCGCGCTTGTCATCGCGGCGCTGCACACGCTTGAACAGGAATACGTCGATCCCGTTCAGCCCATCCCCCTGCTGAACGCGGCGATCGCCACGCTCAGGAGGGCGACCAACGAGGGCGTCGACGTGCTGCCGGAAATCGCGCCGGGGACGCCTGCGGCGCAGGCGGAGGGCCAGTTCGTCTCGGAGTTCTCGCGGGCCGCGCAGGCCGGCGCGATACCCGAAACGCAACTCGCGTACGTGGCGACGCAGGGGATGTTGCTCTCGCTCCGTGACAGCCACGTGTACTACTTGGACCCCGCCGCGTTTCGCGAGTCGCAACGGCAGATCTCCGGCGACCCGAGTTTCACCGGCATCGGCGTCGCGATGACCTCGCAGAAGGACGCGTCCGGGGTGACGTGGGTGTTCGTGGAGAACGTGTTTCCTGACTCCCCGGCCGCCCAGGCCGGGATCAGACGGTTTGACCGCCTCGTGTCCGTGGACGGACGATCCCTCAAGAACAAGAACGCGCTGGAGGCGACCGCGCTCATCCGCGGCCCCGCCGGGACGACGATCACGATCATGGTGCAACGCGAGACCCAGACGCTGCAGGTGACGGTGACGCGGGCGCCGATCCGCGTGGTACCGGTGACGATGAGCTTCATCGCCCGCGGCGTGGCGTATGTCACGGTGTTTGAGTTCACGCGGGGCGCCGGCCGCGACCTCCGAGGCGGGCTCCAGCAGCTGCAGGCCCAGGGCCCGATTCGGGCGGTCATCCTCGACCTGCGCGGCAACGCCGGCGGGCTGATCGTCGAGGCCGCCAGCGTCGGCGGACTGTTCATGCCGCCGCATACCGTGCTTGCCCGGATCCACGAGCGGGGCCAGGCACCCAGCCTGCTCGAGACGTCAGGGCAGCCCCTGCTGCCCGAAACGCCCCTCGTCGTGCTCGTGAACGGCCTGAGCGCGTCAGCCTCGGAGATCTTGACCGGCGCGTTCAAGGACTACCATCGCGCGACGATCGTTGGCGACAAGACCGCGGGCGCGCTCGGTGGCTCCGTCACGGTGCGCCTGCCCGAGGGCGGGATGTCTGTCACCGTCGAACGGATCTTGACCCCGAAGAACCAGCAGGTGGAGGCGGTCGGGATCACGCCCGGCGTGCCCGTTGCCTTGACGGTGGCGGACATGGAGCGTGGGCAAGATCCTCAACTCACCGCGGCGCTCCACGTGCTCGGAGCAGCCTGGGTGCACTGGACGGAGCAGACGCCCAAGGCCGCGTAGGCCGCAACCGCTCCGAGAAACCCTTCCCCAAGGAACCGCCGGGACAACGCCGTCAGGACACGCGTCTCCGCCGCGTACGCCGCTGAGTGGGTGGCATGAACGGCAGACAGCGACCGCCGCGCAACGTGGCGGCCGCTGTCCGCCGCCGCTTCACGTCGCGGCGCCCAGCAGGCTACGCGCGGCCAGACGACGGAGCTCCTGTCGGATGAGCGGTGGTCAGCGCCCGCACGCCCCCACGAGGGTCGACACGACGGAGTCGCCGTCGGCGGAGCCCTGGGTCACGGCCGAATCCACCCAGGCCCTGAGCTGGCCCAGCTTGTCGCCCTTGCCGTCGAGACACCGGAACAGCGCGAGCGTCCTCTGGTTGTCGATCCGGCCCGAACTCTGGGCTGTCGCCGCGAACAGCGAGACCGTATCGTACACGCCCGCGGCAAACCCGTTCTTGAAGCCAGGGTCGGTAGGCTGGTAGTCGGAGACGCGCTCGAAGAACACGCGGGGAGAGAACGCGCGCTGGCACGCCCTGGCGATGATCAACACGACGGCATCGCCCGGGGACGAGGCTTGCGTGACGGCCGAATCCACCCAGGCCCTGAGGTCGCCCAGCTTCTCGCCCTGGCCGTCGAGACACCGGAACAACGCGAGCGCCTGCTGGTTGTCCACCGCGCCGGCGCTCTCGGCGGTCCCGGCGAACAGCGAGACCCCATCGTACACGCCCGCGGCAAACCCGTTCTTGAAGTCACTATCGGCAGGCCGATAATCAGCGATGCGCTCGAAGAACGTGCCCGGAGAGGACGCCGCACCGCTCCCTCCTGGAGGGGCAGGCCGCCCGGGAGGAACGGCCGGGCTGGGAGGAGCCGCCGGGCTCGGTGGCGCCGCCGGGCCGGGAGGCGCCGCCGGGCTCGGCGGCGCAGCGGCCGAGGCCCGCGCATACTCTTGCCATGTCATTCTTGCGGCGTCCCCAAAGTACGGCTTCACGTAGTTGATCGGGATGGCCCCGTTCAGATTCTGCGCATTCTTGAATTCGAACGCGTTGATCCCGATGACCTCGCCTTTCATGTTCAGGAGCGGTCCGCCGCTCGATCCGGGAGAAATGGGGGCTTGGTGCTGGATGAAGCGATATCCCTGGCTGGGATCCACGCGCACGCTCTCGACGATACCTTGAGTAAACGTGAGCTCCAGACCCTGCGGGTTGCCGATGGCCACGACCTGATCACCAACTTCGACCTGGTCGGAGTCTCCTACCCTGAGCGACGGAAGCCCCGCCGCCTTGACAAGGAGCACGGCAAAATCGCGCCTGGCTTCGGCATAGATGACCCGGACATCGGTGAACACGTCGCCCCTCGGCACTTTGATCGACAACTGAACAGCGCCGGCGTCCGGCGCAATCACGTGGTTATTCGTCACGATCACGCCGGACGGGGAGACCACAAACCCGCTCGCAAGGGAAAGGACCTTTCCGCTGCCATCGAGCTGCGTGATGAAGACGACGGCAGGAGCGCTGGCCCTGAACAACTGCTGGAGTGACAGCGCCGGCTGGGGCGCCGCAGGGGGCGGCGCGGCGGACACCCCCGGGGCACCGAAGAGCAGCAGAGGGACCAGACCCCAAGATGCCAGACCCACTAATGAACAGCGCTGAAGCCTACGGCTCGTCATCGGCGGCTCATCCGTGTCCGTCTTGATTCTTGACTCGCCCCCCAGTATACACCCCGAGGACTATTCAGCACACTTGGGTCGGGCTCAGGGCAGCGTACCGTGCCGACAGCGAGCGGGCGCGCCCCGACCTGCCGAACTGACCAGTGTGCGACCATACCGCAATCTTACCGTAGCCGATCGAAGGAGGGCAAGGGGGACGCGACCCCGTCGGGCACGTCGCCCACGAGACGCGCCGCGCGGTCAAACTCCTGTTTGAGAACCGGAGGTGCGAGAAGTTGATCAACGACGTCCCCGCCAGCCGCGACGTCCGGGGCTATGGCCTCCGGGCCACCGCAACGGCACGGACACCCGTCGCCTCGTAACCACCCGGGACACCATCGCCGATCTCCCCGGCCCCCGCGCCCGCCGCGGCGGCGTCCAGCCCTCGGTCCTGGAGCGCTATCACCCCGACCAGGGAAGGCACCGCTTTCGTTCGTGCCGTCTTCCTCGGGGGCCGCTCCACCCGCCAGGTCGGCCCGATCCTCACGACCCGCGGGAAGACGTGGTCACCCCCACCACCGTACCTCTTCGTCGATGCCGTCAGCCTCCGCGTCAATTCGCGAGGGCCGTTCTCCTCCTGTTCCGTCCTGTGTCGCCGCAAGACGCGAACGGAATCGTCAGCGTGTCGCACGCTGCGGCAAGGAATCGCAATGCGCTCTCGCGATCACCAGCTATCAGCGAGAAGTGCAGCAGCCCGTAGTGCAATGGCGGATGGTCATCGGTCCTTGCCAGGAAGGTCCACATCTGTGACAGGGGATGCACGGCTACCCATCGGCGAAACGCTTCGTCCACCCGCAGCGCGTCGGTGCCGAGATGATAGATCCGCAAGACCGCGGCGAGCGGAGAGATCGCGGCGACTAACCACCAATCCTCGCGGCGGAAACTCTCCCGCGAGGGCGGAACGATGCCCTGGGCAGGAGGATGCTACGCGCGGCTGATGTCACGAGTAACCCCGTTGGAAGAGACGCCGATCCCGACATACCATCCAGTCACCGTTCTTGTCTCAGCTGCCGGAGGCGCCCGCCGGCATGACCGTCTGCGGAGCGTCCAGCAACGGTGCGCGGTAGATCGTCCTCGTGACAGGAGCGGATGACGGCTTCCACGTCCACCGCCCGTTGGCTCGGAAGTTCCATACGGCCGCCACGCCGATCCCGACCAGGTTCGAAGCCAAGTAGGGCAGCCCGAGCGTCGTGAGCAGGAACAGAATCGCCAGATAGACGGCCGACGACACGGCGGTGACGGTCCAGTACTGCACGTATTTCGACGCCTTCGCGCGCAGCGACGCGGACCGGCGATCGCGCCATGTAAATGCGTCATTCAGAAGGAAATTCCACGTGGTGGCCACCAGGACCGCCGCACTCCCCGCGAGGAGATAGTACAGGCCGCGTCCGGTCAGCGCCCACAGCACGCCCATGTTGATCAGCGCGCCGCTGCCGCCGACCACGCAGAAGCGGACCACGCGCGAATCGTCAGGGTGAACGGTCACCAGACGCAGCAGATGGCGGAGGTATTCTCCCTGCTGCCGCAGCGTGAGCTTGCTCTGACCGGCTCCCCGCGCCTGGAATCGATATGGAACCTCGGCGACCCGCGTGAGCCGACCGCGCACCAGGATCTCCAGGAGGATCTTGTAGCCGAGAGGACGCAGCGCCACGTCCTGCACGACCTTCTTCCGCATCGCAAAGAACCCGGACATCGGGTCCGAGACGAGCCTGGCACGCAGGAGCAACGCGCGGGCCAGCCCCGTGGCCACTCGGGACGCCCAGCGCCGAGCCGCGGAGAAGGCTTCGTATCCGCCGCCGGCGATGTTCCGGCTGGCCACCACGATATCCGCCTCCGTTCGCTTCAGCGCCTCGAGGAGCAACGGGATGAGTTCGGGAGGGTGCTGGAGATCCGCGTCGAGCACACACACGAACGTACCGGTCGCGCGGCGTATCCCCTCGATGACTGCGGAGGCCAGTCCCCGGCGGCCGCTCCGATGGATGAGCGTAATGTGCCCGTAGCGCCGCGCGCATGCCGCAATCGCGGCATCCGTGCCGTCGGTGCTGTCATCCACGAAGACGAGTTCATGCGGAATCCCGGGGAGCGCACGCTCGATGCGCTCGACTAGGTGCTCGACGTTTCCGCTCTCGTTATACGTTGGCAGGATGATTGATAGCGTCATGAGATTCACCCGAGCGTCCTCGTATATCGACCGTGGGACCGCACGTTGCCTAGCCTACGCCCCCTCCTTGGTGCGGTCTTCTCATTCCAATGGACGATTTTCCCCGCCTCTTTCGAGGTGGCTACATCCACCGAGGCGATATTTCCCCGTCCAGTACGCTTCAGCCCGCCGTATGGCAAGAGCGGAGTCCGTTGATAAGACCTGAACGCAGTAGCGGGAAGATCCGACCGCTCAACGGCAACACGGCCGTAAGACGTATACGACGTAGAGGTAATAGGATAAGGAGCCGGAGAGCAATCGCGATCGCGGCGAGAACAATCAGAATCCGACGGAAGCCGGTTATCACTCCCTCCTAACATCTACCCGGTTG
>Ga0209415_10019851_pt1 | contig 10491 bp, 11 predicted proteins | sample PeaSoiSIISIP2007_FD_187696 | JGI IMG/M metagenome (GOLD analysis project Ga0209415, IMG submission 187696) | Peat soil microbial communities from Weissenstadt, Germany - SII-SIP-2007 (SPAdes) (version 2) | ecosystem: Environmental > Terrestrial > Soil > Wetlands > Peat | place: Germany...
TAGCGACGCAGCGGCCGCCAAGATTCCCGCCGGTGCGGCTGTAATCGACTTGTCGAAAGCCACAATCCTTCCCGGCCTCATCGATTCCCACACCCACATCTTTTTGCAAGGTGAGGATCCCGCGCAGGGCGGATACGACGCCAACATCCTGAACGCACCGCTCGCCCTGCGTGCCGCGAGGGCCACCGTTTCTGCACGGCGGGCGCTGGAGCAGGGCTTCACGACCCTGCGCGACGTGGAAACCGAAGGCGCCGGTTATGGCGATGTGGGCATCAAGGAGGCCATCGAGGGAGGTTACATTCCGGGGCCGCGCTTGTTTGTCGCAACCCGCGCCATCTCGACCACGGGCGGTTATCCGCTGGAGGGCTACGCTCCGGAGCTCGACATGCCCAAAGGCGCACAGATTGTCGACGGCCCGGTCGAGGCCCGGAAGGCGGCGCGGGAGCAACTCGATCACGGCGCCGACTGGATCAAGGTTTACATGACGCATCGTTCGTGGGTGGGTAAGAACGGAGAACTGGTCTCACAGCCCACCTTGACGGTCGAAGAGCTGCGGGCGGTCGTGGATGAAACTCACGGCTGGGGCAAGAAAGTCGCGTGTCACGTTTATGGCGGCATCGGCCTGCGCCGGGCGCTGGACGGCGGATGCGACTCGATCGAACATGGCCTTGATCTGGATGATGCTGCGATTTCCCAGATGCTCAAGCAAGGCACCTGGTACGTTCCGACGATCAGTGTCTATTACACCGACTGGGCCGCGGCGGACACACCGGCAGGGCAGCGCGACCGGCTGCGGGCTTCGGTGCATGAGCAATCGTTCAAGAAGGCGCTCAAGGCGGGAGTGAAAATTGCCTTCGGAACTGACATGGGCGGAATTCCGTGGACGGAGCCGATTGCGCAGGAGTTCTCGCGGATGGTGGAGTTCGGCATGGATCCGATGGACGCCATTCAGAGCGCAACCTCGCGCGCTGCCACCATGCTCGAGATGGATGGCAAGATCGGCGTGGTTGCGCCGGGAGCGTTTGCCGACATTATTGCGGTCAGCGGTGATCCTTTGCACGACATCAAGCTGCTGGAAAACGTGCAATTCGTGATGAAAGACGGCAAGGTCTTCAAGAGCGAGAAACCATGAGGTGAGGCAGTTTCCCGTTTTTCACCCCGGTGAATTAAAGATTGCCCATATCGTTTCAATTCACTTGACAACGGCTTCGCCACGAGCATAATTCATCAATCCCGTTTCTGACTCGGATCGGGACCCGGCTCAGAGGGGTGCTGTGGAGAGCCGGAGGAGGTGTTTATGAGCGTGCTGGAACTTTGTGACCGGGAAATTGCGGCGGTGCCGCTCGAAGCCAGCGTAGCCGACGCCATCAACAAGATGCTCGACCACCATGTGGGAGCCGTCGCCGTGGTCGACTCCGAATACCGGGTTGCCGGAATCTTTACGGAACGCGACGTCCTGCGCAAGATGGCGCTCAGCCGCACCGACCCGCAGACCACCTCGGTCCGCGAACTGATGACTACGCCGGTGGAGATGGCAACACCGCGCACCGGGGCAGGCGAAGCGCTCACCACCATGCTGGAACGGCATTTCCGCCATCTGCCGGTGGCCGACGACAACGGCAAGCTGCTGGGAATTCTTTCCATCCGCAACCTGCTGGAGTGGCGCGTTGACGACCTCAGCCGTGAACTGGAATCGCTCGAACAGTATGTCTCCAATGACGGGCCGGGAGGCTAGAGCGAGCTTTCGCGGCTTCTCATTTCCAAACGAATGGCGAACCCCTCGTCGCCTGTGGTAAAAACTGCACTGGTGCGTGCCACGCAGTTGTCTTTCTGCTATTCCCGTGCAATACATTCGTACGATCGTTGTCCAACTCAATCGCTTGAGTAGAGGAGATGCTCTGTGAAGAAACTCCGCCGTTCCCCGGTGCTGGTTGTCGCGTTGCTTCTGTTGGCTGGACAGACTATTGCGCAGCAGAACTCCAGAAGCGTCGTTATCCATGCCGGGCACGTGCTCGACGTGAAGACCGGCAAGCTGCTTTCGGATCAGACAGTCGTTATCGAGGAAGGGAAGATCGTGAGTGTCGGAGCATCCACGGACACGAAGGCGCCCGCGGATGCTGTTCGCATTGAGCTGCCGAACGCAACCATCCTTCCCGGACTGATCGATGCCCACACGCATCTGACCATGGATCCCAAGTTCGGCTATGAGGAACTCGGCCTTTCCATTCCGCGCGAAACCTTGACTGGCGCGAAGAACGCCCGGCTCACTCTCGATGCTGGATTCACCACCGTCCGCAATGTGGGCGCGGCCGGCTACAGCGATGTAGCCTTGCGCGACGCCATCAACGCCGGCGACGTGCCCGGGCCAAGAATGCTGGTAAGCGGGCCGGCGTTGGGCATTACCGGGGGACATTGCGACAACAATCTGCTGGCCTACCAGTATCACGCTACAGGCGATGGAGTGGCCGACGGCATTGCGGCCGTACAGCACAAGGTGCGCGAGAACATTAAGTACGGTTCCGATTTGATCAAGATTTGCGCCACCGGTGGAGTGCTCTCCAAAGGCGACGACCCGCAAGCCTCCCAGTACACGTTGGAGGAATTGAAAGCCATCGTGGCCGACGCCCATCGCCTGGGACGAAAAGTTGCCGCCCATGCCCATGGAGCGCAGGGCATTCTCTGGGCGTCAGAGGCGGGAGTGGATTCGATCGAGCACGGCTCCTACATTGACGATGCGGGCATCGCGGAGATGAAGAAGAACGGCACCTATCTTGTGCCCACGCTTTACCTCGCCGATTGGTTCATGGAAAATGCCGAAAGAAACCACGTCCCCGACTTCCTGTTGGTCAAGGCGAAGGCCGTCATGCCGGCCGCGCGCAAGAACATCGCGCACGCTTTCGCCAGCGGAGTGAAGGTTGCATTCGGCACCGATGCGGCCGTTTATCCCCATGGCCTGAACGCGCATGAGTTCGCGGTGATGGTCAAGCTGGGGTTGACGCCCTTGCAGGCCATTCAGGCGGCCACGGTGAATGCGGCGGATCTGCTGGGATGGCCGGGGAAAGTGGGAAGCCTTGATCCCGGCGCGTGGGCCGACATCGTCGCGGTGGATGGCGATCCGCTCAAAGATGTGACAACTCTGGAGCACGTGAAGTTTGTGATGAAGGGCGGCGAGGTGGTGAGGAACGAGTACGGGAAATAAGGCGATTGCTTCTTAGTCCACGCCGCGTTCTCGCCGCGCCCGCTCCGTGATCCAGTCTGTCCAGAAGGAAGAAGCTCCGCTGGCCAGCAGGGGAGCCTTGCCGAGCACGGCATCCACAAAGTTCTCGATCATCGGATAGTGCAAATTGGCGTGAGGCGGCAGATTCTCGCGGCAGCCGGGATAAATCAGGTCGGGGCCGTTCAGGGGAGTCAAGTCCATTTCACCGTCCGTTCCGCGGATGCGGCATTCGTCTCGGCTGACCTTCGAGTGCCAGCGAACATCCACGATGCCGCGCACGCCGCCGGGGTAGTCGATCATCACGGTCGCGTTGTCTTCCACGGCGTAGTGATGAACGGCATTCGACAGGTGGCCGGTGACGCGGCCGGGTTGACCGAATAGGAAATTCAGTACGTCAATCCGGTGGGAAGCGACGTCGTAGAGCGGGCCGCCTCCGGCCCGGGCGGGATCGATCAGCCAGTTGCGATGACTCTCGTTTTCGCCAATCTTCTTCCCGTCAAACCATCCGTGGCAAGTGAGTTCGGCGACGACGGGCTGGCCGATGGCGTTTGCAGCGAGCAGTTGTTTCGCGCGCAGCACTTTGGGATAAGTTCGGCGATAGTAGGCCACGCCAAAGGTGCATCCACTCTCTTCTGCGGTCTGCACCATCGAGCGCGCCTCGGCTTCATTCATAGCCATGGGCTTCTCGCACAGCACATGCTTGCCCGCACAAAGAGATTGAATCGTCTGTGGTGCGTGCAAGAAGACGGGAGTCGCTACATAGACCGCCTGAACGGCAGGATCGGAAAGAGCTTCGTCGAGGGTGGTCCAGGCTCGCGTGTTATAAGGCGCCGCCTTTTCCGGATCGCGCGTAACCAGGCCATGCAAGCGGCTTCTGGGCTCGGCCTGAATCGCGGGAATGACGCGGCGGATGGAGATATCGCCAATTCCGATGACGATCCAGTTCAGCATAGGCAGGAGCGAGTGCAAAATGCGTCGAAACTCAAAAGGCCGGCCTAGGCCGGCCTTCGGAATCAATCTCAATACAGCACTACTTCTTGGGAGCGATCGCGTCCTTAGCAGCCTTGGCCACGCGGAACTTTACCACGGTCTTGGCCTTGATCTGGATGGGCTCGCCGGTCTGCGGATTGCGTCCGATGCGGGCCTTGCGGTGTGCTTTCACCAACCGGCCGAGGCCGGGCACAACGAACACGCCGTTCTTCTTGGTTTCTTTTACTGCGACGTCGGCCAGCTGCTCGAGAAATCCCGCCACTGTCTTGTTGGGAAGTTCAGTTTTCTCGGCCAGATAGCGGACGAGTTGAGTTTTGGTCAAACCTGAAGCCATTTGTTTCCTCCTCGGAATAGATACGAATTTTAATTCCAGCGGGCTTGATCTTACTACCACCACCCTGTGGAAAACAGCCTTATTTTACGCGGGTTCCATACGGACAGCACTCGGGAAGGTCCATTTTTACATGCTTATTCGCAGATGAAGGTCCCGAAATGGCCCAAACATAGGTACCGGAGCCGTTGCCGACAGTCGCTAGAGGCTAATTACACCCGAGGTTGTCGTCATGCGATGCCATAATGTGAATGGGAGAACTCCAGTTTGAGCTGCGCGATCTGCGAGATTCGTAAGGAAAAGCGCTTCTGTCCTGCCGTCCATGGCCGCATCTGCGCGCAGTGCTGCGGCGAACAGCGCGAGGTGACGCTGGATTGTCCCAGCGAATGCTCGTACCTGCAACAGGCGCGAGAGCACGAAAAGCCGCGTCCGGCGGACCAGTTCGACCGCGCGTCGTTATTCCTGCAGGTTGAGATTTCGGAGCAATTCACCTACGAGCGCGAGCATCTGCTCATGGGGCTCAGCTACGCTCTGGCGAAAGCAGCTCAAGCGGACCGCACCCTGAACGATCGCGATCTGATTGCCTCGCTCTCGGCCATGTTCACGAGTTATGAGCGCCTGGTGAACTCAGGACTGCACTACGATCAGCCGCTCACGAGTGCCGCACAGCATGCGGTCGCAGCTCAAGTGGAAGAGATGTTAAAGCAGTATCGCGAGGCTGAACAGAGACAACTGGGATACTCGACCCTCCGCGACTCTGACGTGCTCAAAGCTCTGGTGTTTCTCGTTCGGCTGGGCCACGGACGCACCTCGGGCCGGCCCCGATCGCGCGCCTTCATCGATTTTCTACTTGCTCAATTCCCCGAGAAGCAGTCGGCCGTGGTCCCGCCGCAGGAAGCTGCCAGCCGGATCATCGTGCCCTAGGCTCAGGTTTTAGCTTTCGGACTACCTGTCCCGGCGGTAGCGCATCGCGCAGTTCGCGAATCGTTTTGTTCAGCACCGGGTGCAGCACTTCCGGCGCAATCTCCGCCAGAGGCTCAAGAACGAAACGGCGCTGCTGCAGAGCGGGATGTGGGATAGTGAGCTCCGCGGAATCCGTAATTGTGTCATCGAAGAGCAGAATGTCGATGTCAATGGACCGCGGGCCCTTTTTCTGCACGCGCCGCCGGCCCATCTTCTCCTCGATGCCAAGAATCGCGGCCATCAGTTGCTGCGGGGTCTTGCTGGTTTCAAGCGCGAGCGCGCAATTCAGAAACCACGGCTGCTGGGTAAACTCCACAGGCTCGGTTTCATAGAAGGACGACACCTCTGTAACGCGCCCATCCGCGCCCAGCCGAGCCTGGGCGTCCCGCAGTTGGGCCGCGCGGTCGCCGACATTCGATCCCAAAGAAAGATAAACGAGGTTGGGCATGGTCCGGAGCTAGTGTCAGGCATTCTTGTGCTGGTTTCCACTGGAAATTGTCCGGCAACGCACCGTGTCCAATGCCTACCCATAAAACCCGATACCTTGGTCACCTTTCGAGGGGTTCCGCCGAACGCTAGAATTACAGCATGACGTTGGAGTCCCTACTTCTGAGCCGGGATAGCGAAGTGCTGCGGATCCTCCGGCCCACTCTGGAAAAGCTCTCGATTGACGTCGAGGTGTGCCAGGAAGCGAAGAAAGCCACTGAAATCCTCATTTCAGAAAAATTTGACGCCGTGATTGTGGACTGCGACGACCTGCAAGGCGGCCTGGAAGTGCTGCAAGGTCTGCGCGCCACTCCCAGCAACCGGAATTCTGTAACCTTTGCCCTGCTGAACGGAAAGAAAACCACCACGCAGGAAGCTTTCGGCATGGGCGTGAATTTTGTCCTGCAAAAACCCATCAGCACCCTGAATGCGTCACGCTGCTTTCACGCAGCGCTGAATTTCATGGTACGCGAGCGGCGCCGCTATTATCGCCAGCCCGTAAAGATGCTGGTCCGGGTGGTCTTGAGTGACAAAGAAATTAACGGGACCAGCACCAATATCAGCGAAGGTGGCATGGCTCTTGTGTTGCATAAGGCGATCCCCAAGGGCGCTGCTCTTCGTTTGCAATTCACGCTGCCCGAAACCAAACTGTCTCTGGACGTGGAAGCCGACGTCACCTGGGCCGACATCAAAGGACATGTCGGATTGCGCTTCCTCAACGTGCCGCAGAGTACCCAGCAGCTCCTGGAAAAATGGCTCGACGAGCAAATGGAAAGGGAGCTTCCCGGCTCCAAGGAAATGCTTGCAGGCCCAGGCTCCGACACCGTCCAATAAGCCTGTCCCTCGCCGCAGGGACTTCCCAGGTATTCACTTTGTAACTTTGTACCTGCGCCGGTGCATGGCAATCTGGTGGGATACTGGAGAGCCGCTGCCATGCTTCCTACCGCCTACCGCATTACCCGAGTGCAGAAGACTCTGCGCTGGTTTGAGCAAGATATCCCTCTGTTGAACATGCGGGTGAAAGACCTCTCGGCGGAACGCCAGCGGTCCGCCCGCCAGTTCGCCGCCGCCCTGATCAGCCAAACCCGTGCCGAGCTGGACAGACTGCTCGAAGAACAGCCCGAGCCTGGATCCGAGACCGGCGACGTGCCCTGCGAACCTGCCGACTGAAGTGGTTTTGGGTCTTAAGTTTGTCTAGGATTGGAGCGCCGACTCCGGGCTGTCAGAGTTCAGGACTGTCAGAGTGAAGACCCAGCCGTGGCGTGAGCACTGTAAGGACTCGCACCGTCTTTCTCTTCCTCCGGCAGCGTTACTTCCTCCCACAGCGTCTTGTCGCGCAGGATGCGCGAGACCAGCGCGGTGTGCATGGCGTGGCCAGCGCGATCGGCGGCGATCCTGCCCAGGATCGGCTTGCCCAGCAGCGCAAGGTCGCCCACCAGATCGAGCACTTTGTGCCTTACGAACTCGTCGGGAAAGCGCAAGGGGCCGTTTTCGATTCCGTCGCGAGTTAGCACGATGCAGTTCTCCCGCGATGCGCCGCGGATCAGTCCCATGTTGCGCATCGTTTTTTCATCCTCGCGCGAGCCGAAGGTGCGCGCCCCTGCAATCTTACGCAGGTAGCTGCCGTTTGAAAGCTCGACCTGAAACGTTTCCTTCCCGATCAGCGGGTGGGGAAAATTGATGGAGTAGGAAACGGAATAACTGTCGGCGGGATAGACCGAAATGAACTTGTTGCCCTCCCGCATCTCGACTTCGCGAAGAATCTTCAGATACTTGCGGGGTCGGCGCTGCTTGCGGATGCCGGCCTTCTGGATCAGCTCGACAAACGGGAGGGCGCTGCCATCCAGGATGGGAAGCTCCAGATTGTCCAGCTCGACGATGGCGTTGTCCACCCCTAAGCCGACGAACGCCGAGAGCAGGTGCTCGGTAGTGGAGATAAGCACGCCTTTTTTCATGAGGCTGGTGGCGTAGCTGACGCGGGCAACATTGCGGCTGATGGCTTCAACCTCAAAACCGTCCAGGTCGACGCGGCGAAACACGATTCCCGTCCCGGGAGGAGCCGGAAGAATTCGCATGGAGACGGGCGCACCACTGTGGAGGCCTACCCCACTGCATTCCACGGCCGAACGGACTGTCTGCTCCTGAGTCAAAGGCGTCTGTGTATGTCCCGGTGAATGAATAGATTACAGCCACCGTGATATCCCTGACTGTGGTAAAAACGCCACAGTGCGTGGCGTAATGCTGATGGCGAACCACCTTGATCAAGGGGTGGCTGCCCTTAAAGGCTGATGAGTCAGTCAGTTATGCTGGAATTGATAGATCACGGAAAGCACCAATGCCGACGTTACTTTAGCGTTTCTTGGCTGGCTTATTGGGATCGTAGCCGGAATTCGGATCGAACATGGTTTCGTCGATTCCCTCATTGTAGCGAATTGAATTCAGGAAACGCTGGTTTTGCATGTCCCCGTTGTAGTAGCGGGTGAAGCTATAGGGCGTCATGATGCCTTGCACCGGCTTGTAATTGTCGAAAATCTCTTCCTCCACGTTGCGGTCTTTGTCCACCGGATCGCGCCATTTATAGCTTTTCTTGATGGGCAGATGGCTATCGAGATCGAAGAAGAGACTCACGGCTTCGTCTTTCGCATTGATCAACGTGACCTGCTGGGCGGGAAGGTTGCCGGCCAGCGCATTGCCGTCGTAGAAAAGAGCCACGGTGGGGTCGTTGACCCAGGTGCGGAGCACGGTCTCCAGAGAAAGCCTGCGGCGCCGCAAATAATCATCGAGGTCCTTCTTCTCCACCGCGTGCGGACCCTTGTAGGTGATCTCGTAACCCTTGTCGCCGACGTAGATAACGGCGATATCCCGCTGCTGCGTGACTTCGATCCGCTCCCGGTCAGGATATTCCACGAACCGCCAGAACTGCACGCCGTTGCTGCTGGAGCGCCCGTGATAAAAGCTGTAGGTGCGTCCCTGCTGCTGCATATCGTGGACGTTCAAATATGCCTGGCCGCCCAACGCCTGGATCGCGTGATCCAGCAACACGCGTGCCTGGCGCGCGTTTTCCTGGTCGTTTCCAAGATTCGCGGGTGCCGGGTTGGCTGCGGCGGCAGCAGCCTGTGCGCCAGCCTGGGCTGCAGCCGCAGGTTCGACAGACTTCGCCAGCGCGAAAGCCAGCACAGCGATAAGGAGCAGATATTTCATCTAGCCAGTCGCATTTAGTGGTCAGTGTGACGCTCGAATAGGAAATTGTAGCTGCTGGCAGCAGACTTCTGGACTGCAGCGAATCTTCACCATGTTCCGCACTTTGTTGGATGCGGAAAAAACCAATGGCGTCACGCAGCGGCGGAAGTTCCCTGCCCAACTTATCCCACCAGCACGGCTCCGCCATTCACGTTGAAGACTTCGCCCGTGATAAAGCTGGCGTATTCGGTGCACAAAAACAGCACCGGTGCCGCAATCTCCTCCGGCTTGCCGGCGCGCCCCAGCGGAATCGTGCGCCGGATTTCTTCTCCGGCTCTTGGGTCATCCAGCGCGGGTTTCGACATATCCGTATCCACCCAGCCGGGGGCAACGCTATTCACATAGATTCCAGCCGGCGCCAGTTCCGTGGAAAGGCTTTTTGTCATGCTGATCAGTGCGCCCTTGGTGGCGGAGTAATCGGTATGAAACGCCTCGCCGCGCTGGCCGCTGGTGGAACTGATGAGCACGATATGTCCGGCGGCAGAGCCGGTGCGCGGCTGCGTCTTCATTTGCGCGACGGTATATTTGACCAGACCGAACACTGCGTCGAGATTGATCGAAAGAGTCGAGCGCCATTGCTCATCCGTCATTTTGTCGATGGCAACATCTTGCGCGGGCCAAACCCCATGATTAGCGACAAGAATATCGATCCTCCCAAAGACCTTGACGGCTTCCGCAACCAGAGCGCGAGCAGAATCCGCGCTGTCCAGGTTGCTGGCGACTGCACGGCAGCTTGCGGCGCCGCATTCCTTGGCCAGAGCGTCGGCCTGCGGTCGCGCCTTCTGATAGCTGAACACGACCTTCGCGCCCGCTGCTGTAAACAGACGCACTGTGGCTGCTCCAATGCCGCGTGAACCGCCCGTGATCAAAGCAATTTTGCCGGAGAGAGAAAGGGGAACGGACATAGCTTCCAGTTTCCAGTTTCCGGTTCCAACTTGCAAGTCGTCGGGTCAAGGGAGCACGCTGAGATTAGAGCTCATTTCAAAGACGGGCGCTGAGCGCGTCACTTGTGTAATCCCGGTTTATCGCCAACTTGAGAAGATTGCCTGCTAGTTGGCGACTTACTTCCTGTTTGCCGACTAACTCAAGAACTGGCTGTGTCGTAACACAATTAGGTCTTGGCTGCGAAGCGAGCTGGGTCAGGGGTATCGCGAATGCGTCCGGCCTCCACATCGGCAAGTACCGCACGGAGCCAGCGTAGATCGAGGCGGCACTGCTCCGCCATGTGCTGCATCAGGTGGCGGCTACCGGTGGGCAGCATCGT
>Ga0209415_10019852_pt1 | contig 10490 bp, 6 predicted proteins | sample PeaSoiSIISIP2007_FD_187696 | JGI IMG/M metagenome (GOLD analysis project Ga0209415, IMG submission 187696) | Peat soil microbial communities from Weissenstadt, Germany - SII-SIP-2007 (SPAdes) (version 2) | ecosystem: Environmental > Terrestrial > Soil > Wetlands > Peat | place: Germany...
CAACGTGTTCGAGGTCGGCTTGCCCGCGGGCACCGCGCCGCCATTCCCGGAATAGCGTCCGAATCGCGCCGGGGACCCACCCTACCCCGCCGATCGCCAGTGCCGTGTATCGGCGCTGACCCTCGCCCCAATCGATTGATCCGTTGCGGCTTTTGCGCCTGACCGCAGCCCCTCCGACAGGTTGGTTTCTCCAAGTGCGGCTTTGGCGTAACAGCCGAGCCCAACATTCGGGGGACCCAACATTCGGAGAAAACGCTCGCGCATGCGGCATCCGGGCTGGTTCGCGGCGCTTGGCGGCGCCGTTCTGCTGCTCGCCGGCTGTGGCGGGACCTCCGGCCCTTCGGGTCTCAGCGGGCGCGCCTGCCTTGCCCGACTGAGCGCGCAAGAGGTTCTTTACCGCTCCGTTGACTCGGTCAGCGCGCGGGATTCGCGCTGCCAGGTCGATACCGCGGTGCGGGTCAGCCGATTGGACGCGGGGCTGAACCACCCGGCACTGATGAGCTGCGGGCTGGCCAGCCGCCTCGACGATTTCGCGCACGAGGTGGTGGAGCCCCTCGCGCGAGAGGAGCTTGGCCGGCGGGTCGTCCGCATCAACCATCTTGGCAGCTATTCCTGCCGCGGGATCAACGGCGGCAGTCACCTGAGCCAGCACGCGCTCGGCCGGGCGATCGACATCGCCGGGTTCCGCCTGTCCGACGGCAGCACGGTCAGCGTCGAGCACGACTGGAACGAGCCCGGCCCAAAGCGCTTGTTTCTGCGTCATCTCGCGCGCCGGGCCTGCGGTTATTTCTCGGTCGTGCTGACGCCCGACAGCAACGCCGAGCATTACAACCACATCCATCTCGATATCGGTCCGGATCGGCTGTGCTCAGTGTAGGGATCTCTGCGGCGCGTCAACCCTCTTTCGCCGCGCCCGTGGCCCCCTAACCGACAGGCGGCAGCGTTCGAGGTGGCAATCGCCCCGAGGGTATGCGTTAATCTTGGATTAAGTAAAATAACCGAAAATTACGATTGCAGTCCCCGCCCCCAGGAGATGGCAAATGCGCCCCTCGGCTTGCCACGTTTTCGCCGCGATAATGCTGGCGTGCTCCGCGCTCCCCGGTTTTGCGGGACAGGAGACGGTCGGCGTCGCCGGCGCGGTCAACCCGCAAGCCGTCGGTCAAGCCCCCGCTGGTCCCATCGAACAGCTTGCCATCGGCCAAAACGTCGTCCGCAACGAAAAGATCTCCACCTTCAACAAGGGTCAGGTACAGCTGATCTTTACCGACCAATCCACTCTGACGCTCGCGGAGAATTCGGAGATCGTCATCGATGAGTTTGTCTACGATCCCTCAAAGCAGGCTGGCACCATGACGGCAACGGTAACGACCGGCGTCTTGCGCTATGTCGGCGGGAAAATAAGCAAAAAGAATGACGTGTCGTTTCTGACGCCCTCGGGCGTCGTCACGGTTCGCGGCGGGATCGCCCTGATCAAGGTTAGCGCAAAGCCCGGGGCCGTGCCGGCGACCGGCGCTGCCGCCGGGCACTAAAAGCCCGATCGGCTCGCATCGTTGCCCCTCCGGATCCCCGCTTGCGCAGGGGTGACGGAGACTGCCTCAAACTAAAGCGATGATGCTCCACCCGTGCGGGAGCCTTTTGTGGCACGGCTCTGCAAACAAGGTTTGGCGTCATTCACTTTGTCAGCGCGGCGAAGACCCCGTCCCACGCGGGCGGTGGGGGTGAGGCCCGCAAATTAGCAATCCGTTCTTCGTAGAGCAGGTAAAAGCCCCGCAGGATGTCGGGGGCTTGGTTGCGACAGATTTCCAGCTGCGCCAACGCCTCGTCCCACTCCCTGGCGCGATACGCCGCGATCATCGCCGCATGTGCGGAGGCGAGCGAGGCAAAGGCTTCGGTCGCGGCCACCGACTCGTCGCCGAACAGAAATAAAATGCGCACGGGCTTGGTTTTGCCGACGACCTGGATCAGGTCGAGTTCGAGCAGCGCGAATTGCGGCGCCTGTTCGGCGGTGCGCTCGCCGACGATGATGTCGACCAGATAGGTCTTGGTCTGGCCCTCGAGCCGCGAGGCGACGTTGGCGTCGTCGCCGAGCACCGAATAGTCGAAGCGCTGGTCAGAACCGAGATTGCCGACGACGCATTCGCCGGTATTGAGCCCGATGCCAGCGCGAACCTCGCGGAACGGCCGGCCTTCGGCGGCGGCCTCGGCCCGCCACCCGTCGTTGAGGCGCGCCAGCTGCGCCCGCATCGCCAGCGCGGTGCGGCAGGCGTGCTCGGCATGCGCGGCATCGTCCAAGGGGGCATTCCAGAACGCCATGATGCCGTCGGCCATGTATTTGTCGACCGTACCGCGGTGCGACATGATCGCGTCGGTCATCGGCGTCAGATAGTGGTTGAGGAAACTCGTCAGGCCGTGCGCATCGAGGCCCTCGGCGATCGTCGTAAAGCTGCGGATGTCGCTGAACATCAACGTCATCTCGCGCAGTTCCCCGCCGAGCGTCAGCCGCTCGGGATGTTCGGCAAGCTGCTCGATGACCGCAGGCGCCAGATAGCGGCCGAAGGCATGGCGCACCTGTCGGCGTTCAGCTTCGGTGCGCACGAACATGACGGTCGACGACGAGAGATAGACGAGCACCCCGACCAGCGACGGGAACACCGGGTCGATCAGCCAGTTATATTGGGCGTACGCGTACCACGAGCCGCCGATCGCCGGTGCCACCGCGGCGATTCCGACCAACGCCGTCCATCGCGGGCCGACGCGGGGCAGGAGGACGAGCAGGACCAATCCGATCGCCAGCATGAACGCGGCCTCGGCGCCGCGCGCCCAATCGGGCCGCTGGACATTGTCGCCGAGCAGCATCTGCTCGATCAGCTGGGCGTGCATCTCAACCCCGGACGCCGCCGGGTCGAGCGGAGTGGGACGAAACTCCTTGAGCCCCTCGGCAGTCGTACCGACGAGCACGATATTGCCCTTGATCAGGTCCGGGTCGACGCTGCCGTCCAGAACCTTCCATGCCGGCACGAAGCGTTGGGGCTCGTGCGGGGTAAAGTGGATCCACACTGTGCCATCGGCGCTGGTGGGTACGACGACGCGGCCGATTTTGATCGAGTTGATGCCGGCATGCTCGCCGAACGCGGTCACCCCGTTTGCGCCGCTCGATTTGACGACGTAGGTGCGGGCGCCTTGCGCCACCCGCAAGGCATCCGCGCCCAACGCCGGATAGAGCCGATCGCCGATCACGGTGATCAGCGGCACCCGCCGCGAGATGCCGTCGCGTTCGGGCAGCATGCCGAGGCTGCCGTTCCCCGCGGCGGCCGCCTCCAGAACGCTCAGGCTGTTCGCCGCGCCCCGATAGTGGGGTACCCAGGGCCGCGGATCGTCACCCGCGATGGCGAAGGTCGCCTTCACCTCGGGGAACCGTGAACGCTCCGTCGCGCGCGGTGCGAATCCCAAGACCACACGCGACTTCCCAATCGCCTCCGCAAAAGTCTGGTCGTGGTCGGGCATGCTGGCCAACCGCGCGATCAGGGGATCGTCGGGAGCGACGCCCTCGATATCCTCGAGCACGCGCGCCGGCGTCGTACGATCCGGGTCGATAAAGAGAATGTCGAAGGCGATCGTCGCGACGCCAAGCTCGTTGAGCCGGTCTGCAAGTTTGGCCAAGAGCGTGCGCGGCCATGGCCATTGGCCGAAGCGCGCCAGGCTGTCGTCGTCGATATCGACGATGCGCACCGGCACCGGTTCGTAGACCCGTGGCTTCAACCGTAAGAACTCGTCGAACACGCTTAATCGGAAGGACGACAGAGCCTGGGAGTCGCTCGCCCAGGCAAGGAAGGCCGCAATCAGGATCGGCAGTGGCGCGATGTAATGCAGGTAGCGGTAGAAATATCGACTGAAGCGCCTCATAAGACGATCCTATCCGCAGGTCGCCCTTCACTCAAAGGTGATCTCCCTGCGGCCAGTGCGCTCAGCCGGGCGGCCGCGAGGCGGCGGCAACGGCAACCTCTTTGGCGATAGCGCCGATCACTGCGTCCCAGCTGCGGTCCCGCCCCTGGCGAAACAGCCGCAGGGTCGGATACCACGGGCTGTCGGTGCGGCCCAAAAGCCAGCGCCAGTCGGGCGCATAGGGCAGCATCACCGCTGCTTTCTTGCCCATTGCGCCGGCGAGATGGCCGACCGAGGTATCGACCACCACCACCCGCTCGAGACACTCCAGCACCGCCATCGTATCGCCGAAATCCCGCAGCTCCGGCCCGAGATTGACGAGCGGGGCGCGACCCCAGTAACGCCCGATCTGGCCCTGAGCGTCGCCCTTCTGCAGCGATACCAACGCAACCCCGGGAATCTCGGTCAACGGCGCAAAGGTGCCCAGCGTCGTCGAGCGGTTGCGGTCGTTGTGGTGGGTCGGCCGCCCGGCCCACACGATGCCGATGCGGCGATAGCCGCGCGGCAGCAAGACCTCCAGCCGCTCGGCCCAGACCGCCGTTCTGGCGGGATCTGCCCGCAGATAGGGGATCTCGGCCGGGATCGTATCAAGTCGCGTGCGGGCCAGCCGCGGCAGGCCCGAGAGCGCGCAATACGCGGTGAATTGGGGCGCCCGCTCCCAGTGATCGAACAAGAGGGCGCCGCCGGCCTCTTGCTCGATGACCGGGTGCAACTCGGCGCTGCACGCGATCGCCACCTTGGCGCAGCGCGCCGCCGCCCACGGGATATAGCGGCAGAACTGAATGACGTCGCCATAACCCTGGTCGGCGATCAGCAACAGGGTCCCGTCCCGCAGCGGGGTGCCGTCCCATTGCTTGCGGTCAGTCGGGGGCAGCAATTGCGGCGCGTTCGCGAGCCTGAAGCGCCACTCATATTCCTCCCAGCCACGCTCGAACTCGCCGCGCAGGAGCGAGGCTTCGGCGATCCCGAAATGGGCGCCGGCGAGATCGGGGGCGAGCGCGATGGCCCGCTCACCACTGGCAATCGCCGCGTCGAGCTCCAGGCGATGGTAATATAATACCCCCAGATTGTGGTGACAGTGGAAATCGTTGGGGGCAAGGCTCGCGGCCCGGCGGCCGGCAGCCAGCGCCTCGTCGAAGCGGCCGAGCACCCGGTAGACTTCGCAAATGTTGCGATAATACACCGCCTCCGTCGGCGCCAGCGCGAGCGAACGCTCCATCAGCCGTGCCGCCTCCTCGAGACGGTCCCTCTTGAAGGCGACGATCCCCATCGAATGCAAGGCCGGAGGATGGTCGCCGGCCTCGGCGAGGATATGGCGCAGGACGCCTTCGGCCTCGGCGAGCCGTCCCGCCACCTCGTGCTCGGTCGCCAGCTGCATCAGCTGCGCGATCCGCTGGGCGTCGGAGGCCGGCAGCGCCGGCGCCACGGTCACTTCGAGCGCCGGCCGGCCCGCCGGGATGGCGCCAAGCTGGATCTCGGGAACCATCGCCCCGCCGCCCGAGTCCGGTTCAATCAAGGGGATACCCGAGGCGCTTGATGGTCGGTTCAAGGATCGCGATGGCCGGCTCCAGCTGCTTGCGATAATGGCGATAGCGGAAACGCGAGCGGTCGTAGAGCTGTTCGGTAACCTGAACATAGCTGGCGGTGCGCGCATACCGGCGGTTTTCGTGAAACGCCAGGCAGCGCGCATCGAACGGCTCGCCGATGAAATCGAGGATGCGGCGGACCGCGCTCTCCTGGTCGTCGACGATGTCCTCGTAGCGGATCGGCAGGTAACGCAGCGTCATCTGGCCGCGATAATGCTCGACCAGATCCATCGACAGCGCATAGTGACGGGCCGCCGTTTCCAGTGCGTACGAGCAATAAAACCCGTGCGTCAGGTGGTTCGAAAACGTCGACAGCACAACATCGAGCGGATGGCGCAAGACGTGGATCATCGGCGAGTGCGGGAACATCAGCGCGATGAGGCCGAGATGGGTTTCGTTGAGCGGCATCTTGTCGGTGAACCAGACCGCGCCCCCTTCGACAATGTCGAGCTGGCGAACCCGCTCGATATAGTAATCGCGCAATTCGTCGAGGCCGTGGCGCCGGTCGCCCATCCACAATTCCGCCAGGGCCTCGGGATAGGAGAGCGGGCTGTTGAGCACTCGCATCATCGCCTGGGTAATCTCGTTGACGAAGGGCAGCTCGTCGCCGGCGCAGATGCGCGGATGAGCCGATAGCGTCTGCTCGACCAGAGTGGTGCCGGACCGCGGAAAGCCGAGAATGAAGATCGGCTGTGCGGTGTCCTCGCGCAGCCCCGCGCGCGGCAGGATCGCAAGCCGGGTTTCGGTGAAGAACGCCTTGAGTCGGGTGGCCAATTGCTGCGCCTGCTCTTCCAAGTAGTTGAGACCGGTCACTTCGCGGCACAGGCGCTTGCCTTCGGCAAACGCCGCAAACGCCTCGTCAAAGCGGCCGATGCGGTCGAGCAGGCGCCCCTTCTCCAGAAGCTCGTTGGCGCCAAGCCCGGGAACTTCTCCGTTGGCCGGCGTCGCCATCGCATCGAGGATCGCCAGCGCCTGCGAATAGGACCCGGTGCGGCCGCACAGAACCGCGCGCGACAGCATGACGCTGGGATTTTTGGGCACCAGCCGCTCGGCGCGGTCGAGCAATTCGGCGGCGCGCTCGAGATTGCGGTCGGCTTCTTCCAGCCGCGCCCAGCCGAGCCAGGTCTGCAATACATCGGGCGACTGGGCGCTCGATTCCTCATAGAGCTGGCGCGACTCCGCCATCCTGCCCTGGTTGCGCAAGTTCCAGGCGAGATTGGCGAGGACGATCGGGTCGCGCATCCGGCTCAGTTCGATGACCTTGCGGTAGTGGTATTCGCCGATCTGAGGCCGGTTGGCCTCGGTCATGATCATGCCCATCAAATTGTGCGACTGCGGGTTTTGGGGCGCGATGCGCACCGCGTTGCGGGCATGGACCTCGGCCTCGGCAATCGCGCCCTTGCCGAACAGGGCGAGGGTCAGATCGTGGGTCGCCCACAAGGTGTTGGGATGCAGCTGGACGATCCGGCGCACCAGCGCATTTGCCGCCTCCTCCTTGCCGCCGGCCTTGCGGATCCGGTACAGGAGCGACAGCGCATCGAGCTGGCCCGGCGCCAGCTCCAAGACTTCAAGGCACAGTCTCTCGGCTTCTTCGACCGCGCCTTGGCCATGACGCTCGACCGCGCGCTGAACCATCGGCGCAAGCGGCCCGCTCGCCTCGGACGGCGGCACCACCGAAAAATCCATCTGGCAGCAGCGCACCAGCCGCAACCCGCTGCCGCAGGCGCACAGCCGCTGATCGACAATCATCGTAACATTCTCTCGACCCGCTCGCCGGCAAAGAACGGGAAAACCCTCGCCCCGTCAACACCGGGATGGCCGATAAAGCCGGCGGGCGTCGGTTTCCCTCCCGGGATTTGCGATTATTCCCCGCCACCGACCGGCAGCCGTCGTGTTGTCTACCAGAAAGCGCACGTCGGGTTCTCACGGGCCGACCATCAGGGGCCGACCATCAGGGGCCGACCAAAGGCAGTTCGCGTTCCCTCGGGACCCGCTGCCGCAGGCGCATAGACGTCGATCGACAATCATCGCAATGACTTTAACGTCTCTGCTGCGTTAAATGGAGCCAAAACCGCCGGCCGCGTCAACCGGCTCCACGCGATCGACCACATTTTGTAAATTCGTGGACAACCCAAAGGCGCCGGTGGCAAGCTACAGATGCTTGGTCGGCCGCCGGGCAAGAATGTCCAAAAAAGCGCGGCAACGGGAGCCGGAGCGCAATGACGATTTTCAACGGTACCTATCCCGCCGGCATCATCCTCGCCAGCGGGACCACCACCAATCCCTCGACGGTGACCGTCGGCTCCTATGTCACGAACACCAACACAAGCACCCTCGGCAGCCCGGCGGACGGCATCTATGGCCAGCCCGGCGTGGCCTGGACGCTCAGCAATTTCGGCGCCATCAGGGTCATCGGCAGCTACAGCTCGGGCATCGAGCTGGCTGCCGGCGGTGTGGTCAATAACGGCTCGTCTGGAGCCACCGGCGCGTTCATCTTCGGCGGCCGGCACGGCGTCAAGATTGCCGGCGGGGCTGGCACCGTCACCAATTTCGGTACGATCGAGGGTGGCAAAGACTTCTCGGGGACCGGCAACTCTGCCGCCATCTATCTGGGCGCGGGCGGCAGCGTCGTCAATAGCGGTCTGGTCATGGCGACCGGCACCGCCCATGCCGGCGTCGCGGTCTTCACTGCCGCCGGCTACGTCACGAATCTCGGGACGATACAGGGCGCGACGGCGGGCGGCGGCATCCATCTGCATGTCGGCGGCACGGTCATCAACGGCAGCATCGGAGTGACCACGGCGGTGATCGCCGGCGGCGGCGTCGGCGTCCGGATCAGCGCTGCCCCGGGTACCGTCGTCAACTTCGCCACGATCGCCAATACCGTGGTCGCCGGCGGAGCCGGCGTCTACCTCGAGGCCGGCGGCGCCGTCACCAATCAGTCGAGCGGGAAAATCGCCGGGCTCGCCGTCGGCGTCGCATTCAAAAACACCGCCGGGACGATCGCCAATTTCGGCACGATCACCAGCACCACGACCGGCTCCGCCGGGGCCGGGGTCTATCTCGGCGAGGGCGGGGTTCTGACCAACCAGGCGAGCGGGCTGATCACCGCCTACCGCGGCGCCGTCTCGGTGAAGGGCAGCTCGGCGGCGATTGTGAATTTCGGCACGCTTCGAGATACCGGTAAGGTCGCCCCCGCCGTCTTCGTGGGGTCGGGCGGAACGCTGACCAACCGCGGCCTGATCACCAGCACTTCAGGCGCTGTCAACTTCAGCACCACCGCCGGCACGGTCGATAATTTCGCGACCATCATCAGCACCTTGCCGGTCGGCACGGCGCCCGGGGCGGGGGTCTACCTGGGCAGCGGCGGGCTGATCACCAACGCGGCCGGCGCGTCGATTACCGCCCTGCGCGCCGCGATATCGATCGGCGGTACCGCGGCGACCAGCGCGGCGGTGGTCGTCAACAACGCCGGGACCGTCACCGGTATTATCGGAGTGTTGGTCGGCCTCGCCGATACCGGCAGCAACACGATCGTCAATTCCGGCCGGATCACCGGCACCGGTGGGACTGCGGTGCAGTTCGGCGCCGGCAACGATACGCTGATCGTGAAACCGGGCGCGGTCTTCAACGGCGCGGTCAGCGGCGGCGGCGGCACCAATACGATCATCCAGTTCGCGTCCGGAACCCTCAAGGTGACCGGGTTCAGCGCCTTCAAGACAATCCGTCTCGCCAATGGCGGCGCCGACAGCCTCACCTTGACGGGCGCCAACTTCACCGGCGTCGGCGGGCATGTCATCACCGTGGACGACGGCAATTCCGGGAATACCGTCACCGCCTCCACCCTGCCCTCGGCGGACGCGATCGTGGTTCGTGCCGGGACCGGCGTGGATACACTGAAAGGCGGTGCCGGCAACGATATCTTCTATGCCGGCGGCAAGACCACGATGACCGGCGGCGCCGGCGCCAACCAATTCAGCTTCGCCCATATCGGCACCAACAAAATCACCGATTTCGGAGCGAGCGCCAAAAACGAACTGGTGTTGCGCAAGTCGGGGTTCAACCTCGGCGCCGACGAGAGCCTCGCCACCGGCACGCCAAAGCATCTCGCGGCCAGCGTCTTTATCGCCAATTCGACTGGGACCTTCACGACGACGAGCCAGCGCTTCGCCTATAACAAGACGACTGGCAAACTCTCCTATTCCGCCCATGGCAGCGGCTCGGCCCCAAGCACCGTCGTCACTCTGACCGGCCATCCGAGCCTCAGCGCCGGCCCTACCGGAAATCTGTTCTTCACCTCGTAGCGGCGCGGCTGCAAACCTCGGTGCCGCTGCGATCTAAAACATGACGACGCTGCGGATCGTCTCGCCGCGTTCCAAGGCGGCGAAGCCCTCGTTGATCTCGTCGAGCGCGATGCGGCGGGAGATCAATTCGTCGAGCATGAGGGTGCCATCGAGAGTGGCGCGGGCGAGCAGCGGGAAGTCGCGCGCCGGCCGCGCCCCGCCGTAGCTCGAGCGCCGGATGCGCTTGTCGCCCATGAGGCTCCCCCAGCGGAACGCGACATCCGCGACAACATCGGTCTTGCCGAGCCAGATGACTTCGCCGCCCGGGCGCACCACCTCGAGACTGGCGCGGAACGAGGCTGGTCTGCCGGCGGCCTCGAGGACGACATCGGCGCCGCGCCCCGCCGTCTTTGCCCGGGCGAAGCTGGCCGGGTCCGCGCCGCGCGCGTCGACGATCGAGGTCGCGCCGACCCGCCCGGCGAGCGCGAGTTTTGCGGGGTCGAGATCGACCGCGATGATCTCGCCGGCCCCGGCGAGCCGGGCGCCCTGCACCGCAGCGAGCCCGACCGCGCCACAGCCGATCACCATGACGGTGTCGCCATAGCCGATCGTCGCGATGTTGAGGGCGGCGCCAACCCCGGTCATCACGCCGCAGCCAATGAGGCAGGCGCGATCGAAC
>Ga0209415_10019854_pt1 | contig 10490 bp, 12 predicted proteins | sample PeaSoiSIISIP2007_FD_187696 | JGI IMG/M metagenome (GOLD analysis project Ga0209415, IMG submission 187696) | Peat soil microbial communities from Weissenstadt, Germany - SII-SIP-2007 (SPAdes) (version 2) | ecosystem: Environmental > Terrestrial > Soil > Wetlands > Peat | place: Germany...
ATCCTGAAGGCCGACAACGAGGCTGAGCTGGCCGGCGTGATGGCGCATGAGATCGGTCATGTAGCCGCCCGTCACGGCACGCGCCAGGCCACCCGCGGCGAAATCGCGCAGATCGGCATGATCCCGCTATGGTTTGTAGGCGGCTGGGGCGGATACGCCGCGTATCAGGCCGCCAACATTCTGATCCCCATGAGCTTCCTGAAGTTCTCGCGCGCATTCGAAGCGGAAGCGGATCTGCTGGGCCTCGAGTACATGTACAAGGCCGGCTACGACCCGACGGCGTTCGTCGACTTTTTCGAGAAGGTGCAATCGATGGAAAAGCGGAAGCCGGGCACCATGTCCAAGGTCTTCTCCACGCACCCGCCTACCGACGATCGCATCAAGGTTGCGCAGGAGCACATCCAGGAGTACCTGAAGGCCAAGCCCGAGTACGTTGTAACCACCTCGGAGTTCAACGACGTGAAGGGCCGGCTGATGGCGATGCACAACCGCCGGAAGATTGACGAAAAGGACGTGAACCGGCCGACCCTGCGCCGCACACCTGGCTCGGGGACTGGCACCGTGGATGCCGACGATGGCGACAAGACCAGCAAGGGAGACGACGAAGATCGTCCGACGCTGAAGCGCCGTCCGAGCGACCAGTAAGAGCTTTTCCTCCTCCCGCAACACGCCTCGGCCCGCGATCCATCAAATCGCGGGCCTTTTCATTTAAGAGGGCATCGAAGAAGAAGAAGCCGGGCACGATGACCGCGGTGTACTCCCTGCATCCTCCCCCTCGCAAGCGCATTGTGGCCGCCGAGGATCGCATCCGGCGAGTTCGACGACATCAAGTCGCGGCTGGTCGCGATAAACGCGCCGCGAGGACGACGCTATCGCTGCTGCGTAGCAGTGATGAATGACTACTCAATCCAGCCGCCGCCGAGCACCAGATCGCCCGAGTAGAACACCGCAGCCTGGCCGGGGGTGACGGCGCGCTGCGGCTCGTCGAAGCGGACCTCGACGCGCTGCGGGTCGGAGCTGGGAATCAGCCACGCCCCCGCTGCCGAGTGCTTGTTGCGGATTTTAACTGCGGCGCGCACGGGCTCGCCCGGTGGGGCAATGGACACCCAGTTGACCTCGCGTGTCTGGAGGCGATCCCGCAGCAACTCCTCATTTCGTCCCACCACCACGCGGTGCTCGGCGGGGACCGTTGCAATCACGTAGAGCGGCTCGCCCGCCGCGATCCCGAGTCCGCGCCGCTGGCCCACCGTGAAATGATGCACGCCCTCATGCTCGCCCAGCACCTTCCCGCTGGTGTCCACCACCTCGCCGCGCGTGCGCTCCCGCGCAATACCGCTCTCGGCGAACCAGGCATCGATAAAAGCCGCGTAATCGCCGTTGGGCACGAAGCAGATCTCCTGGCTGTCGGGCTTCTCCGCCACCGGCAGACCCAGCGATCGTGCCTCCTCGCGGACCTGCTGCTTCAGCATTCCGCCCAACGGGAACAGCGTGCGCGCCAGTTGCGCCTGAGTCAGGCCGAACAGGAAATAGGTCTGGTCTCGCGCCTCGTCCACGGCGCGCCTGAGCTGCCACCGCCCGGTCGCCTCGTCGAAGCCAACGCGCGCGTAATGCCCGGTGGCCATGCGATCCGCTCCAATGCCCGCGGCGCGTTCCAGGAACTCGTCGAACTTCAGGAAGTTGTTGCACAGCGTGCAGGGGATGGGCGTGCGGCCGGCGAGATAGTCTTCCACGAACGGGCGCACCACCTGATCCTCGAAACGCTGCTCGAAGTTAACCACGTAGTAAGGAATGCCCAGCAGCTCGGCCACGTGGCGCGCGTCGTACACATCGTCGAGCGAACAGCACCGGCCGGTAACGCCGCCTTCGGGGATCAGCGACGGCAGGCGGCGCTGGTTCCAGAGCTGCATGGTGAAGCCAACGATGCGATGCCCGTCGCGATGCAGCATGCCCGCCACGGCGGAGCTGTCCACGCCGCCGGACATGGCCACGGCGATGATAGGTTCGGGGGGCACAGGGGACTACGCGGTCACTTTCCAGGCCGGCGAGAGCCGCCGCAGTTGCGCGGCCGATTCGGCCACGGCTTCAATCAGCTCATCCACCTGCTCGAGCGTGTTTCCGCGGCCCAGCGAAAATCGCACACTGGATCGGGCACGCTCCGCCGACAGGCCCATGGCAGTCAGAACATGCGATGGTTCCACCGCCCCGCTGGAGCACGCGGATCCGCTGGACACGGCGAATCCCTTCAGGTCGAGAGAGATCACCATCGCCTCGCCCTCGATCGCCTCGAAGCAGATGTTCGTGGTGTTCGGGCTGCGCTGCGTCCTGTTGCCGTTGATGGAGACCGCGGGCACGCGCTCCACGATGCCCTCTTCCAGCAGATCGCGCAGCTCGCGAATGCGCTCCGTCTCGTCGTCCAGATTGGCCGCCGCCCACTCCGCCGCGTGCGCAAAGGCTACCGCCGAGGGAATATTCTCGGTGCCCGGACGCCGGTCGCGCTCGTGATGGCCGCCGTGCAAAATCGGCGCCAGCTTCGTTCCGCGCCGTACGAACAAGGCGCCAACGCCCTTCGGAGCGTGGATCTTGTGGCCGCTCAGAGAATAGAGGTCGGCGCGCAACGTCGAGAGGTTCACCTCCACCTTACCCAGCGCCTGCACCCCGTCAGCGTGGAACATCACGCCCAGATCGCGCGCCATGGCCCCGATCTCCGCCACTGGCTGCACGACTCCCGTCTCGTTGTTGACGTGCATCACCGAAACCAGCACCGTCTCCGGCCGCAGGGCCAGACGCACGTCATCCGGATCCACGCGTCCGTCGCTACCAACAGGAACGTACGTTACCTCGACGCCCTCGCGCTCCAGTTGCGCACATGAATTGAGCACCGCGACATGCTCAATGGTGCTGGTAACCACGTGCTTCTTCTCGGCAGGATGCGCCCGAACGCTGCCCAGCACGGCCAGGTTGTCCGCCTCCGTGCCGCCGCTCACAAAGACGATCTCGCGCGGGTCCACTGTGAGAACGCCGGCCAGCGTGCGCCGCGCCATTTCCATGCGCTGTTTGGCCATCTGGCCGAAATAGTGGATGCTCGATCCGTTGCCGTACACTTCCGCCAGCGTGGGAATCAGCACCTGGAGCACTTCGTCCGATACCGGGGTGGTCGCGTTGTGATCGAAATAGTAGCGCCGCACGACAGCCGCAGCCTCTTCCCAACATGGTAGCAATGACCCGAGGGGATCAGAGGGGTCAGGGTTGCGGCTCAAGGTGCATCCGCGTCAGGTACACTCCCACCTCGGGCACCACACGCGTGAAGTACAGGGTGCCGCGATCATCCGCTCCCTGAAGGTCTCCCGGTGGCTCATCGATGCGCGCCGTCACGTTGAGATTGACGTCCAGCAGCTCGACGCTCGCATCGTGACGCCACGTACCTGAGTCGGTAGGCCGGGTACGGATCACCTCTGTCGCAAACCCACCCGACGGGAGCAGCGCGATGCCAGTGACCCTGTCGCCGGGGAGCTTCATGCCAGTGGCCCAGTCGGTGATGGTCGGCTGAAACTCGGGTCCGCCCACGTCTGCCTGGCGCAGCATGTGGCCGTCTGCCGAGAACGAGTAAACGCAATAGGGGCTCTCCGGGGCGAGGATGAGCCTCTGGCGACGGGAGTCCCAGATGATGGACCCGTTTTCGATCGCCCGCAGCGCCGCGTCGGAGGAGGGCTCCGGTTTCGGGCCGAAGGCGATCTGCTCGGTTCCTGTCTGGCCGAGCAAATGCAGGGGCGCGCCTCCCCCCGGCGACAGGCCCAGCATGATGTATCCCATGCCCGCGGCAACGATGCGATGCGGCGTCACCGGCGATTCCAGTGAGTACGAAGAGGTGCGAACCAGCGCCCCGTTCATCGGCTGCACCACGTTGATCGATCGCGGACGCGTGGTTACTACCACCAGACGCGAGCTGGCGTCGCAGGCGATCGCCGCCACAGACTTGATGTCGGGCAGATTGTGCTGGTCGAACAAAGTCTGGCCGTGGCCATCCACCTCAGCCACGCGATCTGCGCCATCGGAGACGTACGTCGATCCGTCGGGGCATACAGCAGCTTGGTAGTCGGAGACAGCGCTCGACGCCCTCTGCCCGATGAACGCCTGCCAGTCCTGCATGAGCCGATTGGCCGTTTCCTGCGCGGGCGCCACAAGGGCGTTTGCAAGAACGACCATTACGCAGGCTGTGAGTGAACGCGTCACAATGAGAATCGATGCGCCGTAACCCCATCATCACACTCACCACCGACTTCGGCACGGCCGACCATTACGTGGGAACAATGAGGGGCGCCATCCTCGGCATCGCGCCGCAATCCCGCATTGTCGATATCAGCCACGAGATCCGCCCCTTCCAGATCGCCGAGGGTGCGTACGTAATCGCCCAGGCGTGCCGCTTTTTCCCGCCGAAAACGATTCATGTGGTAGTGGTCGATCCAGGCGTCGGCTCGGGTCGCCGGCCCATTCTCGCGGAGATCAACGGGCAGTACTTTGTGGCGCCCGACAACGGGGTTCTTTCGATGATCTTCGATGGCGCGGAGAAAGTCCGCCACATCACCTCCGAGCGCCACTTCCTGCAACCCGTCAGCCACACCTTCCACGGCAGGGATGTCTTCTCTCCCGTTGCCGGACATCTCGCCGCCGGCGTGCCCGCATCGCGCTTCGGCAAGCGTATCGCCGACTACGCCCGCCTCGACTTCTTCCATCCCACTCGCACCGGCAAGCGTTTCTGGACCGGCCTCATCCTGCACGTCGACCGCTTCGGCAACCTCATCACCAACTTCCATGTCGATGAGTTCCCCGACGTCCCCAGGCGCCCGTTTGAGCTCAACATCGGCCTCCACAAGCTCACCCGGCTGGTCTCGAGCTTCACCGAAGCACAGCCTGGTGAGCTGGTGGCCATCGTCGGAAGCTCCGGCTACATCGAGGTTGTGGCCAACCAGGCATCGGCCGCGAAGCTGCTCGGCTGTGAAACCGGCTCACCTGCCGAACTGGTCTTGTATTAGACTAACGGGTACGAGCCCGGCTTTCGCGCCGGGCAGTATTAGTGTGTCCTTCGCTCCCGCTTTTGCGCCGCAGCGAATAAGCGGGTTTACCTTCAAGTACATAAGGTGCTACGCTGAGAGATTAAATGCGCACTGTAGACCTGATTCACCGGAAACGGGACGGGGAAGAACTGAGCCCGGAAGAGATCGCTTACTTCGTTGATGGCTATACGCGAGGCGAGATTCCCGACTATCAGATGTCTGCCTTTCTGATGTCGGTGTTCTTTTCCGGCATGTCCGACCGCGAAGTGAGCAGCCTGACCGATTGCATGGTTCGTTCTGGCGAGGCACTCGACCTCAGCGCGATTCCCGGCCTCAAAGTGGATAAGCACTCCACCGGCGGCGTGGGCGACAAGACCAGTCTCATCGCCGGTCCACTGGCTGCGGCTGCGGGCGTAGTGGTACCCATGCTGACCGGCCGCGCTCTCGGGCACACCGGCGGCACGCTGGACAAGCTGGAATCGATTCCCGGCTTCCGCACCGACCTCAGCATCGACGAATTCAAGAGCCTGCTCGGCACGCACGGTATCGCGTTCGGCAGCCAGACCGGGCAGCTTGCTCCCGCCGATGGCAAGCTCTACTCGCTGCGCGACGCCACCGCGACCGTGGAATCGATCCCGCTGATCGCGTCCTCCATCATGTCGAAGAAGCTCGCCGAGGGGATCGACGCGCTGGTGCTCGATGTGAAGGTCGGCTCGGGCGCGTTCATGAAGCGGCAGGTGGACGCACGGCGGCTGGCGCAGATGATGGTGGGAATCGGGCGCCGCGCGGACAAGCGCGTGCAGGCGCTCATTACCGACATGAATCAGCCGCTGGGCTTTGCCGTGGGCAACGCGCTGGAAGTGATGGAAGTTTCGCAGACGCTGCAGAACGCAGGTCCCACCGATCTGACGCGGATCTCGCTGGAACTCGCCGCGCGCATGATCTTCCTCGGAAAGATCACGCCCACGCTCGACGACGCGCGCGAGCTGGCGCAGAAGATGCTTCTCGACGGCTCGGGCTATCGCAAGTTCAAGGCCGTTATTCAGGCGCAGGGCGGCAATCCACAGGTGCTCGACCGCTTCGAGCTGCTCCCCAACGCCACGGGAGCGCGCGAAATTCTGTCGCCGCGCGCCGGTTACGTCAGTGCTATCGACGCCGAGTACATCGGCCAGGCTTCCAACATGATCGGCGCGGGGCGTGAGGTGATGGGCGAACCCATCGACCCGGCGGTCGGCGTGATTCTCGAAGTGAAGATCGGCCAGAAGGTGGAAGCCGGCGGTGTGCTTTGCCGGCTCTACTACACTTCCGAAGAGCACGTGGAAGAGGGCGCGCAGCTCATCGAAGACGCGTTCCGCATTTCCGCGCAGCCCCCCGACGAGCGCGAACTGATTCTCGAAGTAGTCGGGTGATACGCTGATACGATGCTTCAGCGCCTGACCGGACTGCTCGGCATCGCCGCGATCCTCGCCGTCTGTTTCCTGTTCTCGAAGCACAAACGATCCATTCGCGTGAGCCTCGTTCTGTGGGGTCTCGGGCTGCAGTTCGCCTTCGCGTTTGTGGTGCTGAAGACCCCCGCTGGCCGCGTGTTCGACGTGGCCAGCCAGGGCGTGAACGCGATGCTGCACTATTCCGAAGCCGGCAGCCGCTTCGTGTTCGGCGACAAGCTGGGCGCGGCGTCTCCGGAGTTCGGCGTGATCTTCGCCTTCCAGGTGCTGCCCATCATCATCTTCATCGCAAGCTTTTTCGCGATTCTGTACTACTTCGGCGTGATGCAGATTTTCGTGCGCGGCATGGCCATCGTGATGCAGCGCGTGATGGGCGCCAGCGGTGCGGAATCCACCAACGTAGCCGCCAGCATCTTCATGGGCCAGACCGAAGCGCCGCTCACCATCAAACCGTTCCTTGCCGGGCTGACCGAATCCGAGCTGTTCACCGTCATGGTCTGCGGCATGGCCCACGTTTCCGGCTCGGTGATGGGCGCTTACGTGATGCTGGCGCACGTGGACGCCAAGCATCTGCTGACCGCTGTCATCATGACCGCGCCGGCGACGATCATGCTGGCCAAGCTGCTCATCCCGGAAACCGGCACGCCGGCAACCATGGGCAACGTGAACATCAAGGTGGAGAAGCCCGGCGTCAACGTCATCGACGCGGCCGCACATGGGGCCAGCGACGGCCTGCATCTGGCGCTGAACGTGGGCGGAATGCTGATCGCGTTCATTGCGCTGATCGCCATGCTGAACGGTATTCTGGGGCGGTTCGGCTTATCGCTGGAGATGATTTTCGGATTCGTCTTCGCGCCCATCGCCTGGCTGCTGGGCATTCCGTATCACGACTGCGCCACCATCGGCAATCTGCTGGGCACGCGCCTGGTGCTGAACGAGTTCATCGCGTTTCAGGCGCTCGGCCCGCTGAAGCCCACGCTCGACCCGCGCTCGTTCATTATCGCCACCTACGCGCTGTGCGGCTTCGCCAACTTCAGCTCCATCGCCATTCAGATTGGCGGCATCGGCGCCCTGGCCCCCACCCGCAAGCACGACCTGGCGCGACTGGGCCTCCGCGCCGTGGCTGCCGGCACCATGGCCAACTTCATGACCGCGTGCATCGCGGGGATGCTGCTGTAGGGCAGGCGGGCAACAGCCCGATCTCGACGTGATAGTGTAAGTGCCGTAGCCATCAATGGGCGGAAATGCTCGGCTATTTCGCACGTGTGTACGTCCGCTGCCTGTTTGCGATCGAGATCCTCCTGTTGGGATCGACGGTCGCGCTGCACGTTTACATACTTCTCGGTGGAACAGGAGCTCCGGCAGACCTCGCCCAGTCCCTGACCAATTGCGCATTCACCGCAGCCGCTGCGGCAACCGCCCTCGCAAAGGAACGTAATGTGTGGCGGAATGAGTGGAAGTCCTGTCCGATGTGGTTAAGAGTTGCTGCGCTAGCCGTAACGGTCTACGGTTTCGTTGTTGGATTCTTCCAAATGGCAGCTTTCTCCGAAACGGGTCACGCGGAAGCCGCATTAGCGTGGACGGCTGGGGCTTTGTTTCTCCAGTGTATACCGATATGCATCGTCTACGCGGTTGGGCGGGGATGCCCCCTGAGCGAATCCGAGCTCGTCAGGCGTGTTCGCAACTCCCTCATTGCCGCTGCGATTTGGCCAGGAGTGCTCACTGCGGAGAGCCTTGGCTGGATACCGCATCGGGGCGGCGTCCGTTGATCGCCGTGGATCGCTTTCAGTATCATGATCGGCTGGATCATGGCATGAATTGACATAAGTTGCCATCGATGCTAACTCTTGAATCATGCAGACCATGAACGTTTCTTTGCCCGATCCGCTCAAGCATTTCGTCGATAACCAGATCGCCGAAGGACGTTACAGCAGCGTGAGCGAATATATCCGCGAGCTGATCCGCGAGGACGAGAAGCGCAGGGCCGAACACCGGCTCGAAGCGCTGTTGCTGGAGGGACTGGAAAGTAAGGAGAGCCGCTTCACGAGAAAGGACCTCGACGACATCCGCAAACAGGCCATCGCGCAGCTCCGGCGGCGCAAGAAGACAGGCTGATGGCAGCGAAGGTCTACAAGGGGTCGGGCGCGCGGCGCGACCTTGTAGAGCACTACGTGTACCTCGCCGAACATGCCGGTATCGACACCGCAGAGCGGTTCCTCACGAGATTCCACGAGAGTTCCAGCGACCTTGCCAGGAATCCGGAGATGGGAGCCGCTTTGTCGTTGCGCAATCCAAAGCTTGCCGGAATGCGCAAGTGGAGGGTCAACGGGTTCGAGAGGTATCTGATTTTTTATCTTCCGCGTCCCGACGGCGTCTCGCTCGTCCGCGTTTTGCACGCCGCGCAGGACTGGTGGGAGCTTCTCGGGATCTTATGAAAACCATGCGGCCAATGATGTTATCGTCTTCTTCATAGCCGATGTCCACCGATACTGCGCCCGCGCTCGAGTACCTCAGTTCGCGGCTGAAGCTTCGCCCGCGCGTGGCTGTGGTGCTGGGCAGCGGGCTGGGCGACTTCGCGAACGAGCTCGACAACGCCGTCGAGATTCCCTACGCGGAGGTTCCCAACTGGCCGCTATCCACAGCGGTTTCGCATGCCAGCAAACTCGTGGTCGGCACGTTGGCTGGTCAGCCGCTGACGCTGATGGCTGGCCGCAACCATCTCTATGAGGGCTACTCGCCCGCGCAGGTGACCTTTGGCGTGCGCGTGCTGGCGAAGCTGGGCATTCGTGCGCTGGTGCTCACCAACGCCGCGGGCGGCATCAATCTCGCCTACAACAAGGGCGCGCTGGTGCTCATCCGCGATCACATCAACCTGCAGGGATCGAATCCGCTGGTGGGACCGAACGACGATGCCGTGGGCCCGCGCTTTCCCGACATGACCGAAGCGTACGATGCTGGCTTTCGCGCGATCGCTCGCGAGATTGCCCCCGACATGCTCGAGGGTGTGTACGCAGCGGTGCTGGGACCTTCGTATGAAACGCCGGCGGAGATTCGCTACCTGCGGGCGATCGGCGCGGATCTTGTCGGTATGTCCACGGTGCCGGAAGTGATCGTCGCACGGCATATGGGCGTGCGGGTGCTGGCGATCTCCTGTGTCACCAACATGGCCGCGGGTGTGTCGCCGGAGAAGCTGAGTCACGAGGAGGTGCTGGAGGTGGGCCGCCAGGTGCGCGAGAAATTCGTGCGTTTCCTGCGGGCCGTGCTGCCGCGCCTCGAGGGGGACGAACAGTGACCCTGACGGAAGCCGCGCTTGCGGCCCGCGAGAATGCGTGGGCGCCGTTTTCCGGCTTCCGCGTGGGGGCCGCGCTGGAGGATGAGGCCGGCCGGGTCTTCACCGGGTGCAACGTGGAGAATGCCACGTATGGACTCAGCGTGTGCGCCGAGCGTGTCGCCGTGTTCAAGGCGATCTCTGAGGGCGCACGGAAGTTTCGCCGCGTGGCCGTCGCCGCCGATACGGATACGCTGACGCCGCCGTGCGGAGCATGCCGTCAGATCCTGTGGGAGTTCTGCGGCGATGTGGAGCTGACGCTGGTGAATCCGCGAGGCAAGATGGAAACGTTCCAGATGCGCGATCTTTTTCCGAGGCCATTCGATGCATCGTTTTTCCGGTAGGCGCCGATTGAAAATCGGCGGCAGGTTGAAAACCTGCCCCACATTGTTCCTGTTCCTGATCGCGCTGCATGCGGCGGAACGCGCCGACGTCGTCTGGACCGCGCGCTATGTGGTCACCATGGATGCGCAGCACCGCGTGATCGACGACGGTGCGGTTGCGGTGCTCGGCTCTCACATCGTCGCCGTGGACACGCGGGCCAAGATCGATCGGCGTTTCACCGCCGCGCATCGGCTCGACCGCGGCGACGTGGTCATCATCCCCGGTCTCATCAACACGCACACGCACGCGGCCATGTCGCTGTTCCGCGGCATCGCCGACGAC
>Ga0209415_10019856_pt1 | contig 10489 bp, 6 predicted proteins | sample PeaSoiSIISIP2007_FD_187696 | JGI IMG/M metagenome (GOLD analysis project Ga0209415, IMG submission 187696) | Peat soil microbial communities from Weissenstadt, Germany - SII-SIP-2007 (SPAdes) (version 2) | ecosystem: Environmental > Terrestrial > Soil > Wetlands > Peat | place: Germany...
CCCCACGATGCAGTTCGTCCTCGACGGGTTGCCGCAGGGAGGGGTGGCCATCGCCTCGGTGCCGCACGACCCCTACGCCGTCGTCCGTTGCGAGGACGTCCACAACCGGGAGCCGTGCATCCGTCAGGCCTTCCTCCAGACCAGTCGCTCCAGCAACGAGGTCGATCTGGACCGGTACTACGACGACGACGGGTCGTCGCTGTACAGGCCGTTCCTCATCAAGGAGCGCACTCCGAGCATCGACTCGAACCTCGGCGGCAGCGACTTCCGCGGCATCGCCATCGACCCCACGCCGCGCATCGCATGCGAAGCGACGGCGACCACCGACCAGGCCCGGATCGATTGCGGCCGTATCCCGGCGCGCCTCTTCGTCGCTAGCCGGACGCCTCCGTCGCTCGTCTACGGACAGATCGGGCAGATCAATGGCGACGGTTCCTACGATCCGGACGCGATCAACATCCAGGGCAACGTCCCCCTGCCGCCAGGTCCATCGAAGGTGTACCTCGCGCCGGTGATCGTGCCCGACGACAAGGGGATCGGTCGGCTGCAGCTGAGGGTCTTCGTCATCCTCTACGACTCGAGCGCCGTCGCCGTCGTCGACCCCAGCCAGAGCCCGCCGTCGGTCGAGAAGATCATCTCGACCGGCCCCGGCCCGTACTCGATGGCGTTCGATCCGTTCTGCTTCAGCGCACAGTGCGCCTCGCCCTTCGCCCTCGACGACGTGGCGACGAACCAGACGGTGCCCGCCGACACGCGGCAGCCGGCGGCCCTCGGTCTTCGGCGCTATCGCTTCGGCTACGTCGGCATCTTCCGCCATTCTTACGTACAGGCCGTCGACCTCGACCAGCTGGTCTCGGTCAAGCACACGTTCGAGACCGTGGTCTTCAACCTCGGCGTCCCGCAGATTCCCAAAGGGCAATCACAATGAAGGGGATCCGCATCGCGGGCCTGACGGTGGCGGCCGGGCTACTGGTCGCCGCCGTCACTGGGGCCTCGACCAGCTGCTCGCAGACGCCCACGAACATCCCGGTGCGCACCTTCCAGCAGGCGCAGCGCATGGACTACGTGTGCATGGCCGTCAACGATCAGAACGGCAACCCGCTGCCGGGCAACGACCTGAAGCCGCTGCTGCCGGACGACTGCTCGCCGCTGCCGGCAAATGTCGGCGGCTGGGTGCCCAACCACCTGTTCGCGCTGGTCACCCAGAGCACTCCGGGCACGCTCGCGGTGGTCGACCTGACCAACGGCAACGTCGTCGACGAGGACAAGTCGACCCCGGGCATCAACTTCATCCCCGTGGGTGCGCGCCCGACCGATGTGGCCGCGGCGCCCGACGGGGCGATGTCCTTCGTGACGAGCGGGGACGTGAACAAGCCCGCCCTCTACGGCCTCGACACGCGGCGCATCCTCGGGGACTCGGGAGGAATCCCGCCTCTGCCGCCCCTGCAGCTGACCGATCTCCCGGCGTGCGCGCTCCCGCAGCCGCCTTCCGCCGTGATCGCTGCGCCCACCAGCGGAGGCAACTACGTCCTGCTGGTCATCCTGCGCGCCTGGGCCGGGCTCGACGCGCAGATCGCCACCATCGACCCCAAGCCGTTGCTCCGGGGCGCTCACCTGGCGGGCGGCGCCGGGCCCGTCGACGCCCCGGGTACCCTCTCGCCGTGCACCGCGCTGAGCGCGACCACTCTGGCCACGACGCCCCCGAAGTCGTTCACTGGCGGGCCCACCTGGCCCGATGGCGTGCCGTACGTGGACGGCGGCGTCGATCTGGACGGCGCCGAACCGCCGCCGGTGCCGTCGCTGCCCGAGGGTGGCACTGCCGCTGCGTGTCCAGCCGGCGGAAGGGTGCCTCCGGGCCTTTCCGCCCCTCTGTCCGTTGGACCGCTGCAGCCCCCTGACCCGACCGCCATGGCGCTGCGCACCGACAAGCCGCTGCTCTACGTGGCCGACAGCGCCGTGCCGCTCATCCACGTCATCGACGTGAGCAATCCGTCGATGCTCACCGAGGATCCCTCCAAGGACCTGGTGGCGATCAGCTCGAGGGATCCGGGCAAGCGCGTGCCCGTGGGGCCCCTGGCCATCAGCCCGCCGACGCGCGACTACAAGCGATATCTCTACGCGGTCGACGAGAGCGACGGGACCGTGATGGTCTTCGACATCACCGATCCGGACAGCTCCCCGCGCACCCCGCTGCAGCGCCCGCACGCCGAGCTCAATCCCTTCTACCCCATCGACCGTCTGTCGTTCTCGTCGCCGGTCGCGACCGTTGCCTTCGTGCAGCACGACTGGCTTCTGCCGTCGCAGGTCGACCCGAACCACTACTACAGCGGCCTACTCTGCAACCCGAACCCGGCCGCTCACCCGAACCCAAACTCGTTCCGCGCCAAGGGCGCGTACTACCGGGCCGACCAGGCCGGGGCGATCGAGAGCTCGGGCACGGTCGAGAACTTCCCCGGACGCTTGCGCGGCGTCTTCGGCTTCGTGACGCTGTCGACGGGGAGCATCGTCCCCATCGACGTGGACGACTGGGACGCACCTTGCCGGCGGCCCGATCCGATGTCCGACGGGGGCGCGCTGGTGGACCTCGAAGGGCACGACTACACGAGCACCTCCACGCTGGTGAACGGCCGGACCGGCCTGCTCGACGTCCCCCAGACGCGGCTGCCGGACCCCAACGATCTCGACGGCGGGGAGTACCACGCCCCCTTCACGTATCAGAGCTCGATCTCGGAGAGCGCCGCGGTCACGCTCGAGTCGTTCTTCCCCGTCTCGTCGCCTCATCGCGTCCGGTCCAACTTCCTTTTGCTGAACGACCCCAACACGGGCAACCACTCGCCCAACGTGCCCAGCCAGCCGCAGCTCTTCGACCAGAACGGCGCGCCCGTGCAGCTCGGCTCGCCGACCGCATCGCTCCTGCAGCCCACCCAGCTGGCGCCCGGTTTCATCGATCCGAGCCAGGTACAGAACCCCTCGGAGCCCAACCCCACGCTGAGAACGCAGGTCCCCAACGCTCCTGACGGCGGCGGGCAGGGGTCCGGGGCGACGGCCGCCATTCGCGTCTCCTTCGACGATCCCACGACGCACTTCGACCAGGACTGGACCCTCACGTTCGAGGGCGTGCTCCCCGGAACGCCCGGCGTCACGGCGGACATCGTCTCGACCGACGACTACCAGTCGCTCATCCTGACGACCGGCACGACCGTGCCCCCGGCCGATGCCGGAGCCACCGGGCTGACGACACCGGGTTTCTGCGCGCTCGGGATCGAGGACTGGACGGTCGGCATCGCGCGTCGCGACGGCATGGGGCAGGCCGCGGCCGGCGCCTGGACAGCGGACTACATCGAGTTTGCCGACGACTTGCTGCAGCAGGGGGATGGCTACTGGGGCTTGCAGGGTAACGATTGCTGGGCCGGAACCAGCCTCGCCGACGGCTCGTCGTCCGACGTCTCGGACGCGCGGTTCAACGCGTGCTCCCAGACCTTCGGGTCGAGCGGGACCGCAACCGGGACCTCGGGCTACGGCACGGTGGCCGACACGTACCCCTCGCGCGACTTCCCGATCATCCGCGCTTACGACGACCACCTGCAGATCGGTCGCTTCGGCTGGGTCGCCAAGAACGAGGATCCGTCCAGCCGCGTCGTCGTCGGGCCCAACAGCAGCCCCGACCAGGCGAGCTTCCTCAAGTTCGCGCAGTGCTGCTTCCATCGCCAGGCCACGTTCAAGGTCCGCACCGGAGGCGAGTGGTCGCTCATCGGGCAGAACGGGCTGGGGCTGCTCCACCACGTCCGGGTCGGGCCGGGCGGCGCCTGCGTGCTCTCCTGCGATCCCGCCGACACGTTGCTCAACGGGCGGCTGCTCGACACGTCGGTGGCCAGCGGTGGCATTGCCAACTGCCCCACGACCATCGACAAGCCCAGCGCCACCGTGCCCCTTCGCAACGATCCGAGCGCCCTGCGCAACCCGATGTTCTCGTTTTACGTCGTGCCCCCTTACGGCAAAGTCACCGACTGCAACCACACGCTCATCACGCGCGACGTGCAGTGGCGCTTCTCGATGCGAGGCGGCTTCGATCCCATCGCCATCTCGCTCACGCAGGGGAGCGCCGGAGGGGTCAGCCCTCAGTCGATGCGCTTCGTCGAGCCGTTCGGGCAGCTGGCGGTTGTCGACGGCGCGCAGCAGGGGCTGGTCCTCATCGATCTGAATACCCTCGGCTTCGCCCACAGCCCGTATTTTTGAGCCGGGGGCGCGGCTCATGGCGAAGGCCTCGCAGACGCCGGTGATGCGGCAGTACCTGACGGCGAAGCAGGCGCACCCCGATGCGCTCCTGCTGTTCCGGATGGGCGACTTCTACGAGCTGTTCTTCGAGGATGCGGTCGTTGCGGCGCGGGCGCTGGACCTGACGCTGACGGCGCGCAACAAAGGGGCCGAGGACGAAGTCCCGATGGCGGGTGTGCCCCACCATGCAGCCAGCGGATACGTCCAGCGGCTGCTCGAGCAGGGATTCAAGGTCGCCATCTGCGAGCAGATGGCGGACCCGTCGAAGGTCAAAGGGATCGTGCCGCGCGAGGTGGTGCGGGTCGTGTCGCCGGGGATCGCCTACGACGACGCCGGCATCGAGGCCCGGCAGAACCACTACCTCTGCGCCGTCGAGCAGGCGGGCACCTTCGGCATCGCTGCGCTCGACCTCACGACGGGCGAGCTCAGGGCCTGCGAGGCCCCCGATGCGGCTGCCGCGGTCGCGGAGCTCGTCCGGCTCGACCCGCGGGAGGTGCTCGTGGGGCCAGGCGCCGTCGCGATCGCGACAGGGCTCGGGGAGGCGAGGGCCCGGGCCGTCGTGCGTTCGCTGGCCGATGTCCTCGAGACGGCAGATGCAGACGCCGCGCTCGACGCGCAGCTCGGGGCAGGGGAGGCCAGAGCGTCGTGTCCGTCGGCCGTTGCGCGCCGGGCAGCCGGGCGGTGCGTGGCGACCGCACGAGCCAGCGAGGCCGGGCGACCGCTGCCCGTCTCGAGGCTCGCGTTCTACGAGCTCGGGGACACGCTGATCCTGGACGAGGCGACGCAGGGCCACCTCGAGCTCGTGCGCGCCGTCGACGGTACAGAGCGGGGCTCGCTGCTCGCGCAGATCGACGTGACGAAGACCGCGCCCGGCGCACGCTTGCTGCGCCGGCGTCTGCTGGCCCCCCTCACCGGCGTCGCCGAGATCCGGCGGCGGCACGACGCGGTGGCGCTCTTCGTCGCCCAGCCGGGCGTGCGGGCCGAGCTGCGCCAGCGGCTCGACGAGGTGGGGGACGTCGAGCGGCTCGCGATCAAGCTGGCCCTGGATCGCGCCGCGCCGCGGGACCTCGTGGCGCTGCGGCGGTCGCTGGGGGTGCTGCCCGCGCTCGAGCAGACGCTGGCGAGCTGTCCCGAGCCTGATGCGCGCGAGGCGCTCGGCGTCGTCGTCGGCGAGCCCTGGATCGACGTGGCGGACGACCTGCACGCGTTCCTGGCTCGCGCCGTGTCCGACGAGCCCCCGGCGAGGGCGAGCGACGGCGGCGTCATTCGCGACGGCTTCGATGCCCAGCTCGACGAGGGGCGGGACCTGATGCGCAGTGGCCACCGCCTCATCGTCGATCTCGAGGCGAGGTTGCGCGAGACGTCGGCCATCCCGAGCTTGAAGCTGCGCTTCACGCGCGTCTTCGGCTGGTACATCGAGGTGACCAGGTCGCACCTGAGCAAGGCGCCTGCCGAGTGGCGCCGCAAGCAGACCATCGCGACCGGCGAGCGGTTCACGTGTGAGGAGCTCGACGTCCTCGCCGACAAGCTGGTGCACGCCGAGGAGCGCTCCGCCACTCGCGAGGCCGAGCTCCTCGCCGGCGTCGTGCGCGAGCTCGGCGGGCACGCGGAGCGGCTGCGCGCGATCTCGTCGCGGCTCGCCGGATGGGACGTTGCGGCGGCGCTCGCCGAGGTCGCGCACCGGGACGACTGGGCCCGACCGGCCGTGGACGAGTCGCTGGAGCTGGTGCTGGAGGACGCGCGCCACCCGGTCGTCGAGAAGCTCGCTGCCGCGGGCAGGTTCGTGCCCAACGACGTGTCGCTGGGAGCGGCCGAGGGGCGGCCTCGCCTCTGGCTCGTCACGGGCCCCAACATGGCCGGCAAGTCCACCCTGATGCGCCAGACGGCCCTGGCCGTGATCCTCGCTCAGATGGGCAGCTTCGTGCCGGCACGCACGGCGACCCTCGGCGTGGTGGATCGCGTGCTCACGCGCGTGGGCGCGAGCGACAACCTGTCGCGGGGCGAGAGCACGTTCATGGTCGAGATGAAGGAGACGGCGAACGTGCTCCGTCGCGCCACGCGCCGGTCCCTGGTGATCCTCGACGAGATCGGGCGCGGCACGAGCACCTACGACGGCCTCGCCATCGCCTGGGCGGTCTCCGAGCACCTGCACGACGCCATCGCCTGCCGCGCGATGTTCGCGACGCACTACCACGAGCTGACCGAGCTGGCGTCCACGCGCACGCCCACCTGCGAGAACTGGAGCGTGAGCGCGCGCGAGCTCGACGGGGACCTCGTCTTCTTCCACAAGCTGCAGCGCGGGGCGGCGTCGCGGAGCTACGGCGTCGCCTGCGCCCGGCTCGCGGGCGTCCCGGAGCCCGTGCTCGCGCGGGCGCGTGCCCTCCTCGGGGAGCTCGAGCGAGGCACGGCTCTTCCGAGCGGGGCTCCCGCCTCGCTCAGGGCGCGCTCGCGCGAGGGGCGCACGCAGCTCGGTCTCTTCGAGGGCGGGGCCACGCCCCCGAGCGAGCCGAACCCGGCCATCGAAATGCTCCGCGTCGTCGACGTCGACCGCCTGACCCCCCTCGAGGCCCTGCAGCTCGTCGCGAGCCTGAAGAGGATGGCGCAGGAGAAGTGAGCCCGAGGTACCGTCGCCTGCTCCCGTACGCCGCAGTGGCGTTCGCCTCGTGCACGTGGGGCAGCTGGGGGCTGGTCGTGCGCAAGACCGAGGCCCTCGGCGCCATGCCGACGGCGCTGGAGTCCACGATCGTCATGGCGGTCATCACCCTCGTCAGCGGCATCGCTGCCCTGCGCGACCGCGTCGGCCGCCCGGCCCCGTGGCGCGCGCGCGCATGGGTCGGCTGGCTGGGGGTCGGCGACGCGATGAATGTCCTGCTCTTCTTCGCGGCCTACAAGCTGACCATCGCCGTCTCGGTGCTCACGCACTACCTGACCCCCATCTTCGTCGCAGTCGCCGCCCCCCTGCTGCTTCGCGAGCGGATGACCGCGCGCACGGCGCTGGCGATCGGCACGTCTTCCCTCGGGCTGGCCACCATGCTCGCCCCCACCGGTGGCGGCACGATCAGCGGCGTCGTCTGGACGAGCGCCATGCTCGGCGCCGGGAGCGCCGTCTTCTACGCATCCAACGTGATCGTGAACAAGTTCGTCGCGGCGTCCTTCTCGACCAGCGAGACCATGTTCTGGCACGGCGTGGTCGCCACTCCGCTGCTCGCGGCCTTCGTCCCTCCTGCGGCGTGGGGCGCGCTCGACGGTCGCGCCGCGGCGTTCCTGGCGGTGGCCTCCATCGGGCCAGGGGCGCTGGCGGGCCTGGCGTTCGTCTGGGGCCTGAGGCGCATGCCCGCGGCGCACGCCTCGACCCTCACGCTCCTCGAGCCCCTGGTCTCGATCGCCCTCGGGGCGGCGGTCCTCGGAGAACCGATAGGGGCGCGGTCCGGCCTCGGGGGAGCCCTCATCGTCGCGGGCTCCGTCGTCGTGATGACCGCGCCCGTCAGGGACGCGTCGACGCGCTCGACGCGTCCAGACACGTGACGGCATCGGCGCTGACCGAGCGCGCCTCGTCCGGTAGCCCGTAGTCGGTCTGCGCCGCCAGCGCCTCGCCCCCGCGCAGCGCCTCGATCGCCACGTCACGGAACGCCGCCAGCTTGCTCTCGTCGCCGAGCACGAAGCTCACCTGCGTCAGGCGCGAGCCCCCGATCTCGAGCCGCCACCGGAGCGCGCTCGCCATCGCGTTCGCGCACGTCTCGATGCTCACGCGAGCGGCGCCAGTCCCCAGCGCCGGGAAGGCCAGGGAGCGCAGGCCGAGCCGGTCGGCCACCGACAGCGATCGGAGGGTCGCCCGCCCGACGCACGACGTCTCGTCCCACGCGCTCACCGCGTGCAGCACCCACTCGGCCCCCAGCGTCCCGGCGCTCGTCGCCCGGCACTCCCCGAGCGCCTGCTCGCCATCCTTGGTGGCCTCCTGCTCGATCGAGTCGCCTCCACGACGGCGCAGCGCGTCCGAGACCCCCGAGCGCATCGTCATGTCGTAGCGCGCGCTGGCGACGATCCCGGCCGTCTTCTCGTCGGCGATGTCGCCGGCGCGGAAGGTGATCTCGCACCCGTGCACGCGGAGGCGGTTCTTGCTCAGGGCGGCGAACGTGTCGGCCTCTCCGGCCGGACACAGCGAGCGGTAGAGCGTCCCGAAGTGCGCCGCCGCCTCGCTGAGCTCCTGAGGGCGGTCCGCCTTGCGCTTGGACAGCATCCCGCGCAGCAGTTGCTGGAAGTACGCCTCGGCCGGGCCGCGAGGGGGAGGGAAGACGGGCACCTTCTCCTCGTCGAGCACGTCGCCCACCTGGGCGAAGGGTGCGTGGCCGTAGCGCAGATCGCACGCGGTGGCCCCGGCTCCGTACGCGTCGGTCGTGCGATCCGCCGGCTCGCCGCGCAGCTGCTCGGGCGCCATGAACTTGAGGGTGCCGCTGACCTCCCCGGGCGGACCCTCGCCGCGCGCGACGGCGATCCCGAAGTCGCCCAGGCGCACGCCGATCTCGGGGGCGGCGAACAGGTTCGACGGCTTGAGATCGCGGTGGATGACGCCGGCCTGGTGCGCCGAGTGCAGCGCCCGGCACGTCTCTTCCATGACGTGGCACACCGTCCACAGGGGCAGCCCGACCCCCAGCGAGCTCCGGCGAGCCCGGTCGAGCTCCGCCATGTCGACGCCGTCGACGTACTCCTGCACGAGGTACGGCGTCCCCTCGAGCGTGCCCGCGTCCATCGCTCGCACCACGCGCGGGCTCGCCACGCGCGCCATGAGCCGCGCCTCGTCGAACATGCGCCGCCCTCCCGCCGTCCCGACCACCTCGGCGAGCGACTTGCGCATCGTCTTGATGACCACGGGGATGCAGAGGACCGCGTGCTTGGCGAGCCACACCTCGCCCATCCCACCCTCGCCGAGCTTGCCCCAGACCTCGTAGCCGTGGATGCGGGCACCCCTGGAGAGCATGTCAGTGCTTGCTCTCGCCCGCCGCCGTCGCTGCGGCGAGGGCAGGCAGATCCCCTTCGCCGAGCTTGCGCGCGAAGAGATCGATCACCATCCGGTAGTTCACGAGGGCCAGCGCCGGGTCGTACCGCGGCCCCTCGTCGCGCATGAACGCGTGCTGGCCGTTGTACTCGTGCCAGGTGAAGGTCACGCCCGCCTCGCTCATCCGCGCGAAGAGCTTCGCCCGCCCCTCGGCCGGCACGTGCGGATCCTGGCGGCCCCAGATCATGAGCATCTCGCCCTTGATCTCGCCCGTGCGCGCCAGGCTGTCGTCGCCTCCCGAGCCGAGGCTGCCCTTGTGGATGTCGGTCGCGTAGAAGCACGCGCCCGCGAGCACCTGGGGGTTCATCGCCGCGCGGTAGGCGAGATGTCCGCCGACGCAGATGCCCACCGCCCCGAGCTTGCCCGTGCAGTGAGGTGACGCCTGCAGGTACGCAAGCGCCGCGCGGGCGTCGGCGTCGTACGCGGACACGGGCTTGCCGATCTTGTCCTTGTTCCCCTTGTCGGCGCCGGCCGTGTCGTAGGCGATCTCGGTGCCCGCAGCCTCGAGCTCGTGGAAGATCTCGGGCACCGCGACGACCAGCCCGTGGCCCGCGAGCAGCGCCGCCGTGCGCTTGATGGGACCCGTGCGCTGGAAGATCTCGGAGAACAGGACCAGGCCCGGGTACCGCCCCCGCGCGACGGGGCGATAGACGTAGGTGCGCATCGGGCCGGAGGGCGTGGAGAGATCGGTCTGCTCTTCCTGGAGGATCATCGGGAGCGCCCATTGCACCCGCCCGCGAGCGCCCACGTCAAGGGCGGCGAAGCCTCCGTCGATGCCCGCCGCGTACCACGGCTCGTTCTATCGAGAGGTCACTTCGTGGGCTGGCAGGTGGTGTTCGGGCTCGAGAACGTCCCGTCCGGTCGCACGAGCGGGCTGGGGCAGCAGTAGTCCCCCCCGCGTCCGTTGACCGGCTGGCACACCGTGCCGATGCCGCCGCAGTCGCCGTCGCTCGAGCAGGACTCGCCCTGGCCTTTGCCGGTCTCGCCCACGCAGCCCGCGACCATCCCGGCCACACCCAGGCACAGTCCGACCGCTACCCCCAAGTACGATGCTTTGCGAAACATGCTGCTCTCCTCCGTGGCGTCCGTGCGAACGTCAGTGTGCGGCGGTCTTCAGATACTCCCCATAGGCCTTCGCGTCCATCAGTCCCTCGACCGCCT